>WBZP01000697.1_pt1 | contig 44393 bp, 42 predicted proteins | sample 5204301 | NCBI WGS metagenome assembly WBZP01 (sample SAMN12412401, study PRJNA552823) | activated sludge metagenome | isolation source: activated sludge from nitrification reactor of wastewater treatment plant... | place: USA: Pennsylvania | collected 2017
CACCCAGTTGAGCTCGCGCGGCTTGCGGAACGCGCCGGTGAAGAAGACCCGCATCATGTGCACGGTCACCGCCACGCAGAACATCAGGGCGGCCCAGTGGTGGATCTGTCGGATGAGCAGGCCACCGCGGATGTCGAAGGAGATATTGAGCGTCGAGGAGTAGGCCTCGGACATCACGACGCCCTGCAGGGGCACGTACGTCCCGGCATACGGGATCTGCCCGGCGGACGGGACGAACCAGAAGGTGAGGAACACCCCGGTGAGCAGGCAGATGATCATCGAGTACATGGCCACTTCGCCGAGCATGAAGCTCCAGTGGTCCGGGAAGACCTTCTTGAGCAGGAACGCGCCGGCCTTGGCGATGCCAGTGCGCTCGTCCACCCAACTGCCGACGGCAGCGGCCTTCTGGGCCCCGGCACCGGCCGGAGCGGAGACGAGCGGGTCGTCGGTGCGCAGGCCGGCGGCCGACTTGGGGGTGGCTGTGGTCGTCACTTCTTGCGCTCCCAGTAGCTCGGGCCGACGGGCTCGGCGAAGCCCTGCGTGGCGACGAGGTAGCCCTCGGCGTCGACGGCGATCTTCAGCTGTGGCAGCGGACGCTTGGCCGGGCCGAAGATCACCTCGCAGTCACGGGTGACGTCGAACGTCGACTGGTGACAGGGACACAGCAGGTGATGGGTCACCTGCTCGTAGAGGCCCACCGGGCACCCGACGTGGGTACAGATCTTGGAGTAGGCCACGATGCCTTCGTAGCCCCATTCCTTGGCCTTTCGCCCGAGGGCGTCGTCGGCGAAGTCGCCCGGGTTCAAGCGCATGAGCAGCACTGCCGCCTTGGCCTTCTCTTCGAGCACCCCGTGATACATAGGGTGACCCTCGGCGAGGTTGTGCTCAGGCATCTGCTTGATAGCTTCCGGCTGTACGTGGTAGACGGACCCGAGGGTCACGTCGGCGGCGCGGATCCGGTGGCCCTCGGGGTCGGTGACCAGGTGCATGACGTCACCCTTGGCGACATCCCAGGCGGTCTTCTTCAGCTCGTCGAGGGCCTTCGTGGGGTTACCCATCGACCCGGCCAGCTGGACGCCCAACGGCAGGGCGAACAGGCCCATCGAGGTGCCCGCGAGGACCTTGATCATTGGGCGACGGGCCAGCTGCGCCGAGGCAGCCCCGTCGGCGAGGATGGTCGAGACCTTCTGCCGGTCGGCATCGTCGGAGCGGATCGGGTGACGCTCTTCGACTACCTCTTCGTCGGACATCAACGTCTTGGCCCAGTGCACCGCCCCGAACCCGATGCCCAGCAACGCGACCCCGAGGGTCACCCCGAGAAGCACGTTGAGCAGCAGCGTCGAGCCGACGAACGGCAGAAACACGACCGTGTCGTTCTTGACGGCGAAGTAGCTCACCAGGAAGCCGATGGTGCCAAGGATCGACAGGGTGAACAGTGCCGACACCTGACGAGCCGCTCGTCGGCCGGCCCGGTCGTCGTCATCGGCGGCCCGGTGCAGGTGCGCCGGCAACCCCGGATTCTCGAACACCGCGGGGAGCCCGCCGGAGCCGACATGGTGCCCGTCGTCGAGGCGAACGGTGCCGGAGCCCTTGGTGGTGCTCTCGTCGCTCATACTCATCGATCCTGTTCGGTGCGTGCGGTTCGGTGCGTGCGGTTCGGTGCGGATGGCGGTGCTGGTGCGGTCTGTGCGTTCCTGGCCTCAGGCGGCCTTCTGGCCCAACCAGAAGGCACAGGCGATCATCAGGCCGAGGCCGAACACCCAGACGAACAGGCCTTCGGACACCGGCCCCAGGTTGCCCAGGTTCATCCCGCCGACATTCGGCTGGCTCTCGACGTTCTTGAGGTAGGCGATGAGCTTGGCCTTCGACTCCGGCGAGAGGTTGGCGTCGTTGAAGACCGGCATCGACTGCGGTCCGGTGATGAGCGCCTCGTAGATGTTCTTGGGCTCCACGCCGTACAACGCGGGCGCGGACTTGCCCCGGGTGAGTGCCCCACCCGAGCCGGCGAAGTTGTGGCACATCGCGCAGTTGACCCGGTAGATCTCGCCGCCCTCGGCGATCGCCCGGCGGTACTCCGCGCTGGTCGGGTCACCCTCCAGCGTGTACTGCTCCTTCTCGGGAATCGCCGGACCCGGGGCCAGAGAGGCCACCCAGGCCGCCATGGCCTCGATCTCCTTCTCGTCGAACTTGACCTTGTCCTGGCGCGGGACCTGGACGTTCGGGCCGGGGCTGGGCATCCGACCCGTGCTGACCTGGAAATCGACCGAGGCGGCGCCTACCCCGATGAGGGTCGGGCCGTACTTCGTGCCTTCGGCGTTGAGCCCGTGACAGGTCGCGCAGTTCGCCAGGAACAGCTGCTTGCCCAGCTTGGTGTCGCCGCCCTCGGCGGACGCCGCAGCCTGCGCCGGGCGCGGTGCGAGTAGCGAGTAGGCGGCGCCCACGAGGGCCAACCCGATGAACAACAACAAGGCGATGGCGGCGGGGTGGCGTCGACGGGCGGCCATGGCGTTCACGATGGGGTCCTGTCTTCGGTTCGTTTCGGTGCCAGGTGCGAAGTCCGGTGGTGCTGTCTCCCGTGGCGACGGCGCGCGGAGACGGGCGCGCTCACTTCAGGACGTAGATGACCAAGAACAGGGCGATCCACACGACGTCGACGAAGTGCCAGTAGTACGACGTGACGACCGCGCCGACCGCTTGCGTGTGCGTGTAGCGCCGGGTCGTGAAGGTGCGCCCGATGATGAGCAGGAAGGCCAGCAAGCCGCCGGTGACGTGCAGGCCGTGGAAGCCGGTGGCCATGTAGAAGATCGAGGACCAGCGGTCCGAGTACAGCGTGGCGTTCTCGCTCACCAGATTGGCGTACTCGTAGACCTGACCCGCCACGAAGATGGCACCGAAGATGTACGTCACGACGTACCACTCCCGCATGCCCCACGTGCCGATCTCGGCGAGCTTGCCGGTGCGGGCGGCCTGCCCGCGCTCAGCCTTCATCACCCCGATCTGACACCAGACAGACGACACGACGAGGATGACGGTGTTGATCGTGGAGAACGGGATGTTCAGCTTGTGGGTCTGCTCCGCCCACAGCGGCGCAGAGACCGAGCGCAGCTGGAAGTAGATCGCGAAGAGACCCGCGAAGAACATGAGCTCGGAGGAGAGCCACACGATGGTGCCGACCTGGACCATGTTCGGTCGGGTCGCCGGGCCGTGCCCGGTGCTCACAGGGTGCGCTGGGATCGCCGATGCTGTCGCCACGGGCGCCATTATGGCCTGTCCGGTGTCGGCCGATGCCACCGACCCCCCGATGATTCGTCATAGGAGGTCATCCGCACGCCGCATGAGCACGACATGAGCACGACACGAGCACGACCCGGTATGCCGCGGCGCGCCGCCGGCGCGCTCCGAGCGCCGCACGGGATGTCGTCGGACTGGCTAGCATGGGCGCTATGAGTGCCTCGACGGCCGCCCCTGGCGCCACCGGACAAACCGATGCCGTGCGTCAGATCTCGGTTCTGCTCTACAGCGACGACGTCACCGTCCGTGACGCGGTGCGGCTGGGAGTCGGCCGTCGCCCGGCCCGCGATGTCGAAGTGGTCTCCTGGCGAGAGTGCGCGACCTACCCGGCGGTCATCGAGGCCGTCGAGAACGGCACCTTCGACGTGCTCGTCCTCGACGGTGAAGCGACCCCCTTCGGGGGGATGGGTCTGTGTCGACAGTTGAAGAACGAGATCTTCGACTGCCCCCCGGTGCTCGTATTGACCGGCCGGCCGCAGGACGGTTGGTTGGCGGCCTGGTCGCAGGCCGATGCCGTGGTGCCGCACCCGCTGGACCCGAGCGCTCTGTCCCGCGCGGTGGCCGGGTTGGCACCCGCGCGCGCCGGCGTCTGAGCGGCGGCATACCGACGTGGTCGTCGACGTCCCGGCGGCGGCTCAGGGCGGGGTCATCGCCGCGCTGACCTGGCCGCAGGTCTACGCGCGACTGGTGCAGCGCGGTCACCTGGACCGGGCCGAGTGCGCGTGGGCGATGGGCCAGATCATGACCGGGGAGGCCACCCCCGTGCAGGTGGCCGGTTTCCTCATGGCGCTGCGCGCCAAGGGTGAGACCGTCGCGGAGATGCTCGGGCTGGCCGACGAGATGCTCGCTCATGCGGTGCGCATCGTGGCCCCCCCGCACAGTCTCGACGTCGTGGGCACCGGGGGCGACCGAGCCCATACCGTGAACATCTCGACGATGGCCGCTCTCGTCTGCGCGGGGGCCGGCGTCACCGTGGTGAAACACGGCAACCGGGCCGCTTCGTCATCGAGCGGCTCGGCGGACGTCCTGGAGGCCCTCGGGGTCGATCTCACGTTGCCGCCGGCGCGGGTCGAGCAGGTGGCTACCGAGGCGGGGATCACTTTCTGCTTCGCCCAGCAGTTCCACCCGTCGATGCGGCACGCCGCCGCGGCCCGCCGGGAGCTCGGGGTGGGCACCGCCTTCAATTTCCTCGGCCCGCTGACCAACCCCGCCCAGCCCACGTATGCCGCCGTCGGTGTCGCCGATGCCCGGATGGCCCCGATCCTCGCCGGGGTGTTCGCCGGTCGCGGTCGGGCGGCCGCGGTCCTGCGCGGTGACGACGGGCTCGACGAGTTGACCCTGGCGACGACCTCGACGGTGTGGTGGGTCCGGGAGGGCATGGTCACCGAGTTCACGCTCGACCCGATCGCCCTCGGGTTGACCCCCGCGCCCACCGAGGCGCTGCGCGGTGGTGACGCGGCATACAACGCAGGCGTGGTCCATGCCGTGTTGCGCGGTGAGCGTGGCCCGGTGCGCGACGCCGTCGTGCTCAATGCGGGGATGGCGTTGGCGGTGACGACGGAACCGCAGACCGTCGGCGCGCCGGGGTCGGCCGGTTCCGAGAGGTCGGCAGCGTCCGAAGGGTCGGTCGCCGACGGGGCGGCGCCGGACTCGTGGCATGCGATCGTGCGGGCCGGGATGGATCGGGCCGAGGCCGCGATCGACTCCGGTGCCGCGGCGCAGGTGCTCAGTCGCTGGGTGGAGGCCACCCGGCGCCCGGGGTGATCGGTCAGTCCAGGCCGAGGCTGAAGGCCTCTTCGAGGTCGTGCCGGGAGTAGGTGCGGAAGGCGATGTGCGTCGTCGTCGCGCTCACCCCGCTCACCTTGGACAACCGGTCGGCGATGACGTCGGCGAGCCGTTGGTGCTCGCGGACCCGCACCATGGCCACGAGGTCGGCGTCACCGGTGACCGAATACACCTCAGACACGCCGTCGATGGCGGCGATCTGCTCGGCCACCTCGGGGATGCGGGCGACGTCGCAGGTGATGAGGACGATGGCGGTGATCACGCGCCCAGCCTAGCCACGACGGGGCGGATCTCCGGGGGACGACGCTGCCCGCCGCCTCCGCTGTCGTCGTGAACGGCAGCGTCATCTGCGCCGCCGCGACCGCAGGAGTCACGCCAGGCGGTCGCGCCACCGACCGGGCAGGTCCACTCGCCGTCGAGATGGACCAGGCGCACTCCCGGCGCCTCCAGCCAGCGCAGCAACACCTCGATCTCCTCGGCCGTCGCGGCCGCTGCGGGCGGTATGGGGGCGGGGACGACCTCTGCGGTGGCCCGCAGGGTGTCGACGTAGACCATCGGATCGGCACCGCGCGGTGCCAGGCTGGTGCCGGCCAACCGGCCGTGCCGGATGCAGACCAGCTCCCAGCCGCCTGCGGCACAGCGTCGAGCCGCGACGAGCTCGGGGCTGGCGGCCAGTGGTGCCGATCGTTGGGCTCGGGACGCCCCTCGCACCAGCGCGGCGAACCGGTCGCGCACCGCCGCCGCGTCCTCGAAACGCTGCTCCTGGGCAAGCTCACGCATCCGCTCGTGCAACGCGGAAACGAGCGGCCGGCCGTCACCGGTGAGGGCGGCGGCCGCCGCCGCCGCGTGCGGCGCGTAGCTCTCGATGCTCTCGCGACCCTCGCAGGGGGCGCCACAGCGGCCCAGCTCGGCCAGGATGCAGGCGGTCGAGCGCGAGGCGGCGGTCAGCCGGGCAGTGCACCGGCGCAGCGGCACGACCTCGTGGATGGCCGCCACCGCGGACTCGGCCGCAGCCCGCGAGCTGAACGGGCCGGCATACCGGGCTCCGGCGGCGATGTCGTCGCGGACCTGACGCACGATCGACAACCGCGGGAAGGGCTCCGCGGTGAGTTTGACCCACAGCACCCGCTCGGGGCGGGTGGATCGACGGTTGTAGCGGGGTTTGTGCGCGGCGATGAGCCGCAGCTCGCGGATCTGGGCCTCCAAGGTGGTCTGACAGACGATCGGTTGGATCGAGGCGGCCAGCCCGACCATCTGGGCCATCCGGGAGCGCTTCTCCGACGCCGTGAAATAGCTGCGGGCCCGGGCCCTGATGTCGCCCGACGTGCCGACGTAGAGGGGCCTGCCGTCCTGATCGCGGAACACGTAGACGCCGGGCTCGGAGGGCAGTCGATCGGCCAGGACTCGCTTGCGTCGCTGCGCGGTGCTGACCCGGCCGGAGTAACTGCGCAACTCCTCCAAGGTGTGCACCCCGATGTTGCCGACTCGCCCCAGCAGGGCGTGCAACACGTCGACGGTCGCGCGCGCGTCATGCAAGGCCCGGTGATCCGGTGTGGTGTCGGCACCGAAGAGGGTGGCCAGCGTGGCCAGCCGGCGGTTGCGGGCCTCGTCGTCGGTGACCAGTTGACGCGCCAGGGTGACCGTGTCGATGACGGGGAAGCCGGGCCAGGCATGGCCGGTGCGGGCAGCCGCGGCCTTGAGGAACGAGATGTCGAAGCCGGCGTTGTGCGCGACGAGGACGCTGCCCGCGGCGAACTCGAGGAAGGCCGGCAACACCGCCGCGACCCGGGGAGCCTGGGCCACCATGGTGTCGGAGATGCCGGTGAGCACCTGGATGAAGGCCGGGATCGGGGCGCCCGGGTTGACCAAGGTCTGGAACTCGCCGAGCACCTCGCCCCCGCGCACCTTGACCGCGCCGATCTCGGTGATCGCGCATTCGTGCGCGCTACCACCGGTGGTCTCCAGGTCGACGACGACGAACGTCACATCGCGAAGTGCGGTGCCCAGATCATCGAAGGTCGCCTGAACTGCCTGCATGACATGGACGGTAGAGCGGGGGTCCGACAGGGCAACGCAGGCGCGCTCGCCGGGAGCGGCGCGCCGTGCCCCGGCCCGGGCCGAGGCGCTCCGGAGACGTTTGTCGGTGCGTCGAGCACTGTCATACCCGGGCCCTACGGTCGTCAGGACGGTATCGCACGGGCACTTCTTCGGGCACATTCACCGGAGCATTCGGAGGAGAATCATGAAGATCGACTGCACGACCTGCCCCGTCCGGGGCCGCCGTTGCGATGGCTGTGTGGTCACCGCGCTCTGGCAACTGACCGGGCCGCTCGAGGACCGGCCACCGGACCGCGACGAGGCAGCCGACGGCTCGCCCGACCGGGGTATGCCGCTCGACGTAGCCGAGCAGCGGGCCGTCGCCGTCTTTGTCACCGCCGGGTTGGTGGCCCGGGGGCAGGCCGACGCGTTGCGCGCCTGGCCGCACTTGCCGCGCCAGCCCGGGTTGAGCGGCCGAGCCGTCCAGTCCGCCTAGGTAGCATCGAGAGACGATGAGAGGTCGGCTACTGCGCCCGGTCCACCAGCAGCGCACCTGGCTGCTGGCGGCGCTGCTGGTCGCCCTCTTGGTGGGCTGCACGACCCGCTCCAGCGATTCCCCGGCCCCGGGCGGCCCGGGTCGGGCCGGGGTGTCGGCGCCAACCGGTCAGCTCGGGGGGTCGGCGTCGGCGCCGGTGGACGGCAGCGGCGCATCGACGTCCGGTCAGCTGCCCGGTGGGCCCGGCGATCCCGCTCCTTTATCGATCGGGAGTGGCCCCGCCGCCCAGGCCGCAGCACAGGCAATCGAGCAGCTGCTCGGCGCCCGCGCGGACGCGCTGCGGCGCCAGGATCGCCGCGCGTGGGCCGCGACGGTCGACACGAGCGACGCCGATCGCGGTCCTGATGCTGCGGCCGAGCTGGCGGCGTACGACGCGTTGCTCGCCCTCGGGGTGCTCGACCTGCAGATCGGCCCGGTCACCGGCATCGCCCCCAGTTCCGCCAGGCCGGTGCCTCCCGAGACCGGATCAGCGACGAGCGGCCCGCCCTCGGTGGCGTCGTGGTCGGGCACGGTTCGGGTCGGCTACCAACTGCCGGGGTTCGATAGGGGTGTCCGGGCCGCGGTGCGGACCGTCACCATCCGGCAGGTGGCCGGCGTCTGGCGCATCGCCCGATGGGTCGGCCCCAGGGACGCGTGGGAGGCATGGGATCTACCGGACATGTCGTGGGCGCGCACCGATTCGGTGCTCGTCGTCGGCAACGTGTCGGTCACGGAACTGGCCGACCGGGCCGCGGAGGCGCAGGCGGCATACGCACGCGTGTCGGCCCTGGTGGGGCGGACTCCGCCGGTGGTCCTTGTGGTGCCTCGAAGCGACGCCGACGCCGCGCGGCTGCTCGGTCGGCAGGGGCCGGTCGGGCCGAGCGTGGCCGCCGCGACCGTTGGTCCTCGGGAGGCAGAAGCGCCGGCCCGGGCCGACCGGGTGATCGTGGCGCCACAGGGGTGGCAGCGACTGCTGCCTGCGGGGCGCCGAGTGGTGCTCACCCACGAACTCGTCCATGCCGCGGTGCGGGGCACCACCGTGCGCGACGTGCCGATGTGGTTGTCCGAAGGGTTCGCCGAGTGGGTCGCCTACCTCGACAGCGGGCTGCCGGTGGCCGGCGTCGCCGCGGCCTTGTTGAGCGATGTGCGCGACGTGGGCCCACCGTTGGGCCTGCCCGAGGACCGGGCTTTCGACCCAGCGGGGCCCGAGGCGGTGCGCGCCTACCAGGCCGGCTGGCTGGCCGTCTCGCGGATCGCCCGCGAGCACGGTCCGGATCGGTTGGTGCGCTTCTATCGGGCGATTGCCGGCACGGCGGCCCTCGACACCGTCGCGATCGGCCCCACCGCAATCGGGTCGTCGGGCCCCTCGGTGTCCGGGTCGACCCCAGCGCCGCCGGCCGGATCGGGGGACGGTGCGAGCGCCGATGTCACGGGTGCCGGCAGCGGCGGCGACCTCGCTCGTCGCACCGAGTCGGCCTTCCTCACCCACCTCGGCGAGAGCCAGACCCAGTTCGTCACCAACTGGCGGGCGGAGTTGGTGGCCTTGGCCAGAGCATGACTGAATTTCCTTGGGCAACAAAACGTTTCGCCCGGTGACCGGAGCTGGGCCCGCGTGTGTGGAGCCGGCGACACCTTCGGTCAGCAGGCCCGGACGTGCCGATGGGTGCGCTCCGAGCGGGATCGGGGCGGCTGCCCGCCCGGGGTAACGTAAACCCCATGGCAGATCGCACCCAGGCGTCCATCGTGATCGATGCCGACCCGGGTATCGTGCTGGACGTCATCGCCGATTTCGAGGCGTATCCGGAGTGGGCTGCCGAGGTCAAGCGGGTCGCGGTGCTGTCGGAGGAGGGGGACGGATGGGCCGATCGGGTCGAGTACACCCTGGACGCCGGCGTGATCAAGGACACCTACACCCTTGACTATGAATGGGACATCTCCGACGACGGCACCGGTGTGGTGTCGTGGCAGTTGGTGCGCGCCACCGTGTTGCGGGCCATGAATGGTTCTTACACGATCGCGCAGGACCGCACCGGGCGGTCGCGGGTGACCTACCGTCTCGCGGTCGACCTGCACATCCCGATGATCGGCATGCTCAAGCGCAAGGCCGAGGAACAGATCGTCAGCACCGCGCTGCGCGAGCTCAAGATCCGCGCCGAGGGCTGAGCATGAACGCACATCCCCGCGACGCGAAGGCGGCCCATTCGGTCGGTTCGGTCGCCGAGGAGGCCGCGCGCATCATCGGCATGTTCTCCACGGGCCTGGACGCCGACGCCCTGCAGGCTGCCGGCGCCCGAGCCGCCGGCACCCCGCGGCCGTCTCGGCCGACGGCGGTAGCCTGCCCCACGTGCGGCCAGGAGGCGCGCGAGGCGAGTCCCGACTCGGTGTGTCGGGTTTGCCCGGTATGCCGCGTGCTCGCCGTGGTCCGCTCGATCAACCCGGACACCCTCGAGCGGGTCGCCGATGTGGTCGACCTGCTCAGCGACGGGTTGCGCACCTACGCCTCCGGGCGACGTGAGGTCGCAGCTCGTGAAGCCGCGGCACGGGAGGCTCGGGCGGCCGAGGCCGCAGCCGCGGCCGGCGTACGCGACGTGACCGCCGAGTTCTTCCCGGAGGACGACGGCGCTGACGACGCGTCCTTCGACGACGCTCTCGACGGCGAAGACCTTGTTGAGGAACACTCTCCCGAGGAGTGCCACCCCGACGATCTCTTTACCGAGGTCGACCGACCCGACGGGGCGCCGGCCCACGAGGCTCTCGTCGGTGGGCAGCACGATCGGTGGCTCGAGGCGCGACCCCTGGCGCCGCGGCGCCCGGGGTCGGCCTACCGTCGGGGCCCCACGTCTCGGCCGCGCGCCGGCGGAGGAGCCTCTGGTGGGTGACTCCACGGCATACACCGTGGGCATCGACATCGGCGGCACGAAGGTGGCCGGCGGGCTGGTCGACGAGGCCGGCCGGATCGTCGCCCGGGCCCGCGCTGACACCCCGCATCGCTCCACGTCACCCGAGGTGGTGGAGACCACGATCGTCGCGGTCGTGCAGGAGCTGCTGGCCCAGCTGGCACCTGAAGCGCCCGAGGTGCGTGGCGTGGGGATCGGTGCCGCGGGCTTCGTCGCGGACGACCGAGCCACCGTGGTCTTCGCGCCCCATCTGTCGTGGCGCCAGGAGCCCCTGCGGGCCCGGCTGCAGGAGCGGCTCGGGCTGCCCATCACCGTGGACAACGATGCGAATGCGTCGGCGTGGGCCGAATGGCGCTTCGGCGCCGGCCGCGGCGAGAGTCACCTCGTCGTGATCAATCTCGGCACCGGCATCGGCGGCGGGATCGTCCTGAATGGGCGGGTCGAGCGGGGCCGCCACGGGATCGCCGGGGAGTTCGGCCACATGCAGGTGGTTCCCGACGGGCTGCGCTGTGAGTGCGGCAACCGCGGCTGTTGGGAGCAGTACTCCAGCGGCAATGCGCTCGTGCGCGAGGCCCGGGCCCTCATTACGGCCAACTCACCGGTGGCCAGTGACCTATGGGCCCGGATCGGGGGTGACCTGGCCCAGTTGACCGGGCCCCTCGTCACCGAAGCGGCCCAAGCCGGTGACCGGATAGCCACCGAGTTGCTCGCGGAGGTCGGGCACTGGCTCGGGGTCGGGATCGCCAATCTCGCGGCGGCCTTCGACCCCGGCATCTTCGTCGTCGGAGGGGGAGTGAGCGCGGCGGGTGAGTTGTTGCTGGGGCCGGCCCGGGAGACCTTCCGTCGTCAGTTGCCCGGACGCGGCTATCGGCCGGAGGCCAGGATCGTCGCCGCGCAATTGGGCAACGACGCCGGTGTGATCGGCGCGGCGGACCTGACCCGGGTCGGAGCGGCGGCGGTGGCACCGGTGCTCGAGCCGGCACGGCGGCGCTGGCTGCGCCGTCAGCACGGCTGAGGGGTGGCTCCGGTCGGCGGATCAGACGACGGCGCCGTCGTCGTCCGGGTCGCGCTCGCCTGAGCCGCGCATGACCATCAACCCGAAGCCCCCGATGGTGGCGACGATGCCGAGCAGCACCCACCACCCCGGGTCGGGGTCGCCGGAGATGACCGCGGCCCAGACCACGATGAGCGGACCGAGGACGAGTCCGGCGAGGGCGAGCCAGTAGGTCGCGTCGTGTGCCGGCGGGAGCGCCGGGTCGGGTGGCTCGAAGTGCTCCTCGACGTCCGCTGGGGTGTGTCCGCGCCACACCGCGCCCAGCCCGTCGTCAGGCGGCACCGCACCGTCGCCCGGTGCGTGGGAGATCGCCAGCCCGGGGTCGTCAAGGGGGCCGGGACGGTGCCGGAAGGTGAGGTCCAGACCCTCCAGCCGTGCCGACCCGGAGGTGGGTGCCTCGTCATCCCAGTGGGCGAGGATCGCGTCGAAGCGCTCGTCGAGCGACGCAGGGAAATGCTCCTGCGATTCCGGAGGCTCGTGCGACGCCTGAGGGTCGCGCGGCTCCTGTGGCTCGCGCGACTCCTGTGGCTCGCGCGACTCCTGTGGCTCGCGCGACTCCAGGGGTTGCTCGTCGCCCATGGGCTCCATCTTGCGTCACGACAGGGGTTCCTGGTGACTCATCGCCACTCGGACTGGCGCCCCGGTCGCATGGCGCGTTGCGCTCAGGCCGGCGAACCGGTGGCCAGGCGTTCGATGAAGTCGACGGACGACGCGAACAGCTGCGGCGCGTCATTGTCGAGGGTGGCCACGTGATATGAGTCCTCGAGATAGAGCTGGGTGACGTCGTGGCTGTCGATGCGGGACAGGAAGTAGTCCGCGCTGATCGGCGGCACGACGTTGTCGACCCGGGAGCGCACCAGCAGCACGGGAGTCTGCAGCTGCGGGAGTTGGTCGCCGACGATCTTCCAGAGCCGGGTCTGGGAGTGCATCGCCTTGAGCGGGTTGACCGAGTAGGCCAGCTCGGTGGCGCCGGGCTTCTTGATGTCGCCGGCGATCCCCGGGAAGAACGGCACGATGTGGCGCAGCGCGGGCAGCAGCGCCAGCAGCGGGTGGTTGTGCTTGAAGATCGGGTTGACCAGGACGATGCCGCGCACCTGCGCAGGGTGGTCCAACGCGATCTTGGTGGCCATCAGCCCGCCCATCGACAGGCCCACCGCGAAGATGTCACGGCAACGGGCGCGAAGGTCCTCGAACTCCTGGACGAGCGCGGCATACCAGTCGGTCCACTCCGTGCGCTGCAGGTCCTGCCAGCGGGTGCCCATCCCGGGCAGCCGGGGCAGGCGCACGGTGTATCCGGCGGCCGCCAGGTGCTCGGCCCAGGGACGCACCGATTGCGGCGTGCTCGGATAGCCATGACAGACGAGCACGCCGATCTCGTTGCCCTCGTGGGCGAACGGCTCGGCGCCGGGCAGGACTGACACGCTGGCTCCCATCTCGACATGATGCGGTGCACGCCACGGATCTGGACGCGTTGGCGAGCCCGCCCCGACGGGTGTGATCATGCTCCCACGCCTGCGTGTGCACCACCCGGTGCCGTAGAGTGCTGCGGGTCACATGGGAGGTTCGCAGGGTGTTCTACTGGTTCCTGAAGATCTTCGTCGTCGGGCCCCTCCTCAAGATCTTCTTCCGCCCGTGGGTCGAAGGCGCCGAGCACGTCCCCGAGCAGGGTGGGGCCATCCTGGCCAGCAACCACCTGTCGTTCTCCGACTCGATCTTCCTGCCGATCGTGCTCAAGCGCCGGATCACCTTCCCCGCGAAGATGGAGTACTTCACCGGCCGCGGCATCAAGGGACGGCTGACCGCCGCCTTCTTCAAAGGGGTCGGGCAGATCCCCATCGACCGCTCCGGCGGCCGGGCCAGCGAGGCGGCGATCGCCTCCGGTCTGCGGGTGCTGCGCCGAGGCGACCTGTTCGGCATCTACCCCGAGGGCACTCGATCGCCCGACGGCCGGCTCTACAAGGGCAAGACCGGTATCGCCCGGATGGCCCTGGAGGCCGGCTGCCCGGTCATCCCGGTCGCGATGATCGGCACCGACAAGGCCCAACCCACCGGCAAGAAGGTGCCCAACATCATCCGCATCGGGGTGAAGATCGGTGCGCCGCTTGACTTCTCGCGCTATGAGGGGATGGAGAACGACCGGTTCGTCCTGCGTTCGATCACCGACGAGATCATGTACGAACTCATGCTGCTCTCCGGCCAGGAATACGTCGACGTGTATGCCGCGACGGCGAAGAAGAACGTCATCATGGACACCGTTCAGAAGGCCAGCGAGAGCATCAACGAGACCGTGCAGACCGCCGTGGCCCGGGCCCGGGAGATCCAGGAGCAGGCGGCGGCCGCTGCGGCCGCGGCCGCGGTCGTGGCAAAGAACCCCAAGGCTGCTGCCGCTGCGCTCGAAGCCGAGGCGCACCACCATGCCGAGCCCGACCCGCCCGCTCAGCAGCCGCAGAACCCGCCAGCAGTCGCCCCTGCGGACGCCGCTGAAGCGTCGCCACCGGATGGCGCGGCCGGCGGGCATGACGTGCGCCGCGCCAGCTAGGCCGCACCGCCGACCACCATGGCCCGGACGACGCGACAGGTGCCCGAGGGCGATTCACTCGTCCTCAACGCGCTCTGGGGCGCGCTGCGGGTCTTCCGTCCGGCTGCCTTGGTGTATGCGGCGTGGAGCGTGTGGGTCCGACACGACGACATGGTCAACCTGCCCGGCGCGGTGGGCGTGCTCGCCGGCTTGGGGGTGTGGACGGCATATATGTATGCCGCGCAGCGCCGCGACCTGGCCATCCACCTCGCGGAGATGTTCGTGGGAGGGGCCGCCATCATGTCGACCCGGTTCTTCGACACTCCGTTGTCCATCACCACGGGCGACACGACGATCCCGGGGGTGTGGCAGCACGTGCCGGTGGTCGGCGTGGCCATCATCCTCGGGTGGCGTGGCGGGTTGGCAGCCGCGCTCGTGATCACAGCCGTCATGGTCGCCCAGGTGGGTCGGCTGGACTCCGAACCGATCGCCAATGCCGGCCTGGTCGTCATGCTGGGCATGTGCATCGGGTATGCCGCGGACACCGCCCGCAAGGAGCAGGCCGCCCTGCGTCGGATCCTGGCGCAGCGGGCCGAGGTCGCCGAGCGCGAGCGGTTGGCCCGAGTCGTCCACGACGGAGTGCTGCAAGCCCTGGCGTTCATCCACCGCCGCGGCCTGGACATCGGCGGCGAGACGGCCCGGCTGGCCGTGCTCGCCGGCGAACAGGAGAGCGCGCTGCGGGCCCTGGCCAGCGGCATACCCCTGGTCGAACTGGAGGCCGTCGTCGACGGGCCCGTCGACCTGCGTACTGCGTTGCAGGCGGCAGCCGCGGACCGCGCCGGGATCGAGGCCCCAAGCGAGCCGGTGGACATGGACCCGCGCCGGGCCCACGAGATCGTCGCTGCTGTCGCCGCGGCCCTGGACAACGTCCGGCAACACGCTGGGGCGGGGGCTCGAGCTCGGGTGCAGGTCGAGGATCTGGGCGCCGATGTCGTCGTCACGGTGCATGACGACGGGGTCGGAGTGAGCGAGCAGGAGCTGGTGGAGGCCCAGGGCAGGGGCCGGCTCGGGGTGTCCTCCTCGATCCGGGGGCGGATCGAGGATCTCGGGGGGCGGGCGACCTACCGGCCCGGCCCCGGCGGCGGCACGATCGTGCACATGTGGGTGCCGAAGGAGGCACGATGATGACTCCAGGGGACGGCGCCCCAGGCCATGACACGGGCGTCGGTGACGAGCTCGGCGAGGTCGACCCGCGGGGCATCGACGGCTCGTGCGAGCCGCCCCTGCGGCCGCTCACCGTGGTCGTCGCCGACGACCATCCGATGTGGCGTGACGCCGTGGCCCGTGATCTCGCCGACGCCGGCTTCGTCGTCGTCGGGACTGCTGCGGACGGCCCGTCCGCGGTGCGCCGCACGATCTCGGCACGCCCCGACGTGCTCGTGCTCGACCTCAACCTGCCCGGCCTTCGTGGGCCGGAGGTCTGCGCCCGGTTGGCTGCGGAGGATCTGCCGACCCGGATTCTCATCCTCTCCGTGAGCGGCGAGCAGCAGGACGTGCTCTCGGCGGTGAAGGCCGGCGCGACCGGTTACCTCGTGAAGTCGGCTCGGCGTGAGGAGTTCCTCGAAGCGGTGCGCCGCACCGCCCACGGTCGCGCGGTGTTCACCCCGGGGCTGGCCGACCTCGTGCTTGCCGAGTTCCAACGGATGCAGGCCGTCGAGTCAACGCCGGCCCGCCCGGCGGCACCCGAGCTGACCGAACGGGAGACCGAAGTGCTGCGCCTCGTGGCCACCGGGCGGTCCTACAAGGAGATTGGCGCCGCGCTCTTCATCTCGCATCGCACGGTGCAGAACCACGTGCAGAACACGCTCACCAAGCTGCAGATGCACAACCGGGTCGAGTTGGTCCGCTACGCCCTGGAGCGGGGCCTGGACGGCCCCCCGCCCTGATCCAGGTCTGAAACCGGGGTGCGTTATCCGAGCGCGGCCACCGCGGCGTCGTAGTCGGGCTCCTGACCGATCTCGGGCACCAGTTGGCTGTGCAGCACCGTGCCGTCGGTGTCGAGGACGACGACCGAGCGGGCGAGCAGGCCGTGCAACGGGCCATCGGTCATCGTCACGCCGTAGTCGGCGCCGAAGCTGGAGCGGAACACCGACCCGGAGGAGACGTTCTCGATGCCTTCTGCCCCACAGAACCGGCCCAGCGCGAAGGGCAGATCGGCCGAGACGTTGACGACGCGGGTGTTGTCGAGGCCGCCGGCCAGCTCGTTGAACTTGCGCACGCTCGCTGCGCAGACGCCGGTGTCGACGCTCGGAAAGATGTTGAGCACGACCCGGGAGCCGGTCAGGCCCTCGGAGGTGATGTCGGCCAGGTCGGTGCCGGTGACAGCGAAGGCCGGGGCCGGCGCGCCCTGGGCGGGCAGGTCGCCGACGGTCTGGACGGGGGTGCCTTTGAACGCAGTGGTAGCCATGGCCTGTTCCTATCACGGCTCGACCTCGGCGCCGGACCACGATCGGACATCAACGGCCACGCTGGGGGCCTGCGGAGCGGCTGCGGCCTCCCAATCAGGAGCACGGCACGGTATGGGGGCGCGCTACCCTCGCTCCTGACATGGCAGATCTCGAACTCTGGCTGGTGCACCCCGAGGAGCCGGCGTGCGCTGCCTTCCGCACTCGGTTCTCGGGGTTACCCGATGTTGTGGTGTGGCCGCGTTCGTACGAGCAGCTGCCACCCACGACTGCTTCGTCACGGCGGCCAACTCCTTCGGGATGATGACCGCGGGGATCGATGCAGTCCTTGTGCACGTGCACGGCCAGGCGCTCATGGACCGGGTTCAGGAGCGGATCGGGCTGGATTTCCTCGGCGAACAACCGGTCGGGTCCTGCTTCATCATCGAAACCGGCACCCCTGGGTACCCCTTCGTCGCGCACAGCCCCACGATGCGAGTGCCGTCGGGGATCGACGGTACGGACAAGGTCTACGTGGCGACCTGGGCGGCCCTGGTGGCGATCCATCGACACAATCGGGGAACCGGCCCCAGGATTCGCACGGTCGGGATGCCTGCGATGGGCACCGGCTTCGGTGGCGTGAGCTTCGACGAAGCGGCCAGGCAGATGGCTTGCGCGTGGACGAACTACGTAAGACCGATCGACCTCGGGTCGGGCTGGGACGCCGTCATCGAGCGGCATCGGCGGCTGAGCTACGACGGCGACGTGCGGGTCGTGCCTACCTGACCGCGAGGGGTCAGCGGGTAGCTCGGCGCAGGTGCTCCAGGACCTTGGCGTCGATGCCATCCGGTGACAGGCGCATCTCGAGATTCTCGATCCCGGCCCAATGGTCCAGTGCTGCAGGCAGATCCGGCTGGGTGTGACCGAGCCGGGCGAGCCGCTCGCGGACCTCGTCGGCCAGCTCACCGCTCAGCGGTCGCACCCCTTCGGGGGCGCCGAAGTACAGGTCGTTGAGCTCCAGCAGGCGGGCCAGCTCGCGGCCGGCCAGGGGATGGTCGTCGACCCGCAGGTCGGCGAGCACCCCGCACTCGTCGTAGCCCCGCCCCGACTGCACGACGTAGAGCGCCGCGCCTTGGCGGCCCCGGCGATCTCCTCCGGCAGCGTCGCCGGCCAGCAGGGCGCGCACGAGGCGGTGGGGCAGCGGCATACCGGACCCGGCCAGCCACGCGCTGCGCATCGCCTCGACGACGTCAGGCCCCGTGAGGATGTTGCCCTGGATGGCGAACCAGCCATCCGTGGCGTCGCCGCCGGCGGCCCCACCGGCCCAGTCGAGGCACTCGGCCCCGGTGAAAGTAGCGGCGCCGGATGCACCGACGACCCCGAGCTGACGGGTGGCTCGGAGGGGGTCGGCGCCAGTGACTCGAGCGACCGCGTCGGTCGCGCTCGTGCCGGCTCGCAACAGCGCCAGGCAATCGGCCCGGAAGGACCACTTCGCGAACGACTGGGTGGCCACGGCACCCACCCCGGGCTCGGCGGCGCAGACCACGGACCCGACGGCCAAGAACCTGCTCGCCACGGCGACCCCGTATGCCGCGTCGGCACCGGAGCCGTTCGAGGCGACGATCGAGAAGGTCACGCCGCAACGCTAGCGCCCAGTTGCCGGGGATGCCGACGGACGCGGTCGGAGTCGGTGGCGCCGCCCAACTACGCTGGCCCGGTGAGTTCCAACCCCGGGGTCGGCGTCAACCCCAACGACGAGTTGCACGCCCAGCTGGCCGCCGCAGCGGCCGCGCGCCACGCCCCGCAGCAGCCCAGCTGGCCCGACCAGGCCGACCTCGTGAGCGCGATCGCCGAGCTCGCGTCGTATCCGCCGCTGGTCTTCGCCGGGGAGTGCGACGTGCTGCGCAACCGGATCGCCGCGGCGAGCCGCGGAGAGGCGTTCGTGCTCATGGGCGGTGACTGCGCGGAGACCTTCGCGGGGGCCACGGCGAACAACATCCGCGACCGGGTCAAGACCGTGCTGCAGATGGCGGCAGTGCTCACCTACGGGGCCTCGGTGCCGGTGGTCAAGGTGGGCCGGATGGCCGGGCAGTACGCCAAGCCGCGCAGCTCCGACACCGAGACCCGGGACGGGCAGACGTTGCCGGCCTATCGCGGCGACATGGTCAACGACTTCGCGTTCGAGGGCCCCTTGAGGGCCCCGGACCCGCGGCGTCTGGTCACGGCATACCACCGCGCCTCTGCCACGCTCAACCTCGTGCGGGCTTTCACCACAGGCGGATTCGCCGACCTGCGGCACGTGCACGACTGGAACAAGGGTTTCGTGAGCACCGCCGCGAACGCACGTTACGAACGCCTGGCGCACGACATCGACAAGGCGATGAAGTTCATGGCGGCGTGTGGGGCTGACTTCGAGGCGATGCGCACCGTCGAGTTCTTCGCTGCCCACGAGGCGCTGCTGTTGGACTACGAACGCCCGCTCACCCGGATCGACTCGCGCTCTGGACGCCCGTACGACACCTCCGCGCACTTCGTGTGGGTGGGGGAGCGGACCCGCGAGGTCGACGGCGCGCACGTGGATTTCGTTGCCCGCGTGCAGAATCCGATCGGAGTGAAACTCTCGCCCAAGGTCGATCGCGACAGCGTCTTGCGGTTGCTCGATCGCCTCGACCCGCAGCGGGAGCCCGGCCGGCTGACCTTCATCACCCGGATGGGGGCCGAGCGCATCACCGACGCGCTGCCGGCGCTCGTGGAGCAGGTCACCGGCGCCGGATCGGTTGTCACCTGGGTCTGTGATCCCATGCACGGCAACACGTTCGAGTCCACGGGTGGCTACAAGACCCGTGATTTCGATGACATCGTCGAGGAGTTGCGCGGCTTCTTCGAGGTGCATCGCGGGCTGGGCACCGTGCCCGGCGGGTTGCACGTCGAGTTGACCGGCAACGACGTCACCGAGTGCATCGGCGGCACCCGCAAGATCCTCGACGCCGACCTCGAGAAGCGCTACGAGACGGTGTGCGACCCGCGACTCAACCACGAGCAGGCCCTCGAGCTGGCCTTCCTGGCAGCCGAGATGCTCAGTGCCACAGACCCGCCCGGTTCCAACCCCTCGCCATCGCAGGTCGGCGATCGGGCCCTGACATGACAGCCGGGCCGTGGCGAGCCGACCTGCTCTCGGACACCCTGACCCGACCGACCGCCGCGATGCGCGCGGCGATGGCCGGCGCCGAGGTCGGTGACGACGTCTTCGGGGAAGACCCGACGGTGCGCACCCTCGAGGAGCGGGTCGCCGGACTGCTCGGCCATCCGGCGGGGTTGTTCACCCCGACCGGGTCGATGGCCAACCAACTCGCACTCCGTTTGCACGTCAAGGCCGGCGAAGAAGTCCTGTGCGACAGCCTCGCTCACGTCGTGCGGGCCGAGATGGGCGCTGCCGCAGTCCTTTCCGGAATCACCTCACGCACTTGGGCGGCCGACCGTGGCCTGCTCGACCCGGCCCAGCCGATCGCCATGCTGCAGACCGGGGTCGGGCCCTACCAGGTGTGCACCGCCCTCGTCGTCGTGGAGAACACCCACAACTTCGGTGGCGGCACCGTGCAGCCCGTGGCGGCGATCCGGGCGCTGCGTGCGGCGCTCGGGCCGCGCGGGGTGCGGCTGCACATCGACGGTGCGCGGTTGTGGAATGCCCACGTGGCGTCGGGGGAGCCGCTCGCGGCATACGGAATGGAGGCCGACACCGTCTCGGTGTGTCTGTCCAAAGGGCTTGGCGCGCCGATCGGTTCGGTGCTCGTGGGTGCGGCCGACGCGATCGCCGAAGCGCGCATCTGGCGCAAACGCTACGGCGGCGGGATGCGCCAGGTCGGGGTGTTGGCCGCCGCTGGACTGCACGCCATCGACCATCACATCGACCGCCTCGCCGACGACCACGCCCGGGCCCACCGCGCGGCCACGGCCTTCGCCGAGGCCGCCCCGGGCTGTGTCGATCCGCAGACGGTGCAGACCAATATCGTCATGCTCTCGACCAGCGGCACCCGTTGGGCGCCAACAGAGTTGGTCGCTGCCGCCGCCGAACAGGGCGTGCGGGGGTATGCCGCGGGGCCGGCTCTCGTGCGCCTCGTGTGGCACCTCGACGTCGACGACGCGGCGACGTCGCACGCGATCGACGTCTTCACCGGGCTCTTGCGGGGCTGAGCGCTCTCAGACCTCGTGGTGCAACGCCTCCGCGGGTGGCCGATCGTCCTGCGGCCGGCGGCCGACGAGTTCGACGGTGTACATCGCGGCGAGCACCATGGCACCGCCGAGCAGCATCCGGGCCGTGAGTGATTCACCGCCGAAGGCGACCGCGAAGCCGGCCGCGAAGACCGGTTCCAGGGTCATGACGATCGCGGCTCGGGTGGCCGGCATGTGCGCCTGTGCCCAGGTCTGCACCCAGAGCGCGAGCACTCCGGCCGCCGTGGCCATGTAGAGCACCGCCGCCCACTGGGCGCCCCCCTGGGGCCACCGCACCCCGTCAGGCACGGCCGCGACGACACAGATGAGGGCGATGACGAGCATCTGGACCGCCGACATCCCGGTGGCTCGCTGGGGCGTCGACAGGCGCCCCAGCCCGATGATGTGCAGCGCATACAGCGCCGCGGCAGCGAGGGTGAGCGACTCGCCGAGGCCCACCGCGAAACCGGTGAGCGACAAGACTGCCAGGCCCGCGGTGGCCATCAGCACGGCATACCAGGTCGATGCCGGCACTCGCTCGCGCAACAACACGGCCGTGAAGACGGGAGTGAGCACGACGTAGGTGCCGGTGACGAAGCCGGAGACCGACGCGTCGGTGTGCGCCAGCCCGACGGTCTGCAGGATCTGCGCGGCGCCATAGAGGCCACCCAGGACGAGCGATACCACCCAGTCACGCCGGCGCAGGGACCGCAGCGGTCGCCAGAAGAGCACGGTCATCAGCGCGGCCGCGATGGTGAAACGCACCGCGAGGAAGTCGACGGGCGGCATCGTGACGACTAGGTCGCGGATGAGGAAGAAGGTCGAGCCCCACACGGCGGTGAGCGCGACGAGCAGGACGGTGGCGAGCGTGCGGTCGCGCGGCCGGCGACTCATCGACGAGCCATCGGCTCAGATGATGGTCAAAGTGATGACGCTGCCACGACGCAGCAGGGTGCCCGGCGCCGGGTCCTGGAAGCGGACCGTCTTGAGGGCACCACCGAACACGGTGATGATCTTGACCTGGAAGCCGGCCGCGGCCAGCGCCTGCTCGGCGTCCTTCTGCTTCTTGAGCACGACATTCGGCACCGCGATGAGCACGGGGCCCTTCGAGGGCACGATGGTCACTACATCGCCCTTGAAGAGGGTGCCCTCCGCGGGGGTCTGGGTCACCACCGCCCCGGCAGGGATCTGCTCATGGTTGACCGCTTCGCCGACCGTCACCTTGAGGCCGAGTCCGGTGAGGGTCTTGGTGGCTTCGTCGGCATTCTTGCCGACGAGGTTGGGCACCGGGATCGGTTGGCGACCCTTGGAGACCACGATCGAGACCGACGCGCCGCGTTTGACCGAGGCATCCTTCGGCGGGTCCTGACTGATGACCACGCCTGCCGCGACGGTGTCGTGGAATGCCTCCTCGACCTTGCCGAGGGTGAGCGAGCGTTCGGCCAGCAGCCGCTCGACCTCGGTGCGGGGTAGCCCGGTCACCGTCGGCACGAGGAATCGCTCCGGGCCTTTGGAGACCACGAGGGAGACTGTCGAGCGCTTGTGCAGCTCGGTGCCGGGGGCGGCGTCGGCCTGGATGACCTGATCGCGCGGCTCGGTCTCGTCGAAGGCTTCGGTGACCGAGGCCTGCAGGTCGACCCGCGCGAGGGCGCTCTCGGCATCGGCTCGGGACAGGTGCTGCAACGAGGGCACCACCCGCAGCGAGCCGGGGCCGTTGGTGTCGTACCACCACCAGCCACCGGCGCCGCCGCCGGCCACGAGCGCGAGCACGAGCAGCGTCACGAGGATGCCACGCCGGCGGGAGCGTGTGCGGTGGGTGATCCGGGCCGGTTCGGAGTGCTCGTCCGGACTCGCTTCGGAGAGCGCTGCCTCGCCGTCGGCGGGGCTGGCCACCACCACGGCTCGGGTCGCCTCGGTAGGAATACGTTGGGTGACCGTGGGTGGGGCGGGTGGGGCCAAGGAGGCTGGCGAGGCAGTCTCGGCGTCGAGCTCGGCCGGTTTCGACTCGCCCGGCACCGCGTCGTCCTGCTCCGTGGCGTCCTCGTCGCGCGGGAGGGCGCTCTCGTGCCGCGCGCCGTCCAGCGGTGCGTCGGGAACCGGCGGCCCGGCCAGGAAGCGTGGTGGCGCGTCGAGCTCCTCGTCGGAGAGCAGGGCGACGGCCGCGCGGAGCTCACGCTGCAAGGTGGCGCCGTCGGCGATCCGCTCGGCCGGGTCCTTGGCGGTGGCCCGGCCGATCAGCCGATCCAGCTCCAGCGGCACGGTGGCCACCCGATCGGAGGCCAATGGCACGCTGCCGTGCACGTGCTGGTAGGCCACGTGCATGGGGTTGCTGCCGGAGAAGGCCTTCTGCCCGGTGAGCAGCTCGTAGAGGATGAGGCCGGCGGCATACACGTCGGAGCGTTCGTCGGCCCGGTCGCCGTCCAGTTGTTCGGGGGCGAGGTAGGAGACGGTGCCCAGCAGTACCCCGGTGGTACTCGTGCGGGTCGAGGAGGTCACCGAGCGGGCCAGGCCGAAGTCGGTGACCTTCACCGTGCCGTCCGGGCGGAGCAGGACGTTCTCGGGCTTGACGTCACGGTGCACGAGGCCGGCGCGGTGGGCCGCCGCCAGAGCCGCGAGCACCGCCGAGAACACCCGCACCGCCTCCCGGACCGACATGGCGCCGTCGCGGGTCAGTCGGTCGCGCAGGGTGCGCCCGTCGACATACTCCATGACGAGGAAGAGCTCGCCCCCGCGCTCCTCGAAGTCGTGGATCGCCACGATATTGGGGTGCGACAGGCCCGCAGCCAACTGGGCCTCACGTCGGAACCGCAACACGAAAGCGGCATCGCGGGCCAGATCGGGGCGCAGGATCTTGACGGCGACCCGTCGCCCGAGGCGCTCATCGATGGCCAGGTGCACGGTGGCCATGCCCCCATCGGCGATGTGCGACACCAGCCGGTAGCGCCCGCCGAGCACCCGCTCGCCGGTGCTGCTCGGTGCTCCCGTGGCCACGGGGTGAGTTTACGGGGGGTATGCCGCGGGGCCCGGGAGGCGACGAAATGTCAGCTCGCGTGGCGTGTGGGGAAGCTGGTGCGGATGTGACGTATCGCCTCGTCGTAGGACAACCAGCCGCGCAGGAGAGAACGGGGCAGCGCACGACAACGGGCCGACCGGAGGATCCGGCCGGCCCGTCGGGGATGGCTGTTCTGACAACTCGGGCTGTTCCGGCTGGTTCAGCCGATCGTCGTGGGCACCTTCTGCTCGTCCACGGCGGTGGTGCGCCGGGCCGCGGAGACGACCCGGAACGCGATGTAGAGGGCGACGATCCAGCCGGCACCGATGAACACCGCTTCGCGCATGCCGTCCATGGTCGTCATGAGGAAGACGACGAAGGCGAGGAAGGCGAGCACGACGTAGTTGGCCACGGGGAACAACGGCATCTTGAAGCTGAGCCGGTCGGCGGCCTCGGCACCGATGCGGCGACGGAACTTGAGCTGGGTGATGAGCACGACCGCCCAGTTGAGGATGGCCGCGATCGTCGCGATCGACATGAGCACCATGAAGACCTGCTTCGGGGCCACGTAGTTGAGCACGACGGCGATGGCGGTGACGGCCGAGGAGGCGAGCACACCGGCATACGGGCTGCCGCTGGCGCTGGTGCGGGCCAGGACCTTGGGGGCCTGACCCTGCTTGGCGAGGCTGTAGAGCATCCGGCCGTTGCTGTACAGGCCACTGTTGTAGGCCGACAGCGCGGCGGTGAGGACGACGACGTTGAGGATCGTGGCGGCGCCGACGATACCGATCCGGTCGAAGATGATGACGAACGGGCTGCCGTCCTGGCCGACCTTGTTCCACGGGAAGAGGGCCAGCAACACGAAGATCGCGCCGACGTAGAAGATGAGGATCCGGTAGACGACCTGGTTGATGGCCTTGGGGATCGAGCGCGCCGGGTTGTCGGCCTCGCCCGCGGTGATGCCGATGAGCTCGACGCCACCGAAGGAGAACATCACGAGCACGAGCGCGGTGAGCATGCCCCACAGGCCGTTGGGCAGGAAGCCGCCGTGCGCCCACAGGTTGCTGATACCGGTCGGGGCGTCCAGGCCGAGGCCGAAGATGGCCATCGCGAGGCCGAGGACGATCATCGCGACGATGGCGACGACCTTGATGATCGCGAACCAGAACTCGAACTCGCCGTAGGCCTTGACATTGATGAGGTTGATCGCGGTGATGATCACGAGGAAGACTCCGGCGGAGACCCAGGTCGGGATGCCGGGCAACCAGTAGTTGATGTAGATGCCGACAACGGACAACTCGGCCATCGAGACGGCGATGTAGCAGAACCAGTAGTTCCAGCCGGTGAAGAAGCCGGCGAACTTGCCCCAGTTCTTCGCGGCGTAGTGGCTGAAGGCGCCGGCGACGGGGGTGTGCACCGACATCTCGCCGAGGGCCCGCATGATGAGGAAGATCGCGGCGCCACCGACGAGGTAGGCGGCGATGATCGACGGACCGGCCATGCCGATGCTCGACCCGGCGCCGTAGAACAGGCCGGTGCCGATCGCGCCGCCGAGGGCGATCATCTGGATGTGACGGTTCTTGAGGTTGCGCTTCAGTTCACCCTCGTGGGGGGCCGAGACGCTCGAGCTCGTGGCCTCGTGGGCCGGCTTTGCAGTCATGGTCATGTCAGTGCGTTTCTGCGAGAAGGGAGTTCGGGAAGTTGTCTGCTGGTATGCCGCGGCGTCGGGTCAGCTGTGGGTCAGGCGCTGATCGGACGCAGGTGGGAGGTGAAGTGCCGCAGCACCTTGGGCTCCCAGGTGATCTCGTAGCCGCGCACGTCGCCGGCACGGTGGGCGATGGCGACGAGGGCGTCTGCGACGACATCCAGGTGGGCCTGGGTGTAGACACGGCGCGGGATCGCCAGCCGGGTGAACTCGAAGGGGGCCTGCAGTTGCGCGCCGGTCACCGGGTCGCGGTCCAGCAGGTAGGAGCCGATGTCGCAGGAGCGGATCCCGGCCTCGATGTAGAGCTCGACGGCCAGAGCCTGTCCGGGGAACTGGTGGTAGGGGATGTGCGGGAGGAGCCGGCCGGCGTCGACGAAGATCGCGTGGCCGCCGGGGGGGTTCTGGAAGGGGATGCCTTCCTTGGTGAGGCGGTCCCCGAGGTACTGGACCTGACCGACGCGGTAGCGCAGGTACTCGTAGTCCAGGCCCTCGTGGATCCCGACGGAGAGCGCGGCCAGGTCGCGGCCGGAGAGCCCGCCGTAGGTCAGGTATCCCTCGTAGGGGATGACGCGCGACTTGATGTCGGCGATGAGGTTGGCGTCCTCGCGCACGGCGAGCAGGCCACCCATGTTGACGATGGCGTCCTTCTTCGCGCTCATCGCGAAGGCATCTGCGTAGGAGAAGAACTCGCGGGTGATCTGCTCGGTGGTGACGTCCTGGTAACCGGCTTCGCGTTCCTTGATGAAGAAGGCGTTCTCGGCGAACCGAGCGGCGTCGATGATCAGCGGCAGGCCGTGGCGGCGGCATACCTCTGCGGTCGCCTTCATGTTAGCCATGGAGACCGGCTGGCCCCCGACGGTGTTGTTCGTGATCGTCATGACGACGCCGGCGACCTCGTCGGCGCCGACCTGGGCGATGATCGCCTCGAGGCCGGCCACGTCCATGTTGCCCTTGAAGTCGTAGTAGGCCGCGGAGTCCAGGCCCTCGGGGCAGACGCAGTCGACAGCGCGGCCGCCGGCCAGCCCGACGTGGGCGCGGGTGGTGTCGAAGAAGGTGTTCGCCACGACGGTCATCCCCGGGTGGGTGACCAGCAACGGGAAGATGACCTTCTCGGCGGCCCGGCCCTGGTGCACCGGCTGGATGTACTCGTAGCCGAAGATCTCCTTGCCCGACTCGATCAGCTGGTAATAGCTGCGGCCACCGGAGTAGGACTCGTCACCGGTGAGCATCGCGGCCCACTGCGCATCACTCATGGCTCCGGTGCCGCTGTCGGTCTGCAGATCGATGTAGACGTCGTCGCTGGCCAACCCGAAGGCGTTGTAGTGGGCGGCCGCGATCCGCTCGCGACGCTGCGCCTCGGTGGTCATCCGCATCGGCTCGACCATCTTGATCTTGAAGGGTTCCGGTAGGTACCTCATCGCCTGTCCTTGTCTGAGTGACACGACCTGCTGGGCTGCTGGTGGCTACCCGCGCGGCAGGTTCAACACCTATGCAGTTGACTATGATCAATGTTGAAGGAATCAACATCTGACCTAGGTCCTAGGTATCGTGTGTACATGTCACGACGACCCGCCCGAAGTGCCGCCGATCGCCCTGTGGCGCCGGCCGGCGGGCCGGTGGTCGTCACCGCCCCGAGCGACCGGGAGATGATCCTGCGGATGCTGGCGCTGCTCGTCGAGCCGCTACAGCGGTCGATCCCCGGCAGCGCGGAGGTCGTCTTGCACGACCTGTCCAGGATCCCCGATTCCATTGTCGCGGTGGCTGGTTCGGTGACCGGCCGGGCGATCGGTTCGCCGGCGACCGACAAACTCCTCGCCGAGGCGGCCTCGGGCCAGATGCGCACGGACGTCGGCTACGAGACCCGTATGCCGGGTGGCCGCGAACTGCGCTCCACGACCATCGTGGTGCCCGACGCCGACGGCACCCCCGTCGCGGCACTGTGCATCAACTGCGACGTGACCATGTGGCGCGCGGTGCACGAGATCGCCGCGAACATGCTGCCCGAGGCCCCGATCGCCGTGCGACCCGACGACGAGCCCGCCGCGCCGGGCCCGGCGCGCGAGACCTTCGCCCACGACATCGACGAGCTCGCCGGGCAGTTGCTGCGGCAGGCGCTCGCCGCCTCCGACGCCCCGGTGCACCTCATGCAGAAGCGGCACAAACTTGCCGTCGTCGAAGACCTCAAGGGCCGCGGCTTCTTCATGCTCAAGGAGAGTGTCGAGACCGCTGCCGCGGCGCTGGGTGTCACCCGCTTCACGATCTACAACTACCTCAACGAGATCGACCAGGTGCAGTGATCGCTGGGGCCGAGCATGCGGTGATCGCGCCGGCGAAGGGGACGGTGCCTCCGGGATGTCCATGTGTCGCCCACCCCGGGCAGCCACCTTCTGGCAGGCTGGGGCCGTGGCGCATCGCGGTGCAGGACCGGACCGGATCGACGACGTGAGCCCGCAGCAGGAGGCGGCCGCCGTCGAGCAACTCGTGGGGCAGTGGAGCTACCTGCCCGACATCGCCGAACGCTACGGCGTGCCGCTGTCGCGGGTGCGGCGCTTCATCGCCGACGGTGAGCTGCTCACCTTGCGGGTCGGGCCCAATCGTGCCGTCGCGGTGCCGACCTCCTTCCTCGGCGCGACCGGCCCCCGGCCCGAGCTCAAGGGCACTTTCACGGTGCTCGCCGACGGCGGGATGAACGAGCTGGAGATCATCCGCTGGTTGCACACCGTCGATCCGTCGTTGCCCGGCGCCGGAACTCCGTTGGACGCCTTGGCCCTCGGGCACAAGACCGAGGTGCGCCGACGCGCTCAGGCGTTGGCGTTCTGACGCGGCGGGGCCGCCCGGGTCATGACGCGCGGGCGGTGGTGACGTCGACGAGTTCGTCGAGCACCGCAGCGGCCGCTGCGTCGAGGTCGGCCCGGCAGAGCCCGAGCGAGGCACGCGCCTGCTGGCCCAGGTGGGTGATCTGCCGCTCGACTTGCTCGACCGCCCCGGTGTCGACGATCACGGCGCGCAGGCTCTCGATGCCGGCCGCATCCAGGCCCGGGTCGCCGAGCAACTCCTCGATAGTGCGCGCTTGGCGGGCGTCGGCCGCGTCGAGGGCGTAGGCCAGCAGCACCGTCCGCTTGCCTTCGCGCAGGTCGTCGCCGGCTGGTTTACCGGTCTGCGACGGGTCACCGAAGACCCCGAGTTGGTCGTCACGCAGCTGGAAGGCCGCGCCGAGCGCCAACCCGTATGCCGACAGCGGCTCGAACGCGGCGGCCGCCACCCCACCGGCGTGGGCGCCGATGAGCAGCGGGGCCTGGATCGTGTACCCCGCGCTCTTGAAGCGGATCACCCGGCGCGCCGAGGCCAGTCGGCCGTCCAGATCCAGACCCTCCCAGCCCCGCGCCGACTCGAGCAGGTCGAGGTACTGCCCACCCATGAGCTGGGTGCGCATCCGGTCGAAGGTGCCACGCGCCCGGCTCAACTGCTCGGGAGCCAGGCCGCACGCGGCATACACCTCGTCGGTCCACTGCAGGCACAGGTCACCGGCGAGCGTAGCGGCGGCGGCGCCGAAGCGGCCGCTGTCGCCGGCCCAGCCCTGCTCGGCATGCCAGGCCGCGACGGCCCGGTGCGCGGCCGGCATCCCACGGCGGGTGTCGCTGCCGTCCATGACATCGTCGTGCAGCAGGGCGGCCGCCTGGAAGAACTCCATGGCCGTGCCGAGCCGCACCGCGGCCTCCGTGCCGGGGGCACCACCGGCGCGATAGCCCCAATACGCAAAGGCGGCCCGCACCCGCTTGCCACCGCGCAGCAACCGTTCGATGACGTCGACGAGCGTAGCCAGATCGGGCCCGACCTCGGCGAGCACCTGCCGCTGGGTGGCCAGCTCGGCCTCGACTGCCGCCTGCACCCGGGCGCGCAGATCATCCCGGTCCAGCGGATTGGTCACAGCGGTCCTTCCGGTCGGCGGGCCGCTCCCGCCGCCCGCACACGTGGGCCCAGCCTACGCGGCGCCGAGGACTGCGCTGCGCGGCTGCTCGGAGCCCGGCTCGGCAGTCTCCTAGGCTGGTGCCGTGACGAGCCTGCCGCGCCCCGCGCACGAACTGCGCTCCATCCCGGACGCATTGGCCCGGGCCGAGCCGTCGATCAGCTTCGAGTTCTTCCCGCCGAAGGACGACCCGGGCGAGGCCGCCCTGTGGGAGACCATCCGGGCGTTGGAGAAGACCCGGCCCACCTTCGTCTCGGTCACCTACGGGGCCGGCGGTGGCAGTCGGGACCGCACCATCCGGGTCACCGACCGGATCGCCCGGGAGACGACGATGACCCCGATGGCGCACCTGACCTGTGTGGGGCACTCGGTCGGCGAGCTGCGCAACATCATCGGCCACTACGCCAACGTCGGGGTGCGCAACGTGCTCGCGCTGCGCGGTGACCCGCAGGGCGGGCTCGACCAGCCGTGGGTGCGCCACCCCGAGGGCCTGGACCACGCCGACGAGCTCGTCGCGTTGATCCGCGAGCTCGGGCCGTTCACCGTCGGGGTGGCCGCCTTCCCGGACCGCCACCCCGAGAGCCCGAGCCTCGAGCACGACGCCGACGTGCTGGTGCGCAAGGCCGACGCGGGCGCGGCATACGCGATCACCCAGTTCTTCTTCACCCGCAGTGCGTATGCCGCGTTGCGCGACCGGGTGCGCGCCCGCGGCTGCGAGCTGCCCATCATCCCCGGGTTGATGCCGGTGACCAACGTCAAACAGCTGGCCCGGATGACCCAACTGTCCGGTCAGCCGGTGCCCGCCGAGGTGACCGGGCGGCTGCAGGCGGTCGCCGACGACCCGGCCGCGGTGCGCGAGGTGGGTGTGCAGATCGCCACGGAGCTGGCCCAGCAGCTGCTCGATGAAGGGGCGCCGGGGCTGCACTTCATCACGATGAACCGCTCACCGGCCACCCTCCAGGTGTGGGACAACCTCGGCATCGCCGCCGCACCCTAGAGACCGAGACCCGCGACTTGAGACCCGAGACAGGAGCCGACTCGATGCTGCGCGTGCGCTGGCTATGGATCTTCCTGGACACCCCCGAGCCCGAGTCCGACGAGGCGTGGCGCTTCTGGGCCGCGGTGACCCGCAGCACTCTCTCGGCCCGCCGAGGCGCCGACGGCGAGTTCGCGACGCTGCTGCCCGCGGGCGGCGCGGCGTGGGTCAAGGTGCAGCGGGTTGGGCACGGCGGGGGAGTGCACCTTGATCTCGACGTCGACGACGTCGCCGCGGCGGCCATCGTCGCCGAGGGACTCGGCGCCACCCGGATCGGCGCGATCGGGCAGACCGTCGTCATCCTGCGCTCACCGGGTGGTTTCGTCTTATGCCTCACGACCTGGCGACCCGATCGGGCCGGCGAGCGGCAGCATCGCGCAGGTGAGCCCGATCTGCTCGACCAGGTCTGCCTCGACATCCCGGCCACTCCCACCGATCGGTATGCCGCCGAGCTCGCCTTCTGGGCGGCGCTCACCGGCTGGGAACCCGGCCGCTACGACGCGGAGTACGGCTACCTCACCCCGCCGCACGGCATACCGGCTCGGATTCTCCTACAGCGTACCGGTGCCGCTGACGAGGTGCCCGTGCAGGGGCATGTCGACTTCGCCAGCCAGGACCGCGCGGCTTCGGTGGCCGCGCACGTGCGCGAGGGCGCGACCGTCGAGACGGAGCACCCGCAGTGGACGGTGCTGCGCGATCCCGTCGGACGTCGGTACTGCATCACCCACCGACACGTCGGCGGGTGAGGGGACGTGGCCCGGCCGGCGCCGCTGGTCGGTGGGTGGTCAATCGGTGGGCAACCCGGGCGACCTGGGCAGCTGCCGGGTGTCGCCGGGACCGCTCAGGGTGTCGCCGTCGTACCGGTCGCTCCATTCGCGGTAACGCGCCTTGAGTCGTCGCACCCGCTTGAGCACGAAGAGCACGACGATCCCGCCGACGACCAACAGCACCCCGGCGATCACGGCGGCCACCCATGGGCTGGCGAAGGCGGTCGCGACCACCGCGGCGACCGTGACGTCTTCGGCGGTGGAGACGACGACGTTGCTGGCCGGCTCCGGCGAGGTGTTGACGGCAGCCCGGGTGCCGGCCTTCACCAGGTGTGAGGCGAGGGCGCTGATGCCGCCGGTGGCGGCGAGGAACGCGGCGTTGAGGTCGGAGCTCTCGTGCCCGAACAGATACCCGAGGGTGGCGCCGACGGCCGGTCGGATGACGGTGTGCACCGAGTCCCACATCGAGTCCACGTAGGGGATCTTGTCGGCGACCATCTCGATGACGAAGAGCACCGCGGCACCGATGAGCACGTCGGTGCGACCCAGCGCGTCCGGAATGCCGGACACGTGCAGGAATCGCTCGGCCAGCCCCATGAGCAGTACGACGGCGTAGGCGTTGATGCCACTGGCCCACCCGGACGTGAACACCCAGGGCAGCACCTCTGCACTCATGTCGAGAACCCTCTCCCCGCCGCTACACCGTGCTTCGGCGCCCAAGCGGCCGACTCATTCAACGCGCGTGAGGGTGCTGCATTGCCCGGCCGGGTGCAACAACCTGGTAACGGTGCATCGGGCAGTCGTGGCGCAGGCGGTAGCGCGGCTGGAAGGCGCAGGTGCGCGGGAGGCGAGGGGGCTGACGGGACAGCGATCGGGCGCCGACTCGATTCAGGCCGCCCCCTGTACGCCTGAACCGGGTCGACGCCCGACTCGTGTCCCCCGACGTTTCGAGAGTGCCAGTCGGTCGGGCACGGCGGTATCCGTATGGATACTCATTTCCGTGCCTACCCTGTGGATACCGTGGGGGATGGCCGGGAGGGCAGGGCCCGAGAGGAGGACGCCGCCCCGGGCCGCAGATTTCGGGGAGTCAGTTCGGAGAGTCAGTCGACCTCGATGGGCCGGCCTTCGGTGGCGCGGACCAACTCGGCGAAGGTCGTCGGGAAGACCGCGTGCGGATGGCCGGCGGCGGCCCAGATCACGTCGAAGCGTTCCAGGTGCCGGTCGACTGCGGTGAGTATCGGACGGGTGTGCCCCACGGGGGCGACCCCGCCGATCGCGAAGCCGGTGTGAGCACGCACGAACTCGGCGTCGGCGCGCCCCAGCCCGGCCAATCCGAGCCCTCTGGCGACGATGTCGGGGTCGACCCGGTGTGCCCCCGAGGTGAGCACGAGCACGGGCAGGGGTGGGTCGTCCGGTCCGGCATGGTTGGCCCGGCCCGCGAAGACGAGCGAGTTGGCGATCTGGCCCACCGCCACACCCAGGTATGCCGCCGCCTGCGCCGCGGTGTGCGCCGCCCCGTCGAGCACGACGTTGGAGGCCGTCAGGCCCGCCTCGGCGAGGGCGACCCGGACGCGTTGCACCGCCGGATGCGTGCGGACCGAGTCGCCGGCGGTGGACTGGGCAGTGGAGTCGGCAGTGGTGGAGTCGGCAGCGGTGGAGTCGGGCGGCGGCATACCGAGAAATGTAGAGGCGACTGCGACGGCCCTCAGAAGTCGCACCCGGGCAGGTCACAGCCGTCGCACCCACAGCCGTCACCGACATCGAGCAACGAGGTGGCCGAGGACGCGAAATCGCCGACCCCGCTGGCGAACCCGCCCAAGGTGTCGCCGAGCCCGCCGACCAGCTCGCCGAGGTTGCCCAGATCGGCCAACTCGGCCAGGTTGGCGATGCCGTCGGCGCCGTCGAGGGCGCCGATGAGGTCGCCGGCCCCGTCCATGAGCAGGTCCAGCCCGGACGGGTCGAACCAGGCCAGGTCGAACCACGCGTCGCCCCACCCGGCGGCGTGGCCTCGGGCTGCGACCTCGCCGAAGAGCCGGGCCCAGCGGTCGGCCACGCCGAAGACGATGGCGTAGGGCAGATAGCGGCTGAACACGTCCCGCGCCTGCTCGAAGCGGATCTGACTCGCCTCGGCCTTGGTGAGGTACTCGCGGAAGCCGAGGGTCTGGATCCGCACCGCAGTGCCCTCGGCGGTGCGGGCCGAGCGGCGGCGGGCACCCCGGAAGAGCAGGTATGCCGCGAGCAACAGCCCGGCCGGCATGGCCAGCCCGACGAGGGTGGCCTCGCCCTGCACGCGCATCTGCCAGACCGCCACGCCGGCCACCAGGGCGGCGAGCACGAGCACGGGGGTGAGCAGGCAGCCCAGCCGGCGGCCCTCGATGCGCGGGTGTTCGGTGTACCAGTGCCGGTCGACGACCTCGCGGTAGAGGCCGACCTGGGCCTCGCGCATCCGCTGAGCGAAGTCGGGGCCCAACGCGCTCAGCCGCACGACCGGGCCGTGGGTGAACAGGCCGCGGATCAGGGTCTGTTCGAAGGGGCGCAGCCCGTCGAGGGGCAATGGCGGCTCGGCGCAGGTGAGTAGGTAGTCGTGCTGGCCGGGCTTGCCTGGGGCCGGTGTGTCGGGCTGGGCGTCGGAGTCGGGGTGGACGGGGGAGATCCGGTAGTAGCCGCGCACGGCCAGGTCCACGAGCGTGGCGGACAGGTCGGCCGGGTCGGCCTTGCCGTCGATGACGGTGCCGGCCAGGCCGGGAGTGACCCCGTCGGGTGGGGTGAAGCGCACCGCGACGGTGCCCGACCACTCGCCACGGGGCACTCGCACCCGGCGCACGGCATGGCCCAGGCCAGGCAGTTCACCGGGGGTGATGCCATCGAAGATCTCGTCGCGACTGCGTCGGCGGTACCACCACAGCACGATCAGCACCGGCAGCAGCGGTGCGATGCCGAACATGATGAGTCCGAAGTCCACTTGGGTGGGAGTCCCCAGGTGCATCGCGGTCCTTTCTTCGGCTGCGACTGCCGGGGTGGGCGACCGCCGTGGATGGATGGGGCGCTGCGACGCAGGCTCGCGGAGCTGACGCGCCCCACGGTACCGAGGGTTCCGATCGGGGTGTGCTGAGACGGGCTTGACAGGTGTTCGAACCCGGTTGTTATCGTTGTGTAGTAGAACAGATGTTCGAGTCGATCTCGTCGACGACCTCCCGGGCGGGCGGTCACTGGCCCGGTTCACCGGGTTCCCGACGAGCGCGGCATACCCGCGGATGGGTCGAGTCCGCACCACGCGAGCACGAGCCCGGAAGGGGTTTTGTCATGGTGCGCCGATACGCCGAGCCGGTCATCGTCACGTCGCGGGCCCGCGCCGCCGATGGCGCGGGGGAGCCCGTCACCTTCGTGTGGCGGGGGCGTCGGTATGCCGTGTGCGCCGTCCTCGCGCAGTGGCAGCAGCGGCGGGCCTGGTGGCGCGATGTGCTCGACCCCCACCTCGACTCCCACCTCGACTCCCGACTCGACTCACAGCTCGATCGGGGCGGTTCGGCGCCCGCCGGCGCCCGGATCGCCGCCGCCGCGCGCGAACGGCGGGTGTGGCGGGTCGAGGCCGGGCTGTGGCGCCCCCGGGCGGCAGGGATGGGCAGCTCACGGACGGCGGGGGTGGGGCCGAGCCTCGGGGTGTTCGAGCTGGCCTGTGACGACACCGATCCGCCGGCCTGGCAGGTGCTGCGGATCGCCGACTGAGCTCATCGACGAGAAGCCGTCGGACACTGTCAGACCCCGCGCGTAACGTCGTCGACAACACCGGTGTGGATGGGAGCAGATCATGAAAAAGGTTGTCCAGCAGGCTTCTTCAGCACAGGTGGTGTCGATGGCGCCGGCACCGGTGTCGGCGGCGGTGCACGAGTTGCTCGATCGTGCCGAGGCCGGGTTGCAGCATGCGGGGCTGTCCGCCGATGTCGGTGAGCGATATGTCGGGGCGCACCTGGCGGGGTTGCGAGCCGCGGCCGCGGTGCTCGCGGCTCGGACCACCCGGTCCTCGCCGAGTCGGCCGCGCAGCGTGTGGGAGGTGCTGCCCACCGTGGCTCCCGAGCTCACCGAGTGGGCCACGTTCTTCGCCGTGTCGGCCCGGCTCCGGGCGGCGGTCGAGCGGGGTGACCGCGTCGTACCGGCCCGGGAGGCCGACGACCTGGTGCGTCAGGCCGAGGCGTTCCTGCAGCTCGTGCACGATCTGCTGGGTGTGCGCCGATCCGGCTCGGTCGCCCAGTATCTCGCGCCGCTCACCTCGTTCGGCGCGGTCGGCTAGGCCGGCCACGGTAGCTGGGGGAGGCAGCGATGACGGCGGGGGCGGACACCTTCGTGCACCTGCATGTGGCGTCGGGCTTCTCGATGCAGTACGGCGCATCGCCACCGGCGACCCTCGTGGCGCGCGCCGCAGCATTCGGACAACCGGCCCTGGCCTTGACCGACCGCGACGGGCTCTACGGTGCGGTGCGTTTCGTGCAGGCCTGCACCGAGGCCGGGATCGCCCCGATCCTCGGGGTCGACCTCGCGGTCGCGCTGCCGCCGCCGCAGGGGTATGCCGCGTCCGGCAGCCCGGCGCGCACCCCCGTGCGGGGCGGGGCGCTGATCGACGCACGCTGCCCTCGGGTCACCGTGCTGGCCCGTGGGCTGGCCGCCGGGGTGGCACCCGGGCTGGGGTGGGCGCGGTTGTGCCGGTTGGTCACCCGCACCCACTTGACCGGCGAGCGGGGTCGACCGCTCAGCACGGCCGAGCTCATCGCCGAGCTGGCCGCCCCGGTCGGCGACGACCCGGCACCGCTCGTCGTGCTGCTCGGGCCCGACTCCGACGTGGGCCGGGCCGTGCTCGCGAAGCGGCGGGCCGCGGCATACCAGGCCCTGGCGCGCTGGCGCGCGCTGCTGCCCCGCGGGGCGCTCGTGCTCGAGGCGGTCTGTCACCGGGGCCCCGAGGGGGTGCCGATGAGCCTGGGTCACGCGGCCCGCACCCTCGCGCTCGGGCGTGACGCCGGCATCCGGGTCGTGCTCAGCGCGGCGGTGCGCCACGCCGATCCGTGCGACGCGGCTACCGTCGACGTGCTCGATGCCTCCCGACGCCTGGTCGCCCTGCACGTGCGTCACCTCGACCGGGTGACGACGGCCGGGCACCTGGCACCCACCCCGGTGATGCACGCGATCGCCCGCGACGTCGTGCAGGCCGCCGGCCTGGGGCTCACGGGTGAGAGCACCGCGGTGCGCGACGGGGCCCGGTTGCTGGTCGGCGACACTGTCGCGCTGGCCGCCGAGTGCGTGCAGGACCCGGCCATCGACCTGGGCATCGGGGGGGTGCACCTGCCCGAGCAGACCGCCCTGGGCCTGGCGATCGACGCCGACCCGCAGCAGGTGCTCGCCGCCCGGTGCCGGGCCGCGGTCGCCGGGCGCTATCCCGGGGCGAGCGAGGCCGAGCTGGCCCGGGTGCACGCCCGCCTCGACGACGAGCTGGGGGTGGTCGCGGCGCTGGGCTATCCGACCTATTTCCTGACCGTCGCCACGGTCACCGACCTGATCCGCGAGCTGGGGGTGCGGGTGGCCGCCCGGGGGTCGGGGGCCGGCTCGCTGGTCAACCATCTGCTCGGCATCTCCGGGGTCGACCCGATCCGCTACGACCTGCTCATGGAGCGCTTCTGCTCGCCGCTGCGGGCCCAGCTGCCCGACATCGACATCGACGTCGAGTCGGCCCGGCGCACCGAGATCTACGAGAAGATCCTGGGCCGCTTCGGCGGCGATCGGGTCACCTGCGTGTCGATGATGGACACCTACCGGGTGCGCCACGCGATCCGTGACGTCGGGGCCGCGCTCGGGCTGCCACCCGGCGAGGTCGACGCGATGGCCAAGGCATTCCCGCACATCTCGGCCCGGCACGCCCGGGCCGCGATCGCCGACCTGCCCGAGCTGCGGGTCACCGGCCTGGGTGCGGCGCGTTATGACCTCATGTGGGATCTCGTCGAACGCCTCGACGGGCTGCCCCGGCATATCGCCCTGCACCCGTGCGGGGTGATCCTGTCCAACTCCGCGCTGCTGGATCGCACCCCGGTCGAGGCCAGCTGGCTGGGTTTCCCGATGAGCCAGTTCGACAAGGACGACGTCGAGACCCTCGGGCTGCTCAAACTCGATGTGCTCGGCATCCGGATGCAGTCGGCGATGGCCCTGGCCGTCGAGGAGGTGGCCCGGGTCGACCGGGTGCAGGTCGACCTCGACGACACCGCCCAGGTGCCCCTCGACGACGAGGCGACCTTCCGGATGATCCGCACCACCCGCACCCTGGGTTGCTTCCAGATCGAGAGCCCCGGTCAGCGTGAGTTGATCGGCAAATTCGGCCCGGAGCGGTTCGAGGACCTGATCATCGACATCTCGCTGTTCCGGCCCGGGCCGGTCAAGTCCGACATGATCGTGCCTTTCCTCAACGCCCGGCACGGCTTCGCCGAGCGGGACTGGCTGCACCCCACCCTCATCCCGGCGTTGCGCGAGACCGAGGGGGTCGTCGTCTTCCATGAGCAGGTGCTGCGGATCGTCGCGGAGACCACCGGGGTGAGCCTGGCCCAGGCCGACGAGGTGCGCCGCGCCCTCGGCTCGCCTCAAGGTCAACTCGACGTCGAGGCCTGGTGGCGGCCAGCCGCGTTGGCTCGCGGGTACACCCGTGAGGCCGCCGACCGCATCTGGGAGGTGTTGCGGGCCTTCGCGTCGTTCGGTTTCTGCAAGGCCCATGCCGCGGCCTTCGCGTTGCCCACCTATCAATCGGCCTGGCTCAAGACCCACCACCCGGCGGCCTTCCTGGCCGGGGTGCTCACCCACGACCCGGGGATGTATCCCAAACGGCTCATCCTCGACGACGCCCGCTCGCTCGGTATCGCGGTCCTCGGTCTCGACGTCAACGCGAGCAAGAGCTGGTATGCCGTGGAACGCCTCCCCGACGACGCCGGCCACGCCGGAGCCGAACCCGCCGGAGCCGAACCCGCCGATCCGGCCGATCAGCCCGGGGGAGTGTTTCGCGATCCGGATCTGCCCGACGGACGGGGCTACGGCATCCGGGTCTCGCTCACCGACGTCAAGGGCATCACCGCCGCCGAGGTCGCCCGGATCGAGACGGGGGCGCCGTTCGCCGACCTCGCCGACTTCTGGCAGCGGGCCCACGTCAGCCGCCCGGTCGTCGAGCGCCTGGTGCTTGCCGGGGCGTTCGACGTCCTGCACGGCATCGGGCCGGCCCCGGGCGCCTGCGGTGGCGGCCCCGGCCTCGCGTCGGGTTTCGGCAGCGGCGGTGACCTCGGGCGGGTCGGGGGCAGCGGCGCCACCGGCAGCCGCGGGCGGATCACCCGGCGTGACCTACTGCTGCACGTCGCCGAGTTGGACCGTTGGTCGCGGGCCCGCTCGGCGGCCAGGCCCTCGAGCGCTCGGCACTCCGCCGCGGCGGGGCGCTGGAGCCGCCGCCCGGCCACCATGTCGGTGCGCGGGCCAGGCGGCGGCGCCGCCGGTGCACCAGTGACCGACACCCGGGCCCTGGCCGCCGCCCACCCGCCCCGCGAGACGGTGCACGCAGCGGTGCTGGCCCAACAACCACCCGACCCGGGTCTGCCCGATCTCGGCGCCCGGTTCGACGTCGCCGCCTCGGCCGCGGCCCAGTCGCAGGCGGCCGCGCCGGTGCGGGTGACCGACCGGCATACCCAACTGGTGTTGCCGCTCGACGACGTGCCGACCCTCGGGCGGCCCAGCGGGCTGCCCGAGCTCACCGGTCCGGAGCGGGTGCGGGCCGAGCTGGAGATCCTCGGGCTCGACGCGAGCAACCACGTCGTCGCCGGCTATGCCCCGATGCTCGAGGCGCTCGGGGTGACCCGCTCGCGTGACCTGCTGACGGCCCGCAACCGCAGCGAGGTGTGGGTGGCCGGGGTCAAGGTCGCCACCCAGACCCCGCCGATCCGCTCCGGGCGCCGGGTCGTCTTCCTCACCCTCGACGACGGCACCGGCCCGAGCGACTCGACCTTCTTCGAAGACGTCCAGGGCCCGTATGCCGCCACCGTCTTCCACTCCTGGCTGCTGCTCGTGCGCGGCATCGTGCGGCGCACCGGCCGGCGCGGCATCTCGCTGCGGGCCACCGGGGCGTGGGAGTTGTCCGGGCTGTGGGAGGGCTTCTGCACCGGGGGCCGGTCGGGGCTGCTGGCCGCCCTTGCCGCGGCCGACGCGCAGGCGCACGAGCGGGCCGCGGCCGCGGCGGCGGCCTACGCCCAGCCCTATCCGGTGCCCGTCGGCACCGGCTGGGCCGAGGCGGCGGCCCAGGCCGAGGCAGCCGCCGCCGACGGCAGCCCGGTCGGCGACCGCGACGACACCGCGTATGCCGCCCCCGGCCGCCCGCGCACCTCGGGCTTCGACCCGCAGGCGCCCGCCGCGCGGCATCCGAGCAGGGCCGGCGGCATGGGCGGCGGCAGCCTGCCGGTCGCGCGGCCGGTGCTCGTGCACGCCTCGGGGTTCCGGCAGTCCCCGTATGCCGACACCCGCCCCCCTGGGGTCGACGTCAAGGCCGCCCGCCAGCCGGTCGCCGATCTGGCCGAGCCCGATCACCTGGCCCAGCCGCCCCGCAAGCTGTGGCACTCCAGCCCCGGCAGCTCGGGGCACTGACATGCCCACTCGACATGCCCCTGACAGGCGGCCCAGGCCATGCCGGCAGGATTCGGCGGGCACTAGGGTGAGACCGTGCCGGACGGAGAGCAGCGTCGGTCGCGGCGGGCGGCCTCGGCCGTGCGCACCGCGGCGCTGTGGGCTGCGGTGCGCCGGCTGGTGCAGCAACGCGCCGACGCACTCGGGCGGCCGTTGCGGGTGCTCGACCTGGGCGGCGGCACCGGTGAGCTGGCCGTGCCGTTGGCCGAGCTGGGCCCACAGCTGGTCGCCACGGTCACCGTCGTCGACCCCAGCCCCGACGCCCTGGCTGCCCTTGGCCGCCGGGCCGCCGAGTCCGGGGTCGCCGAGCGGGTCGTGGCCCATCAGGGTGACGCCGACACCCTCGCCGAGGTGCTGCCCGGGCAACGCTTCGACCTGGTCTGCTGCCACGGTGTGCTCGAGGTCGTCGACGACCCGACGGCCACCCTGCAGGCGTTGGCCGCGGCCCTCGACGACACCGGCCAGCTGTCCCTGTTGGTCGCCGGTCGCCTCGCCGCGGTCTGGGCCCGGGCACTGGCCGGCGAGTTGGCCCAGGCGCACGCCGTGCTCACCAGCGTCGACGGACGATGGGGGCCGCACGACCCGCTGCCGCGCCGGTTCGACCTGCGCGAGTTGCGTGAGCTGGTCACCGCGGCCGGGCTGCGCGAGCAGCACTGGCACGGCACTCGACTGCTCGGTGATCTCGTGCCGCCGGCCGCGCTCGACACCGACGCCGACCGGGCCGCCCTCGTGGCCCTCGAAGACGCCTTGGCCGGGCACGCGGCATACCCCTTCCTCGGTGAGCTCGGCGCCGCGCTGCACCTGCTGGCCGCCCGCCCCGAGTCGCGCGGCTGACCGGCCGCCCGGCCCGTCCCGAGGCCACCGATGAGCCGCCGCCAGTTCCGCCCACCGCCGCGCGCCGGCGACGCGCCGCCGGACGACACCGGCTGCACCGTCCTGCACGTCGACATGGACGCCTTCTACGCCTCTGCCTCCCTCATCGACCGTCCCGAGCTGCGCGGCACACCGGTGATCATCGGTGGTGGCGGCCGCTCGGTCGTGCTGTCGGCCACCTACGAGGCCCGCGCCTTCGGGGTCACCTCGGCGATGCCGATGGCCCGCGCCCAGCGGCTCTGCCCGCACGCCACGGTCATCGCTCCCGACCATGACCGGTATGCCGCGATCTCCGCGGCCGTCATGGCCACCTTCCATGCGGTGACCGACCGGGTCGAGCCGCTCTCACTCGACGAAGCCTTCCTCGACGTCGCGGCGGCGGTGCGTCGGCTGGGGCCGCCGACGGTGATCGCGCAATGGCTGCGCGACACGATCGCCGACGAACAGGGCATCACCTGCTCGGTCGGCGTGGCACCGACGAAGTTCGTCGCCAAACTCGCCTCCGGCCTGGCCAAACCCGACGGGCTGCTCGTCGTGCCGCAGACCGAGGTCGTCGACTTCCTGCACCAACTGCCGGTCGGCGCCCTGTGGGGGGTCGGGGAGCGCACCGAGGAAGCGCTGCAACGACTCGGCCTGCGCACCGTCGCCGACCTCGCGCACACCCCGCTCGACACGCTGCGTCGGGCCCTCGGTGACGCCACCGGCACCCACCTGCACCAGCTGTCCTGGGGCCGCGACGAACGCCGGGTCGTGCCCGAGCAACGCGAGAAGAGCATCGGCTCGGACGAGACCTTCGCCGCCGACATCGACGACCCCGTGCAGATCCACCGCGAGCTGCTGCGCCTGGCCGACCGCACCGCGGCCCGGGTCCGCTCCGCGGGACTGGTCGGGCGCACCGTCACCATCAAGGTGCGTTTCGCCGATTTCACGACGATCACCCGCTCGCGCACCCTGCGCGAACACACCGATGTCTCCCGGGAGATCTTCGCCGCGGCCAAGGCGCTCTTCGACGGGCTGGGGCTGCAGCGGGCCCGGATCCGCCTGGTCGGGGTGCGGATGGAGGGCCTGGTCGACGCCGACGGTGCCGCCCGGCAGGCCCGGCTCGACGACCCCGACCACGGCTGGCCCGACGCCGACCGAGCCGTCGACCAGGCCAGTGCCCGCTTCGGTGCCGGCGCAGTGCGCCCGGCCACCCTCATGTCGGGCAGGCCGGCGTCCGGGCGCTCGGCGTCCGGGCGCCCCTCTTCAGGGCGCCCCGCTTCAGGGCACTCGGAAACCCGGCCGAGGCCGGTCCCATGAGCCTCAGTCGACCCACCAACCTCAACCGACCCACCGAATCATGAGCCGTCGGTGACCAACGCCAGCCGGGGCATCTTTCCAAAGCCAGAACCGTTGTCATGAGACAGGGTCAGAACCCGAGGTCGGGTACCGCGAACGGCATCGGGGACTTATCCTGATGTCCTGGCCTAGTAGCCACAGACAAACCGGGGTCGGCTCGCGCTGCCGGCCCAAGACTCTGCAAAGGGGTGGGCCCGTGGCACTCTCCGATCGGGAGCAGAAGCTCCTGGAGCAGATGGAGCAGGCGCTCTACGCGGAAGACCCGCGTTTCGCCGCTCGCATCCGCACCCACAGCGGGGGGCGTAACCGCCGCCGCCTGGTGATCGGAGTCGCCGGTGTCCTCGTCGGCCTGGGTCTGGTCGTCCTCGGAGTGCTCAACCAGTTCATCTGGCTCGGCGGGCTGGGCTTCGCCGTCATGGTCGCCGCCGGCGTCTACGCGTTCGCTCCGGCCCGCAAGAGCGGGCCCACCGGGGTCGCCGGGGCAGCGCCCCGTGCCGCGAAGAAGAAGGCCAAGGGGGCCGGTTTCATGCAGCGCATCGAGCAGCGGTGGGAGCGACGCGACCGAGACCAATGGTGACATCGACTGCGACCCTCCAGGATCTGCAGCATCGCCCCTGCTGACCCTGAGCGGTCGCACCACAGACAGCTTCGACGCCCCGGCCGGAACACCGGGGCGTCGTCCATGTCTGCCGTCTGCCGTCTGCCGAGGGTCGGTCGGGAAGTCCGGGGCGCCCGAGCGGTCCGGCGGGGATGTCCCGCGGCGACGCGGTCAGGCGGGGATGCCCAGGGTGGCGACGCCGATCAGCCAGGTGAGCAGGATCGCCGCGCCAGCGGCCAACTCGATGCCCATCGAGTGCAGCACAGCCTGCAGGGCGGTCTTCGTCGCGGCCCACGCGGCATACCGGTCTCCCCGGCGCCGCGACAACTCGACGAGGAAGATCCCCAGGACGAAGCCCAGGGCGAAGCCGACGACCGGCACCACGAAGAAGCCGACGATCGCGAGCACGACGGCCGCGAGCATCGTCACCCCACCGATGCCCTGCTGTCGCATCCGTTTGCCGGGCAGCAGGTATTGCAGCACGACACCGGCGAGGTAGAGCGCGACCGAGATCCCGAAGACGATCCACGCCTGTGGCGCCGGATGCTCGTAGGCCCACAGCAGCGTGGCACCGACGGTGAGCAACAACCCGGGCACGACCGGGACGACGACGCCGACCAACCCCACGAGGATGATCACGCCGCAGACCAGGGTGAGGGTCACGAGTGGAGCTCCCCGGTCCGGTCGGCTCCCCGATCGGTCACCGCAGCCCGGAATCCTCCACCGCGGGCTGCATGAGCCGATCGCTCTCGTCGTGGATCTCGCTCGCCTGACCGGCCAGTTTCGGCAGGTGCTGGCGACCGTGGTGTGCGCAGAAGTAGAGCTCGCCCCCCGAGGTGAGGCGGGCGCGAATGTAGGCCTGTGCGCCACAGCGGTCGCAGCGGTCTGCGGTGCTGAGGCGGTGGGCCAGCGTGGCGTTCACGTCTGCCTACTCATTTCTTCCGTGTCGACGACCGCGGCGCGGTCGCTATCCAAAGGTGGTGCATCCAAGTGACGCGTGAGATCGGGATCCCGTTGCCCCGACCACTCCCGTATCAACAGTCAAGCACGCCCCAGCCTTCCCGGGGGGCATTCGTGGTCGAAATGAGACACGCGGGTGACGCGCCCATCGGCTGTCCGGGGGAGCGGCTAGCCTGCCTGTGCCGACCGAGACGGTGTCGCGAGCGGGTCCCAGCGACCTCGACATGGCCGGCACCCGAGATGAGCCAGCATGCAGGAGAGGGATACCGACGGTGAGCACGGGCCGTTCCACCCAGGCCGAGGCGACCCGCAGTGCCGTGTCCCCGCAGGCGTACACCGCACGGCACCTGCAGGTGCTCGAAGGTCTGGACCCGGTGCGCAAGCGGCCCGGCATGTACATCGGCTCGACCGACCAACGCGGCCTCATGCACTGCGTCTGGGAGATCATCGACAACGCCGTCGACGAGGCCCTGCACGGCGTGTGCGACCGCATCGACGTGCGCCTCGGTGCCGACGGGTCCATCGAGATCCGCGACAACGGCCGGGGCATCCCGGTCGACACCGAGCCCGGCAGCGGCCTGACCGGCGTCGAGCTGGTCTTCACGAAGCTGCACGGCGGCGGCAAGTTCGGCGGGGGCGCGTATGCCGCGTCCGGTGGCCTGCACGGCGTCGGCGCCTCCGTCGTCAACGCCCTCTCGGTGC
>WBZP01000181.1_pt2 | contig 44294 bp, 35 predicted proteins | sample 5204301 | NCBI WGS metagenome assembly WBZP01 (sample SAMN12412401, study PRJNA552823) | activated sludge metagenome | isolation source: activated sludge from nitrification reactor of wastewater treatment plant... | place: USA: Pennsylvania | collected 2017
GGTGCAGACCTGGGCTGCTTTCGCTGCGCTGGCCGCCGCTTTCGCCGGGGCCGGGCAACTGACGACGCTGGCCGAGGCCCATCTCTACGCCGACGAGATTGTCCATGCCGAGACGACGCCCTATCAGCGCATCGTCGTCACCCGCTGGCGTGACGACCTGCGCCTGTTCCTGAACAACAACCTGCAATTCTCGTCGCATGACGAATACCGCTATCACGAGGCGCTGGTTCATCCCGGACTGGCGGCGCTGCCCGCGGCGAAGCGCGTACTGGTGCTCGGCGGCGGCGACGGACTGGCGCTGCGCGAAATCCTCAAGTACCCCAATGTCGAAGCGGTGACGCTGGTCGATCTCGATCCGGCGATGACCGACCTGTTCGCAACCGCCCCGCAACTGGTGGCGCTGAATGCCGGATCGCTGAAATCGCCGCGGGTCACGGTGGTCAATGCCGATGCCCTGCAATGGCTGGAGGAGAGCCGGGACCACTTCGACTTCATCGTCATCGATTTTCCCGACCCGGCCAATTTCGCGCTCGGCAAGCTGTACACCTCGGCCTTCTACCGGCTGCTGGAAAAGCGCCTGGCGGCGCGCGGCCTGATCGTCGTCCAGTCGACGTCGCCGCTTTACGCCCGGCAGTCGTTCTGGTGCGTGGTGACGACGCTCGAGGATGTCGGCTTCACGACGGCGCCGTATCACGCGCTGGTGCCGTCGTTCGGCGAATGGGGCTTCATCATCGCCGGGCGTCAGGAATTCGCGCCGGCTGCGGTCGACCCCGGGAAAACCCGGTTTTTGACGCCGGAGATCGTTCCCGACCTGTTCCGCTTCCCGGCCGACATGGCGCGCGTGCCGGCCGAGGTCAACCGCCTCAACAACCAGGTGCTGGTCCGCTATTTCGAGCAGGAGTGGCGCAAGGTCGTGCGCTAGCGCAAGCGGCCTGCGGCCCGCGCCTCTGGAGTTGGCCCGGGATTTCTGGCAGTCTGTGCGGGTGGCGCCGCCGGCCGATGTTGCGGTCTGGAGCGGGTATGGCCGGGACTTTCGGGCGAAAAGGAAATTGACTGGCGTGGGAGGATGGTTGGGTGATCGATGCGCGTAGTTACTGTGTCAGGGAGGTTTTGCGCAATGGCATGGAGGTCTGCATCCGGGCGCTGCATCCCGACGATGGCGGGCGGATGGCCGAGGCGTTCCGGAATCTTGACCCGGAATCGATCTATACCCGCTTCTTCAGTTTCAAGGATGGGCTGAGCGAGGCGGACCACCGCCTGATCCGGGAGATGGACTTCGACAACCGCGTCGCCCTGATCGTCACCCATCGGGTGGATGGACGGGAAGTCGTGATCGCATCGTCGAGCTATGCCCGCTGCGGCGCTGACGTGGCGGAAGTCGCCTTCATCGTCGAGGAGGATTTTCACGGCCTGGGAATCGCCCGGCGATTGCTCGCGCATCTTGGCCGGATTGCCCGTGAACGGGGAATTTCGCGCTTCATCGCGGAGGTTCTCGTCGCCAACGCGGCCATGCTCAAGGTGTTCTCCGCCGTCGGCTGGCCCATGAAGAAGCGGATGGAGGACGGCACGGCCCACGTGACGCTGTCCCTGACTGAAGCGCCGCCGGGCTGATTGCCGGCGCGGCTTGCCGTTCAGTGCTGGCGCGCCGGACGAACTTGCGTATAGTGAGCGGCTGCTTCGATTCAACACGACACCGGCATCATGGAAACCATCCGCATTCGCGGTGCGCGCACCCACAACCTGAAGAACATCAACCTCGATCTGCCGCGCAACCGGCTGATCGTGATTACCGGGTTGTCGGGGTCGGGCAAGTCCTCGCTGGCCTTCGACACCCTCTATGCCGAGGGGCAGCGGCGTTATGTCGAATCGCTGTCGGCCTATGCGCGGCAGTTCCTGCAGTTGATGGAAAAGCCCGACGTCGACCTGATCGAGGGGCTGTCGCCGGCGATTTCGATCGAGCAGAAGGCGACCTCGCACAATCCGCGGTCCACCGTCGGCACCGTTACCGAAATCCACGACTACCTGCGCCTGCTCTTCGCCCGCGCCGGCACGCCCTACTGTCCCGACCACCACCGGCCGCTGGAAGCGCAGACCGTATCGCAGATGGTCGACCACGTGCTGGCGCTGCCCGACGAAACCCGGCTGATGATCCTGGCGCCGGTGGTGGCCAACCGCAAGGGCGAGCAGGCGGATCTCCTCGCCGAGCTGCGCGCGCAAGGTTTCGCCCGGGTGCGGGTCGACGGCGCGGTGCATGAACTCGACGCGGTGCCGATGCTGACCAAGTCGCGGAAGCACAATGTCGATGTCGTGGTCGACCGTCTGAAGGTGCGCGAGGACATGCGCCAGCGTCTGGCCGAGTCCTTCGAGACGGCTCTGCGCCATGCCGACGGCCGGGCGGTCGCGCTGGAGATGGACAGCGGCATCGAACACCTGTTCTCCGCCAGATTTGCCTGCCCGGTCTGCTCATACGCCTTGCAGGAACTGGAGCCGCGCCTCTTTTCCTTCAACAATCCGATGGGCGCCTGCCCGAAATGCGACGGCCTCGGGGTGATCCAGTTTTTCGACCCGCGGCGGGTCGTCGGCAACCCGGCGCTGTCGCTGGCCGGCGGGGCGATCCGCGGCTGGGACAGGAAGAACCAGTTCTACTTCCAGATCGTCGAATCGCTGGGGGCGCATTACGGCTTTTCGGTCGATGCGCCGTTCGCCGGACTGCCCGAGGAATTCCGTCAGGTGATTCTCTATGGCTCAGGGCGCACCGAGATCAACTTCCGCTACCTCAACGAAAGGGGCACGCGCTTCGACCGCAGCCACACCTTCGAGGGCATCATCCCCAATCTGGAACGCCGCTACCGCGGCAGCGACTCGCCGGCGGTGCGCGAGGAGCTTTCCAAGTACATCAGCAACACCGGCTGTCCGCAGTGCGGCGGCTCCCGGCTGCGCATCGAGGCGCGGCACGTGCGCGTCGGGGCGAGGACGCTGCATGAAATCAGCCGCCTGCCGCTGGGCGAGGCGCGCAATTATTTCAATTGCCTGGAACTCACGGGCCAGAAGGCGCAGGTCGCCGACAAGATACTCAAGGAAATCACCGCCCGGCTGTCTTTCCTGATCAACGTCGGGCTCGACTACCTGTGCCTCGAACGCTCGGCGGAAACCCTGTCCGGCGGCGAATCGCAGCGCATCCGGCTGGCGTCGCAGATCGGTTCCGGCCTGACCGGCGTCATGTACGTGCTCGATGAACCGTCGATCGGCCTCCACCAGCGCGACAACGACCGCCTGCTGCAGACGCTGAAAAACCTGCGCGACATGGGCAACTCGGTGCTCGTCGTCGAGCATGACGAGGAGGCCATCCGCTCGGCCGACCATGTCGTCGATATCGGCCCCGGCGCCGGCATCCACGGCGGTTTCATCGTCGCCGAGGGGACGCCGGCCGAAGTGGCCGCCAACCCGGCGTCGATGACCGGCGACTATCTTGCCGGGCGCCGGGCGATTCTGGCCCCCAACACGCGTCGACCGCGCCAGGCTGACAAACTGTTGCTGGTGATTGGCGCCTGCGGCAACAACCTGAAGGATGTCACGCTCGAACTGCCGGTCGGCCTGTTCACCTGCATCACCGGTGTTTCCGGCTCGGGCAAGTCGACGCTGATCAACGACACGCTCTATGCCGCAGCCGCCAGGCACCTCTACGGCTCGACCGCAGAGCCGGCAGCGCACAAGGAAATCGTCGGCCTCGATCTGTTCGACAAGGTGATCAGCGTCGACCAAGCGCCGATCGGCCGCACGCCGCGCTCCAACCCGGCGACCTACACCGGCCTGCTGACGCCGATCCGCGATCTCTTCTCGCAGGTGCCGGAAGCGCGGGCGCGCGGCTACGGGCCGGGGCGCTTCAGTTTCAACGTCAAGGGCGGCCGCTGCGAGGCCTGCCAGGGCGACGGCATGATCAAGGTCGAGATGCACTTCCTGCCGGACATCTACGTCCCCTGCGACGTCTGCCACGGCAAGCGCTACAACCGCGAGACGCTGGAGATCCAGTACAAGGGCAGGAACATCCACGACATCCTCGGCATGACCGTCGAGCAGGCGCGCGAGTTCTTCGCTGCCGTGCCGGTGGTGGCGAGAAAGCTGCAGACGCTGGTCGACGTCGGCTTGAGCTACATCACGCTCGGCCAGAGCGCGACCACGCTGTCGGGCGGCGAGGCGCAGCGCGTCAAGCTGGCGCTCGAACTGTCCAAGCGCGATACCGGCCGCACCCTGTACATCCTCGACGAACCGACCACCGGCCTGCACTTCCAGGACATCGAAATGCTGCTCGCCGTGCTGCAGCGCCTGGCCGAACACGGCAACACCATCGTCGTCATCGAGCATAACCTCGACGTCATCAAGACCGCCGACTGGATCGTCGACCTCGGGCCGGAAGGCGGCGATGGCGGCGGCCGCATCCTCGTCGCCGGCACGCCCGAAGAGGTCGTGAAATGCAAGGCCAGCCACACCGGGCGCTTCCTGAAATCGCTGCTGGCGACCGCTTGCCGGATGGCACCGAGTCCTTGACCGGGCACGGCATCCGCAGCAGCCGGCGCGGGCGCGCAAGCGCGCGGGCGTCCACCGGCTTCGCGCAACTCAGGGAGGTTTTCAGCAGTCTCCCGGTCGTCCTCGACGATCGGGACAGGCGTCAGCCGGCCTCGGCCGCGACGACGACCCGGTTGCGCCCCAGCCGCTTGGCCTCGTAAAGTGTGAGGTCCGCGCGCTGCAGCGCAATATCGATCGGACAGTGGCTGGCATCCGCCAGCCCGATGCTGAGCGTGACGCGGACCTGCAAGCCGTCGGGCAGCCGGATTTCCTGCGTGGCCCAGCGTTCGCGAAAACGCTCGACAAGGATGTGCGCCTGTTCGACGGTGCTCTCTGGGAACAGGAAGGCGAACTCCTCCCCGCCGTAGCGGCAGACGAGATCGGACTGGCGCAGACTCTCCGCGAGCATTGCGGCGAAGGTGCGCAGTACGGCGTCACCGGCGCCGTGACCGTAGGTGTCGTTGAGGCTTTTGAAGAAATCGAGGTCGCCGAGGGCGACGGCGGTGGGCCGGCCGTAACGCTGCGCGCGCCGCAGTTCGGATGTCGCCGATTCCATGAAGTGGCGCCGGTTCATCAGCCCGGTCAGGTCGTCCCGATTGGCCTGCAGCTGCAGCTCGCGGCGCGCGGCATCATTGCTGACCAGCGCGTCGTGCAGGCGTTTGGCCGCTTCCTCGACGGCGTGAATCTCGGCCAGGCGGGCCTCGGGAAACTCCGGCGCCGGCCGGTCGACGCTGAGCGATGACAGCGCCCGGTCGATCCTCCGCAACGGGCGCAGCAGGTGCCGCCTGAGCAGGATGATCAGCAGAAGGAGGAAGCCGCCGAGCAGGATCGTCGCCCCCATCAGCTTGTACCTGGTGAAGCGCATGGCGTTGGCCACTTCCCCCAGATCAGCGGTCGCCAGATTGGCGCCCTCGACCAAAATGTCATCGACCAGCAGGTTCAGTCGTTGGGAAAGCAGTTGCCATTCCGCATGCTGCACCTTGAGGTTGGCCGGGTCCTGTGCTGCCAGGCGGCCCATTTCCGTGAGGAAGGTCTCGGTGTCGCGGGCCGCCGCCGCCGCCTGCGGATGTTCGAGAATGCTCGGATGGCTGGCTATCAGCATGACGAGGTAAAGCGACTGCCGGCGGCCTTCGGGCGTATCCGAGGAAAATACCAGTTCGCCTTCCCGGCGCAATTGGTCGAGGTTGCGCGCCAGCCGCTGGAAGCGGATGATCTTGGGCACCGTCTGCTGTTGCAGCCGCTCCGATGACTCGCGAACGTGTTCCTGGTCAACGGCCAGAACGACGACGACGAAGGCGAACAGCAGGGTGAAAGCGGCGGCCAGCAGGGCGAAAACCCGGTTCGCCGGATATCGTTCGGGCAAAGTCCCCATCGCACTTCAGTCCAGGTTCACCGGGAAGTGCCGGCGCATGATGCGATGACCCGTCCCGTCAGCGCGAATTTCCGCGATCGCCCGGTTGACCGAGCGGCGCAATTCGTCCTTCTGTCTTGGGAGGATGACGTGGACAGTGTCACCGAGGCCGTGATCGGCCGTAGCGGGGCCGACAAAGCCGAAGCGCCGCGACTTGTCGTGGCTGATCAGCGCATATCCGGCGCGGATCGGCAGCAACGCAAAGTCGGCGCTGCCATTGTGCAATGCGCCGAAGGCGCCGGCCGTCGTCGCGGTCGCAACCACAGTCAGCTCGCGCTCGGCGGCGATGGCGTTGAGGAATGCCTGTTGCTGCGAGCCTTCCATCGCCGCCACGCGGGCGCCGCGCAGGTTGTCGAGATTGACCGCTTGACCGAGCTCGCGGGCAAACGCCCGGGCGGCAGCCGGCGATCCGACCAGGCGTGACGCGGAACGGAAGATCGGCTCGCTGAACGCGACACGTTTCTCGCGCTTGGGCACGCGCAGGAAATTGCCGAAGCCGAGATCGAAGCGCCCGTCTTCGACGCCCGGCAGGATCTCGGCGAAGGCGACGTAGGAAACGGCGCAGCGGAAACGGATGCGGCGACAGATCTCGCGGGCCAGTTCGTCGGTGAACGCCACCTGGTCAGCCCCGGGCGTGCTGCTCGGGACGAGAGTGCCCTGCGGCGAAATCTGCGCCTCGTCCTGAACCAGGACCGCGACTCGCAGATCGGCTGCGTGCAGCGCTCCCGAAAACATCGCGGCGACCAGGAAGAGGGTTCGAAATGTCGGCATCAATGCACCCGGAAGGGCAGGAACTGCGTGTTGATCCGTTCGTAGACCCCGTTGCGCTTGATGCGTTCGAGCGCGTCGTCAACGGCGGTCTTGAGTTCGGGGCGTCGCGGGTTGATGCCGAACGAAGCATTGCCGACCAGTTCGGGAACCTTCATGACCGTCGCGGCGAGGCCCAGCCGCTGAAAGTCCTTGTTACTCTGCAAATGCAGGCTGGTATTCATCGGCACGATGGCAGCGTGAGCGACACCGGCAAGCAGCGGTGCGCCGAGATCGCCGCTGGTCGGCACGCCGACGGTATCCCAGTTCTGCGCGCGGGCATACGCTTCCTGGGCCGAGCCCTTGACCACGGCGATGCGCAGACCGCGCTGGCCCGGTTCCACGCCGGGCCTGGCGAACCAGAGCGTGACCGAGCGAAGGATGGGTTGGGCAAGAAGGATCCGGCGGCGCCGTTCGGGCGTGTCGAGCAGGCTGACCGCGGCGATGTCGATTTCGCCGCCGGCCAGCGCGTCAACCACCCGATCCAGCACCATCACCTGAAACTCGCACCGGGCTTTCATTTCCGCGCACACCGCCCGCGCCACCTCGACGCTGAACCCCGTCAACCGGCCATCGGCGTCGCGAAACGCCATCGGTGGCGCGTTCTCCAGCACCGCGACCTGCAGCGTGGCCGTGGCGGAATGGGCCACCGTTGCCGCTGCAAGGCAGGTGGCCGCATACAGGGTGGCGAGAAGGTTGCGCAGTCGAGGCGACATCGGGTCATGTTGTTGGAATTTTCGCGGAAGTATAGCTCAAGCTTGCCCGGGCAAGCCGATCCCGGGCGGGCTCTGGTCTCGGAAAAGTTCGGCGAGGACGCCCTGCAGCGGGAAGTAGATCGCCATCCGAAGCGGCAGGGGATCACCGGAAAAGAGTTCGGCATAGCGCTCGAGCTGCGGCCGGTATTTCTCGGCGCGCGCCTGCAGCGCGGCCGCGGGTTGGTCCGCATCGGCGAGAACCGTCTTGTAGTCGACGATCCAGCGGCAACCGTCGGCGATGAAAATGCGGTCGATGACGTGGTTGACCGTAACCGCCGCGCCATCTTCGACGCCGCAAGCCGACCATGCCTGTTCGGCCCCGGCCCGGTCATGCTGCGCCAGGATCCAGCGTCCGGCGCTGGAAGCCAGGGTTTGGCACAGGGCGGTGACCACCAGTTCTGCTCCTTCGCGGGCTTCCCCGGCGCCATGCCCGGCCTCCCCGAGCCAGCGGCGGTAAGCCGGCGCCAGCGCCCTGACGCGGCGCGCTGACCAGCCCGCAACTTCGTCACCATCCGCGGAAGCTTCCCGGCCGCGCCCGAGGTCATGCGCGGCGCGGGCGATCAGTTCGAGGCAGCGATGAACCAGCGTGCCGACCGAAGCCTCAAGCGCGATGCCGCCTTCCGCCACATCCCGCTCGATCAAGTTGGCGGCCGGGCGCATGCCAAGCGGGAGCGTGCGCAGCGCATCGGGCAGGCCCGCCTCGCGCAGGCGAACCAGCGGCGGGACGAATGTCGCCGGATCGATACCGGTTTGGGGCGCCGTGACCGGCCCGAGACGGGCCGGCGCCGCGGCGAACACCGGCTGCGCGACGCCGGGCCAGAGAAGCTTGAGCAGGGTGCCGGCGGCCGGCGGCTTGAGGCCGTCGTCATTCTGCTCATCGACCCCTGCGGTGCCGACCAGATGCAGATTGCGGATTGCGCGGGTGGCGGCGACGTAGAGCAGGCGCTCGTCTTCATGGGCGGCGCGCTCGGCCTCGAGCTTCTTCAGATAATCGTAGGCGCCCGGCTCGCCGTTGTCGTCCCCCCTGGCCTTCATCGGCGCGACCAGCAGGTGCTCGCGGCCGTCAGCGCCGGCGACTTCGTCCCACAGCAGCAGGCTGCTGTCGTTGCCGCCGGTCGCGCGGTGCAGGCCGGGGACGATCACGGTATCGAATTCGAGGCCCTTGGCCTTGTGGATGGTCATCATCTGCACCGCGTCGCCGAGCGGATCGGTCGGCGCGTACAGTTCGGCCACATGGGTCGCCAGCGCTTCGGCGCTGAGGTTGCGGGCGGCGACCAGTTGGTCGATCAGCAGGAAGAAGGCCTCGACATCGTTCATGGCCTCGGGCGCTTCCAGGCAGCGCGGGCCGCCGAGCATCAGCCAGACGCCTTCCAGCCAGCGCCGCGGATGCTGGCGGCCGCGCCCGGCCAAGGCCAGGCGCAACACCGCGCGGACATGGGTCAGGCGTTGCCGGCCATCGTCGGAGAGGCGGGCGACGCGCGCCTCATCCTGCATCAGTTGCCAGATGGTGGCTTTCCTGGCGTCGGCGGCCAGCGCGTGCAGGTCGGCCAGCTTGAGGCCGCACCACGGAGCACGCAGCAGCGCCAGCCAATGCACGCGGTCGGCGCTGTGGTGCAGGGCGCGGAACAGGGTGAGCAGGTCCTGTACATGTTGGCGCCCGTCCAGCCCTTCGATGTCGACCGCCTGGAAGCGCAGATCCGGCGCGCTGCGGCGGATTTCGGCGACGAGCGCGTCGAGGTGGGTGCGCGCCCGGACGAGTACGGCGATGCGTTCTTTCGGTGCCTCGCGGCGGGCCTGCTGGACGATGGCCAGTACGCGGCAGGCTTCCTCGGCGGCAGCGTCAGCACCGTCGCGTTCAATGACCGGATGGACGGCGACGCCGCTGTCGGCGCGTGCCGGCCGGGTGACGGCAGATTCGGCATAGCGCACGGCGCCCGCTTCCGGGCTGTCGGCGGCCGGAAAAATGCCCGGGAACGTCGCGTTGACCCAATCGACGATGGCGGGATACGAGCGGTTGTTGCGGAACAGGCGCAGGGGAGCGAGCCGGATGTCGCCGATGCCGCGCTCGCGGATGCGCAGGAAGAGGCCGACATCGGCCTTGCGGAAGCGGTAGATCGACTGCATCGGGTCACCGACGACGAACAGCGTGCGGCCGTCGTCCGGCGTCCAGCCGCGTGTCAGCTTCTCGATCAGGACGACCTGGCTCGGGCTGGTGTCCTGGAATTCGTCGACCAGCAGGTGGCGGATGCGGTAGTCGAGTGCCTGGGCGAGGTCGGTCGGCGCCTCGTCGGCGCCGAGCGCCAGCCCGGCGCGGGCGGCGATTTCGATGAAATCGACCTCGCCGGCTTCCTGGAAGGCCAGCCACAGTTGCCCGGCGGCCAGCCGCAACAGGCGCGAGAAGCATTCGACGGTGGCCCATTCGGCCTCGGAAAGCCTGGGCTGCGGCAGCCTGACCAGCATGCCCAGCGCGTCTTCGAGCCCGACGCTGCCGCGCAGCTCGGCCAGCAGGTCGAGCATGGCCGTTTTCCGGTCGGCGAATGCCTTGTCGGCCGGGAAGCCGCTGCGCTTGTCGACTGTCTTGCGCAGTGTGCCACTGCCGGTTAGCAACAGGCCGGCCACCGCCTGCCACTGGCGCAGGTCGGCGATGGTTGCGGTCAACGGCGAATTCCAGTCGAAAATGGCATCGAGCAGCCCCGGCGCGTTGGCCGCCGCAAAACGGGCCAGCGGCATCAGCCGCGCCTGCGTGCCGGCATCGAGCAAGCCGGCGACGACGGCCAGGTCGCGCTCGATCAGCGCCGCGAAGCCGGCCTCGACCTCGGGCTTCAGCGCCCCGCTCTCGATGCGCGAGGCGTGGTGGAGCCACTGGTCGCGCCGCCCGAGCATGGCGACCAGCAGCTTCTCCAGACGGCGGGCGTCGTTGTTCATGAAGGCGAGCGCCTCGGCGACGACATCGGCGTCCGGCGTCTCGGCTTCGACCATTTCCAGCGTCCGGCGCGCTGCCGTCGCATAATGCGCCGCGGCATCCTCGGTGACACCCGGCTGGCTGCCGAAGCGGCTCAGGTAGGGCATCTGCCGGGCCAGACTGGCGCACAGCGCGTCGATGGTCGTGATGCGCAGGCGGCCGGGGTGGCCGAGCAGCTGCCAGCCCTGCGCGGCGTCGTGGGCCAGCACCCGGTTCGCCAGCTCGATAGTGAGCCGTTTGTGCGGCTGCTCGGGCGCCTCGCCGCTTGCCGCCCGTTCCAGGCTGCCGAGGATGCGGTCGCGCATTTCGGTCGCCGCCTTGTTGGTGAAGGTCAGCGCCAGCACCTCTTCCGGATGCTCGACGATTGCCAGCAAGCGCAGGTAGCGCTGCGTCAGCAGTTCCGTCTTGCCGGCCCCGGCCGGAGCTTCGACGATCCAGGAAGCGACCTCGAGCGCCCTGCGGCGCGTGGTTTCGTCCTCCGCGAGGCGGTCGACCGCGGGCGTCATGCCAGTTTCCCGGCGAGGAGACGGCGTCGTTCGGGCAGGCGCAGCAGGGGCAGGACCTCGCAGTATTGCAGGGCCTTTTCGTCGGCGAACATGACGCCCGCGTGTCCCGCCCTGATTTCCCGGGCCACGGCATGCAGCCGTTCGCGCCAGTGGGTGATGACGGCGACCCAGTCCGGAAATTCCGCGGGTTCGAAGATCTTCTGCCTGGTATCGGCGATGCCGTGGACGCCGGGCAGGATGTCCCTTTCGTCGGCGACCCCGGCGAAGGACGGTTTGTCGAGCAGCACCTTGGCGAAGGCGACAGCGGCGACCTCGTCGTTGACCAGCGCCGCGTAGATCGGCAGTTGCGGTTCCGTGATGCGCCGCTCGGCCCAGTTCCGGATGTCGATGCTGGCGCCGGTCTTGTAGTCGATGATGATCTGCCGGCCGTCGACCAGGCGATCGATGCGGTCGACGACCACCTTGACCCTGATTTCCTCGATGTCGACTTCGGCGGCCTGTTCGCAGGCGATGACCGCGAATTCCAGCTCGCGCCTGCCTTCGACGGCCAGCCAGACGTCGAGGAGCCTGTGCAGGCGCGCCGCTTCCAGTTCGCGGAAGCGGGCCGGCAACGTCACGCGGCGAGCCATCTCGAAGGCCCTGATCGCCGCGGCGACGGCCTCGGCGATCGCCTGCCGGCGGACTGCCTCGCTCATGCCGGCGAGGGCCGACGACGTCCGCGCAGCCGTCCAGAAGGCTTCCAGAGCCTCATGCACGAGTGTGCCGCGCGCCGCCGCGTCGAGTCCCTCGACCGGCTCGTCCATCGCCTCGGCACTGAGCCGGTACTGGTAATAGGCCCAGGCCGGACAGATCGCCTGCGCGCGCAGCAACCAGCTGCCGCCGGGCACCTTTTCGCCTTCGGCGACCGGCGGCGCCAGGGAATCGGCGAGCAGTTCGCAGGCGGTTCCGGCTTCCCGGGCAAGCCGGCGCGCCAGCGTGACCGCCGCGCCCGGCGCATCTCCGGCCGGCGCCATGCCGGCGATCAGCGGGCTCGGCCGCAGGATGCGGTTGCCGTCGGCCCGCGAATACGAGAATGTCACGTCCGGTGCGGCCAGCGACAGGCGGGCATGCACCCGCTGCGCAAAATCGAGCTCGACCTCGGCGCTGGCATGCGCCACCCCGGCCGCCCGCAGCAGTTCGGCCGGCAACAGCGGGTTGGGGCGCGGCGGTGGCGGCCAGAGGTCGTCGTTCATACCCATCACCCACAGGGCGTCGAATTCGAGCCCGGCGCTCTCGAGGACGCCAAGCACCTGAATCGAAGGCTGGCCGCGCGTTTCCGGCTGGAAGATGCGCTGCTGGCACAGCTGCGACAGACGGCGTATGGCGTCGCCCGGTGACAGCTTTCCAAGCAGGTCATCAAGCCGGCCGAAGCCGTCGAGGACCTCGGCAAACGCCCGCTGCGCCTGAAACTCGTGGCTGGACAGCGGGCGATCACCGGGCCAGCCCGCGGCCTTCAGGGCCCTGCGGAAAACGCCGGTCCAGGCGCTTGGGCGCAGCGTGCTTGAGATACCCGTCATCGCGTCGACCAAAGCGTCCAGCGCCGCCACTGTCTGCGGGCACGGTGGCGGCTCGTCTTCGGCCAGGCGCCCGGCCAGCCGGATCGCGGCCGGCAGGGTGGTGAAATAGGGCAGATCGCGGCGCAGCGCGGCGTCAAGGCGGGCGCGGCCGTCGCCCTCGGCCTCCGCCGCCGACCAGCCACCCGCCAACAACAGTGCCGACAGGCGGCCCTGCTCGACCTTGGTCCGTCCGCCGCCCAAGGCCAGCAGATCGAGGGCAACCCGGATCAACGGCAGATCGGCGAGCCTGCGGCCGAGCGAGAAGTTGAAGCAGCGCGGCGACTCGGCGGCATCGGGCCGGATCAGCGCCGGATGCAGCGCGTCGTCGAGCGCGAACTCCAGGCGGTCGCGCACGCTGGCCAGGTCGGGGGCGACGATGCCGAGCCGGCGCGCCGGGTCGGCCGCCAACTGCGCCTGGGCCCAGGCGGCGATGGCCGCGCATTCGGCGGCGACGTCTGGACAGCGCATTGCCTGATGATCGCCGCGCGCCGGAAGGCGACTGCGGGTTCCGGGGTCGACCGCGTCTTCCGGCTGACTTTCGACAGCGACCCCGCCTCCCGCCAGCGCCGCCAGCAGCTTCCGTTCGAGCGGCGCAAGGCGGTCGAAGCCCGCGAAAATCACGGCGGACGGCAGGGCGAAGTGCCCGGCCGCGATCAGGTCGATCAGTTGCAGGTGCAGGCTGATCGTGTCGCTCCAGTTGGCGGCCCGGCAACGTTTGCCGAAATCGGCCTGCCAGGCGGTAAAGAGCTTCGTCTCGTCGGCGAACTGGTGGCCGGTCGGGTGGATGTTCCACAGGCGCGAAATCGCGTGGGCCTCGGCCGCCGAGCTCGCCATGCCCTGAATGTCGAAAAGCGGGGCGGCCTCGGTCAGCGTCGCGGCAATGACCCTTTCCCAGAGCAGGTGCTCGGCGAAAGGGTCAAGGGCAGCCGGCAGATCGGCAATGCCGCAAAGCAGCGCTTCATCGGCCAGGGTTGCCAGCCATTGCCCGATGGTCAGCGCCCGCCGTGTCTGCCAGACCGTCTGCCCATCCGGCGCCTCGCCGCGCAGTGTCTGGGCGAGGCGGGTGGTGGCGCAAAGGGTCAGGCAGTCGCTCAAATCGGCGCGGTCAGTTGGCGGGCGGCCGTGCGGGTTGCGCCGGCTTGGCCGGTCCTGCGGGAGTCGATGCCGCAGCCGGTTCGGCCGTTGCGGCGGGTGCGGCAGGCTTGCCCGGATCGGCCGAGCCTGCAGAAGCCGCCGCCGGGGCGGCCGGCTTGGCGGCCGGCGGCCGGGCCGGCTGGGCGGGAGCCACTGGCGCGGCGGGCGTTGCCGCACTGCCGGCGGGGGCCGGCAACGGTCTTGCAGGAGTTGCCGGCGCGCTGGACGGCGCATGTTCGGCCGGTCGTGCCGCGGCGGTCGCGGCTGGCGTGGTCGACTGCACGGCTGTGACGCGGGGCTGCGCCTTGCCTGGCGAGGCGGCTTGCGCGGCAGGCGTGAGCGGTTGCGACGCGCCGCTGACCGTGACGCTGCCCCGGATGTCCTTGAGCGTCGCCGGGCCGATTCCCGGAACCTTTTCCAGGTCGTCGACCGAGTTGAACGGGCCGTTCTTCTTGCGGTAGTCGATGATCGCCTTTGCCTTGGTCGGGCCGATGCCCTTGAGACTGTCGAGTTCGTCCCTGCTGGCGGTATTGATGTTGATCTGGGCGAACGCGAGCCCGGCAAACAGCAGCCAGCCGGCAATTGCGAGAACGAGTTTTCTGATCACGGTGACGGTCCTTTCGCGGGTCATTGCGCAGCCGGCGGCGCGGCGGGCGGCGGTTCAGGCACCGGCGGGGGCGTCGGCGTGATGGAAAGGACGGTCAATTCCTCGTAGGTTGCGAAAATCTGGTCACCGACACGGACGTCCCTGAGCAGTTCCTTGTCCTTGACGACGAGGTCGACACTGCGCTGCGGGCCCTGCAAGGTGATCGTGCCGGCGCCGGCGTCGACTGCGGTGACATCGGCGATGACCTTGACCGCGCGGCTCATGCTGCCACTCGGCTTCTCGCCGGGCTTCGCCGCCGACGTCTGTTCCGATTCGATGCGCTCGCGCAGCCTGCCACCGCCCTTTTTCAGTTCGAGACCCAGCGCAGAGACGTAAGTCAGCGTCACCAGATCGCCGACCTTGATCTTGTTGAAGTTCTTGATCTGCGGCCCGGCAGTGACGGTCATCATTTTTCCGCTGGCCCCCAGGATGGTGACCGCCCGCGTGTTCTTGTCGAGCGCGCTGACCGTCCCTTGCAGCTCGATGGCGTCAGCGACGGCAACGACGCCCTTTTCCTTGTCGACGATGGTGGCGGTCTTCGGCGGCTGCTGGGCCGAGACAAGGACCGGGACAGCGGCGATCAGCGCCGCGAGCAGGATGGAACGGGTCTTCATTGAGCGTCTCTCCTTGAAGGAAAGCCTGATTATGCCAGCGAAAGGCCGGAGTCGCACCGTTCAGGGAATGCCGATCGAAAGGAACAGGTTGGACGCGCCGTTGGTCGAGTAGCCGAAGCCGAGATAGGCCGGGCCGAAAGGCGTTTCGCCACCGAGATAGACGGCGGCCGAATTGAGGATGCTGGCGCCGGCGAGATTCGTCTCGGTGTAGTAGGTGCCGACATGGGCGCCCTCAAGGGCGAACCCGAGCCGCATGTCGCCGCGCAGGCCCATCGGAAAGGTCCCGATGATCTGTTCGGCGCGGACGCCGGCATAGGCGATGTCGTCGCCGAGGATCTGGCCTCTGGCGAACGCGCTCATGTTGAGGAAGCCGCCGAGCCGGCCGGCACTGTAGAACGGGAGTTGGCCACGAGGGGAGCCGACGTAGTTGGCGCGCCCGCTGATGACGGTGCTGCCGAGCGAGAAGACCCCCTGCAAGTCGACTTCGGCGCGCGAGAAACCGGCGTCGCTGGAATCGAAATAGTCGAATCGCGTGGCCCAGCCCCTGGTCGGGAAGTACAGCCGGTTCAACTGATCCAGCGAAAGCCTGGCGTTCCAGCCGGAGTAGGACGTCTCGAAGCTGTTGGGCAAATTCGTGGCGCCGATGTCGCGGTCGAAGCTGCGGTTTTGCGCGATCCAGCTCAGGCGTGCCTGGCCGAGCGTGCCGAAATTCGTGCCGGCCGACAGGGCGAACGCGGTGCCCGAATTGATGTACTGGGCGATGCGCTTGTTGTCCTGGAAAATGTTCTGCTGAATTCGTTCGTATTTTATGCCGGCCTCGACAAAGAAACGTTGTTCCGGATCGAGCGGCTGATAGAAATCCAGCCCGGCGCCGAGATTGCTGCCGATGCCCACGGTCGCCAGCAATTCGGCGCCGAGATCGTTGATCAGGGTCTTCTGATAGGCGGCCCGCAAGCCGAAGCTGGAGCCCTGGTTGGTGTCGGTGTCGAGGTTCAGTGCGAAACGCAGGTAATCGGGCCCCCAGCTCCTTTCCACCGGGAGCATGCGCAGGATGTTGCGGTCGCGCAGGTTGAGCAACTCGTAGTCGACACTCTGGTAGAAGCCATCGCCATAGATGCGCAGGACATCCCGGTTGATGTTGCTGGTGGATAGCCGCTCCCCGGGCTTGATCGTCAGTTGACGCTCCACCATGGCCGGATTGACCCGTTTGAGGCCGGCAATCTCGATTTCGTCGATGGTCGGCTTGGGCTGGTAGACGCGATCGATCGGCTCCCGCCACAGGGCATACTGCCGGGCGTCGGTGCCGAGCCTGGCCAACCGCTCGCGGACCTTGTCGGCAGCGGCGCGCCCGCGATCGGCGGCTTCGGCATGGCGGCCGAAGTCGCCGGCGGTAATCGTGCCGAGGTCGGGCTGGATGTAGATGTCGGTCGGCTTGAGCGAAGCCAGCGAGCGGGCCACGTTCTGTTCGGTCAGGATATTGACCATCTGCGCCGATATGGTCAGCAGCGAGCCCACGCTCTCGGCGGGCAGCAGCGGCGAACCGACGTTGACGGCGATCACGATGTCGGCATTGCAGCGTTCGCGGGCTTCGCCGATCGGCACGTTATCGACCAGGCCGCCGTCGACCAGCTTTCTCCCGTCACGGGTGATCGGCGCCAGCAGTCCCGGCACCGACATGCTGGCGCGCATGGCCGTCGTCAGGCTGCCTTCGCGAATGACCACGCGCTCGCCGTTGCCGATGTCGGTGGCAATCAGCGAGAGCGGCAACGGCAGCTTCTCGATGCGCCGCTCGCCCCGGTTGGCGCCGACCAACTGGTTGAAGAAGAGCTTGATCTTGACGCCGTCGATCACGCCGGACGGAAAGCGGACGCCATCGCTCGAAACACCGAGTTCCGAGCCAGGGATGAAACGGCGCAGGGTCTCCTTGTAGCGGTAATTGACGTCAGAAAAGTCCGGGATGTCACTGAACATCGTGTCCCAGTCCGCCTCGGCCATCTCGGTCCGCATCATCGCCGGCGTCAGGCCGGAGGCATAGGCGCCGGCGATCAGCGCACCCATGCTGGTGCCGGCGACGCAGTCGACCGGGATCTTCAATTCCTCAAGCACTTCCAGCACCCCGATGTGCGCAGCGCCACGGGCACCGCCGCCGCCGAGGACGAGGCCGATCTTCGGGCGGCCGGCATCGGCCATGGCTTGAGCACTCAGGGCGAGAGCCAGCGATGTGGTCGCGATAAGGCGAATGAACGGCGGCATTGGAATCCTCAAGCAGATGAGCAAAAAAAAACCCCGCGCGAGCGGGGTTTTCTGAAGCGCGGCGGCTTACTTGGTGCCGATGACTTCGATGTCGGCGCGACGGTCGGGCTGCAGGCAGGCGACCAGCTTCTTGTTGGCGCCGTTTTCCGGACCCATCTTCTTGCACTTGTCGCCGGTGACCGGCTGGGTCAGACCCTTGCCTTCGGTGTAGACGCGGTTGGCTTCGATGCCCTTGGAGACCAGGTAGGTCTTGACTGCGGCGGCGCGGCGCTCGGACAGGCCCTGGTTGTACTTGGCGGAGCCGATGCGGTCGGTGTGGCCGACGACCAGGATCACTTCGAGCTTGATGGCGCCCGCCTTGGCGACCAGTTCGTCGAGCTTGGCCTTGCCTTCCGGACGCAGCGTCGCCTTGTTGAAGTCGAAGAGGGCGTCGGCGGCGACGGTGATCTTCTCGCCGGTGGGCTTCGGCGCGGCGACCGGGGCCGGGGCCGGCGGTTCGCAGACTTCCTTCGGCAGCAGGTCCTTGTCGCACTGGCAGCCGGCCGGATCCTTGGCGGCAGCCGCCGGGGTCCAGTAGCCGGTACGCCAGCACAGGCCGAAGCCGCTCAGGGCGACGACGTCGCGCTGATCGATGACATAAACGCGCTCCTGTGCCTGAGCGACGGTGGCGCCGAAGCCGATACCGGCCAGCAGAGCCACAAGAAGAGATTTCTTGGCGAAATTGGTCATAAACGATTCCCTGTCAAAAAATTAGACGGCGTATTGTAGTTCAAAAGTTGACGATTTTTCTCACTCATTGTCCGCGACCTTGCGCCATGTTGCATCCGGGTTGAAAGTTTTCACCCGCGCGGCCTGGGTTGCCGTATCGCGGCCGAGGTTCTTCTCGTAGACCTGGCCATCCTGGTTGATCATGAAACTCATGATGCCGCTCTTGCCATAGCTGGTCGGCCAGGCAACCAGCCCGAAGCCGCCGGTCATGCGGCCGTCGGCAATGTAGCTGCGCGCTCCGCCCGGCGCATCGGGCCCCTGGGCGGTCAGGATGCGGTAGCTGTAGCCGTGGTAGCTGCCCGGCTTGCGGCCCTTTTCGGCTGCGGCATCGGCCAGCAGGCGCCCGAGCGGGCTTGGTTCCTCGTCCGCCCTGGACGGCCAGTAAAGTCCGTCCATCTTGCCGGCGCTGCTGGCGATCTTCTGCGCATACTCGGGAACGCCATCTCCGTTGCGATCCTTGGCAATATATTCCCGCTGGGCGTCGGCGTAGGCTTGGGCCACCTGAATCGCCGACAGCTCATTGCGGCCGATCTCGCGGATGACGATCTCGTTCATGCCGGCTTTCATGTCGAAGCGCCATCCGGACGCCGTCTTCGCGAGCGGTATCGGCAGGGTCCAGCCCTTCTGTCCAGCCGCAATCCATGCCCGCGCGTCGCCGTCCGGGTCGATCTTGTGCGCCTTGGCCCAGGCCTCGACAAACCGGTAGCGCGTTTCATCTCCTCTGGGGGGAATGAGTTGGCGGAAATTCGCGCCGAGCATCGCCCGCAACGCCGCCTCGTCGCTGTCGATGACGGCATTGCCGAAGGCTTCCATCGCCGCTTCCGGCGTCGCGAATGATTGCTGCCCGGCAGCGAGGACAGCCGGGGCCGGCAAGGCCAGCGCGCCGCCGAGAAGAATGGTTGCCAGCAGGCGATTGGGTTTGATCATGTTCATGTCCTGTTCTCCTTAGCGCCGTCCGCCGCCACCGCCGCGGCCGCCGCCACCTCCGCGGCCGCCACCGCCGCCGCCGAACGAGTGGCCGCCGCCACCGCCACCACTGAATGAACGGCCGCCACCGCCGCCGCCGCCCGCGAAGCCGGAGCCGCCGCCCGCGCGGCCGGCCGCGCCGGCACTGCCGTGGCCGCGGCTGGCATCGCGGCTACCGGAATTGATGCCGTCGAAGGCGCTGGCCCCACCACGATGGGTAGCACCGCCGCGGTCGCCGCCGAAACCGCCCCGGCCACCGGCGCCGCCGCGGTCACCGCCGATTCCGTCCCGGCCACCGGCGCCGCCGCGGTCACCGCCGAAACCGCCCCGGCCACCGGCGCCGCCGCGGTCACCGCCGATTCCGTCCCGGCCGCCGGCGCCGCCGCGGTCGCCGCCGATTCCGTCCCGGCCGCCGGCGCCGCCGCGGTCGCCGCCGATTCCGTCCCGGCCGCCGCGATCGCCGCCTTCGCGTCCGCGGAATTCATTGCGCGCATTTTCGGCGCGCTTGTTGCCGTAACGCTCGCGCGAGGCTTGGTCGCGATAGGCGGCATTGCCGCGGTGCTGCGCATTGTGCTGCCAGTTGCCGCCGGAACCGACACTGGTGCGATTGAAGTTACGGTTGATGTTGGTGGCGCGGTTGACGTTGACATTGACATCTCCCCGGCCCCAGTTGCAACTGCCGAATATCGCACCGGCGGCGGCAAAGCCCACGCCCCAGGCAAGGCCGGTGAGCAGCGCGGATCCCGGATACCAGGCGGCAACGCCCGGGTAATAGTAGGGCGGGTAGGCGGGATACGGCCAGGCGCCGTAAACCACCGTCGGGTTATAGGCCGGGACGTAGATCGTCTGTGGCTGAGCCGGCTCGATGATGATGGACTGGGCCTCGCTACGCACCACCTGCTGTTGGTTGCTCTCGAGGTTGCCGGCATTCTTGGCCAGTTGGCGCAGGCGCTGAACGGCGGCCAGCACCTCCTGCTGCTGTCCGAGGAAGGCGTCGCCCAGTTTCTTCGTCCATTCGAGCTCCTTGTTCATCATCTCCAGGACATTGGGAAAGGCGACCAGGGACATGACGCTGACGTCCCAACTTTCCGAGCCGGCCTTCTTGACGGCGTCGTCGCCACTGAGACCGGGGTTGGCCTTGCTCCAGCGGGCCGCCTGGACCACCTCGAGGGGGTAGGTCGAGGCCATCAGCACCTGCGACAGCAAGCCGTCCGGGTAGAGGGCGATCGGCGCCAGCATGGCGTCAAGTTCCTGCGCCGTGAATGGCGGCGGCGCCGCGGCATCGCCCGCCGGCGCCGCGCTGCCTTGGGCGCGGACCGCCGAGACCAGCAGGATGCTGGCCGCCAGCCACCAAAGCACAACGGATCGGATCGTTTTCATCAATTCCTCCTCAAACATCAGGCGCAAAGCCGACCGGAACAGCATACCACGGTCAAGTCGCCAATCCCGGGTTCCATCGTTTACCGTGGCGACCGACGCGCGCGACGTTCATCGCCTGCACCGGCGAAGCGCCCGGATCGATGTCGGGTTCGCATTGCCGATTGCGGGGTCGCGGCCTATCATGGAAGCGATGGCGCGGTGTCAGGAACCTGTTCAAGGAGAGCACGATGGGCAAGAGAAAGTCAGGCAAGAAGCAGACGGTTCCGGTTGGCGGGAAGCTCGGCGCCAGGGAATACGAAAAGGAACTCGCGAAGCTGCACGTCGAACTGGTCAAACTGCAGGAATGGGTGGTCGCCAAGGGGCTCAAGGTTCTCGTCGTCTTTGAGGGGCGCGACGGCGCCGGCAAGGGCGGCACCATCAAGGCGATCACCGAGCGCGTCAGCCCGCGCGTTTTCCGTGTCGTCGCCCTGCCGGCGCCGACCGAGCGCGAGAAATCGCAGATGTACGTGCAGCGCTACATGCAGCACTTCCCGGCAGCCGGCGAGGTCGTCATTTTCGACCGCAGCTGGTACAACCGCGCCGGCGTCGAGCGCGTCATGGGTTTCTGCAGCGACGAGCAGGCCGGCCGCTTCCTGACCGTGGTGCCCAATTTCGAGAAACTGATGATCGAATCCGGGATCATCCTGATCAAGTACTGGCTCGAAGTCAGCCCCGAGGAGCAGACGCGGCGCCTCGAACAGCGCATCGACGACGGGCGCAAGATCTGGAAGCTGTCGCCGATGGACCTCAAGTCGTACAGCCGCTGGTACGACTACTCGCGGGCGCGCGACGAGATGTTCGAGAAGACCGACACGCCGTGGGCGCCCTGGTTCGTCGCCAGGTCGAACGACAAGAAGCGGGTCCGCCTCAACATCGTCACCCACCTGCTGAGCAAGATCCCCTACGAGGAAATCAAGCGCGGCAAGATCGTCCTGCCCAAGCGCCAGCCTCCCGGCAAGTACAAGGAACCCGATTATCCCTACAAGTATGTGCCGGAGAAGTTCTGAGCGGCGCATCATGCGCGAGCGCGGAGTATCCCGCCCTTCGGCTGTCCGGCGCGACCGCGGGGAATGTCGTGGCCGGCGCCATTTGAACGAACCCGGCGCGAACTGAACTTCCAGGAGATTCCACATGCCTCTATCAAGTCACCCCATGGCCTCGTCGCTGCGCGCTTCCGATACGGGAAAGGTGGTCACCGCCCGCGATGCGGTGCGCCTGATCCGCGATGGCGACACCGTGGCGACCGGCGGCTTCGTCGGCATCGGCTTCGCCGAGAACATCGCCGTGGCGCTCGAGGAGCTGTTTCTCGAAAGGGAAGCGGCCGACGTGCATGGCCAGGGCGGCCCGCGCAACCTCACGCTGGTCTATGCGGCCGGGCAGGGTGACGGTAAGGAGCGCGGCCTCAACCACTTCGGCCATGACGGGCTGGTCGCCCGCGTCCTCGGCGGCCACTGGGGGTTGGTGCCCAAGCTGCAGCAACTGGCCGTCGCCAACCGGATCGAAGCCTACAATCTGCCGCAGGGGGTCATCACCCACCTCTTCCGCGACATCGCCGCCGGCAAGCCGGGAACCATCACGCGGGTCGGGCTGGGCACCTTCGTCGACCCGCGTTTCGGCGGCGGCAAGCTGAACGAGAGGACGACGCAGGATGTCGTGCGCCTGATGGAGATCGACGGCGAGGAGTATCTTTTCTACAAGGCCCTGCCGATCAACGTCGGCATCATCCGCGGAACGACGGCCGATCCCGACGGCAATGTGACGATGGAGAAGGAGGCGCTGACCCTTGAGGCGAGGGCGATCGCGATGGCGGCGCGCAACTCTGGCGGCACGGTGATCGTCCAGGTCGAGCGCATCGCCGAACGCGGTACGCTGAATCCGCGTCAGGTGAAGATTCCCGGGGTGCTGGTCGATTGCGTGGTGGTCGCGGAGAAGCCCGAGTACCACATGCAGACCTTCATCGAGCAGTACAGCCCGGCCTTCGCCGGCGAGATCAAGGTGCCGATGTCGGCAATCGCCGCGATGCCGATGAGCGAACGCAAGATCATCGCGCGCCGCGCGGCGCTCGAACTGCGGGCGAACGCCGTGGTCAATCTCGGCATCGGCATGCCGGAGGGTGTCGCCAATGTCGCCGCCGAGGAGCAGATCATCGACCTGATGACGCTGACCGCCGAGCCCGGCGTCATCGGCGGCGTGCCGGCCGGCGGCCTGAACTTCGGCGCGGCGACCAACACCCAGGCGATCATCGACCAGCCGAGCCAGTTCGACTTCTACGACGGCGGCGGCCTCGACATCGCTTTCCTCGGGCTGGCGCAGGCGGATCGGCAGGGCAACCTCAACGTCTCCAAGTTCGGCCCGCGCCTGGCCGGCGCCGGCGGCTTCATCAACATTTCGCAGAATGCCAAGAAAGTGGTCTTTGTCGGCACCTTCACCGCCGGCCATCTGGATGTCGCGGTCGACGCCGGAAAATTGCGGATTTTCGAGGACGGCAAGTCGCGGAAGTTCGTCGAGGAGGTCGAACACCGCACCTTCAGCGGGCCGCAGGCCGCCAAATGGCGCAAGCCGGTGCTCTACGTGACCGAGCGCTGTGTCTTCAGGCTTTGTCCGGAAGGTCTTGAGCTGATCGAGATCGCCCCTGGCGTCGATCTGCAGAAGGACATCCTCGACCACATGGATTTCGTCCCGATCATGCCTTCGCCGCCGGCGCTGATGGACAGCCGCATCTTCCGCGACGAACCGATGAAGATCCGTCCGCAGATGCTCGAGATGCCGATGTCCGAACGCCTGACCTACGATGCCGGCAAGAACCTCTTCTTCGTCAATTTCGAGGGGCTGAACGTCAGGAGCGCCGACGACATCGCGCGCATCGGGCAGGCGGTGGACGAAGCGCTGGCGGCGGTCGGGCACAAGGTGAACGCCATCGTCAACTACGACCGGTTCGCCATCGTGCCGGAACTGGTTGACGACTACATCGCCATGGTCAAGGGCGTCGTCGAGCGCCACTACCACGAAGTGACGCGCTATACGTCCAACACCTTCCTGCGCGTCAAGCTCGGCGAGGCGCTGGCGAAGGGCAAGCTGCCGCCGCAGATCTACGAGTCGGCGAGCGCGGCCGAAGCTTCGCTGCCCGCGGCCGACGCGGGCTAGATCGCCGCCAGCCGCTGGTTGGAGAGCGACAGCCGGTTGGCGAGAACGTCGAGGAAACCCTGGTAGAAGTGCATCCGGCAGGATTCGGAAGCCATTTCCAGGGCTTCGCCGCGAATCGTGACGATGTTGGCCGCGGTTTCCGCGACGACATCGGCGCTGCGGATGTGGCTGTGGCGGCGGATGATCGCCATCTCGCCGAAGCATTCGCCGCCGGTCAGCGTGGTGAGCCGGGTGCCGTTCTTGCTGACGGCGAGTTCGCCGTCGGCGACGAAGCAGAAGAAATTGCCGGGATCGCCGTCGCGCATGATCGCGGTCCCCGGAGTGACGTGCCGCCAGTCGGCGAAACGCAACGCTTCCCAGATTTCGACATCGGTGAAATCCGTGAAGAAGGGCAGCGCGCGCAGTATCGCGAACTTCTCGGTATCCGGAAAATCGCTGCGCGAGGTCCTGAGCTGGCGGTCGCGGACAGACTGCGCCAGATCATGGGCAAACGCCTGCCAGGTCGGATAGCGGGCGTCGAGGTCCTTGGCCATGGCGCGCGCGACGATTTCGTCGAGCACCGGCGGCAGGCCGGGGCGTTGTGTCGAAGGCCGCGCCGCTTCGCCATGGACGATCTGGTAGACCATGCTGAAGTTGTTGGCGGCGGTGTAGGGCAACTCGCCGGTGAGCAACTGGTGCAGCACGACGCCCAGCGAATAGATGTCGGTGCGGTGGTCGAGATGCTGTTCCTGGACCTGTTGCGGTGACATGTAGGCTGGCGACCCGATGCCGGTGACCTGGGTGCGTTCGATGCTGGCGTACTTGATGATCGCGGCGCCGAAGTCGGAGATCTTGATGTCCGAGCCGCCGGCGAGCAGGATGTTGGCGGGCTTGATGTCGCGGTGGGTGATGCCGAGGCGGTAGGCGAAATCGAGCGCCCGCGTGCATTTGAAAACCAGCTCGACGACGCGGTCGACCGGCAGCAGTCTGCCGGGTTCGGCGTGCGCCTCGAGGGTGCCGCCGGCGACATACTCCATGACGATGTAGCAGAGATCCTCGGCGACCACGGCATCGTGGATCTGGACGATATGCGGGTGATTGAGCTTGCCGATCAGCGACGCTTCGTTGAGAAACAGGCTGGTGTACAACCGCCCTTTTTCCGGGTCGCGCAGGATTCCCGGGCTGGCGACCTTGATCGCCACGTCGCGCTGGGCGAACGGGTCGCGCCCGAGGTAGACGGTGCTCGTCGCGCCTTCCGCGAGCTTGCTGACCAGTTCGTATTTGCCGAGCTTCTTCTTCATCTTTCAGAGGCGGCCGCGCGCCCTGGTGATGGCCGCCCTGACCTGATCCGGAGCGGTGCCGCCAATGTGATTGCGGCTGGCCAGCGAGCCTGCCACGGTCAACACCGAAAAAACGTCGTTTTCCACCCGCGGGCAGAACGCCCTGAGTTCCTCCAGCGTCAGTTGCGGCAGGTCGACACCCTTGGCTTCGGCGGCCTTGACCGCGTGGCCGACGGCTTCGTGCGCGTCGCGGAAGGGCAGGCCCTTCTTGACCAGGTAGTCGGCGAGGTCGGTGGCGGTGGCGAAGCCCTGGGTCAGCGCGGCCTGCATCGCCTCCGGCTTGACGGTGATGCCGCCGGCCATGTCGGCGAAGATGCGCAGCGTGTCGGTGACTGTGTCGACGGCGTCGAACAGCGGTTCCTTGTCTTCCTGATTGTCCTTGTTGTAGGCCAGCGGCTGCGACTTCATCAGGGTCAGCAGGCTCATCAGCTGGCCGTAGACGCGGCCGGTCTTGCCGCGCGCCAGTTCCGGCACGTCCGGGTTCTTCTTCTGCGGCATGATCGACGAGCCGGTGCAGAAGCGGTCGGCGATCTGGATGAAGCCGACGCGCGGGCTCATCCACATCACCAGTTCTTCGGACAGGCGGCTGATGTGCATCATCAGCAGCGCGCAGGCGGCGGTGAATTCGATGGCGAAGTCGCGGTCGGAAACGGCGTCGAGCGAGTTTTCGCAGACGCCCTCGAAGCCGAGTTCGGCGGCGACGAACTCGCGGTCGATCGGGAAGGTGGTGCCGGCCAGCGCGGCGGCGCCGAGCGGCAGGCGATTGACGCGCTTGCGGCAGTCGGCGAAGCGCTCGCCGTCGCGGCCGAACATCTCGAAGTAGGCCAGCATGTGGTGGCCGAAGGTCACCGGCTGCGCTACCTGCAGGTGGGTGAAGCCGGGCATCGCGGTCGACGCCTCCTTTTCGGCCAAATCCACCAGGGCGCTGCGGAACTGCTTGAGCAGCACCTGGATGTCGTCGATGGCGTCGCGCAGGTAGAGGCGGATGTCGGTCGCCACCTGGTCGTTGCGCGAGCGGCCGGTGTGCAGGCGCTTGCCGGCGTCGCCAACGAGCGCGGTCAGGCGCTTCTCGATGTTGAGGTGCACGTCCTCGAGATCGAGCGACCACTCGAATTGACCGGTTTCGATCTCGCGGGTGACGGCTTCCATGCCGCGCTCGATGTCGATCAGGTCGCCGGCCGCGATGATCCCCTGTTTCGCCAGCATCCGGGCATGCGCCAGCGAGCCGCGAATGTCCTGTCGCCACATGCGTTGGTCGAAGTCGACCGAGGCGGTGTAGCGCTTGACGAGATCGGAGACCGGCTCCGAGAATCGTCCGGCCCAAGTGTATTGTGCGGCGCTGGAGGTCATAAAATAGGGCGGTCAAGGCGATCAGGCATCAGGAATGGCAAGTATACGGCACTTTCCGGCAACGCATCCGCTACCCGACTGGCGTAATTTCGGGGTGATGCTGCGCGTGTTGCTCGGCGTCAACCTGCTGGCGCTGGCCGTCGCCCTCATCCAGTCTCCCGGCCTGGCGGACTGGATGGCGCGCTATGTCGAGATGGCGGCGCTGGTCGAGCCGTTGCTTCTGCTTGCGCTCGGGCTGCTGGCGGCTTTGCGCGATCCGCTGCGGCGCCTGCCGTTGCGCCTCGGGCAACTGGCCGTCGTTGTCCTGGCGGGCGGGCTGGCGTATGCCCAGAATCTCTTCTGGCAGTCGCTCGGTCTCGGCGAAGGCGGCAACGCGCTGCGGCCGGTGCTGCTGGCGATGGTGGCGACCGTCGTGCTGCTTGGCTACTTCGAACTGCGCGCCCGCGCCTTTTCGCCGGCGCAGGCCGAAGCGCGGCTGGCGGCGCTGAACGCGCGCATCCGCCCGCACTTCCTGTTCAATTCGCTGAACGCCGTGCTGTCGCTGATCCGCGCCCGGCCGCAGCAGGCCGAGGCGGCGCTCGAATCGCTGTCCGACCTGTTCCGCGCCGCGATGCGCGACCCCGGCGAAATGATCAGCCTGGCCGACGAGATCGCTCTCGGCAAGCAGTACTTCGAACTGGAAAGGCTGCGCCTCGGCGAGCGTCTCGCGGTCGACTGGGAAATCGGGGCGGTTTCCATGAACCTGCCGATTCCGCCGCTGATGCTGCAGCCGCTGCTGGAAAATGCCGTCTATCATGGCATCGAGCCGTCGCCCGAGGGCGGCACGGTGAGCGTGTCGATCACGCGGCGCGGCGACGAACTGCGGATCGCCATCGCCAACCCGAACGCCGGTCAGTCGCAGCACGCCGCCGGCAACCACATCGCCGTCGCCAACATCCGCGAACGCCTGGCCCTGTATTACGATCTCGAGGCGCGGCTGGAAATCGAGGCCGGCGAGCAGTTCTACGAGGTCCGCATCATCCTGCCATGCCGCACGCCGAACCCCTGAAAATCCTGGTCGTCGATGACGAGCCGCTGGCCCGCGACCGCCTGCGCGAACTGCTCGTCGACATCGCCATCCAGTTCCCGTCCACGGTCGTCGGCGAAGCGGGCAACGGCGTCGCCGCGCTCGAGTTCCTGCGCGACCACCCGGTCGATGTCGTGCTTGCCGACATCCGCATGCCGCGCATGGACGGCATCGAACTGGCCGGCCATCTCGGCGCCTTTCCGGCGCCGCCGGCGGTGATCTTCACCACCGCCTACGACAATTACGCGGTGCAGGCCTTCGACCTCGACGCCGTCGACTACCTGCTCAAGCCGGTCCGCGCCCAGCGCCTGCTGGTCGCCTTGCAGAAGGTGCAGGCCGCGCCGCCGGCCGATCGTGAAGTCCTTGCCAGCGTCGGGCGCGCCGTGCGCGGCGGCGGGCGCACCCATCTGTCGTGCCTCGAACGCGGCCGCCTGCTGCTCGTGCCGGTCGCCGAAGTCCTCTATTTCAAGGCCGACCTCAAATATGTCACGGCGCGCACGGTCGACCGTGAATACCTGCTCGACGAGGCGCTGACCCATCTCGAAAACGAGTTCGCCGAGCGCTTGATCCGTCTGCACCGCGCCGTGCTGGTGGCGAGGACGGCGCTCGCCGGTTTCGAGAAGGCCGCCGGCGACGACGCCGAGGCGTACGGCTGGGCCTTGTTGCGCGGTGTCCCGGACAAGCTGCCGGTCAGCCGCCGCCAGTGGGCGCCGGCCCGGTCGGCCTTGACCGGCTGACCGGTCGTCCTACAGCCAGAAGCGCGTTTCGCCTTCGGACAACTGCTGGTGATGCACGACGACGCGCTCGTCGTCGATCAGGATCACCGAGTAGCCAGCCGGTTCGCGGCAGCCGGGCACCGCGTCGCCACGCGGCGTCGCCAGGTCGAGGGCGATCTGATGGTTCGGCGCAGCGGTGCACGAGAACGGGATGCCGTGCCAGCTGCCGCCGATCGGCCGGTGCAGGTGGCCGAAAAATAGATGGCGGATGCGCGCCCGGTGCGGGGCGATGACCGACCAGAACGCCTCGGGGTCGCGCAGCGAATACTGGTCCATCGACGGGATGCCGACGGCGAACGGCGGATGATGCATGGCCAGCCAGACCGACTCGTCGCCGGCTTCCCGCAACCGGTCGCCCAGCCATTCGCGGCGGCGGGCGCAGTAGACGCCCCAGGGCACTCCCGGCTCCAGCGTGTCGAGCAGCAGGAAACGCCCGTGGCCGGTGGCGATCGTCGACTGGAGGAAACCGTCGGCGCTCGCGGCCAGCGCCGGGAAGCACCGCGTCAGCTCGGCCCGGTCGTCATGGTTGCCGACCAGCGGATAGGCGGGCATCGGCAAGCGGGCGAGGGCCTGCGCCAGCGACCGGTAGGCGGCCTCGCCGCCGGCGTTGGCGAGGTCGCCGGTGAGCAGGCAGAATTCCGCGTCGGCGTGCGCTTCGAGAATGCCGTCGATCGCCAGTTGCAGCCGATCCAGCGGCGACGTTCCGTAAAGCAGTTGCCCCGGCCGGATCAGGTGCAGGTCGCTGAGCTGGATGACCTTCATCGCACGCCTCCGGATCAGCCGTCGCCGAGGGCGCGGCTGACGACTTCCAGCACGTCGCGCGCGAGGCCGTCGTGGTCGCGGATGTGTTCGAGAGCGGCGCGGGCGTGGGCCTGGCGGCCGGCGTCGAACTTCTTCCAGCGGTCGAAACAGCGGGCGAGGCGCGAGGCGACTTGCGGGTTCTTGTCGTGCAGCATCAGGATGCGCCCGGCGATGAAGGCGTAGCCGCTGCCGTCGGCGGCGTTGAAGCGGACGAGGTTGGCCCCGAAGCCGCGAATCAGTGCGTAAATCTTGTTCGGGTTGCCGGCGTCGAACGCCGGATGTTCGGTCAGCGCGTTGACCGTGGCCAGCGTGTCCGGGCGGCGGCTGGTCGATTGGACGGCCAGCCATTTGTCGACGACCAGCGCCTCGTCCTGCCATCTTTCGTGGAACTCGGCCAGCGCCTGCTCGCGCTGCGGGCAGACGGCCGCATTGACGTTGGCGAGCGTCGCCAGCGCGGCGAACTGATCGGTCATGTTGTCGGCCTGCTTGAACTGGGCGTAGGCGAGTTGGCGGGCGGCGTCGGTATCGAGCTCCAGCAGGTAGGAGAGGCAGGTGTTGCGCAGGGCGCGGCGGCCGGCTTGCCCGCTGGTCGGGGCGTAGGGATCGGTCGCGGTCAACGCCGCGTAGAGCCCGGAAAACTCGCCTTCCAATTCCTCGGCGAGATGGCGACGCAGCGCATTGCGGGCGGCGTGCAGGATATCCGGGTCGACCACCGCCAGCGCCTCGGCCAGCGTCGATTCGCCGGGCAGGGTCAGCGCCTCGGCGACGAAGGCGGCGCCGCGTTCGCCGTGGGTCTGCAGCAGGCGCCGGGCGGCAGCGACGAAGGCGGCCGGCCAGGCCGGCGTCCGGCCGGCGGCGATGGCGGCGGTGGCGTCGAGAATCAGCTTCGCGGCGAGGCGCTGACCGGCTTCCCAGGCGTTGAACGGGTCGGTCTCGTGGGCCAGCAGCAGCGTGAGTTGTTCCGGCGTGTAGCCAAAGTCGAGAATCACCGGCGCCGAGAAGTCGCGCAGCAGCGAGGGAACGGGTTCGGCGGCGACGTTGGCGAAGACGAAGGACTGCCTGGCTGCCGTGAGCAGCAAGGTCCGCTCGCTGCCCGCGATCGGTTGACCGTCGCCGGCGAACAGGGCGGCGCGGATCGGGATCAGGTACGGGGCATCGTCCGCGGCGCGCGCGTTGGCCTGAGTGCAGGTCAGCGTGTACGTGGCGGAATTGGCAGCGAAATGACCGTCGACCGCGACATGCGGCGTTCCCGGCTGGTTGTACCAGCGCATGAACTGCGTGAAGTCGAAACCGCTAGCCGCCGCCATCGCCGCAACGAAATCCTCGCAGGTTACGGCCTGCCCGTCGTGGCGGCGGAAGTATTCGTCCATGCCGGCGCGGAAGGCGTCGCGGCCGATCAGCGTCTGGATCATGCGGATGACTTCGGCGCCTTTTTCATAGACGGTCGCGGTGTAGAAATTGTTGATCTCGATGTACGACGACGGCCGCACCGGGTGCGCCATCGGCCCGGCGTCCTCCGGGAACTGCGCGGCGCGCAGGCCGCGCACCTCGCGGATGCGGGCGATGCTCGGGTCGTGCAGGTCGGCGCCGAATTCCTGGTCGCGGAAGACGGTCAGCCCTTCCTTCAGCGACAGCTGGAACCAGTCGCGGCAGGTGACGCGGTTGCCGGTCCAGTTGTGGAAATATTCGTGCGCGACGACGCGGTCGATGTTCTCGAAATCCACATCCGTCGCCACGTCGGCGCGAGCGAGCACGTACTTCGTGTTGAAGATGTTGAGCCCCTTGTTCTCCATCGCGCCCATGTTGAAATCGCCGACGGCGACGATCATGTAATGGTCGAGGTCGCATTCGAGGCCGAAACGCTGTTCGTCCCACGTCATCGACTTCTTCAGCGCCGCCATCGCGTGCGGGCACTGGTCGAGCTTGCCCGGCTCGACGTAGATGGCGAGTTGCACCTCGCGGCCGGAGGCGGTGCGGAAAGTGTCCTGCAGCACATCCAGCTTGCCGGCGACGACGGCGAACAGGTAGGCCGGCTTGCGGAACGGGTCTTTCCATTTCGCCCAGTGGCGGCCGCCGGCCTCGTCGCCACTGGCCACCGGGTTGCCGTTGGCCAGCAGCACCGGCAGCGCGGTCTTGTCGGCGTGCAGCGTCACCGTGTAGGCCGCCATCACGTCGGGACGGTCGATGAACCAGGTGATGCGGCGGAAGCCCTGCGCCTCGCACTGCGTGAAGTAGCCATCGCGGCAGCGGTAGAGTCCGGAAAGGCCGGTGTTGGCGCCGGGGTCGATGCGGACGACGGTGTGCAGCGTGAAGGCGTCGGGAACGCCGGCGATGGTCAGCGAGTTCGGTGTCACGGAAAACGTCACTTTTTCGCCGCCGACCGCAACCCTCAGCGTCTCCAGTTCCTCGCCGTCGAGCACCAGCGGCTGGCCGGGAGCAACCGCCGGATTGCGGCGCAGCGCCAGCGTCGCGCTGACGGTGGTGGCGCCCTCGGCGATAGCGATATCGAGGTCGACGCTGTCGATGAGGAAGGCGGGCGGGGTGTAGTCCTTGAGATAGATCGTCTGCGGGGTATCGGTCTTCATGGTTCGGCGGTGTCGGGGACAAACGCCTGATCATACGTTAAACCAGGTTCGCCGGATTCCCGGGAACGTTCCGCATGATGAATTGCGACCCGGACCGGCGCGATGGCATCCGCAAACAGTCCTCCGCCTTAACGGCCATTCGACCGGTGGGGCGTTGCGGGCAGCAATGGATTAGTTACCTTCCACCCAGCCGGAAGAGGTGTCGAACGGCAGCTTTCTGATCCTGTGAATGCGTACCCCGTGCCCCTTTGCTACCGGTCAGGTTTTCGACTCCAACGACAGCTACAGCAGTTACCTGCAAGCGGCCGTTCGCGGCAAAGGGAAGTTGGCCGGTTTGCATCGAGGATGGAGCGAAAGGCCACGGGTGGCTGGTCGTTACTCCGGCTGCTATGTCCACACTACTGTGTCGGGCGATTCTTCCGACCATGCGCTGGCGAGTGATGCGCACCTTCACACCTGCTTAGCAGGCACCCGTGGTGTGATCATTTTGCTCCATTCGCACCAGAACGGCGCGAACGTGGGTGCGCGCTTCGCCAAATATCGGTCTGCCCGGAGATTTCCGGAGCATCATCGACTTCGCTGCCTGGAGCTGTGACCGTGCTTCCCAACCTGGTATGACCGGCAACAACTGAATGGCTCGCCGGTTCTTCGGAAATATCCGTTTCTGGAACGGTAAAGGCCGGAGAAGCGGGTTTTTGTCCGGGCCAATGCGGACGACCGTGGTCAGCGCGTCCGGCGTCACGGAAAATGGCGTTTTTTCGCCGTCGACCGCGACACCCAGGATTTTCGTTCCGTCGTTGTCGAGTACCGGCATCTGCGGCGGGCGGGATAGGTGCAATCCTTGAGATGGATCGTCCGGGGTGCACCGGTTTTCATTGTCCGACGGAGCATCCGGCGTCCGGAAGTTGAAACGCCAAACCGGGTGGCGCGGAGCTCCCGGGTTCGACCCGAAAGCCGTGAAATTGCCGATTGACTGCGCTTGTCCGCCCCCCGATACTGCTCGGGGCGCTGGCATTCCTGTCTGTGAGGCTGTTGACGCCCTGGTGTGGACAGGAACGCGCGTGATTCGCGGGCCGCCGGTCAGTTCCGGCGCTGCGCCCTGATTCGGGGAGAGGTGGCGATGGAAGCAGCGATGCACAAGATCTGGACCTATTTCTGGTTGCCGGAGACCAAGTACGTTATCGGCGTCGTCGCGGTTCTCGCGCTGCTGTCGTTGCGGCTGCTGCCCAAGGATCGTCAGCGGATCGCCAGGACGACGGTGGTGTTCGTCCTCTGTCTGGTGGGCCAGATCTTTGGCGCCCTGCTCGAGGCGCTCGATTATTCGCGCTTCGCGGTAATGATCCACGAGCTGTTCGTCATCGGCTCGGGGATGGCGCTGTGCCGCCTCGTGGCGATCTTCGTCTTCCGCATCATCCTGCCGCGCTTCGGCATCGTCGTCGTGCGTATCGCCGAGGATGTCATCGTCCTCGTCGTCTACGCTGCCTTCATCCTCGGGCGGCTGCACATCGTCGGCCTCGACCCGTCGAGCCTGCTGACCACCTCGGCGGTGATCACCGCGGTTCTCGCTTTCGCGATGCAGGATACGCTCGGCAACATCCTGTCGGGCGTCGCGCTGCAACTCGACAACTCGCTGCGTACCGGCGACTGGGTCAAGGTCGATGATGTCACCGGCCGGGTCGCGCAAATCCGCTGGCGGCAGACGACGATCCGGACACGGAACGGCGAGGTGGTGGTCGTTCCCAACAGCCAGTTGATGCGCGGCAGGTTCACCGTCTTCGGCCGGGCGGACATCCCCAACTGGCCGTGGCGGCGCTGGATCTGGTTCAACATCACCTATGACTCGCCGCCGGCGCTGGTGATCCAGAAGGTGGAGAAGGCGATCCGCAGCGCCGACATCCCCAACGTCGCGCGCGAGCCCGCCCCGACGTGCGTGCTGATGGAGTTCGGGCAGGGCTACGGGCGCTACGCGCTGCGCTACTGGATGCTCGATCCGCAGCCGGACGACCCGACCGATTCCGCGGTGCGCGTGCATGTCCTGGCGGCGCTGCAGCGCGCGCGGATGGAATTGGCGGTGCCGGAACACTCGGTGCACATCACCAAGGAAAACGATGCCTATCGCGAGTTGCTGCACCGGCGGGAAATCGACCGCCGCATCGCCGACCTGCACAAGCTGGAGCTGTTTTCCAGCCTGCAGGAAGAGGAGCTGCGGACCATCAGCGAGCGCATGGTCTACGCGCCATTCGCCTGCGGCGACGTCATCTTCAATCAGGGCGACGCACCGCATTGGCTCTATCTGCTGGCGGTCGGCGAAGCGGAGGCGTGGATGGAGTTTCCCGACCATTCGCGGCGGCTGTTCCGGACGATCCAGGCCGGGGGTACGTTCGGCGAGAAGGGGGTGCTGACCGGCGAGACCCGCCGCGCCACGATCATCGCCAAGACCGACGTCGTGTGCTATCGCCTCGACCAGGCGACGGTCGAGGAGGTCATCCGTTCCCGGCCGGAAATCGCCGAGGCGATCGCCGAAATTCTCGCCCGGCGCGAAGCCGAGATGGACAGCTTCCGCAACCGGTTCATCGGCGCCTCCGGCGACAGCCAGGAAACGCAGCCCAAGGCCGGCATCCTGGCCAAGATCAGGGATTTCCTGGGGCTGTGAGCGGATGATCGGCGGTGTCGTATCCGCAGGCCCGCGGTTGCGTGTCGCCGCGTTAGAATCAGCACCATTCCTCCACGAAAGGCGTGTCCCGATGCCCCGTCATTCACTGCTGGCGCTTGCCGCGTTCTCTCTTGTCCTGGCGGCTTGCGAGAGCGCGCCCAAAGTCCCGCCTGCTTCGCAGAACCGCCAGCTCGAACTGAAGCTGGCAAATGGCACCTACAACTGCGAGCACAAGGTGCGCATCCAGGTCGAGCGTGAAATCCGCGACCGCGTGAACACCCGCATCACCATCGGCTGGAATGGCAACCGCTACCGGCTCGAGCGCGACCCGTCGTACTCGGGGCTTCCCCGCTTCGAGGATGACGCCAACGGCCTGGTATGGATCGACTTGCCCTGGAAAAGCCTGCTGCTCGATGGCAAGACCAACAAACCCCTGGTCAATGAATGTCGCCCCGCCTGACGCCCGAGCGCACGCGCGAACCCGCTGGCCTTGGCGGTCATCTGGCCTGCCTCTGGACAGCCAGTCGAATGAGCGCTAGGCTTCCGGCGTATTCAGCTAAGGGAGCGTACAAATGTCCGAACCAGGTGAAAAAAAGACACCATTCGTTGTCGGGTGGCGCGATGGATTCATGATCAACATTCCCCAGGTCGACCGGGAGCACAAGCACCTTTTCGAACTGGTCAAGCGCCTCGAACTGAGTACGGTGCAGGCAACCGTCGACGAACTTCTGGACTATGTGGTGACGCACTTCACCAACGAACAGAAGCTGATGGAAGACAGCAACTACCCTGGGTTCCCCGCGCATCTGCGACTCCATGAGGAGTTCGCCGCGTCCGTGGCGGATTTTCTCGGCGGCGGCGATGACTGGAATGAAGACCGCGTGCAGGAGATGCGAAGGTTCCTGAACAAGTGGCTGATCGGCCACATCATGACGCATGACCTTCGCTTCGGCAATTGGTACCGCGAGCACCATGGAACCAACGTGCCTGAAGTCATTGCGCGACCGGAAAAGAAGGTCGGCTGGTTCGACCGCCTGCTGGGAAGGGGCTGATCCGGGTCGGGCCGTGACCCTGGACGGCTGAACGGCTGCTGTCAACCCCGTTTCGGCCGATGGCCACGGCATCCTGACCGATCCGGCAGCGTCGATGCCTGCGTTTCAGTCATCGCGGCGTGGTCTGCGAGCGCTTTGGTAAAATTCCCGAAACCGCTCGGAGAACGACCATGCAGATCACCCTGACCCGCCCCGACGACTGGCACCTGCACCTGCGCGACGGTGAAGCCCTCGCTTCCGTCCTTGCCCACACCGTCGCCCGGTTCGCCCGCGCCATCGTCATGCCCAACCTGAAGCCGCCGGTGACCAGCGTCGATCAGGCCGCCGCCTACCGCGACCGCATTGTCGCCGCCTTGCCCGCCGGCGCCAGTTTCGAGCCGCTGCTGACGCTCTACCTGACCGACAACACGCCGCCGGCGGAGGTCGCCAAGGCCGCCGCCTCCGGCTTCGTCAAGGCGGTCAAGCTCTACCCGGCGGGCGCGACGACCAATTCCGACGCCGGCCTGACCGACATCGCCAAAGCTTACGACACGCTGGCCGAAATGGAGCGCGTCGGCCTGCCGCTGCTGGTGCATGGTGAGGTCACCGATCCGCGGATCGACCTTTTCGACCGCGAAAAGGCGTTCATCGACACGGTCCTGCTGCCGCTGACGCAGCGCTTCCCGAAGCTCAGGGTGGTCATGGAGCACATCACGACCCGCGACGCCGCGCAATTCGTGCAGGATTCGCCGTCGACCGTGGCAGCGACCATCACCGCCCATCACCTGCTCTACAACCGCAACGCCATCTTCCAGGGCGGCATCCGTCCGCACTGGTACTGCCTGCCGGTGCTCAAGCGCGAGATGCATCGCGCGGCGCTGGTCGCCGCGGCGATTTCCGGCAATCCGAAGTTCTTCCTCGGCACCGATTCGGCGCCGCACGCGAAGATGGCCAAGGAGGCCGCCTGCGGCTGCGCCGGCTGCTACACCGCCTACGCCGCGCTCGAACTCTATGCTGAAGCCTTCGAGCAGGCGGGCGCGCTCGACCGGCTGGAAGCCTTCGCCAGCTTCCACGGCGCCGACTGGTACGGCCTGCCGCGCAACAGCGGGACGGTGACGCTGGTCAGGGAAGAGTGGACGGTCCCGGCCGACTACCCGTACACCAGCGGCGACACCATCGTGCCGCTGCGCGCCGGCGAGACCCTGTCCTGGAAAATGCGCTGACGCCGGGCGCCGGCAACCCGTCGCGCATCGCCCGCGCTCTCGGATCGCCGCTGTACGGTCCATTGCGGCGCTGGCTCGGGCAGTTGCCCCCTGGGCCAGATACGGCGGCGGTCGCGGGGCTGGCGGAGCGCCTGACGCATAAAAAAGGCTGCCGTTTCGGGCAGCCCTCTCGTCGCCGTGGCAGCGGCTTACTTCGCGGTCTTGGCCTTGGGCGCGACAACGGCGATTCCGGTCGCCACGACATAGGTGCCCTTGACCTGGTCGCCTTCCTTGATCTCGGCCATGACCTTCGGATCCTTGACGTGCAACTTGTACACATTGCCCCTGGCGCCGAGGACGGTGATGGTGCTGGCCTTGGCGTCGACAGATTTGACGTCGGCGACGAAGGCGATCTCGCGTCCCCTGATCGCGCCCGGCCTCTGGCCCGGCCTCTGGCCCGGCTTCGCGGTCTCGTCGATGTCCTTCTCGACCGTCTCGCGCAGGCCGCCGCCCTTCTTCAGTTCCATGGCGAGTACTTCCATGTGCTCGGCGACCACGCGGTCGCCGACCTTGATCTGCTTGAAGTTCTTGGCTTCCTTGCCGACGACGACGTCGAAGACATTGCCATCCTCGCCCTTGAGCGTCACGGTGCGCGTCTTCTTGTCGATCCCGACGACTTCGGCCTCTGCCCTGACGACGTCGCCCGCCATCACCGCCGGCGTGCCGGCGTCAGAGGCTAAGGGTTTGGCATCGGCGGCATGGGCGGAACCGAAGGCGAGGGTCAGGGCAAGCAGGGTGGCATTCAATGCAGTTTTCATGAAGGATCTCCAGGGGGGGTTGGTGCCGTTGTGGCGGGAAAAACGGAAGTGGAAAGGAAGCTGCGCGCCGCGGATGGCTACCTGATTATCGGCGGAACCGACAGCGGGGGCGGCGACCCCGGCGCCGGCATCTGCTGGAGGATGCAGCGAATGCCCGGCGAACCGGGAGGGGAATTGTAGAAGCTTTCCAGAGCCTCGACGAAATTCTGTTCCGAGACCAGCCCGTTGAAGAAGCGCGAGGTCAGGTCAAGGAAGTAGGGGTCCTGCTGGCGCAACAGCGTCCTGATGAACGCCGGTCCGAGCCGGAGATTCCCGCAATCGTTCTGCACGCGGTCAAGGAACGCGTCGTAAGGGCGTTCCGGGCGGACGGCGTCGGGGGCGCACCCGGCAACCGCGACCGACAACGCGATGCCGATCGCAATCAGGTAGTGGCGTCGTTCCAGGCCGGGGCTGACAAAAAAGGGCATGATGCGTCCTTGTTGCGGTCGACCGGTTGCAGGCGCCGATTTCGCGCCCGCAACCGCCCGGATGGATGGCTCAGCGCAGAACGACGCGTGCGTCTTCGCCGCTGCCCTCGATGTACACCCTCTGGCCCTGACGCAGGTTGGGGTTGGCCGGCTGGGTTACCGAGACGAGGACGCCGTTGGTGGTCCGGACGATGATCTGCTGGCCGGCGACCGGCTGCCTGTAATGCTCCTGTACCTTCTGGCCCGCGACCGCGCCGCCGATGGCGCCGACGACCATGGCGACATCGCGCCCGGTGCCGCCGCCGATCAGGCTGCCGATGCCGAGACCGGCCAGGCCGCCGACCACGGCGCCGACGCCGGTATGCTGATTACTCTGGATTTGCACCGGCGTGATCTGCTCGATGGTGCCGGTGCGAATCTCCATTTCGCCCGGCCCGCCGCCCGGCGCCGCACACGCTGCAAGGGTCAGGGCAAGGGCCATGGCGGAAATGTAGGATGAAATTCTCTGGATCATGATGTGCTCCTTGACAGGGGTTGATGAAGAGTTGCGCTCGCAGTCTCGTCGCATCCGGAAATGCGGGTGGGCCATGGTATCAACTTTGGGCGCCCGCAAGACCCGGGACTCGTGGGTCTAACGAATATTTCCCAGCGTGTCGGCCGAGAAACAGCCGTCTCCGCCCTCGGGGCAGATGATCTGGTAAGTCTTGCGCTGGCCACAGCCGCTGATGCCGATGGTGAACGAGCCGCGCTGGATGCCCTGGAAGCGTATCGTCTCGATGGCCGGCTGCATCAGTTCCCGGGACAGCAGCGCGGCCTGGACATCAGGGCAGTTGAGTTCGAAGCGCCCGCGCTGGACGGCCGTATTGATCGCCGTCGGCTCCATGCTGTCGAGGATCTGCGCCGGCGGCGTGGCGCAACCGGCAACGGCGAGGGCGGCAAGCAGGGTTGCGGCGGATAGGAAGGAAGTCTTCATCGATGGTTCTCCTCTCAAGGTCGCTAAGCCGGGCGCGCCGATGCCCCCGGCTTCACTGATGATGATGGTGGTTCTTGTGATTGTTCTCGAGGGCGAGTTCGGCGGCGGCTTCCTCCTCGATTTCGGCGAGATCGGCGAGCAGGCCCTCGTCGGAGAGGTCCAGCGATACCGAATGCGACCAGTCGTGATGGACGACCTGTTCGAGCCGTTTGACCACCGCCTCGTCATGGACGACGATCGCCAGTTCGCGCCGGCTGTCGAAACTGCCGGGCGCGAGGTTGATCGAGCCGATCAGGGCGCGCGCGCCATCCCCCAGCATCATCTTGGCGTGCAGTTTCAAGCCCTTGAGCTTGTGCACCTTGGCCCCGAGGTCCTGGAGGATGCGCAGCCCCTCGACGCCCTCGACCAGCTTGCCTTTCTTCAGCGAGTGCGCCGGTCGCGCCAGGATATGGATCTTGACCCCGCGGGCCGCCGCGCGCACCAGGCGCTCGATGATCACTTCATCCTGGTAGCGCTCGTTCTGCAGGAACAGCGACTCGGTCGCCTGGTCGATGAAATGGGCAACCCGGTTGCGCCCGTTGATGTTGCACCAGATCAGGTGCGAGTCCGGGCCGGGATCGAACTCCTTGCGCTCCCAGTCGGCATCGAAGCAGGCGCTGACTTCGTCCACCTCGTGGCGGTGCGAGGTGACGACCGCATAGTCGCGGGTCACGGTGAGGTTCCTGGTTTCCCAGTTGAGCGACTGGATGAAGGCGGTCTCGTCATCGACCACCATCGACTTTTCGTGGGTCAGGTCGATGGCCGGATTGGTGTCGGCCACGTCGACGCCGGCCTCTTCGAGCGCCTTGCGCGTTGCCTCGTTTTCCGGCTCGCCGCCGCGGCGGGCGGGGTTGAGCATGACGCGAACCGTGACCCCGCGCTGGTGGGCGGCAATCACCGCGGCAAGCAGCGACGGGTCGGAAAACAGGAACATCTTGATGCGGATCGACTTCCTGGCGCCGGCGATGGCATCCACAAGCGGCTGGCCCGTGTCGTCGGGCATCACGATCAGCGAGCGTGAAGACATGAAACCTCCGATGATTGTCGTTTGTTCAGGATGCCGGCGGGGTTTCCGGTGCGCTGGTTGCCGCGGCCTTGGCCTCCTTCGCGTCCTTGGGTGGCTTGGCGGGCGCGTGCGCTTCGTAGGTCGCCTGCAGGCGTTTGAGCTTGAGGACGCCGTAGAAGACCACGATCGTCATCAGTGCGACCAGGAAACCGTCGATCGCCTTTTCGACGGCGAAGTTGGCGGTGCGGTTGGCGACGTAGCCGGCGATGATCGCCGCGAAAATGACCCCATTGAGAACCCAGTTCGTCGTTCGCGACACGATATAGCCCAGCGTCCCGAATCCGGACAACTGGTAAAGCATGAACGGCAGGATGGCGACGGCCGGGATGAGTTCGGAGGGGCCGAGACTGAGGTCCACGGCGTCCAGCGCCTTGGCGTGCAGCAGGGTGCTGTTCGCCAACTGGTGGAACAGCGGCGGCAATGCGCAGAGGAAGGGAACGACCGAAAGGAACTCGAGAATCAGTCCGCCGGACCACAGGCTGACCTCGGAGGCCGGGTCGGCGCCGGCGCCCGACGATTGCGAGGCGACGAACAGCCCGCCGACGACGGCGGTGGCGCAAGACAGCATCAGCAACTCGATGGTGACGCCGAAAGCCGCCGGCTCGCCGGCCTTGATCAGGAGCAGGGCGACGAAGCCGGGGGTGAAGAACATGACCCGGACGAGCCGCGTCCACAGGCGCGGATCGCGTTCCGGCGGCAGCAGCGGGAGCGGATGTCCGTCATCGCCGATGGCTGGTCTGCTTTTTGACATGGCCTTTTCCTCCTCGCGAAACGAAATTGGCGGCACCCCGGCAGACAGCGCCCCCTGGCGCCCTCAAGCAAAAGACCCGCCGGAGAGTCTGGTCGCCGGGAAATCTCAAGTCAGTCTTCGGTATTGTGTAGTCTTCCGATGATGTCTGCAAGAACCGCCGTCGACCAGCCGAACATCAGCATGCCGGTCATCGACTCGAAATTCCCGAACCCCACCCAGCCCCTGGGCAGAACGATGCCGCTGGCGCCCAAGGTGGTGTAGGCATTGAACGAGTAGTTCATGGCATACGACATGTCCTTGATGAGGTCGTTCAAATAGTAGAAGGCGGCCCATACGACTACCCCGCCAAAATGCGTTACCAGCAGGATCGCGACCACGCAGATGATGACCGCCGTGCGCGCGGTCCCGTGCGGACCGCGCATGACGGGTCGTCCGAAGCGACGGAAGAAGCGATGCACCAGTTCGATGCCGGCGCCGTGCAGGATGACGGTCAAGCCCATCGGCAGCAGGGCGGCGACGATCTGCTTGCTGTACTTGAAATCCAGGGACACAAAGGCCTCTTCAGCGATTTTTATGGCTTCCACGGATGTCCTCCCCATCGACGATTCCCGCATTGTGGTTGAAATCCGGCGGCTCCGCGAGAATGGCGGCGCATCGGGTAATGCCCGGAACCCCATTTCCGGCAGATGGACCAGATGCGCTCTCGTTAGATAGCTGGAGGACGCCACAATCGGGACGTTGCTGCATTGTCTTCCAAATTGCCTCGTCGTGCTTGATAATTCACGACGTCAGCGCATTTGGGGTCCCTCATGTCCAGGAAGGGTATCGGGAATTCACCGGCGGCCAGCGCCTTCGGCGATATTCAGGCGGGCTGCGTGCGCGCGCAGCCGGCAATGCATATCGCCCGGACGATCAGCGGACTGGGAGCCGATCCGGAGCAGGTTCTTGCCGGGGCGGGAATCCCCGCCGACCTTTTCGCGAATCCGGAGAATACGATTTCGCTGCAGGCCCTGGGGAATCTGCTCGAGCGTTGTGTCGCAGCGACCGGCTGCGAGCACTTCGGCCTTCTGCTGGGGGCCGCCGCGGACGACAATCCGCTCGGACTGCTCGGCGAGATCATCGAGCAGTGCGCCGACGTCGGGACGGCGATTGCCCATATCCATCAATATTTCCATGTGCACGATCGCGGCGGGATGGCGACGCGGACGGTCGCGGGCAGGGACGCGTCGATCGGCTACGCCCTGCTCGATGCGACGGGTCCCGGCGTCGACCAGATCAACGACGCGGCTATTGCCATCGGCATGGGGCTGATGCGCCGTCTGTGCGGCCCGAACTGGAAGCCGACGGCGGTTCTGCTGCCGCGCCGCCGGCCGCGCGATGTGCGCCCGTACGAGAATGTCTTTGCCTGCACGCCGGAATTCGCCGCCGAGCGGGCCGCGCTGATCTTTCCCGCCGGCAATCTCCGGCGGCGGATTGCCGGCGCCGACCGTGAGAAGTATGCCTTGCTCGCGGAACGGCTGAGGACGGTCGCCAGGCAGAGCGATCTGGATTTCGCCGAACAGGTTCGTCGCGTCGTCCGCGGGCTGGTGGCGGTTCGCCGCTGCTCGCTCGACGAGGTCGCCACGCTGTTCGCGATGAACCGCAGGCGCATCAACCGCAGGCTCGAACGCCAGGGAACGACTTTCCATCGGATATCGCAGGAGGCGCTGCGTGACCTGGCCGAGCGCCTGATGCGCGACACCGACATGACGCTCGGCGAGATTTCTGCCGCGCTCGACTATGCCGAGGCCGGCGTATTCACCCGCGCCTTTCGCGGCTGGCGCGGCGTGGCGCCCAGCGAGTGGCGGCGGACGCACGCGCCGGATCGCGGTCCCGCGGGCGGTTGACCGCAGCCGCTGGCGCTCCTGTCGCGATGTGTCAAGCAGGGGCGCGATTCCCTGCGCTAGAATGCGCTTTACCGTCATTCGCTACCGGAAAGGTCGTCGCCATGAAGTCAGCAACTCATCGATCGGGGCGGATTGCCGCCGTTTTGGCCCTGTGTGCGGCGCTGGCCGCCCCCGCGCAGGCTGAGATGAGCGCCGAGGAACTGGCGAAGATCGCCCAGAACCCGGTCGGCGCGCTGATCAGCGTGCCGTTCCAGAACAACACGAACCTCAACTACGGGCCCGAGAAGGGCACGCAGAACGTCCTCAACATCCAGCCGGTGATCCCGATTTCGCTGAATGACGACTGGAACGTCATCACGCGCACGATCCTGCCGGTGATCTCGCAACCGGCGCTCTACCCCGGTGACGAACGCGCCAACGGCATCGGCGACCTGCAGTTTTCCGCGATGCTGTCGCCGGCGAAGCCCGGCGCCTGGATATGGGGTGCGGGTACGATCCTGCAGGCGCCGACCAACACCCATGGTCTCGGCAACGACAACTGGGGTCTTGGTCCGCAGGCCGTCGTGCTGCACCTCGAGAAGGGCGATCCGTGGGTGTACGGCATTCTCGTGAACAACATCTGGTCGCTGTCCGACAGCAAGCAGGGCGGCTCCTACAACAACGGCCTGATCCAGCCCTTCGTGAACTACAACTTTCCCGGCGGCCTCTACCTGACCAGCTCGCCGATCATCACCGCCAACTGGAAGGCCGAGAGCAGCCAGCGCTGGACGGTGCCGGTGGGTGGCGGCATCGGCAAGATATTCCATCTCGGCAAACTGCCGGTGAATACCCAGTTGTCGGCCTACTACAACGTGGTGACGCCCGATGACGGGCCGAACTGGCAGATCCGTCTCCAGGTGCAGTTCATGTTCCCGAAATAAACCGAGGGCGCCCCGGCGCGGCGAAAGCTGCCGCATCGGGGCGTGTCCGTCGGGCCCGACGCCGGTTCAGGCGGCCTTTTCGGTGCTCTGTGCCAGGGTGGCGATGCCCATCCGGTCGATGCCGCTGATCAGCGCCTTGATCGACGCGGTGACGATGTTGCCGTCGATGCCGACGCCGTAGAAATCGCCGTTGCCGCTGCCGGCAATCTCCATGAAGGCGCAGGCCTGGGCATTGCCGTCGTCGCTGCCGGGGACCATCGAGCGCTCTTCGTAGCTGCGGACCTGGACCCGGATTCCGGCACTGTGGAGGGCGTGGACCGCGGCATTGATCGGGCCGTTGCCTTCACCGGTCAGGATGTGCGGCGTGCCCTCGACATCGACAGCGAGGCGGATGCCCTGGACGCCGCCATGCTCGTAGAGGTGATGCTCGCGGTAACGGACCGGGGCGGCGGGATCGAGGTAGGTCCGCGCGAACAGATCCCAGATGTCGTCAGCGCTCACTTCGCCGCCAAGCTGCTCGGCGTAGCGCTGTACGACGGCGGAGAATTCGACCTGGAGGCGGCGCGGCATGACGATGCCGTTCTCTGTCTCCATCAGGTAGGCGATGCCGCCCTTGCCCGACTGGCTATTGACGCGGATCACCGAATCGTAGCTGCGGCCGACGTCGGCCGGGTCGATCGGGAGGTAGGGCACTGACCAATGCTCATCCGCCTTGTGAGCAGAGAACCCCTTCTTGATGGCGTCCTGGTGGGAGCCGGAGAAGGCCGTGAAAACAAGATCACCGACGTAGGGGTGGCGCGGGTGGATCGGGAGCTGGGTGCAGTGTTCGAAAGTGCGGGCGACGGCGTTGATGTCCGAGAAATCGAGGCCGGGATGCACGCCCTGTGTATACATGTTGAGCGCGACGGTGACGAGGTCGACGTTGCCGGTGCGCTCGCCGTTGCCGAAAAGGCAGCCCTCGACGCGGTCGGCGCCGGCCATCAGGCCCATTTCGGCGGCGGCGACGGCGGTGCCGCGGTCGTTATGCGGGTGGAGGCTGATGATGACG
>WBZP01000701.1_pt1 | contig 44245 bp, 43 predicted proteins | sample 5204301 | NCBI WGS metagenome assembly WBZP01 (sample SAMN12412401, study PRJNA552823) | activated sludge metagenome | isolation source: activated sludge from nitrification reactor of wastewater treatment plant... | place: USA: Pennsylvania | collected 2017
CATAGCAACCGCTAAGGACTGAAGTCTTTCCCGCCTGAAGGCGGGGGTTTTTACCAATAAGGTGACTATAAAAAAGCCGAACCGCCTCCCGTGACCTTCACGCTGGTCACCATCGGCAGTCCGGCTGTCTTTGTTCGAGACCCGTGACTTTCCGTCCCTGTCTCGCGGCAGGTTTGGTTTTTTTGTTATCTCATGCTGGTGACTTGCCCTATAACAGAAATTATGCTGCATTGCAACCAAGAAAACTGATGCTACTCCAAACCAACCTCGGTCAAAATCGGCATCGCGAACCGCGTCCGCCTAGACATTAAAGCGGAAATGCATGACATCGCCCTCCTGGACGACGTAGTCCTTGCCCTCCAACCGCCACTTGCCCGCCTCGCGGGCGCCAGCCTCGCCGCCATGGGCGATATAGTCGGCATAGGCGATCACCTCAGCGCGGATGAAACCCCGCTCGAAATCGGTATGAATCACCCCCGCCGCTTGCGGCGCGGTGGAACCGGCGCGCACCGTCCAAGCGCGAAACCCTGCTGGCGTTCGCTACGACCAAGGGTCAGGAACAACAGGGGGAGATATTTGGCGAATCGTGGTGTGCGGTCATGGTAGAGGCCATTCAGGAAATCGAATCAGCGCTGGCGGCGCTCGGCAAGCTGTCTCCCTGGGGGCCGGACATCAAGGCGAGCGATGATTTTCTCGATCCGCTGTTTCGGAAGTTCTACGAAAAGCTCGGCCTGCCAAACCTGATGCGCAAAACCGACTATCACGCACTGGCCCCTTTTGTGCCCGCCGCCGCGCTGGACAATGAGATCCGCGAAACGCTGGACCTGATCGCGCAAACAGCGGATCAGGCCAAGCCGCGTAGGGACAATTGCCGCATCAGCCGGTCGACGGCGATACGTTCGGCCGGCTTGCGGGCGCTGAACGGTACGATTTCCTACATGCCGGCGCTGTTCGGCGTGATGCTGGCGGGATGGTTATTGGGCGGTTGCTGGGTCAAACAGGCTGATTTCACCATATCCTCGAAGGCGTTCCAATCGCCGCCGGGGGTATGCGCCAGTTCCAGGAGATGAGGGAAACGGATCTGGGAGGGGGAGAATTGGCTCCCGAAGGGCAAATCGTTTTTTCACGGTCGCGCCATGCCCCACGCCGTCGGGTTGTACAGGACCGCATCGCAGGCCGCCGGCAGACGGTCCGCCGACGGCGGTTCGGGTTTCTTGAGCGGCTTGGGCGACAGCGTCGCTTGCACGATATCCCGGACCCAGTGGGCCAGGTCGGCGTCGCAGCCGTCGCCGGGCGGAAACGACTTCTGCGGCTTGCATTGACCGTCGCCGGGTGGGCAAGCCAGCCGGACATGAAAATGGGCGTCGTGGCCCCACCACGGCCGCACCTTCTCCAGCCAAGTCCGGTCGGTTTCGTTATTGCACAAAGCCTGCTTGATGATTGGATTCACGAAAATGCGCTCCACCTCCGGTGCCAGCGCCGCCTGTTTTAGCGCATCCCGATAGCGCGGCGACCAGCGGGAGATATTCAGTGCGCCCTCGGCGGGTCGGACCATCGACGGCATTTCAATCCGCTCGGTCTCGGGCTGCGACAACAACCGGTCGCGCGGTTGTTGCAGGAACCAGACGTCTACATCCAGTCCGCTCTGATGGCTGCGATGGCCGTTCGGCATCGGGCCGCCGCGTGGCTGTCCCAGATCGCCGATCAGCAACCGACCGCCGTTTACCGCCGTTCGCCGGCCTAGTCGCTCCACCAATGCGATCAGGGCCGGGTGTCCATAATAACGGTTGCGGCTGGATCGCATGACTTGATAGCCATCGCCGACCAGTGGCAGCGCCACCGCTCCGGCGATGCAGCCGGCGGCGTAGGAACCGATGACCTGCGGCGGCCCAGCCAGCGGATACCCGACCGTACTCCAGCCGCTGCCGGCGCGCGCGGGCATGGCGCTCGCCCATGACAGCAGGAATAACAAAATCGCGAGTCGGATAGACATGGCATTTTCACCAAGGCGGGGTTGATGAACCAAGCTTAGCGGAGGAGGGGCGATTTGGGCAGTACCGACCCTTTCGGGCAAGCCGGGAACAAGAGTAGACGGTTATGCTGAAACCATGGTAATGCACTGAAGAGAATCCATCCCATGCTGCCCGACTATTTTGAATTTTCCCTGCCCACCCGCGTGATCTACGGCATCGGCGTCATCGATCAGTTGAGCGATGCCGTGGCGCACTACGGTCCCCGGCGGGCGTTGCTGGTAACCGATGCCATTCTGGTCCAGGCCGGGCTGGCGAAACGGGTGAAGGCCGGCTTCCGCCACACCGCCATCGAGATTGCCGCGACGTTCGACCAAGTGCCACCCAATTCCACGATCAAGACTGTCGAGGATTGCGCCGCGCTGGGCCGGGAGCACGGCTGCGATCTGATCGTTGGCCTGGGCGGCGGCAGCGTGCTGGATACCGCCAAGGTCGCCAACATCCTGCTGGTGAAGGGCGGGCGGGTGCAGGAGCACATGGGCGCCTATCTGCTCGGCCAAACCCGCCTGTTGCCGCTGTTCCTGATTCCGACCACCGCCGGCACCGGCTCGGAAGTGACCAAAGTGGCGGTGATCGCCGATCCTGACCACGACGTGAAGCTGCCGTTCGCGGAGACCCAATTCCTGCCCGATCTGGCGATTCTCGATCCCGAGCTGACCCGCAGCCTGCCGCCCAAGCTGACCGCGATGACCGGTATGGACGCGCTGACCCACGCGATTGAAGCTTACGTGGACAAGGAATGGTCGCCGGCCGCCGATGGGCTGGCGCTGCAAGCCATCCGCCTGATCCGCGACCACCTGCTGCTGGCCTGCGCCCAGCCGGACAACTTGCAGGCGCGTGGGGCGATGCTGGTGGCAAGCTGTCTGGCGGGCATCGCCTTCTCGCACTCGATGGTGGGGATGGTGCATGGCATATCCCACGCCCTGGGTGGGGTCTACCACATCCCGCACGGGCTGGCGAATGCTTTGGTGCTGCCGGAGGTGATGGACTACAACCTGCAATCGCGGCTGGACCGTTATGCCGACATCGCCGAGGCGCTGAGTGTGGCGTTTCCGCAGCCGGGCGCGGCGCTTGGCAACCTGCTGCGCCATGGCGGGCTGGGATTCGCCGCGCCGCTGGCCAGGCCGCTGACAGCGGTGGACCGCTGGTTCCGGCGCAAGGCGGCGAAGGCGGGCATTAGCTACATTCGCACCCTGAACCGGCAATTGGCGCATTTGACCGGGATGCCGCTCAACCTGCGCGATGCCGGCGTCAAGGACGGGTTGGCCAGGCTGGAGCAGGTGGCGGATACCGCCATGACCGACGGTTCGATGCTGTACAACCCGCACGAGCCGGAACGGGATGCGGTGGTGCGGATCGTCCGCACGCTGTACGACACCACCGCGACACCGCTGCCGGTGGCGCCAGCGGATCTGCGGCCGGCGGGAGCGACGGCGGAAGTACGGGAATTTCGCAACGTTTTCCCGGATGCCGATACGCTCTATCGGGTGCTGGGCGGCTTTTTCGAGCGCCTGAAGACCGATCCACAAATCGGCGGACCGCTGAAAAATTCCCGGCTATGCGTCCAGTTCGCGTTCGAGAACCCGGCGGCGGTGATGACCATCGACGCGCGCGGCGACGAAGTGAAGATTTACCGGGGGGCGGAATTCAGCGGCCAGCCGGAAGTGACCATGAGCATGAGCGCTGACTTTGCCCATGCATTCTGGCACGGCCGGGTCAACCTGGTGTCGGCGCTGACCCGTCGGCAGGTCGTTGCCAGAGGCAACGTGCCCAAGACTCTGCGCCTGCTGCCGATCCTGAAGCCAGCCTATGCGCTGTATCCGCACTATCTGGCGGAAGTTGGCATGGCGGATAAGGCTTACTGAGGTTGGGAAAGTGGTTGGCAATTTTTTCTGTAAATTTTGCTGTGATCTGAACTACGGACCGGGTCAGCAGGGCAAAACGAAACAAGGGCCTGCCGAATCCTCGGCAGGCCCTTGCTTTTCAAGCCAACAGCTTTGAGGGCGGCGGGCGCCGCCGTTGTTACAGCGCCAGCGATTTGCCCTTGGACCCCAAATCCGCGAACGCCTCGTTCAACCGGGTCACCATATTTTGTTCCGCCAGCCGCAGATACTTGCGCGGATCGTAGAACTTCTTATATGGCTTGTCGGTTTCCGGATCCACCTGATACAGGAAGGCCTTGGGATTCTCGGCGACGAACTTGCCGATCGCTTCCGAATAGGCGAATTGCAGGTCGGTGTCAATGTTCATCTTGAACACCCCGTAGCCGACCGCCTCGGTGATCTTGTCCTTCTCCGATCCGGACCCGCCGTGGAACACCAGATTCAGCGGTTTTACGCCGGTCGCGCGCTTTTGCTCGATCAACGCCTGAGAGTTCTTGAGGATCTCCGGGCGCAACTGGACATTGCCGGGCTTGTACACGCCATGCACGTTGCCGAACGAGGCGGCGACCGAGAAATGGCCGATCGGCGACAGTCGCTCGTAAGCGAGCAGCACGTCTTCCGGCTGGGTGTAGAGATGGGAGTTGTCGGCGCTTTCCTCCAGCTCGCTGCCAATGCCATCCTCTTCGCCGCCGGTGACGCCCAGTTCGATCTCCAGGCTCATATCCAGCGGCGCCATGCGCTTGAGGACACGGGCGCACTCGTTGAGGTTGAATTCCATGCTTTCTTCGGAGAGATCCAGCATGTGCGAGCTGAACAGCGGCTTGCCGTGCTGCTTGAAGTACTTCTCGCCTTCATCCAGCAGCGCGTCCACCCAGGGAATCAGGCTCTTGTTGGCGTGGTCGGTGTGCAGCACCACGCACACCCCATAGTGTTCAGCCAGCAGGTGCGTGTGCAGCGCCGCCGCCACCGCGCCCAGCACCTTGGCCTTGGCACTGTCCTTCAGCCCTTGGCCGGCGTAGAACTGCGCGCCGCCGTTGGAGAGCTGGATGATCACGTCGGCCTGGTTTTTGGCCGCGGCTTCCAGCACCGCGTTGATCGTGCTGCTGCTGGATACATTGACCGCCGGCAGGGCATAACCGCCCGCCTTCGCCGCGGCTACGAGGGTCAGATAGTCCTTACCAGTAACAACACCGGGTTTGAGTTGCGCCATGAGCAAATCCTCTGAAGTGGTGGGTTGAGGGTGAATGAAAGGCCGCCATGATCGCGAGTGGCTCCCACGATCATGGCAAAGGCTTGGGAAACTCCACCCAAGCCCTTTGGTTTTTGATCGAGTTGGAGCTGGCGAGGGGATTCGAACCCCTGACCTGATGCTTACAAGGCAACTGCTCTACCGGCTGAGCTACGCCAGCTCGCGCCAGCCAAGGATTATAATAGATTCAAAGGATCGTTTCGCAAAAACTTCATGCTGGCGATTGACAACCCCGTTTTTGACCATCAAAATGCGCGACTCAAACTTTGGAGGGGTTCCCGAGCGGTCAAAGGGGGCAGACTGTAAATCTGTTGGCTCAGCCTTCGAAGGTTCGAATCCTTCCCCCTCCACCACCTTGCGGCAAGCGGTCGGTTTAGCGCCCGACAGTCGGGAAGCGCGCCCGGTAAGATCTCCCGCTTGAGGTTATAGCAAGGCGGGTGTAGTTCAATGGTAGAACCTCAGCCTTCCAAGCTGATGGTGTGGGTTCGATTCCCATCACCCGCTCCACAACAACATAATTCGCAACAGAGCGCTTTAGGCCCATATAGCTCAGTCGGTAGAGCGCATCCTTGGTAAGGATGAGGTCACCAGTTCAAATCTGGTTATGGGCTCCACTCGATTCGAGACGTGGTCTAAAATCCTTGACCCTAAGCTTTACAGGGGAGTGTTGGGATGTCCAAAGAAAAGTTCGAGCGCAACAAGCCACATGTCAATGTGGGGACGATAGGGCATGTGGATCATGGCAAGACCACGCTGACGGCGGCGATCACCAAGGTGATGGCCACCAAGTTTGGCGGCGAGTTCAAGGCCTACGACCAGATTGACTCCGCGCCGGAAGAGAAGGCGCGCGGCATCACCATTGCCACCGCGCACGTCGAATACCAGTCGCCGAAGCGGCACTACGCCCATGTGGACTGCCCTGGGCACGCCGACTACATCAAGAACATGATCACCGGGGCCGCGCAGATGGACGGTGCGGTGTTGGTGGTGTCGGCCGCCGACGGGCCGATGCCGCAGACCCGCGAACACATTCTGCTGGCGCGGCAGGTGGGCGTCCCCTACATCGTGGTCTACCTGAACAAAGCCGACATGGTGGACGACCCCGAACTGCTGGAACTGGTCGAAATGGAAGTCCGTGAGCTGCTCAGCAGCTACGACTTTCCTGGCGACGACCTACCGCTGATCACCGGCAGCGCGCTCAAGGCGCTGGAAGGCGACCAGAGCGAGCTGGGCGAACCCTCGATTCACCGGCTGGTGGACGCGATGGACGCCTACATCCCGCAGCCGGTGCGCGAGATTGACAAACCGTTTTTGATGCCGATTGAAGACGTGTTCTCGATCTCCGGGCGCGGCACCGTGGTCACCGGGCGGATCGAACGCGGTCGGGTCAAGGTCGGTGAGGAAGTCGCCATCATTGGCATCCGGCCGACGGTCAAGACCGTCTGCACCGGGGTTGAGATGTTCCGCAAGCTGCTGGACCAGGGCGAAGCCGGCGACAACGTTGGGGTACTGCTGCGGGGCACCAAGCGCGACGACGTTGAGCGCGGGCAAGTGCTGGCCAAGCCCAACACCATCACCCCGCACACCGACTTCGAAGCCGAAGTGTATGTACTGAGCAAGGAAGAAGGCGGGCGACACACGCCGTTTTTCAAGGGTTACCGGCCGCAATTCTACTTTCGGACCACGGACGTGACCGGCTCGGTCGACCTGCCCGAAGGGGTGGAGATGGTGATGCCGGGCGACAACATCCGGATGCGGATCAGCCTGATCGCGCCGATCGCCATGGACGAGGGCCTGCGCTTCGCCATCCGCGAGGGTGGTCGCACCGTCGGCGCCGGCGTCGTCGCCAAAATCATCGAGTAGTTCCCTGGTCCGGCGGAGTGGAAGCCGCGCGTCGCGATTCCACTCCGCCCACCCTGTTACAGGCCAGTAGCTCAATTGGCAGAGCAGCGGTCTCCAAAACCGCAGGTTGGGGGTTCGATTCCCTCCTGGCCTGCCATCTTCCCGATGGCGTGTCCCGTCTCGCCCGCCCGTTCCGGCGGCGCGAACCCACGCCGGAGCGTGTAAAGTCCAGAATCCGCATGAATTCGACCAAGCCTGAACCGCAAGCCCAACATCGCGCCGACACCCTCAAGTTGCTCGCCGCCGGCGCTCTCGTGCTGAGCGCGCTGGTCGCTTTTTATGTCTTCGCGAATCATTCACTGCTGGTGCGCGTCATTGTTTTGCTGGCGGCGGCTGGCGCGGCGGTGGCCATCGCCCTGAAAACCGAATGGGGTGCGGAAACCCTGGAATTCATTCAAGGCGCCCGCGCCGAACTGCGCAAGGTGGTCTGGCCCACCCGCGCTGAAACCACGCAAACCACGCTGATCGTGATTGCCATGGTGGTGATCATGGGCCTGCTGCTGTGGCTGCTGGACATCCTGCTGTTCTGGCTGGTTCGACTGGTCACCGGCTAGCGGAGCGACGGCATGACGATGCGATGGTATGTGGTGCAGGCCTATTCCGGCTTCGAGCAGCACGTCAAGCGTTCCCTGTTGGAGCGGATCAATCGCGAGGGACTGAAAGACCGGTTTGGCCAGGTGTTGGTGCCCACCGAGGAAGTGGTGGAAATGCGCGACGGCCAGAAGCGCAAGAGCGACCGCAAATTTTTCCCCGGCTATGTTCTGGTGCAGATGGAGATGGATAACGATACCTGGCACTTGGTCCGCAATGTGCCCAAGGTGCTTGGTTTCATCGGTGGCACCAGCGACAAACCGGCGCCAATCTCGGAAAAGGAAGCCCAGACCATCTTGCAGCGGGTTCAGGACGGCGTGGACAAGCCCCGGCCCAAGGTACTCTACGAACCCGGTGAAATGGTGCGCGTCACCGAAGGCCCGTTCAACGACTTCGAGGGTGTGCTTGAGGAAGTCAACTACGAGAAAAGCCGGTTGCGAGTGGGGGTGATGATCTTCGGCCGCACCACGCCGGTGGAGCTGGAATTCAGTCAGGTCGAAAAAGTGTCCCGCTGACCGGCGCCCGCCGGTTGGTTTTTCCACCGCCCGACCACTGGGTGGTTTATTCGGGGAGCCGCAAGGCGATCGCACCCGACAGGAGTCACGATGGCAAAGAAAGTCACCGCATACGTCAAATTGCAGGTCGCGGCCGCCAAGGCCAATCCCAGCCCCCCGGTTGGCCCCGCGTTGGGCCAGCACGGTGTGAACATCATGGAATTCTGCAAGACCTTCAACGCCCAGACCCAGCATCTGGAGCCGGGCTTGCCGATTCCGGTGGTGATCACGGTCTACAGCGACCGCAGCTTCACCTTCATCATGAAGACCCCGCCAGCCTCGGTGCTGCTGCGCAAGACGCTGGGCCTCGACAAGGGCAGCCCCAACCCCAACACCAAGAAAATCGGCACCGTCACCCGCGCGCAACTGGAAGACGTCGCCAAGGCCAAGCTGCCCGACCTGACCGCCGCCAGCCTGGATGCGGCGGTGCGGACCATCGCCGGCAGCGCCCGCTCGATGGGCCTCAACGTGGAAGGAGTGTAAGCCATGGCCAAGCTCTCCAAGCGGATGCAGGCGATCCGCGCCAAGCTGACACCCGGCAAGTTTTATCCGGTCGAGGAAGCCTTGGGTCTGCTCAAGGAGTTGTCAGGCGTCAAGTTCCGCGAAGCGGTGGACGTGGCGGTCAACCTCGGTGTGGACCCGCGCAAGTCCGATCAGGTGGTGCGCAGCGCCACGGTGCTGCCCCATGGAACTGGTAAAACGGTGCGGGTTGCGGTGTTCGCCCAAGGTGCCAATGCCGAGGCCGCCAAGGCCGCGGGTGCCGATGTGGTCGGTTTCGACGATCTGGCCGAATCAGTCAAGGCGGGCAATCTCGATTTTGACGTGGTCATCGCCTCCCCCGACGCGATGCGAGTGGTCGGCCAGTTGGGCAAGATTCTCGGTCCGCGCGGGCTGATGCCCAACCCCAAGGTCGGTACCGTGACCCCCGACGTGGTGGGCGCGATCCGCAACGCCAAGGCCGGTCAGGTCCGCTACCGGACCGACAAGGCCGGTATCATTCACTGCACCATCGGCAAGGTGGATTTCGCCCCGAACCAGTTGCAGGAAAATCTGCAAGCACTGCTGCACGACCTGCAGAAGATCAAGCCCGCGACGTCCAAGGGTATCTACATTCGCCGCGTGACCGTCTCGACCACCATGGGTCCGGGTCTGGCGGTGGATCAGGCTACGCTGTCGTTCTGAACCTAAACGTCCCTGGCGCCATGCCGGGGACAAAACGCACTTTGGGCCGACCGGAGAACTTCCGGTCAGCGTCAAAGACCGCGGGTGCCATCAGGCTTAATCGCTCCGGTTAACCGGAGTAGCCCGCGCAGACGGCAAGGCCCTTCCGGATGATTCCTGGTAAGGCCGCCGTTCCCATTCTCCACGCAGTGGAGAAGAAACCGCGAGGTAACGCAATGAGTCTCAATCTGGCGGAAAAACAGGCTGTGGTGGCCGAAGTCGCCAAGGTGGCTGCCAGTGCGCACTCCGCGATCGCCGCCGAGTACCGTGGGCTGAGCGTGACTCAGATCACCAACCTGCGTGTGAAAGCGCGGGAAACCGGCGTCTATCTGCGCGTCGTCAAGAACACCCTGGCGCGCCGTGCCGTGCGGGGGACCGAGTTCGAGTGTCTGCAATCGAGTCTGGTGGGACCGCTGATTCTAGCGTTCTCCCAGCAGGATCCAGGCGCGGCGGCGCGACTGTTCAAGGAGTTTCTCAAGGAAAAAGCCAACGACAAGTTGGTCGTCAAGGCCTTGGCGGTCGGCGGACAGGCGTTTCCAGCCAGCGAGCTGGACCGTCTGGCCAGCCTGCCGACCCGTGACGAAGCGATCAGCCTGCTGATGGCTACCCTGCGGGCGCCGCTCGACAAGTTCGCGCGGACCCTCAACGAAATTCCGGGCAAACTGGTGCGCACCCTCGACGCGATCCGGCAGCAGAAGGAAGCTTGCCTGAGCGTTTCGGCAACACAGTCCGATTGATCGAAAGTGATTGATAGCGTCCCTATCAGGAGTGAATTTGCAATGGCTGTTTCGAAAGAAGACATTCTGGATGCCATCGCCGGCATGACCGTGATGGAAGTCGTGGATTTGATCTCCGCGATGGAAGCGAAGTTTGGCGTTACCGCCGCCGCCGCCGTGGCCGCCGCCCCGGTTGCCGTGGCCGCCGCCCCGGTCGAGGAAAAGACCGAGTTCGATGTGGTGATGACCAGCTTTGGCGAGAAGAAGGTCGAGGTCATCAAGGTGGTGCGCGCCCTGACCGGTCTGGGGCTGAAGGAAGCCAAGGATGCGGTGGAAGGCGTGCCCTCCACGATCAAGGAAGGCATTCCCAAGGTCGAGGCCGAGGAAGTCAAGAAGAAGCTGGAAGACGCCGGCGCCAAGGTCGAGATCAAGTAAGCGTCGCGATGCCCACTCTTCCCGTGGGATTACATTGCGCGGCGTTCCTTGGCTGAGACGGGTAAATGGAGCGGCTGGCGACCCCCTGGGGTCGCTGGCCTGTTTCTATTTGATTTATAATTAATTTTTTGCTTATTTTAATCCGCGCCCGCTATTGCCGCGGGTGAAAATCGGCTCCCGCCCTGGGCTGGTACTCCGAGAGGAATCCCGATGGCTTACACTTTTACTGAAAAGCGACGCATCCGTAAAGACTTTGGCAAGCGATCCAGCATCCTCGAGGTGCCTTATCTGCTGGCGATCCAGTTGGATTCGTATCGCGAATACTTGCAAGCCGAGATACTGCCCGGAGAGCGTCGGGAGGTGGGATTACACGCCGCCTTCCGCTCGGTGTTCCCGATCATCAGCTATTCGGGCAACGCGAGGTTAGAGTATGTGAGCTACCGGCTCGGTAACCCGGTATTCGACGTCCGGGAATGCCAGTTGCGTGGGCTGACCTATGCCGCGCCGCTGCGGGTGCGACTGCGGCTGGTACTGATGGACAAGGAGGCCGAGGCCGGCGCTCACAAAATCAAGGACATCAGGGAAAATGAAGTCTACATGGGCGAACTGCCGCTGATGACCGACAACGGTACCTTCGTCATCAACGGCACCGAGCGGGTCATCGTCTCGCAGTTGCACCGTTCGCCCGGCGTGTTCTTCGATCACGACAAGGGCAAGACCCACTCCTCCGGCAAGCTGCTGTTCTCGGCCCGCGTCATTCCTTATCGCGGCTCCTGGCTGGATTTCGAGTTCGATGTCAAGGATATCGTGTACGCCCGCATCGATCGCCGCCGCAAGCTGCCAGTCACCATTCTGCTGCGGGCGCTGTTCGAGGAACCCCATCCCAACGATCCCCATGCGCGCAGCGTCAACGAACGCATTCTCAATATTTTCTTCGACACCAACACGGTTCGGGTCAGCAACGAGCACTTCAGTCTGGACCTGGTGCCCGAACGCCTGCAGGGCGAGACCGCCAGCTTCGATATCCGTATTGGCGACCAGGTGCTGCTGGAGACCGGCCAGCGCATCAAAGCCAAACATGTCCGTGAATTGGCCAAGGCCGGGGTGCAAAGCCTGCCGGTCCCGCGCGAATACCTGGTCGGTAAAATTCTGGCCCACGACCTGCGCGCCCCGGAGACCGGCGAATTGCTGGCCTTGGCCAACGATGAACTGACGACCGACAAGCTGGAGAAAATCCAGGCCAGCGGCGTCACCGAATTCCAGACCCTGTACGTCAACGACGTCAATCGCGGTCCCTACCTTTCCAATACCCTGCGGGCTGATCCCACCCGCAACCAGTGGGACGCCCAAGTGGAAATCTACCGGATGATGCGCCCCGGCGAGCCGCCGACCAAGGATGCCGCCCAACGCCTGTTGCAAGACCTGTTCTTCTCGACGGATCGCTACGACTTGTCCGATGTCGGCCGGATGAAATTCGACAGTCGGGTCGGCCATCGCCGGACGCCACTGCTCGGAGCGCCCGCCAAGGAGCATCCGCCCGGTGTGCTGTCGATGGAAGACATTCTGGCCGTGCTCAAGGTGCTGATCGATATCCGCAACGGCAACGGTGTGGTCGACGACATCGACCATCTTGGCAACCGCCGCATCCGCTGCGTCGGCGAGATGACCGAGAACGTGTTCCGGATCGGCCTGGTGCGGGTCGAGCGCGCGGTCAAGGAACGGTTGAGCCTGGCCGAGGCCGAGGGCCTGACTCCACAGGATCTGATCAACGCCAAGCCGGTGGCCGCCGCCATCAAGGAATTCTTCGGCTCATCGCAACTCTCGCAGTTCATGGACCAGAACAACCCACTGTCCGAGGTGACCCACAAGCGCCGGATCTCAGCGCTGGGTCCGGGTGGACTGACCCGCGAACGCGCTGGTTTCGAGGTGCGCGACGTGCATGCCACCCACTATGGCCGGGTCTGTCCCATCGAGACCCCGGAAGGTCCCAACATCGGCCTGATCAACTCGCTGGCGGTCTATGCCCGCACCAACTCCTATGGCTTCCTGGAGACACCGTATCGCCGGGTCGAAAACGTTCGGGTCGTCGACCAGATCGATTACCTGTCGGCCATCGAGGAAGGCCAGTACGTTATCGCCCAGGCCAACACCACGCTCGACGCCGACGGGCGGCTCACCGACGAACTGGTGTCCTGTCGTCATCAGAATGAATTTACCCTGGCCGCGCCGGACAAGGTGCAGTACATGGACGTATCGCCCAAGCAGATCGTCTCGGTGGCGGCGGCGCTGATCCCGTTTCTGGAGCATGACGACGCCAACCGCGCGCTGATGGGCTCCAACATGCAACGCCAGGCGGTGCCGACCCTGCGCGCCGACAAGCCGCTGGTCGGCACCGGCATGGAGCGGATCGTGGCGCGCGACTCCGGGGTGTGCGTGATCGCCCGCCGTGGCGGGCTGGTGGATTCGGTGGACGCCGGCCGCATCGTGGTGCGGGTGAACGACGCGGAAACCGAGACTGGCGAGCCGGGTGTGGACATCTACAACCTGACCAAGTACACCCGCTCCAATCAGAACACTTGCATCAACCAGCGACCGCTGGTGCAAGTCGGAGAGACGGTGGCGCGCGGCGACGTACTGGCCGATGGGCCATCCACCGATATGGGCGAACTGGCGCTGGGCCAGAACCTGCTGGTCGCCTTCATGCCCTGGAACGGCTATAACTTCGAAGATTCGATCCTGATTTCCGAGCGGGTGGTGCAGGAAGACCGTTTCACCACCATCCACATTGAGGAACTGTCCTGCGTGGCCCGCGATACCAAGCTCGGGCCGGAGGAAATCACCGCTGACATTCCCAACGTCGGCGAAAGCGCGCTGGCGCGGCTGGACGAAGCCGGCATCGTCTACATCGGCGCCGAGGTCAAGGCCGGCGACATCCTGGTCGGCAAGGTCACGCCCAAGGGCGAAACCCAGTTGACCCCCGAGGAAAAGCTGTTGCGGGCGATCTTCGGCGAGAAGGCCTCCGACGTGAAGGACACCTCGCTGCGGGTGCCGTCCGGCATGGACGGTACGGTCATCGATGTGCGGGTCTTCACCCGCGACGGGGTGGAGAAGGATTCGCGCGCGCGCCAGATTGAGGAAACCGAACTGAAACGGGTCCGCAAGGATTTGAACGACCAGTTGCGCATCCTCGAGGACGATCTGTATCAGCGCATGGAGCGGATGCTGGCCGGTAACCTGGCCGAGGGCGGACCCAACGCCCTGCGTCGCGGCGAGCCGGTGACCGTTGACTACCTGAGGAGCCTGCGGCGCGAGGAGTGGTTCGAAATCCGGATGCGGGACGACGACCTCAACGACCAGAAGGAGAAGATCGCCCGGCAACTCGAACAGCAGCGCAAGGACTTCGACAAAAAGTTTGAGGAACAGAAACGCAAACTGATGCAGGGCGACGATCTGGCGCCCGGCGTGCTGAAGATGGTCAAGGTCTATCTGGCGGTCAAGCGCCGGGTCCAGCCGGGCGACAAGATGGCCGGCCGCCACGGTAACAAGGGCGTGGTCTCGATGATCGTGCCGCAGGAGGACATGCCTTATCTGGAAGACGGCACTCCGGTGGACATCGTACTGAACCCACTGGGCGTGCCGTCGCGGATGAATGTCGGCCAAGTGCTGGAAACCCACCTGGGCTGGGCGGCCAAGGGCTTGGGTCTCAAGATCGGCCGGTTGCTGGACGCGCGGGCGCAGATCGGGGAACTGCGTTCGTACCTGGATCGGGTCTACAACCAGGTCGGCAAACAGCATGTGGATCTGGCGCAACTCAACGACGCCGAAATTATGGCGCTGAGCCGCAACCTGCGCGGTGGCGTACCGATGGCAACCCCGGTGTTCGACGGTGCTACCGAGACGGAGTTGCGGGAAATGCTGCGGCTGGCGGATTTACCGGAAAACGGCCAGAGCACCCTGTTCGACGGTCGCACCGGCGAATCGTTCGACCGGCCGGTGACCGTTGGCTACATGTACATGCTCAAGCTGAACCACCTGGTGGACGACAAAATGCACGCCCGTTCCACCGGTCCGTACAGCCTGGTGACGCAACAACCCCTGGGTGGCAAGGCGCAATTCGGCGGCCAGCGCTTCGGCGAGATGGAGGTCTGGGCACTGGAAGCCTACGGCGCCTCGTATACCTTGCAAGAGATGCTGACGGTCAAGTCCGACGATGTGAACGGCCGCACCAAGGTCTACAAGAACATCGTGGATGGTAACCACCGCATGGAAGCCGGCATGCCCGAATCGTTCAACGTACTGGTCAAGGAGATCCGGTCGCTGGGAATCAACATCGAGCTGGAAAACGATGTGGCGCCGCCGAAGCGCGACGAATGACGCCGAGATGCCTGCCGCCCATCAGGGCGGGACAACGCAATTCCGTGGGTGAGAAACGATGAGAGATCTGCTGAACCCGTTCAAGCTGTTCGACGAGATCGAGGATTTCGACGCCATCCGCATCGGTCTGGCCTCGCCGGAAATGATCCGGACCTGGAGCCGCGGCGAGGTGAAGAAGCCCGAGACCATCAACTACCGGACCTTCAAGCCGGAGCGCGACGGGCTGTTTTGCGCCAAGATTTTCGGCCCCACCAAGGACTTCGAGTGCTTGTGCGGCAAGTACAAGCGGCTCAAGCATCGCGGCGTGGTGTGCGAAAAGTGTGGGGTAGAGGTCACCCTGGCCAAGGTGCGGCGCGAGCGGATGGGCCACATCGAACTGGCCTCGCCGGTGGCGCACATCTGGTTTTTGAAGTCGCTACCCTCGCGCATCGGCCTGTTGCTGGACATGACTCTGCGCGATATCGAGCGGGTGCTGTACTTCGAGTCCTATGTGGTGATCGACCCGGGTACGACCACCCCGCTGGAGAAGGGCCACATGCTGACCGATGAAGCCTACCTGGACGCGGTCGAGCAGTACGGCGACGACTTCGACGCCCGGATGGGTGCCGAGGCGATTTTCAAGTTGCTGCACGGCCTGGATCTGAAGCAACTGATAGTGAAACTGCGACAGGAAATCCTCGAGTGCGGCTCCGAAACCAAGCTCAAGCGCTTGTCCAAGCGGTTAAAACTGGTGGAATCGTTCCTCCACTCCGGCAACAAGCCGGAGTGGATGGTACTGACCGTGTTGCCGGTGCTGCCACCCGACCTGCGGCCGCTGGTGCCGCTGGACGGTGGCCGCTTCGCCACCTCCGACCTCAACGACCTTTACCGCCGCGTCATCAACCGCAATAACCGCCTCAAGCGATTGCTGGAACTCTCCGCGCCGGACATCATCGTCCGCAATGAAAAGCGGATGCTGCAAGAAGCGGTGGACTCGCTGCTGGACAACGGCCGGCGCGGGCGGGCGATCACCGGCAGCAACAAACGGCCGCTCAAGTCGCTGGCCGACATGATCAAGGGCAAGCAGGGTCGCTTCCGCCAGAACCTGCTGGGCAAACGGGTGGACTACTCCGGCCGCTCGGTGATCGTGGTCGGCCCCACCCTGCGCCTGCACCAGTGCGGCTTGCCCAAGAAGATGGCGCTGGAATTGTTCAAGCCGTTCATCTTCAGTAAGTTGCAGCAATTCAACGACAAGGCCACCACCATCAAGGCGGCCAAGAAGATGGTCGAGCGCGAGGAGCCGGTGGTCTGGGACATCCTAGAGGAGGTGATCCGCGAGCATCCGGTGATGCTCAACCGTGCCCCCACTCTGCACCGCCTCGGCATCCAGGCCTTCGAACCGGTGTTAATCGAGGGCAAGGCGATTCAACTGCATCCGTTGGTCTGCACCGCTTTCAACGCCGACTTCGATGGCGACCAGATGGCGGTGCATGTGCCGCTGTCCATCGAGGCACAACTGGAAGCGCGGGCGCTGATGATGTCCACCAACAACATCCTCAGCCCAGCCAACGGCGAGCCGATCATCGTGCCGTCGCAGGACGTGGTGCTCGGTCTGTACTACCTGACCCGCGAGCGGATCAACGCCCGGGGCGAGGGCATGGCGTTCGCCGATGTCCGCGAAGTTCACCGCGCCTACGAGGGCCGGCGGGTGGAACTGCATGCCCGGGTTACGGTGCGGCTGCCGCGCGAGGAGACCGACGCGGCCGGCCAGACTCGCCGGGTGCTGGAACGGGTCGAGACCACGGTCGGTCGGGCGCTGCTGTCCGACATCCTGCCCAAGGGCCTGCCCTTCGCGCTGATCAACCAGGTGCTGAAAAAGAAGACCGTTTCTCAACTGATCAACGAATGCTACCGGCGATTGGGGTTGAAGGACACCGTGATCTTCGCCGACCAGTTGATGTACACCGGCTTCCATTACGCCACCCGCTCCGGCTCCTCCATCGGCTTCGAGGACTTCAAGATCCCGGACAAAAAGACCAGTCTCCTGGATAACGCCGAGAAGGAAGTCAAGGAAATCGACGGGCAGTACACCAACGGCTTGGTCACCAAGGGCGAGCGCTACAACAAGGTGGTGGACATCTGGTCGCGCACCAACGACCAGGTGGCCAAGGCGATGATGGATAACCTGGGCACCGAGAAGGTGATCGACCGTGCCGGCAACGAGGTTCGGCAACCCTCGCTCAACGCCGTGTTCATGATGGCCGACTCCGGCGCGCGCGGCTCGGCGGCCCAAATTCGCCAGTTGGCCGGTATGCGCGGGCTGATGGCCAAGCCGGACGGTTCGATCATCGAAACGCCGATCAAGGCCAATTTCCGCGAAGGGCTGAGTGTGCTGGAGTACTTCATCTCCACCCACGGCGCCCGTAAGGGTTTGGCCGATACCGCGCTCAAGACCGCCAACTCCGGCTATCTGACCCGGCGGCTGGTGGACGTGGCCCAGGATATGGTGGTCACCGAACCCGACTGCGGTTCGCAGGAAGGGGTCTGGATGACGCCAGTGGTCGAGGAAGGCGATATCAAGGAGCCACTGCGCGATCGGGTTCTGGGCCGGGTAGTGGCCCAAGATGTGTTCGCGCCCGGCGGCGACGATGTCGCCATTCCCGCCGGCGCCCTGCTGGACGAGCAGTGGGTGGCGACACTGGACGCGCTGAACATCGACCAGATTCTGGTGCGGTCGGCGATCACCTGCCGGACCCGCTACGGGGTGTGTGCGGCCTGTTACGGTCGCGATTTGGCGCGCGGTCATCGGGTCAACATCGGCGAGGCGGTGGGCGTGATCGCTGCCCAGTCCATCGGCGAACCGGGCACCCAGCTTACCATGCGCACCTTCCACATCGGCGGCGCGGCCTCCCGCACCACGGTGGTCAACAGCGTACAAATCAAATCCCGGGGCAAGCTGCGGCTGCACAAGATGAAAGTGGTGCGGCGGCCGGACGGCCATCTGGTGGCGGTATCGCGTTCGGGCGAAATCACCCTGCTGGACGAGCAGGGCCGCGAGCGGGAACGTTATAAGGTGCCCTACGGCGCCGAGTTGTCAGCCGAGGATGATAGTTCGGTCGAGGCCGGGCAGGTGATCGCCCGCTGGGATCCGTACACCCACCCGATTGTGACCGAAGTCGCTGGTCTCGTCCGCTTCGCCGAGTTCGAGGAAGGCATCACCGTGCAGCGGCATGCCGACGAAATCACCGGTCTGTCCAGTCTGGTGGTGATGGATCCCAAGCAGCGCGGCCCCCAAGGCAAGGACAAGCGACCGTTGGTGCGGCTGATGGACGAATACGGTAACGACTTGTTCATCCCTGGCACCAGCACCTTGGCGCAATACCCACTGCCGGCCGGCGCCATCGTCAATCTGGCCGATGGTGTCCAGGTGGCGGTCGGTGATGTCATCGCCCGCATCCCGCAGGAATCCTCCAAGACCCGCGACATCACCGGCGGTCTGCCGCGGGTCGCCGACCTGTTCGAGGCGCGCAAACCCAAGGAACCGGCGATTTTGGCCGAGAAGTCCGGCATCATCGAGTTCGGCAAGGAAACCAAGGGTAAGCAGCGGCTGGTCATCCGCGACAAGGACGGCGACATCCTCTATGAGGAACTCATTCCAAAGTGGCGACACGTCGGCGTGTTCGACGGCGAGCATGTCGAACAGGGCGAAATGATCGCTGATGGCGAACCGAACCCGCACGATATTTTGCGGCTACTGGGGGTGCAGGAACTGGCCGCCTATCTGGTCAAGGAAATCCAGGATGTCTATCGGGTGCAGGGCGTCAAGATCAACGACAAGCACATCGAGGTGATCATCCGCCAGATGCTGCGCAAGGTCGAGATCCTCAGCTCGGGCGATACCCCCTTCATTCCGGGCGAACAGGTCGAGCGCACCCGGGTGATGGAGGAAAACGACCGGGCGCTGGCCGAGAACCGCATGCCGGCGCTCTGGCAACACCTGCTGCTGGGCATCACCAAGGCCTCGCTGGCCACCGAGTCGTTCATCTCCGCCGCTTCGTTCCAGGAGACCACCCGGGTATTGACCGAAGCGGCGGTGCGCGGCCTGCGCGATGATCTGCGCGGGTTGAAGGAAAACGTCATTGTCGGCCGGTTGATTCCAGCGGGCACCGGGCTGGCCTATCACCTGCAACGGCGGCATAACTGGACGCCCAGCCGGCCGGTGAGCGATGTCGCGCATGTGTTCGAGAGCATGGAGTCCGAAATCAAAACCGGCGTCGAGGACAAGAGCGATGACAGCGAGGATCTGGCCGCCAAGGAATGAGGCCATAGCCAGAGTCCTTTAGGGAAGGGCGGGGAACGCACGGCGTCACCCGCCTTTTTCATATTCAACCACGCGGCATGGAAACGCCCTGTTGCTCTCTCGCCCGACGCGCCAATCCGATGACTGCCCTGCTGGAAACCCGCAACCTGATCAAGCATTTTCGCGGCGTGAAGGCCGTGAACGGCATCGACCTTGCGCTGCCGGCCGGCCGCTGTTTTGGTCTGCTCGGTCCCAACGGCGCCGGCAAGACCACCACGGTCGAAATCCTGGAAGGTATTCAGGAACCCACCGGCGGTATCATCCGCTACCGGGGCGAGCCACTCGGCTCGCGGTTCCGTCAGGACATCGGCATCATGTTTCAATCCACGGCTCTGCAGGACCATGTCACCGGCCGCGAGAATCTGCGGATGTTCGCCAGCTTTTACCGCCGTATCCTGCCGCTGGCCGAACTAATCGAAGCCTGCGCCTTGGGCGAGTTCCTGGATCGCGACACCCGCAAGCTGTCCGGCGGCCAGCGCCAGCGGCTGCTGTTGGCCATCGCCCTGGTCAACGATCCGGAGCTGCTGTTTCTGGACGAACCGACCACCGGCCTCGACCCGCAGGCCCGCCGCAATTTCTGGGAGCTGATCCATCGGATCAAGGCGCGTGGCAAGACCATTCTGCTGACCACGCACTACATGGATGAGGCCTATCACCTGTGCGACGAGATCGCCATTATGGATCATGGCCAGATCATTGCCCAGGGTACGCCGCGCGAGTTGCTGGCGGCGCATTTCGACGACGTGGTGTTGCAATTGCCGCTGGCGGATTTTCCCGACCCCGCCCCGTCGTGGTCGCTGACCGTGATGCGGGGCCGGGACATGGTGGAAATTCTCACCCGCGATGTCAACGCAGCCATCCAGGAGCTACTGGCGCGGAATATCTCGCTGGCGCGACTGCAAATCCGCCCGCGCACTCTGGAGGATTTATTCCTGGAACTGACTGGACGGGAGTTGCGGGCATGAATTTAAAACGATTCTGGGCCGTCTTTCTCTGTCGCAACTGGGAATTCCTGCGCGACCGCTCCACCCTGACCTGGAACCTGCTGTTTCCAATCTCCCTGATCGCCGGCTTCGCCGTCGCGTTCTCCGGGCCGGGGCTGAGTCTTTACAAGGTGGGCGTACTGGGCGAGGCCGGCGGCTGGAACGGCGGCGATTTTTTCCAGACCCGCTACATCCAGTTTATCCCGGTCGCCGACCTGCTCACCGCATTGCCCAAGGTCGAGCGCCACCAACTGGATATGTTGGTGGATCCGATTGAGCGGCGGTATTGGATCAACGAGGAATCGCCGAAGGGTTACGTCCTGGAGCGGGTACTGCGCGGCGCCAGCGCGCGGACCGACTTCGGTAAACAAACCGTGTCCGGTCGAGTCATCCGTTATGTGGATTGGATCGCGCCGGGAATTCTGGCGATGAACATGATGTTCAGTTGCCTGTTCGGGGTCGGTTACGTCATTGTCCGTTACCGCAAAAGCGGGATGCTGAAGCGACTGAAAGCCACGCCGCTGACGCCGTTGGAGTTTCTGTCCGCCCAGGTCGTCTCGCGGCTCTGGCTGATTCTAGCGACCACCGCGCTGGTGTTCGCCGGTACCGACGGGTTGATCGGCTTTCCCATGCACGGTTCCTACCTCGACCTGTTCATCGTGTCTTTGCTGGGGGCGATCAGCCTGATCAGCCTGGGGCTGATCGTCGCCGCCCGCACCACTAGCGAGGAGGTCGCCGCCGGTCTGCTGAATGCCCTCAGTTGGCCGATGACGTTTTTGTCGGGTGTCTGGTTTTCGCTGGAGGGCGTGCATCCGGTTCTGCAACAGTGCGCGCAACTGGCACCGCTGACTCACATCATCGATGCGGCGCGGGCGATCATGATCGACGGCGCCGGTCTGGCGGCGATCTCCGGGCATCTGTTGGCGCTGACCGTCATGAGTCTGGGATTCATGGTGATCGGGGCCTGGTTGTTTCGGTGGGAGTGATTCCAGTCATGTCATTGATAAATTAACATATTTTCCGCAATCATCATTTCTCCTGTTTCATCCGGTTCTGGTTTGGCCTAGCCTTCCACTCCTGGCCAGCCAGATGAAGATCACTACATGAACACGCTAAAGCCAGGCGTGGACGCCACCCCGGTCATCCTGGCCGAAGACCTGACCCGCCGCTTCGGCGATTTCGTCGCCGTCGATCACATTCGCGTCACGGTACAGCCGGGTGAAGTGTTCGGACTGCTGGGGGCCAACGGCGCCGGCAAGACCACCGCCATTCGGATGCTGTGCGGCATGTTGCCGCCGACCGCCGGCCGGATTCAGGTGGCGGGCGCGGACATGGTGCGACACGCCCGCCGCGCCCGTGGCCAAATCGGCTACGTCGCCCAACGTTTTTCCCTGTACGGCGATCTGACCGTGCTGGAAAATCTCAAGCTGCAAGCCGGCCTGTACGGGTTGACCGGCGCGCGTTGGCGCGACCGGGTGGCAGAGGTACTGCGGCTGCTGAATCTAAGCGAGCACCGCGCGGTCATGGCTGGCGCCCTGCCGCTGGGTTACAAGCAACGGCTGGGACTGGCGGCGGCGCTGCTGCACGAGCCGCAGGTGCTATTCCTGGACGAACCGACCTCGGGCGTGGACCCGATGGCTCGCCAGCGCTTTTGGGAGCTGATCTATGAACTGGCCGACAGTGGCATCGGTATCCTGGTGACCACGCATTACATGGATGAGGCGCTGTTCTGCGACCGGCTGGCGCTGATGCAGGCCGGCCGCATCGTCGCCGAGGGCACGCCCGACGAATTGCTGCGTCGGCCGCTGCCCACGCCGATTCTGGAACTGGACAGCCCCGACGCCGCGATCTTCGAACGGCTGGCGCAGACTTGGCCGGAGGTACGCGAGATCATTCCGCACGCTGGCCGGTTGCGGATTCGCTTGCATCCCGCAACTGATCCGGCGGAATTACGGGCGCGGGTGGACACCGTGGCGATGGAACAGCATTTGACGGTGACCGCTCTGCATTCCGCCGCGCCGGAATTGGAGGATGTGTTCGTGGCGGTGCTGGAGGAGAACGAGGGTTGAACGGGCAGCACGTCCGGGCGATGGCGCGCAAGGAAGTCTGGCATCTGTGGCGCGATCCGCGCAGTTTGGCGCTGATTCTGCTCATGCCGAGCATGTTGCTGTTCCTGTTCGGCTACGCCATCCGGCTGGATTTGTACGAAGCGCCCATCGCCATCGTCCAGGAATCCCGCGACGACGCCACCGAGGCGCTGGCCGCCCAGTTCGACGCCAGCCGGGCTTTTAACGTCGTGCTCCGTTCCAACGACCGCCGGGATGCCGTCGCCGCCTTGCAACAGGGTCAGGTCTGGGCAGCGCTGATTTTTCCGCCCGATTACGCCCGGCGGCTGGAACGCGGCGACGCCCGAATTCAACTGCTGCTGGACGGAGTGGATGCCAACACCGCCCGGTTGTTGCGCAACTACGTGCTGGTGCTGGTGAACGACGATCTGTTGCGCCGGGGCGGCCAGCCGCCGATCCGCATCGAGGATCGCACCTGGTTCAACGAAACCAAGGAAAGCCGGCTGGCGATCATTCCCGGCGTGATCGCCATGGTGATGGCGGTGATCGGGGCGATGATGACCTCCCTAACCATTGCCAGGGAGATGGAGCAGGGCAACCTGGTGATGCTGCGCACCACGCCGTTGACCCGCCGCGAGTTTCTGCTGGGCAAGCTGGCGCCCTATCTGCTCATCGGCCTGCTCGACCTGGCGGTGGCGGTGGCGGTGGCGGTGTGGGTGTTCGGCGTGCCGTTGCGCGGTTCCCTGTCGGCGCTGTTGCTGCTGTCCATGCTGTTTCTGCTGGTGGTGATGCTGCAAGGCGCGCTGATTTCGATCAACGCCGGCAATCAGCTCCTGGCCAGCCAGATGGCCATGGTGAGCACGTTCCTGCCAGCCTTTCTGCTGTCGGGGTTCATTTTCGCCATCGAGAACATGCCGACAGCGCTGCAATATCTCACCCTGATCGTGCCGGCCCGCTATTACATCGCCCTGTCGCGCGCCATTTTTCTCAAGGGTATCACCCCCCTGTTGCTCTGGACTCAAATCGCCGCTTTGCTGCTGATCGCGCTGGTGCTGCTGCGGTTGACCCTGGCCAAGTCCAAAAAGCTGGGGTTGTTGCCATGAACCCGGTGCGGGCGAGTTTGATCCGGTTGCGCGCCCTGCTGGCCAAGGAGTTCCTGCAACTGCTGCGCGATCCGCGGATGCGGTTTTTCATGCTGATCCCGCCGCTGTTTCAGTTGATGGCGTTCGGCTACGCCGCCAGCTTCGATGTCCGCCATGCCGAAATCGCCATCGTGGATCAGGCGCAAACGCCAGCGACCCGCGAGCTGCGGGCGGCGGTCGCGGCCACCGGCCGTTTCACCCTGCATCATTTTTCGGCGATGGCAACAGCCACGGCGGCGCTGGATCGCGGCGAGATCCGCGCCATTTTGCGATTCGCCCCGGATTTTGAAAAACGGCGGGTGGCGCAAATCGTCTCCGACGGGTCGGATTCCAACAGCGCGCAGATGATCACCGGGCAATTGAGCCAGACCTTGCAACAGAGCGCCCGGCGAAGCGCCGGCATCGAACCGCCGGTGCAAATCGAGGAACGGGCCTGGTTCAATGAAAATCTGGATGACCGGCCGTATTTCGTGCCCGGCATCATCGCCACCATCGTGCTGATCACCACCGTGATTCTGACGGCGATGACCGTGGTGCGGGAGCGGGAACTGGGTACCTTGGAACGGTTGCTGGTGACGCCGGTCGCCCGCCTGGAATTTCTGGTCGCCAAGATGACCGCCGTCGCCAGCGTGGGTCTGTTCGACGTGATCCTGATCAGCATCATCGCGGTGGCCTGGTTCGATGTGCCATTTCGCGGCAACGTAATCGGCCTGCTGGCCGGCAGTCTGTTATTTCTGACGAGCACGCTGGGTATCGGTCTGCTGATTTCCAGCTACGCGGAAACCCAGCAGCAGGCGATGTTGCTGGCGTTCTTCATCATTCAACCGATGGTGGTGCTGTCGGGCTTCGCCTTCCCCATCCAGAACATGCCGGAAGGCGTACAGTGGCTCACTTGGCTGAATCCCTTGCGCTATTACCTGGTGGTGATCCGCGACGTGTTTCTCAAGGGTAGCGAAATGGGCGCGCATGGTTTCGAGTATGGGATGATGGCGTTGCTCGGTGCGGCGGCGCTACTGTTGAGCCTGCGGCGGGTCAAGTAGCCGTTAAGGAGGTCATTCATGGTTATTCATATCAAATACTTCGCCAGCTTGCGCGACCGTCTGGGCCGGGCCGAGGATTGGCTGGATGCGGTCGGTGAGGTGACCGTCGCTGGCGTCTGGGCGGCGCTGTGGCCGGAGACGCCACTGCCGCCGAACATGCTGACGGCCGTCAATATGGAATACGCCAGTCTGGAACAGGTCGTATGTGATGGCGACGAGGTGGCGTTCTTTCCGCCGGTGACAGGAGGGTAGGGGATGAAGGTCGAACTTCGGGCATCGCCTTTCGACCCACTATTGGAACTGGGGTGTTATCAGGCTGGCCTGGACCAACGCCTGCTGGGCCAGTACGGCGCGACGGTGATCTTTATCGGCACGGTGCGCGATTACAACGATGACGAGCCGGTGCGCGGGATGGTGTTGGAACACTATCCCGGCATGACCGAGCGGCACTTGCAACGGATCGTCGAGGCGGCGGCGCGGGAATGGCCGCTGCTGGACACTCTGGTACTGCACCGGGTCGGGACGCTGCGACCGAACGATCCCATCGTCCTGGTGGCGGTGTGGTCGGCGCACCGGGCGGCGGCGTTCGCGGCCTGCCAGTTCATCATGGAGGAATTGAAGTCGAAAGCGCCATTCTGGAAGCGTGAAGATACCGCCGACGGGCCACGCTGGGTGGAACACAATACGCCCGGTTGAGCGGTCGGCAGCGCGTGTGCGTTCCAGCGGGCTATCCGTTATGCTGCGTGGATGAACGAACCCGCCCCCAACACCCTCATCGCCCGCCGCTTCCGGGGATTTCTCCCGGTCATCGTGGATGTCGAAACCGGCGGCATCAACGCCCAAACCGACGCCCTGTTGGAAATCGCCGCCGTCATCGTGCGCATGGATTGGCAGGGCGATCTGCGTCCCGCTGGCACCCTGGCCCATCACGTCCAACCGTTCCCCGGTGCGCGGCTGGACCCCGCTTCGATGGCGGTGAACGGCATCGATCCCGATCATCCGTTCCGTTTCGCTGTGCTGGAACGCGAAGCATTGGAGGCCATCTTTCGAGAAGTGCGCCGGGAAATCCGGGAAACCGGTTGTACCCGCGCCATTCTGGTCGGCCACAATTCATTTTTCGACTTGGCGTTCCTGAACGCGGCGGCGGCCCGCGCCAAGGTCAAGCGCAATCCGTTTCATCCCTTCAGCAGCTTCGACACGGTGTCGCTGGCCGGGCTGGCTTACGGGCAGACCGTGCTGGCGCGGGCGCTCCAGGTGGCGGGTATTCCGTGGAACGAGCGCGAGGCGCATTCGGCGATCTACGACGCCGAGCGCACGGCGGAACTGTTCTGCCAGATCGTCAATCGATGGAAGGACATGGGCGGCTGGGCGGCGAGGGACGATTAGCCCGCCGCCTCAAAACCATACGGCAACGGTTCCAGCCGCAGCGCTGGGCCGCTGGCATCGCCGAGTTGCAGCACGCCATGCTCCGCGCACTCGATCAGCGCCACCGCTAGCACCGCGTAACCGCCGGCAGGATGGCGGCAGGCGTCGGCCAGTTGCCCGGCGCTTTGGCTGGCGTCGGCCTGGGGTGAAAATAGCGGGTCGCCGGGGCGGGGTGGGGTGGAGCTATCCACCCGAGCCAGAACCATCCGTCGCTTAAGCTTGCCCAGATAGTGAGCGCGCGCCACGATCTCCTGTCCGGTGTAGCAGCCCTTCTGGAAGCTGATCCCGTCCAGCAGTTGCAGGTTGAGCATCTGCGGCACGAACGCCTCCACGGTTTCGGGATAGACGGTCGGCGTTCCCGCCAGAATGTCCAACAACCGCCACGGCTCGGCCCCGACCGGCGTGAGGTTGGGCGCCAGGGCGTTCCAGATCGTACTCAGCTCCCGTGTCGCGCCATGCAACTCGAAGCGGGGCGTAGGTCCGGGCAGGCGGATTGCGGTGATGCCGTGCGGGTACATCGCGTTGACGGTGGCGACGCCGTTCTCGGTCCCCGGAGCCGCGCCCAGCACCGCTCCGACCCGCGCCGCCGCATTGGGTCCCGCCACTCCCATCCGCGCCAGGGCATCGCTGGCGTCCTCCAGCATGACTTTGGCGCGCAGCACATATTTGCGCAGTCGGGTCAGCGTGGGTTCAACCTGGTTGCGCGGTAGCTCCAGATAGCAGGCATCCCCCCGTCGGAACAGCCGGAAACTGGCGAGTACCCGACCCTTTGAGGTGCAATGCGCGCCCGGCAGGCTATGGTCCGGCGTGACCCGGCGCAGATCGCAGGTCAACTGCCCTTGCAGGAAAGTCTCGGTATCCGGCCCCCGCGCCGCGATCAATCCCAGGTGGGATAAATCGCAGCGGACATCGCCGGCCAGTGCCGCGCTCAGTTCGGTTTCCGGCTGGCCAAAATGCGCCACCCGATCCGCGTCCGACACCGCGCCGGCCTGTTTGAGAAAAGCGTTCCACTCCGCGTTCATGGTTCGATGCCTGATGGTTGACTGGGTCCGACCGCCGCGACCGCCGCCGGTTCATTGCGTTCACGGGCGGCAACTGGCATAATAAATCCCGCAAAATATAGACCGGAATGCTCCTCCTGCGTCGCAAAGGCGTGATGCCTGGAGTTCCCGGTGGTCCCGTCGGTGGATGGGACCGGGATGGTCCACCACCGCCATCCATGAACCTCAAAATAAAAGTGAGTTGCATGAGCGAGAATCACCAGCAGACGACGCTGCCCGCGCAGCCGGTCGCAACCCCCGACCCGCCTCAAGACGTTAAAACGCCCGAACGACCCAAGGAATACGGCGGCCCCAAAGGTCCGGAGCCAACCCGCTATGGCGACTGGGAAAAGGCCGGCCGTTGCATCGACTTCTAGCCAGCCGTTTCACTCTGACGGGTGGTATTTCCGAGGGACGCGGAGCGCGGTTTCCATCCTACATTCCCCGCTATTGCTCCGGAAATCCAGCCGGTATTCGGCTATTATTGCACTGCACCAATCAAGCCCCGCCTTCTTTTGCCACTGTGTAACGAGGAGAAACATATGTCAGCCAAACAACGGCCACTGTCGCCGTTCATGATCGGCCCCTACTACAAACCACAAATGACCTCGATCCTGTCCATCACCCACCGCGCCACCGGCGCCGGGTTGGTGGTCGGCACACTGCTGCTGGTGTACTGGCTGGCGGCCGCCGCGGTCGGTCCCAAAGCCTACGAGCACGCCCAAGTGGTGCTGGGATCCAAGCTGGGGCAACTATTCCTGTTCCTGTGGACTTGGGCTTTGCTCTACCACATGGCTAACGGTATCCGCCATCTGTTCTGGGACGCCGGCTACGGCTTCGAATTGGAAGATGCCACCAAATCCGGCTGGGCCGTGGTGTGGTCCTCTATCATCCTGACCTTCCTGTGCTGGCTGATCGCCGCGCCCTGAGGAGAGACATCCCATGAGCATTCGTACCCCGCTCGCCCACGTTCGCGGCTTGGGCACCGCCAAAGACGGCACCCACCACTGGTGGTTGCAGCGCGTCACCTCCGTCGCCTTGGTACCGTTGGTGCTGTGGTTCGTCATTTCCATGCTGTCGGTTTCCCGCGCTGATTACGAAACCTTCCAGCACTGGCTGAGTAATCCGGTCAGAGCCGGCCTGATGGTGGCCCTGCTCGTCGCGATGTTCTATCACGCCAATCTGGGGATGCAGGTCATTTACGAGGACTACGTCCGGCCGGAAGGAACCAAGTTCGTTGCGATGCTGGTCACACAGTTCGTATTGTTTCTGCTGGGCGCTATTTCCATTGTCGCCGTGCTCAAAATCGCCCTGGCGGCCTGACGCCCATCACTGGAGGCTGAGGTTTCATGTCCAACGCATACAAACTGATTCATCATAATTACGACGTGGTGGTGGTCGGCGCCGGCGGAGCCGGCTTGCGCGCCACCTTCGGCATGGCCCAGAAGGGTCTGAAGACGGCCTGCCTGACCAAGGTGTTTCCCACCCGCAGCCACACCGTGGCGGCCCAGGGCGGCATGTCGGCGGCGCTCGGCAACATGGGGCAGGATCTGTGGCAATGGCATATGTATGACACCGTCAAGGGTTCCGACTGGCTGGGCGACCAGGACGCCATCGAATACATGTGCCGCGAGGCGGTCCCGGCGGTCATCGAACTCGAACATTACGGTGTGCCGTTCTCCCGGACGGAGGAAGGTAAAATCTATCAGCGGCCCTTTGGCGGCATGACCACCAACTACGGCGAGGGCACCGCCCAGCGCACCTGCGCCGCCGCCGACCGCACTGGCCATGCGATCCTGCACACGCTATATCAGCAGGCGCTCAAGCACAACGCCGAGTTTTTCATCGAGTACTTCGCGCTGGATCTGATCATGGACGACGCTGGCGTCTGCCGGGGCGTGGTGGCCTGGGATCTGGCCGACGGCACCTTGCACGTATTTCGCGCTCATCAGACCGTACTGGCCACCGGCGGCTACGGTCGCGCCTATTTCTCGGCTACCTCCGCTCACACCTGCACCGGCGACGGCAACGGCATGGTGCTGCGTGCCGGACTGCCGTTGCAGGATATGGAATTCACCCAGTTCCATCCCACCGGCATTTACGGTTCTGGCTGTCTGATGACCGAAGGCTGTCGTGGCGAGGGCGGCTACCTGACCAACTCGCTGGGCGAGCGCTTCATGGAGCGTTATGCGCCGAACGCCAAGGATCTGGCGTCCCGTGACGTGGTCAGTCGCTCGATGACCATCGAAATCCGCGAAGGGCGTGGCGTCGGCGAGCATAAGGACCATATTCATCTGCATCTGGAGCATCTGGGCGCGGATGTCGTCAACGAGCGGTTGCCCGGCATCGCCGAAACTGCCCGCATTTTTGCTGGCGTCGATGTGACCAAGGAACCCGCGCCGGTATTGCCGACCGTGCATTACAACATGGGCGGCATTCCCACCAACTATCGCGGCGAAGTGGTCATTCTCAAGGATGGCAATCCCGATTCGATTATTCCCGGTCTGATGGCGATTGGTGAAGCGGCCTGCGTGTCGGTGCATGGCGCCAACCGGCTCGGCTCCAACTCGCTGCTCGACATCGTGGTGTTCGGCCGCGCCGCCGCCATCCGCTGCGCCGAGCTGATCCAGCCCAACAGCCCGCATGGGGCGTTGCCGCAAGCGTCGGTGGACCAGATCGTCGCCCGTTTCGACGGGCTGCGCCACGCCAAGGGTGAGAACCCGACCGCCGGTTTGCGGATGCGGATGCAGCGGACCATGCAGAATCACGCAGCGGTGTTCCGCACCGGCGAAACCATGGCCGAGGGCATCAAGCTGCTGGAAGAAGTCCACGATGGCTTCGAGCACATCGGCGTCAGCGACCGGGGCATGGTCTGGAATTCCGATCTGGTCGAGACGCTGGAACTGGACAACCTGCTGGGTTGCGCGATGGTGTCGATCAAGTCGGCGATCAACCGGCCCGAGAGCCGCGGCGCTCACGCCCGCGAGGACTATCCGGATCGCAACGACGAGAACTGGATGAAACACACCCTGGCGTGGCTCGGTGCCAAGGGCGAGGTCACCATCGATTATCGCCCGGTTCACACCTACACCCTGACCAATGAGGTGGACTACATTCCGCCCAAGAAGCGCACGTACTAAGGGGACGCAGCCATGGCTCAATTCAAACTTCCGGCCAATTCCGTCATCGGTAAGGGCAAGACCTACTATGCCGGCGCGGGCGCCAAGAACGTCAAGCGCTTCCAGATTTATCGCTGGGACCCGGACAGCGGCGAAAACCCGCGGCTGGACACCTACGAGGTCGATATGGCGACCTGCGGCCCGATGGTGCTGGACGCCCTGCTCAAGATCAAGAATGAGATGGATCCCACCCTGGCCTTGCGCCGCTCCTGCCGCGAAGGCGTGTGCGGTTCCTGCGCGATGAACATTGACGGCACCAATACCCTGGCCTGTACCAAGGCCATCGACGACGTCTCGGGTGATGTCAAGATCTACCCTTTGCCGCACATGGCGGTGGTCAAGGATCTGGTGCCGGACCTGACCCACTTCTACGCCCAGTACGCTTCGATCAAACCCTGGTTGCAATCGACCACTCCGCCGCCGGAGCGGGAGCGGCTGCAATCCAAGGAGGACCGCGCCAAGCTGGACGGGCTGTACGAGTGCATCCTGTGCGCCTGCTGCTCCACCAGTTGCCCGAGCTACTGGTGGAACGGCGAACGCTATCTGGGTCCGTCCGTCCTGTTGCAGGCGTACCGCTGGATCGTGGATAGCCGCGACGAGTTCACCGGCGAGCGCTTGGACAATCTGGAAGACCCGTTCCGCCTTTATCGCTGCCACACCATCATGAACTGCACCAAGACCTGTCCGAAGAGCCTGAATCCCGCGAAAGCCATCGCGGAAATCAAGAAGCTGATGGTGGAACGGCGGTAAGCGTTAACTCCGCCTTTCACATCCCGGCCCCTCTCTCCCTCACCCCCAACCCCTCCCAGAGGGAGAGGGGAGCGGATAGACGAGGGGCGTTTTTTTGAGGAGAACCGGACCGTGGATGAACTGATCGGCAAATTGCGCTGGCGTTGTCGGCGTGGCATGAAGGAATTGGATTTGCTGACGCTGGGTTATCTGGAGCGGCATTACCCGGATGCGCCGGCGGAGGAACAACGGGCCTTCGCAGAATTGCTGGAACTACAAGACCCGCTGCTGATGAGCTACATGGTGGGGCGGGAAACCCCGGCGGATGCGACGACGGCGCGGGTCGTGGGGGTGATGCGCACACTGCTGAATGCGGCTGAATAATCCCTGGCGTTGAACGCGCAACCATTTTGAGCGAGCGTAGGAGACGTTCCGTATTTCAGGCGGCTTGGCGCACCTCGATCACCAGCCGCTTGCCCAGGACCGCCAGCGCGGTTTCGATCTGTTCGATGCGGCTTTTGTGGTGCAGCGATAGCAGCCGATCCACCAAGGTCGGCGCCAGGTTGAGCATTCGCGCCAGGTCGGCTTTGCGCTTGCCTGTCGCCAACAGGGTGTTATGGAGCGCCACCTTGCCGGCGGCGGCCACCTTCAGGGCCACGCCGGGCCGGCCGTCGAGCGGGGAAGGTTCGGGGATGGGCTGGTGGTCGTCCATGTAGGCGGAGAGCATCACCAGCAGCGCATCCTCGGCTCTGAGTAGCGCCTCGGCTTCGTCGTCGCCAAACGTTACGGCTTCCGGCACATCCGGGAACGTTACTAGCAGGGTGCCGTTGTCATCAGGAGTGAGTTTCACCGGGTAGATCAACATGGTTGCCTCCTATTTCAGTCCCAGATCCTTCTTGATCTTGTTCACCAGTCCGGTACCCAATGTCTTGCTGCCACCGTGCATCGGCAGATCGGTTTTTCGGCTGCCCAACCGCACGAGCAGGTGACCAGAGCCGCCCGGCTTGGCTTCGAAGGTGCAGCCTTGCTGGCGGAGCCAGGCTTTGAACTGGTTGCTGCTCATGGGTTAAGTATATACAAAAATGTTTATTTTTCTGGACGGGGTTTGTTTGACAGCTTGTTCAGATGCTGAAACTTTCCCCACAGCCGCACATGTCCTTGACGTTGGGGTTGTTGAAGCGGAAGCCTTCGTTGAGTCCCTGTTTGGCGTAGTCTACCTCGATGCCGTCCAGATAGGGCAGGTTTTTGGCGCTGACCACGACCTTGACCCCGTGCGATTCGAACACTTCGTCGTCGGATGTGATCGCGTCGGCCAGCCCAACGGTGTACATATAGCCAGAACAGCCGGTGTTACGCACGCCCAGCCGCAGGCCATGCGCTTGTTCCTTTTTGGCGAGAAAGGCGCGGGCGCGGGTAGCCGCGGTTTCGGTGAGGGTGATCGTCATGACGGGTTTCTCCTGCAAGCGTTAGGGATGATCAGATTGGATAACGGATGTCCGGGTTGGTTTCGCGGCGTAAGCGCGCAGCGCTGTCTTCAGCGCGGTTTCGGCTAGCACGGCGCAGTAAAGCTTTTCTGGCGGCACATCGAGTATTTCGACCAGGATGTGATGCCGGAAGATCGCAGCTTCCACCAGCGTCCGGCCCTGGAGCCATTCGGTCAACAGCGAGCCGCAGGCGACCATCCAGCCGCAACCATAGGTCCCGAACCGGGCGGCGGTGATGAAATCCCGCTGGTCCACCCGCAGATGCAGTTGCAGGATAGCCCCACTGACCGGCTCGCCTACCAGGGCCGTCGCTACATCGGGTGAATCCGGATTCAGGCTGCCGACATGGCGCGGATGCTCGAAGTGCTCACGCGTCGCCGCGCTCAGTTCCAGCATAGCCGTGTCAAGCCGAAGCGCCAAGGTTCCGGCCAGGCGCGGCCACGCCCGGATCGCCGGGGCTGGACCAACCCTCCTGGCTGGTCGCCGAGTGCAGCACGCAGCCTTGCAACTCGGGCAGGCATAGCTCGCCCGGCTCGATACCCGCGTCGTGCAATGTCTGGCAGAGCTGGCGGACGGTGCGGTCCAGAGCGTGGATGTGGTCCAGCATCTGGTTGATGGCGTGGGCCTCGGGATCGGGCAGGTCGGGGGTGGCGCCATAGGCGTCGAAGCCGAGTTTGCGGGCGATTTCCCGGCGCACATCGTCGGTCGTGCCGCCGCCGGCCTCGACCACCCGGCCCGGTACGCCGACCACGGTGGCGTGGGCCGGCACTTCCTTGATCACCACCGAGTTGGAGCCGATGCGGGCGCTGTCGCCGACCTTGAACGGCCCCAGCACTTTCGCGCCGGCGCCGATGACCACGTTGTTGCCGAGGGTGGGATGGCGCTTGCCCCTGTTCCAACTGGTGCCACCCAGAGTGACGCCTTGGTACAGGGTGCAGTCGTCACCGATCTCGGCGGTTTCGCCGATGACCACGCCCATGCCGTGATCGATGAAAAAGCGCCGGCCGATCTTCGCGCCCGGATGAATTTCGATCCCGGTCAGCCAACGGGCGATGGCCGAAAAAAAGCGCGCCAGCCATTTCAGGCCCAGGTTCCACAGAGCATGATTGAGTCGGTGGAACAACACGGCATGAATGCCGGGATAGGCCGTGAGAACCTCGAAGACGTTGCGCGCGGCCGGATCGCGGTCGAATACGGAGTAAATGTCTTCCCGCAGACGTTGCCAAAACGCCATGATGGATATGTCCAGACGATTGCAGGTGGAGGGAACCCACCGCGCGCGGCGGCGGCAAGGGTGAAGATTATAGCAATCCGTTGGGTGGGCATCGCGCCGGTTACGGGTCATCGGCCGGCCATTAGGATGCGATTATGCTTGAATAGGCCGGGAACGGCTAAGAACTGGATTGGCTTTAACCGGCGCTCGGCCCTAAGATTGCGTTTGTGGCGCTGTCCGTGGTTCGGGCGATGGCTCGGGGCCGGCGGCTGAATAATTTAAGAAGGGTGGAGGGTGGCGACCGTGAAGCCGTGGATTCATGAAGATATTCTCAAAACCTGGACCGACGCCCAGAAGCGTTTGTGGGAAAGTCTCTGTTCTGCCGTGCCGTTACAGCCGCCGACCGGCGTCGAGGCTTGGCGGGAAACCTATTTGAAGAATCTGACGAGTTGGGAGGCGGCGGTTCAGCGGTCGTTGGAGCAGGAAGCCGCCTGGGTGGAGGAATGGGTGCGGCGGGTCGCCCAAGAAAAGGGTACGCCAGAGATGATGGCGTCGTGGGTGCGACAGATGGAAGAAGTGTTGCAACGCTGGATTCAGACCCATAGCCAGTGGTGGAATGATTACTTCGCGGTCCTGCGGCGTGGTGGGTTGGCCCAGCCGGTTCGGCTTGACGCGGAATTCGCTCCGGATACAACAGCGGAGTCGGTTCTAGCCACCAAACCTGCTCCCATCGAACCGCCCACGGCGGCGGTAACAACGGCAGCCGTCGTGGTGGAATTACCGGTCGCGGCGGAACCGTCCCCAGTCGCGCTCGAACCGACGCCCGTTAGCGAACCACCCGACGATCTCAAGCTGATCAACGGCATCGGCCCGGCACTGGAAAAGAAACTGAACGCTTGCGGCGTGGCCAGTTTTCGGGATCTGGCCACGCTGAGCGACGCCGATATCAAGCGGATCGAAGCTGTCATCAAGTTCACCGGCCGCATCCACCGCGAAGACTGGATCGGTCAGGCCAAGGCACACTATTTGCTGAGATACGGTGAGCCACTTTAAGTCACCGGGAGCAGACCCTTGATGTCCGTTCATCCCATCGCCGCCGTGCTGGGCGGCCGCATCCCGCCGGGCAATCGGACCACGGTGCAGGGCTGGGTGCGTACCCGCCGCGATTCCAAGGCCGGCCTGTCCTTTATCGCGGTCCACGACGGTTCCTGCTTTGATCCCCTGCAAGTCATCGCGCCTGCCGATCTGCCCAATTATCACCACGAAGTGGCTCACCTGACCGCCGGTTGCGCGATCCGCGTCACCGGCGAACTGGTTCCCTCCGCCGGCAAGGGCCAGAGTGTGGAACTGCGGGCCGAGGTCATCGAGGTAGTGGGCGGGGTCGAGGATCCGGAAACCTATCCGATTGCGCCCAAGCCGCATAGCTTCGAGTACCTGCGGTCGGTGGCCCATCTGCGGCCGCGCACCAACAGCATCGGCGCGGTGGCGCGGGTGCGGCATTGCCTGGCCCAGGCCATTCAGCGCTTCTTCCATGAGCGGGGCTATTTCTGGATTCATACCCCGATCATCACCGCCAGCGACTGCGAGGGCGCCGGCGCGCTGTTTCGGGTCAGCACCCTGGACTTGGTCAACCCGCCGCGCGCCGCCGATGGCGGCATTGATTTCAGCCAGGATTTCTTCGGTCGCGAGACCTTCCTGACCGTTTCCGGCCAGCTCAACGTCGAGGCTTACTGCCTGGCGCTGTCCAAGGTCTACACTTTCGGGCCGACCTTCCGCGCCGAGAATTCCAATACTAGCCGCCATCTGGCCGAGTTCTGGATGGTGGAGCCGGAAACCGCCTTTGCCGATTTGCACGCCAACGCCGATCTGGCCGAGGCGCTGCTGAAATTCATCTTCCATGCGGTGTTGGAGGAACGCGCCGACGACATGGCCTTCTTCGTCCAGCGGATCGACAAGACCTGTATCCAGCGGTTGGAACAGGTGGTGCGGTCGCCATTCGAGCGCATGGATTACACCGAGGCGATCCAGATTCTGGAGCGAGCCGACCGGTCGTTCGAGTTTCCGATTGAATGGGGCATGGACTTGCAATCCGAACACGAGCGCTATCTGGCCGAGGACTACGTCGGCCGGCCGCTGGTGCTGATGAACTATCCCAAGGGGATCAAGAGCTTTTACATGCGGTCGAACGACGACGGCCGCACGGTGGCGGCGATGGACGTGCTGGCGCCGGGCATCGGCGAGATCATCGGCGGCAGCCAGCGCGAGGAGCGGCTGGACATGCTGGACGCGCGCCTGGATACGCTGGGCATGAATAAAAACACTTATAATTGGTATCGAGATCTGCGTCGTTACGGCAGTGTGCCGCATGCCGGATTCGGGCTGGGCTTCGAGCGCATGGTCAGCTATGTGACCGGCATGGCCAACATCCGGGATGTGATCCCGTTCCCGCGCACGCCCCACGGCGCGGATTTCTAGCAGCTCGTTTCACGCTACCCCCGGTTCCCCGTCATGAGCACGAATATCACCCATCCACCCACGCTTTCCAAGAGTGGTCCTCAACGGACCAATGCCTTGCCATCGGGCTATGTGCTGGACGAGTACCGCATCGAAGTCATCCTGGGAGCCGGGGGATTTGGCATAACCTACAAGGCTCTGGATACCCATCTTAACGCCTGGGTCGCCATCAAGGAGTACTTTCCCGTCGAATGGTCGTTCCGCGACGCCGATGGGGTGATGGTCTATGCCAATACCCAGGGACTATCCAGTTCCAATGGCGGGCAGACCTCGGATTACGAATGGGGACTGGAGCGCTTTCTCGACGAGGCGCGAGTGCTGGCCCGGATCCAGCACCCCTATATAGTGCGGGTGAAACGCTACTTCCGCGCCAACGGCACCGCCTACATCGTGATGGAGTACGAGGACGGCGAACCGCTGAACACGATTCTGGACGAGAGTGGAACGCTTGGCGAGGACCAATTGCGCGGTCTACTGGAGGATGTGTTGCCAGCATTACATGCGGTGCATGAGCAGGGCTATCTGCATCGCGATATTAAACCGGCTAATCTGTACGTCCGGGCCCGCGATCACCGGGTCATGCTGATCGATTTCGGCGCGGCTCGGGCGGCGATCAGCCGCCACAGCCAGAATGTGACCAGCCTGGTGACGCCGGGTTATTCACCGCCGGAGCAGTACACCACGCGCAATGATCGCTACGGCACGTGGACCGATCTCTACGCCCTTGGCGCCGTGCTCTATCGCTGCGTGACCGGCCATACTCCAGCGGAAGCCGCCGAGCGGTTGTTGGATGACCATCTGGAGCCTGCGGTTGTAGTGGGCGCTGGGCGCTACAGCACCAATATACTGCGAGCCATCGACCGGGTACTGGCGGTGCGGCCAGAAATGCGGTTTCGCGATGTAGCCGAGATGCAGGCCGCGCTCGCCGGTTCGCAGGACGATGACAGCGACGAGACCGTGCTTATGGCGCCGGTGCCCAGAATCGGCAAAACCACCCAGGAATCGGCCGCGCGACCCATGACCCAGCATCCGCCGGCGGAGTCGGTGGCAAAAGCGGAGACCGTGTGGGAGTGGCCTGAGTCCGCCCGACCCACCGTCGAGAGTCCGCGGCCCTCCACTGGGCGGCGCGAGGTGTTATCCACGCCAGCGGTGATCGCCGACCCACCTCCTCGCCGCGCACCGGTGGCCTTCCTGGCCGTCGGCACGGCGGCGGTAGTGGCGGTGGCGCTGGGCGTGTGGCTCTGGCCATCGGCACAGGAATCACCGTCTGCGCCCCGCTATAGCCAGGATCCGCGCGGGCAACCACCGCCGGTTGATCGTCTTCCGTCACCGCCAGTATCCGGCGCGTCCGAATCCGCCGCCGCGCCGCCGCTACAGCCCATCACCGGAACCTTGCCGGTGGATCCCGCCACGCCGCCGGCCACGCCTGCCGAAGCGAGCGCATCGCCACCGCCCATTGTGGAAACAACGGGACGGGAACCCGCGCCGGCGGAGGAATCCGGGACACGGATACCTGCGGGTGAACCACCCGCGCCGCTGTTGGAACCTAATCATCAAGCCGAGCCGGTCCAGTTCCAGGAAGAACCCAGGACCGCGCAACCGGTCCAATTCCAGGAAGAACCCAAAACCGTGCAACCGGTCCAGTTCCAGGAAGAACCCAGGACCGGAAATGCGCCGGAACCGGTAACGACGGGGACTCCGGCACCGGCGCTGGCACCGGGCAGTGGGGTCCGACCCCAGTCGGGCGCGGCGGTCGAAGGGGCCACGACCAAACCAGATGCAGGCAGAAAAGCGTCGGCGCGCGAGGCCCGGCCGATTCGGTCGAAGACTGCCAGGCCAAAGGACCGCCGCGGCCAGAACCAGCCTAAGCCAATCGTCGTAACGCCCGCGGCGCCGGTTCGAAGCGCGCCAGCGACGCGCACCAGCAACCCTTGGGAATCGCCAGCTTCGACGGGATTTAATCAAAAATGAAATTGACATTCTGGCCTTTTTCACGCCGGCGGCCCAGCCAGCCGGAAACTACGCTGGTGCGGGCGCGGTTTATTCGTACCGATATGCCGGGCAAGGGTGATCTGCGGCTGCGTTCGCCGCTGTGCCGGATGGGCCGGGTACCAGACAACGATCTGTGCTTCAACAACGACTCGGTTTCTGGCCATCATGCCGAGATTTACCACCTACCGGATGGAGCGTTTCAAATCTGCGATCTCGATTCCACCAACGGAACCTGGGTGAACGGGCAGCGCATTCGTAGCCAGATGTTGAAACATGGCGATGTGGTGGAGCTAGGTGAAGTGCGCCTGCACTTCCGACTCGGCGATGCGTGAGTGCGCCAGAGATACTGCTTGCGACTGTAGGAGAAACCAGATCGATGCCTCTTTATCGCGGCTTCTTTTTTAACAAAAAGGGTCCAGCCATCCCTGAACCGGTCGAACAGACCCGTCGCATTGCTCGTACCGATCCGGTAAAGGTTCGACCGACTGCACCTTCGCCGACCGCGCCTTCGCCGACCGCACCTTCGCCGACCGCGCCTTCGCCGACCGCACCTTCGCCGACCGCGCCTTCGCCGACCGCGCCTTCGCCGACCGCGCCTTCGCCGACCGCGCCCTCTGCCGCACGGCCGGCCGCATCTTCGGCTAACGAGTCCAATGCGCTGTCCAGTCCGGTGGTCGGCTGGCTGGCCATCATTGCCGGTCCGGGGCGCGGCGAGGTGTTGCGGCTCGGCTATGGCGTCAACGATATTGGGAGTGGACCGAGCGCCCGGGTTCGGCTGAATTTTGGCGATCCGGCCATCGCGCCCGAAAATCACGCGGCGATCCTCTATACCACGCGGTCACGCCGTTTTTACCTGGCGCAGTCGGCCGACTCGGAAACGCGGCTGAACGGCCAGCCGGTTTGGGAATCCGTGGAACTGACGGGCGGCGATACGATGGAGTTCGGTCAGACTCAGGTGCGGTTCGTGCCGCTCTGTGGGCCGGGTTTCGACTGGCGCGACGGTAACTGACGCCGAGAGGATGGGCGATATGGCGACGTGGGTGCATGATGAAGGCGCGGCGCAAGGTAACCGCTCCCAGCAGGAGGATGACTACGGAGTTTTCAAGTTGCCCGCGGAACTGGAAGCCGGCGATTTGTTGCTGGTGCTGGCCGACGGCATGGGCGGCGAACAGGCCGGCGCCCGGGCCAGCGCCCTGGCGGTGCGCGGCTTTGTCGGGGCCTACGATAGGGCGTCGGCTGTCGCTATTCCGGATCGCCTGGAACAAACCTTGGCACATGTCAACGAGCGGATGGCGCGGGATGTGGCGATCGACCCCCAAGGCTTGCACGGGATGGGTTGTACTTTGCTGGCGGTGGTGCTGGCGGAAGAGGGGCTGTACTGGATCAGCGTGGGTGATTCGCCGCTCTGGCTATGGCGGCAGGGGCGGTTGTATCGGCTGAATCAGGACCATGCCTATCGCAGCGTTCTGGCCTATCAGGTGAGCAGCGGGGAGATCAGCGCCGCCGACGCCGCCCGCCATCCCGACCGCAACGCGCTGATCAGCGCTGTCACCGGCACGGAACTGGAACTGGTGGATCTGCCGCGCCAACCCTATCCGCTCGAACCAGACGATCAGATCCTGCTGGCCAGCGATGGCCTGTTAACGCTGGACGAAAAGGAGATTGCCGCGGTCCTGAGCCGCGCCCGGGCCGAGGACCATCCCTGCCAGCAGTTGTTGGCGGCCGTAGCGGGGCGTCGGAACCTGCATCAGGACAATGTCACCGTGCTGTGGGCCCGGTCGGCGGCCCACCGGCCCGCCGCGCCGTGGTGGCGTCGGTCCCGGGTGCGCGCGTCGCTGCTAGCGGTCATGTTGGGTGTGCTGGCGGCCGGCGGGGTCTGGTGGTGGCTAACCCCGGGTGGTGCCTCGCTGACGGTTAGCGCCGTCGCCGCGCCCTAGCGGTTGGTCAAGATTTTTTTGCGGGGTTGGTAAAGCGAAGCGAAATCCACCAATTAGACCGACGACAGTGGAGGTAAGCCGGTCATTTCATCGTTGACGGAACGCTGGCCGCGCCCAGCCAGCCGAGCAGATCGGCTGGTCGTTCCAGGAAGCCATCGGCGCCCCAATCCTCCGGCCGATCCTCGCCGCTCAGATAGCCAAATCCCGCCACCAGGGTAACCAAACCAGCCCGGTTGCCGGCCTGCACGTCGCGCTCGGCGTCGCCGACGTACAGCGATCGACCGGGCGCGACGCCCACCCGTTCGCAGGCGTACCACAGTGGTTCGGGGTCCGGCTTGCGCTGGGCCAAAGTATCGCCGCTGACCACGCAGGCCGCCCGCGGCCAGATATCCAGCGCTTGCAGCAGCGGTTCGGTTAGCCAGCCCGGCTTGTTGGTCACCACGCCCCAGTGGATGCCGGCGCTTTCCAGATGGACCAACACGTCGGCCATGCCGGGAAACAGCGTGGTATGAACCGCGATCGCGGCGCGATACAGTTCCAGGAACCGCTGATTCAGTTCGGCAAAGCGCGCATCATCGGGTTCCAGGCCGAAACCGAGTTTCAGCATCCCCGGCGAGCCGCGGGAAACCGTCGGGCGGATGGCGGCGGGCGGCAGAGCGGGTTCGCCGCGCTCGCGGCGCAGCCGGTTCAAGGCTGCCGCCAGATCGGGGGCGGTGTCCAGCAGGGTGCCGTCCAGATCGAACAGCACGCAGGCGGGCGGAAGCGCCTTCATGCCCAATCGTCCGGCCGGCAATGCACCATATAGTTGACCGTGACGCCCGGACCCAGCCAGTAGTGGCCGGTCAACGGGTTGTAATGCAGGCCGGTGAGATGGTGGAGCGTCAGTCCGGCGGCGCGGGTCCAGCCGTCCAGTTCTGAGGGCCGGATGAACTTGCGGTAGTCGTGGGTGCCCTTGGGCAGCATCCGCAACAGGTATTCCGCGCCGATGATGGCGAACAGATAGGATTTTGGGTTGCGGTTGATGGTGGAAAAGAACAGATGGCCGCCGGGCTTGACCAGCCGGGCGCAGGCCCGAATCGTCGATGCCGGATCGGGAACGTGTTCCAGCAGCTCCATGCAGGTCACGACATCGAAGCTGGCGGGTTCGCTCTCGGCCAGTTCCTCAGCGGTGATCCGCCGGTAGTCCAGCTTCGCGCCGGATTCCAGTTGGTGCAACTGGGCGACCGCCAGCGGCGCCTCGCCCATGTCGATGCCGAGCACCCGGGCGCCGCGCAGAGCCATGCTTTCAGCCAGGATGCCGCCGCCGCAGCCGATGTCAAGCACCCGCTGGCTGGCCAGTCCGTCAGCCCGTTTGTTGATGTAGTCCAGCCGCAAGGGGTTGATGTCGTGCAGGGGTTTGAACTCGCTGTCGGGATCCCACCAGCGGCTGGCAAGCGCCTCGAATTTGGCAAGTTCCTGATCATCCACGTTGAGATTCGCGGTTGTCATGGCCTGGATTACCTTAACGTGTGGATGGGGGGAATGCTCGCTGGCGGGTTTGACTGGCGAGCGACGCGGTTTACGCCCGGCGTCCCGCGTGAATTTTTTTCCGCCAGTCGCGCGCGCGCTGGATGGTTTCGTCAAAATCCAGCGTGGTCAGTCGGCGGTCGGCCAGCAGGTGTTGGCCAGCCACCCAGACGTCGGTGACCTGATGACGGCCGGCGGCGTAGACCAGTTGCGAGATGGGATGGTAGACCGGTTCGGTTTCCGGCTGACCTAAATCCACGGCGATCAGGTCGGCGGCCTTGCCGGGTTCCAGCGATCCGATTTCGCCGCCCAGCCCCAACGCCCGGGCGCCGTTGAGGGTGGCCATGCGCAGCACTCGCGCAGCCGGCAGGACACGGGCATCGCCAGCCACACCCTTGCCGAGGAGGGCGGCGGTGCGCAGTTCGCCGAACAGGTCGAGATCGTTGTTGCTGGCCGCGCCATCGGTGCCGATGGCCACATTGACCCCGGCGGCATCGAGTCGGGCGGTCGGGCAGAAGCCGCTGGCCAGCTTGAGGTTGGATTCCGGGCAGTGGGCGACGTGAGCACCGGCGCGCGCCAGCCGTTCGATCTCAGCAGTCTCAAGCTGGGTCATGTGGACCGCCAGCAGTCGCGGCGACAACAATCCGAGTTGCTCCAGCCGTTCCAGAGGTCGGCAGCCGTGCTCGGCCTGAAACTGGGCGACTTCGGCGGCGGTTTCGTGGATGTGGATGTGGACCGGAATCGCCAGGTCCGCCGCCAGCCGGCCGATCCGCTCCAGCGCTGGCGCCGAGACCGTGTACGGCGCGTGCGGAGCGAAGGCGGTATGGAGCAACGGTTCGGCTTGCAGCGTCTCATGCAGGGCCAGCCCCTGGTTTAGATACTCGTCCAGATTGCGGGCGTAGGCGGTCGGAAAGTCCAGCGCGATTAGGCCGACGCAAGCGCGCATCCCGCAGTCCCGCGCCACGGCGGCGGTGACTTCCGGGAAGAAATACATGTCATTAAAGCAGGTCACGCCGCCGCGCAGCATTTCGGTGATGGCCAACCGGCTGCCATCGCGGACGAATTCGGGATCGACCCAACGGGTTTCCGCCGGCCAGATATGGTCTTGCAGCCAGCGGATCAGCGGCAGATCGTCGGCGAAGCCGCGCAGCAGACTCATGCTGGCGTGGGTGTGGGCGTTGATCAGACCGGGCAGCAGTACGTGCCGGTCCAGGTTCAACGCGACCTCGGCGCGGAAGCGAGTCGCCGCCTGGTCCTGGGGCAGGATGGCGAAAATGCGGCCGTTCTTCTCAATCGCCAGAGCGTGATGTTCCAGAACCAGCCCTTCCGGTTCGACCGGCACGATCCAGTGGGCGTTAAGCAGGGTGGCGATGGATTGCGGCATGGCGTGGATTCTCCGGACGGGGGCGCACGGATTATAGCGGCGGAGGTTCGGAGCGCAAAAAAAGCCCCGGCGAACCGGGGCGCGGATACGGCAGATCAAGCAGCCGGCGAATTACTCGCGGCACATCTCCGTGATGGTGGTCACGTCCACGCGGCGGTTCAGCGCCCGGCCTTCCGGGTTGTCCTTGCCATTGGGCAGGGTATTGGGCGCGACCGGCTTGAGTTCGCCATCGCTACTAACGGCCATCTTGGAACGCGACACGCCCTTTTCGCCCAGGAAAGCGGCCACGGTGTTGGCGCGGCGATGACCTAGTTTGTAGTTATACTCCTCGGTACCCTTGCTGTCGGTGTTGCCGACGATCTTGATCTTGGTGACCTTCTCGGCCCGATTGATGTCGGACGCCAACTGGGTGAGCCTGGCCACCCCCGTCGGCTTCAGATTGTATTTGTCGAACTCGAAGAGCGTGTCGGTGCCCAGTGTGATCTTTTCGCACTGCGGCGCGGCGGGTTCGACCGCCACGGTTGCGCCGCACTCCGCAACATCCTTCGCGGCGGTCCAGTACGGGGTGCGGATGCAGCGGCCGTAGGGATCCTTGACGATTTTGTCCCAGGGATCCACGGCGTAGATGCAGCCGTACTTGTTGGCCGCGTGCGCGGGCAGGGCGGCGAACAGCACCATCGAAGCAGCCAGACCCAGGCTGAGTTTATGCAGTTTCACTTTCATCGGTATACTCTCCCAAACAGGCACTAAAAATTCTGTGCATGGTACGTACAGATTTCGAATCGCGGGGACCGGGTGGGTTAAACCGCGATCATCCACTCGATCAACATACCGGAACGGCGAACCGGCCGGTCATGACGTAATGATACAACGTTGTGTCAGAATTGCAAAAAATGTTGTTCCAACAATAAATGCCCGCATTTTGCGCGCTATCTCGGCATTTTGGCAAGCAATTTTTTATGATAACCCCGCGTGAATCCGATGTGTTTTAAGAGTGCAGCGTATCATTATACTAATGATTTATGAATATTTTTTGGATTAAATCGCCATGACCCCCTCCCATGACCGCGTGCGCGCCATTGTTTGGCGCGAGGAAGCCTTGGAACTGCTGGATCAACGCCGGTTGCCGGATACGGTGCTTTATCGGCGGCTGACGAGCGCGGCGGAAGTGGCCGAGGCCATTTGTGACATGGTGGTGCGGGGCGCGCCGGCTATTGGCGTCGCCGCCGCCTACGGGGTGGTATTGGCGGCGCGCGCGCGGCTTGCCGAATCGCCGAAGCACTGGCAGGCCCGGATCGCCACCGATCTCGCTGCTCT
>WBZP01000702.1_pt1 | contig 44142 bp, 39 predicted proteins | sample 5204301 | NCBI WGS metagenome assembly WBZP01 (sample SAMN12412401, study PRJNA552823) | activated sludge metagenome | isolation source: activated sludge from nitrification reactor of wastewater treatment plant... | place: USA: Pennsylvania | collected 2017
GATGCGGGTGAGCCTCGACGTCCGCACCCGCCCGGTGGTGCGGGTCGAGTTCGGTCTGCCGGAGGAGGCCCGATGAACGCGCGGTTCCGTCACCGCCTCACCCTCGCGGTGCTGGCCGGCCTCGTCCTCGTCGCCGGGATCGCCGCGCTGATCCGCTGAGGGCAGGCTGGGGCGCTTGGCCGACCTCTTCGGCCTGGGGAGCCGCGCGTCGAGCTAGAGGGCACCCACCACGTGGTCGATGCAGGCGGTCAGGGCCGAGATGTCGTCCGGCTCGACGGCCGGGAACATCGCCACCCGCAGCTGGTTGCGGCCGAGCTTACGGTAGGGCTCGACGTCGACCACGCCATTGGCCCGCAGCACCGACGCGACCGCCGTCGCATCGACCGAGTCGGCAAAGTCGATCGTCCCGACCACGTGCGAGCGCGCCGCCGGGTCCGTGACGAACGGGGTGGCGTATGGCGAGGCCTCCGCCCACTCGTAGAGCCGGCTGCTCGAGTCGGCCGTCCGGGCGGTCGCCCAGGCCAGACCCCCCTGGTCGTTGAGCCAGGCGACCTGGTTGGCGAGCATGACGAGGGTCGCGATGGCCGGGGTGTTATAGGTCTGGTTCCTACGCGAGTTGTCGATCGCCGTGGGCAGGCTGAAGAAGTCCGGGACCCAGCGCCCCGAGTCGGCGATCTCGTCGACCCGGGCGAGCGCGGCGGGGGAGAAGGCGGCCAGCCACAGGCCACCGTCGGAGGCGAAGCACTTCTGCGGGGCGAAGTAGTAGACGTCGGCCTGCGCCATGTCGACCGGGAGCCCCCCGGCGCCGGAGGTCGCGTCGATGAGGACCAGTGCGCCGTCGTCGGCGCCGGCCACCCGCTCGACCTCGGCCATGACCCCGGTCGAGGTCTCGTTGTGCGGCCAGGCGTAGGCGTCGACGCCCGGCTCGGCATACGCCGTGGCTCGTGAACCGGGCTCGGCCTTGACCACCGTGGAGGGGCTGAGGAAGGGCGCCTTCGTCGTCACCGAGGCGAACTTCGCGGAGAACTCACCGAAGGTGAGGTGCTGAGCACGCTCGCGGACCAGGCCGAAGGCGGCGATATCCCAGAACGCCGTGGCGCCGCCATTACCGAGGACGATCTCGTATCCCTGGGGCAGCCCGAAGAAGTCGGTGAGCCCGGAGCGGATGGCGCCGACGACATCCTTGACCGGGGCCTGCCGGTGCGAGGTGCCGAGCAGGCTGCGACCGAGCCCAGCGAGGGACTCCACCTGGGCGGCGCGCACCTTGCTCGGACCACAGCCGAACCGGCCGTCGCCCGGGAGCAGATCTGCAGGGATCGTCATGGTCTGGGGCTGCGCGGCGCTCACGCCAGGTCACCTCATCGGTCGGCAGAGACGGACATCAGCCATTCAACCAGCGGCATCGTCGGCCCAGCGGGGCGGTCTTGCGGCGTGGGCTGTGACCCGCTGCACACTCTCGACCCTGCGCACTCTCGACCCTGCACACTCTGGACCCTGCACACTCTCGACCCTGCACACTCTCGACCCTGCTCGCAGCCGAAGAACGAGCCCTCAGATGACGTAGCCGGGAGCGACCTTGTTGGTGTAGCCGGCGACCGCCTCGGGCATCCGCGGACCCTCGCCGACATAGCGGGCCGAGGGCCGGATCAGCCGGCCGGTCTGCTTCTGCTCGAGGATGTGCGCGGACCACCCGGCGAGTCGGGCGCAGACGAACAGCGGGGTGAACATGTTCGCCGGCACCTCGACGAAGTCGAGCAGCACCGCGGCCCAGAAGTCGACATTGGTCTCCAGCCGCCGGTCCGGGTACCGCTCGGCGAGCTCGGCCAGGGCGGCCTTCTCCAGCTCGAGGGCGACCTCATAGCGCGGGGCCTTGAGCCGCGCACAGGTGTCACGCAGGACCGCCGCGCGGGGGTCGTACGCGCGGTAGACCCGGTGGCCGAAGCCCATGAGACGCTCACCGCGGTCCATGACGCCCTTGACATAGGCGCGGGCGTCACCGAGCGCCTCGACGCCCTCCATCATGTGCTTGGCCCGGGACGGGGCACCACCGTGGAGCGGGCCGGACATCGCGCCGACCGCCCCGGAGATGCAGGCCGCGACGTCGGCGCCGGTCGAGGCGATGACCCGGGCGGTGAAGGTCGACGCGTTCATGCCGTGCTCGGCAGCCGAGACCCAGTAGGCGTCGACGGCCTCGACGTGCTTGGGGTCCGGCTCGCCGTGCCACCGGATCATGAACCGCTCGACGATCGTGTTCGCCTTGTCGACCTCGCGCTGCGGGACCATCGGCTTGTCGATGCCGCGCGCCGACTGGGCGATGAAGGACAGCGCGGTGACCGAGGCGCGGGCGAGGTCGTCACGAACCTGCTCCGGGGTGATGTCGAGCAGCGGCCGCAGGCCCCACAGCGGGGCGAGGGTGGCCAGGGCGGCCTGGACATCGACGCGCGGGTCGCCGGAGTGCACCGGCAGCGGGAAGGGCTCGGCCGGCGGGAGCCCGGGGTTGAACTCGTTGTCGACGAGCAGCCCCCAGACGTTGCCATAGGAGACCTTGCCGACGAGGTCCTTGATGTCGACGCCTCGGTACCGCAGCGCGCCGCCTTCCCGGTCGGGCTCGGCGATCGTGGTCTCGAAGGCGATGACGCCTTCGAGACCGGGCCGGAAGGTCGGGTCGGGGGCAGACGAAGTCATGGGTGGTCCTCGGTCCGGGCGGGTGCGCTGATGGCGCCATTGTGCCGTGTCGGGCCAGGCCCGGCGACGAGCGGGTCCGGGTCAGCCTACTGTCGGATCATGGCGAGCGTGGAGCGGGTGGAGTATGACGGTGACGGGCTGAGCGAGTCGATGGTGGCGTCGACGCCATGGGACCAGCTCACCCGGTGGCTGGACGCTGCGGTCGAGCGCGGCCGGCAGCACGGCGACGTGCCCGAGCCGAGCGCGATGTCCTTCGCCACGGTGGACGAGGACGGCCACCCGAACGTCCGGGTCGTCCTGCTCCGCCTGCTTGACCCCCGCGGTCCCGGGTTCGTCACGGACACCTCCTCGGCCAAGGCACGTGAGCTGGCGTCGACCCCGTATGCCGCCGCGACGCTCGCCTGGCCGGCGCTCTTCCGGGCGGTGCGCTTCCGGGGCCCGGTCGAGCGCGTCGAGCAGGAGGTCGTCGACGGCTACTTCGGGTCCCGGCCGTGGGACTCCCGGGTCAGCGCCTGGGCGTCGACCCAGTCGGCCCCGGTGTCGGGGCGAGACGAGCTGGAACGGGCCTTCGCCGAGTATGCCGAGCGGTTCCCGGACCGCGGTGGTGTCGACGACGTCCCGGTGCCGCCAACGTGGGGCGGCTACCGGATCGTCCCGGACGAGGTGGAGTTCTGGGCCGGGCGGCTCGGGCGGCTGCACGACCGGCTGGTCTTCACCCGGGTCGGTGCCGGCACCCTCGCCGACGCCGCAACCTGGCAGCTGAGCCGCCGGCAGCCCTGACGCGGGACCGGCATACGCCGGGTCACTGCGGGATGAAGCCGCTGTCGAGCTGCCACGGGGCGATGGGTGAGTGCTCGAGGATCCACGCCTGGAGCAGCCGGTCCCAGCCGGTCGCGACGACCACCCCGACGACGATGAAGACGACGCCGAGGCCGCGGCGGGCCCAGCCGTGCGAGTCGGCGAGCCAGCCCAGCCGCCGGACCAGCCGCTGGCCGGCCAGCGCGACGGCCAGCAGCGTGGCACAGAGCCCGGCGACATACGCGAGCAGGAGGACCAGGCCGTAGCCGAGCTGGGCGGGCAGGACCGTGACGACGACATAGGCGTACAGCGGGCTGCACGAGGAGAAGACCGGGCCCAGCGCGGCTCCGGTGAGCACCTCGCCCGTGACCCCCGAGCGGCCACGGGCGAGGGCCAGCCGTGACCCAGTGCGCGACTGGAGGTCCAGGCGGGCCGAGATCCGCTCCCACAGGTCCGGCAGCGCACCGACGACACCGAGCCCGATGAGGATGGCGCCGGAGAGCAGCGCCCAGGTGCGCGGCGGGATGGCGAGGAAGGTCGTCGTCGCCTTGAGCAGCAGGGTGAAGACGGCGATCGACGCCCCCAACGCTGCGGTGATGACGAGGGCACGCCGGTGCGGGGAACGCCCACCCGACCCAGCCCCCGGCGCCACCACCGAGCCCCCGACGACAACGGGGAGCAGCGGCAGGACGCAGGGGGCCAGAGTGGTCAGGGCCCCGGCGACGACGGCGCCGAGGAGGGCCAGCATCAGGAGATCTTGGCGAGGATCTCGGCCCCGGTCTTGGTGCCCGTCCAGATCTGCTGCTTCATCCCCGCCGCGTCGACCGCGACGAAGGTGTGCTGCTGGGTGATGCCGTACTTCTGCTTCAGGTCGGTCATCGAGTCGTAGTCGACCTTGACGACGGTGAGGCCGTCGGGCACGCCCGCGGTGGTGAGGGACTGCTCGGTGGCGCGGCAGTCCGGGCACCATGGGGCGTGGAAGAACAGGACGACGTGGGCGCCCTTGGCGGCCATCGCCATGTCCTTGGCGTAGTCGGCGTAGGAGATATACCGACCCTTGGCCATCGCCTCGGTCGAGGTGGTGCCGGAGTCGTGGGGCATCATCGAGGTGCCGGAGTCGTGCGGGGTCATCGACGAGGAGGGGCTGGCGGCCGCGCCCTGGGCGGCCGGGGTCGAGGTCGAGCCGCACGCGGACAGACCGAGGGCGGCGGTGAGGGCGAGAGCGGTGACAAGGGTCTTCTTCATGGCCCCAACCCTGCCAAGGGCCCGCAGCCAGGACCATTGCCCAGGTCTTACGAGGCTATGACGGCTCCGTAGGCAGCTCAACGGTCGCCAGGCACCCAAGGCCGTCGTTGACGACGTTGAGCGTCCCCCCGTGGGCCTTGGCGATGCCCTCGACGACGGCCAGCCCCAAACCAGCGCCGCGGCCGTCGCCGGGGGAGCGGGCGGCGCTGCCGCGCCAGCCGGGTTCGGTCAGATGGGCCAGGTCCTCCGGTGGGATCCCGCCGCACTCGTCGTGGACGCGCAGCCGGGCGCGGTGCAAGGTCGCGTCGCGGCTCGCCGTGACCACGACCTGGCCCCCACCTGGGGTATGCCGCACCGCGTTGTCGACAAGGTTGACCAGCGCCCTGGACAGCTGGCGGGCGTCGCCGCGGACCGCGACCGGGCCGTCGGCAGACCCGTGGACCACCACCCCGAGGCGCTGCGCCAGCGGTCGGATCGTCGCGAGGGTGTCCGAGACGAGGTCGGCGAGCGAGACGACGGTGAGCTCGAGCCGGGTCGTGCCGGCGTGCAGGCTGGTCAGGGCCAGCAGGTCGTCGACCATGCCGGCGAGCCGGTCGGTCTCCCGCCCGATCCGCCGGTGGTACTCGTGCGGGTCAGCTGCGACACCGTCTTCGAGCGCCTCGGCCATGGCCCGGATGCCGGCGAGCGGGGTGCGCAGGTCGTGGGACACCCAGGCGACCATCTCGCGCCGGCTGGCGTCGAGGGCCTCGGCCTTGGCGCGAGCTGCCGCCTCGGCGGCGGCCCGGCGGTCGGCGGCGCGGACCTGTCGGCTGAGCAGGACCCCGACGACGAGGGCGACCGGCACCGTCGCGGCGAGGACGATGAGGACCAGCCCGATGTCGTGCTCGCTGAGGAACATCGCCCTGGCGCAGACGAGCACCCCTGCGGCCATCGAGACGATGACGACCAGGGGCGCACTCACTGTCGCGGCGGGCACCGACCGTCGGGCCAGTCGGCCCACCACCAGCGCTCCGGCCGCTCCGACGACGGCGGTCGTCCCGCCGGCGAGGGCGAAGGCCGTGAGGTCGGGGCTCATCCGGGCTGCTCCGCGGGGCCTGGTGAGGGTGGCATCGAGGGTGCAGGCGAGGTCGGCGTCGAGGGCGGGGGCGACGGGGAGGGCGGCGGCGGCATACCGTCCCAGCGGTAGCCGACCCCCCACACCGTCGCGATCCGCACCGGCGCCGCCGGGTCCGGCTCGACCTTCTCGCGGAGCCGGCGGACGTGGACGGTGACCGTCGACTGGTCGCCGTACTCCCAGCCCCACACCTCGCGCATCAGCTGCTCGCGGGAGAAGGCGACCCCGGGGTGGGACATGAAGTGGGCGAGCAGGTCGTACTCACGGACCGTCAAGGCCAGCTCGGCGCCGCCCCGGACCACGCGGCGGGCCTGCCGGTCCAGGGCGAGGTCGGCGTCGGAGAGCGGCTCCTCGCGCACCGGGGCCGCCGGCGCCGCGATGGCCGCGTCGCCAGGAGGGCCGTCGGCGACCGCAGCGGTGCGGTCGCGCTCGACCCGACGCAGGATCGACTGGATGCGCAGGGTGAGCTCGCGGGCGCTGAACGGCTTGGTCACGTAGTCGTCGGCGCCGACCTCCAGCCCGAGGACGCGGTCGGACTCGTCGCCGCGCGCGGTGAGCATGATGACCGGCAGGTCACCGCGCCGGGCGCGCAGCCGCCGGAAGACCTCCATCCCCTCGACCCGGGGCAGCATGAGGTCGAGGACGAGGAGGTCGGGCGGCTCGGCCGCGGCCGCGGCGAGGGCGAGCTCCCCGTCGGCGGCTTCCGTCACGTCGTACCCGGCGCGGACGAGGTATGACGTGACGACCTCGCGCACCGTCGCGTCGTCGTCGACGACGAGGATGCGGGCCATGGTCGGAGCGTAGGCAGCATCGCGCCCCGGGTCGAGGCCGAGGTGATGACGGAGTCCTTACGTCCCGGTCGTCCGGGCCGTCAGGGTGGGGTCATCGGGCCTGGTAGCGGGCTAGGGCCTCGCGGCGCTCGACGTCATGGTCGACGATGCGCTGCGGGTAGCCGTGGTCGTATCCCTGTGGGTGTCGCCACGGCTCATGGGCGGCCGCGTCGTGGAGGTGGGCGAGCTCGGGCACCCACCGCCGGACGTAGGCCCCGTCGGGGTCGAACCGGCACCCCTGGGAGACCGGGTTGAAGATCCGGAAATAGGGCGCCGCGTCGGTGCCGGTGCCAGCCACCCACTGCCAGCCGTGTGCGTTCGACGCGAGGTCCCCGTCGCGCAGCAGGGCGAGGAAGTGCCGGGCACCGTGCGGCCACCAAAGGTGGAGGTCCTTGACGAGGAAGCTCGCCGTGACCATCCGGACCCGGTTGTGCATCCACCCCGTCGCGGCCAGCTGGCGCATCCCTGCGTCGACGAAGGGATAGCCGGTGCGACCCTCCTCCCAGGCCGCGAGATGCGTTCCGGGTTCGTCATACGACATAGCCAGCGGGCGAAGGTCGGTCCACGCGGACCGCGGGTGGTGCCAGAGCACGTCGGCGTAGAACTCCCGCCAGGCCAGCTCGCTGGCGAAGGTCGCCCCGCCCCGGCCGCCGATGAGCCCGCGGTCCGCGAGGTCGGCGAGCAGAGTGCGGGGGTGCAGCTCGCCATACTTGAGCGCCTCGGACAGCCGGGAGGTGCCGTCGAGGTCGGGCCGGTCGCGATGCTCGGCATAGTCCGCCAGGCCGTGGTCGAGGAACTCGGCCCAGCGGGCCAGGGCCGCCGCCTCGCCGACGGCCGGGCCGTCTCCGCTGGCCGTCTCCACTGGCCCGGCGCCGGGTAGCGACTCGGAGGGCACCCCCGTCCGCCATCTCGGCCCAGGTGGCAGGGTCGCGGGGCGGGGCCAGCCGTGCTCGCTCCAGGCCCGCCGGAACGGGGTGAACACCTGGTATGGCGTTCCGGCGCCGGTGCGGAGCACCCCCGGCCCGACGGCGTACGGCGTTCCCGAGGCGCGCAGGTCCCTCCCGGCCGCCGCCAGAGCGGTCCGGACGCGGGCGTCCCGGCGGCGGCCGTACGGGCTCGGCTCCGCGGTCACGTGGACCGCCCGCGCACCGACCTCCGCGGCGACCTCAGGGACAACCACGGCCGGGTCACCCCAGCGCACGACGAGGGCGCCGTCATACGAGGTCTGGAGGGCGCGCACGGAGGCGGCATACCGGGACTGGCGCACCCGACCCGCGCCCGCCCACAGGGCCGGGTCGAGGACGACGAGAGGCAGGACCGCGCCGCCGTCCAGTGCCGTTGACAGCGCCGGGAGGTCCCCTCGGCGCAGGTCCCGGCGGTGCCAGAGCACTGTGGTCGTCATCGGATGAGAGGCTACGCGTGTGACCGAGCTGATCGACACCACCGAGATGTACCTGCGGATCATCCTCGAGCTCGAGGAGGAGCGGGTCACCCCGATGCGGGCCCGGATCGCCGAACGGCTCGCGCACTCCGGCCCAACGGTGTCGCAGACGATCGCCCGGATGGAGCGCGACGGCCTGGTCACCGTCGCGGAGGACCGGCATCTGGAGCTCACCGCGGAGGGCCGGCTCCTCGCGACCCGGGTCATGCGCAAGCACCGCATCGCCGAGCGGCTCCTCGTCGACATCCTCGGGCTGGAGCTGGAGTACGTCCACGACGAGGCCTGCCGGTGGGAGCACGTCATCAGCGAACGGGTCGAGCGCAAGATCCTCGCGCTGCTCGACGACGGCCGTGAGTCGCCCTACGGCAACCCCATCCCGGGGCTGGATGAGCTCGGCCTGGCGCCCGGTGAGGTCACCGCGTCGGTCTCGAGCCTGCTGGACCTGGCCGGCGACGTCGACCGCCCGGTGACTGTCCGTCGGATCGGGGAGCCGGCCCAGACGGACCCGGCCGCCTCGGCCTCGCTTCGGGACGCCGGCGTGCTCCCGGGCGCGGTCGTGCAGATCGTCCGGCAGGGGCCTGGGGTGCTCGTCAGGGGCGACCGCGAGGCCTACCTCGGGCCACGGCTGGCCAGCTACGTCTTCGCTTCCTGAGCTTCTTCGGCGGTTGGGGGGCCGGATCCAGGGGCTGGCAGGTCGAGACATAGACCACGTTTCGTTTCCTTGCCGTGACCTTAACGTGACATTGCCCCGGCGGCTGTGTACCGTGGGCAGCGCTCACCCCGCCCGTCGAGGTGAGTCCCGTGTGAGGCTCGCCGAGTCCTGTCGCCTCACCTGGGTGCCCTTGAACCAGCCAGGCAGGACCGGGGGAACCACCTTCCGGGCGTCGCGAGACGCCCTTGGGGTGAAGTGCATCAGGCCTCGGCCGACGCACCGGGTGAACTTTCCCACCCGAACCCGACAGCTCACCTCGGAGGCGACTCATGGAGAGGTTTTTCGTGTCTCAGCTTCATGTCGGGCGCCACCGGTCCTCCGGGTACAGCGCGATGGGTGAGATTGCCACCATCGCGGCGCGCACCGCTCGCCCGGCCGTCAAGGCCTCTGCCCTCGTCGTCGCCTCCGGTGGCCTCGTCGCCGCCTACGCCGCGCCGGCCACCGCTGCGCCGGCACCGGCCACCGCAGCCACCGCGGCCGCCGCCCAGTCGGCGGTGGCCCAGCCTGCCGCCGCCCCCGCCGCCGTTCCGGCCAGCTTCGTTGACGGCGCTGCCACGACGCCGCTCGTCTCGGCCCACGAGGCCTTCGTCGCCTCGGTCGTCGCACCCTCGGTTGCCGCGGATGTCACCGCGGTGGGGGATCTCGGGGTGCTCGGCTTCACGGCCAAGCAGGCCGCGGCCGCCACCGTGGCCAAGAAGACGGCGACCCGCACCGTGACGAAGGCAGTCTCCCGGTCCGCCACGCGGTCCACCGGCAGCTCCTCCTCGGGCGTCAAGCCCAAGCCCTCGACGCCCGAGGTGAACATCCCCGGGCCGACCAGCGGCATCATCGCGATCGCCGCGTCGCTGACCGGCATCCCGTACGTCTATGGCGGGTCGAGCACCAGCGGCTTCGACTGCTCCGGCTACACCCAGTTCGTCTACCGCCGCGCCGGGATCTCCATTCCGCGGACCGCCGAGAGCCAGCGTCAGGCGTCGCACAAGGTGTCCAACCCGGCTCCTGGTGACCTCATCTTCTTCGGCTTCCCGGCCTACCACGTCGGCATCTACGCCGGCCCGGGCAAGCTCTACCACGCGTCTCGACCGGGCACGCGGACCTCGCTCGCGTCGATCTGGACCTACAGCAACGTGAGCTACGGCCGGATCTGATCCTGAGACCCCGATGACGACGGCTGCCTTCGTCCCCCGGTACCACGGGCGGCACTCGCGCCCTCGCCGCGGCCTGTCGGTCTCCTTTCCCCGGGTTGGCGTCCCCTCGGTGGGCTCCGCAGGCCCGTATGCCGCGGCAGGCGTTCTCGCCGGCGGGATCGCGATCGGGACGGCGTTCACCGTCGCCGCAGCGGCGTCCGCCTCGACGGGCGGCGAGGTCGGTGCCCTGGCGGCGACAATGCCGCCTGGTGCTGCCTTGTCCGGTCCGGCGCCGTCGGGACTGCTGGGCTCGGGTGTGGGAACGGCAGCGGTGCTCCCCTCCGCCGATCTCCTGGCGCAGACCCGCGCCGTCGTGGCCCCGACGGACGCCCGCAACGCCGTGTCGACCGACGGGGTCCTCGGCTTCAGCGCTAGGGCGGCGGCTGTCGCTACGACCGTCGGCGCCGTGACGATCACACCGGCGGCGGGTGCGGTGAGCCGAACCGCGACCCGCTCCTCGCTGCGGGTCAACACCGGCGGGCTCAGCGCCCACGCCGTCGCGGTGATCGCCGCGGTCCGGGCGAACTTCCCGCAGATCGGCTCGATCGGGACCCTCCGCGGTGGCGGCGGCGACCATGGCTCCGGCCACGCCTGCGACATCATGACCTCGGATGTCGCCCTCGGCACCGCCATCGCCGACTACATGCGGGCGCACGCCGGCGAGCTCGGCATCTCCTACGTCATCTGGCGCCAGCACATCTGGTCGGTGGCCCGCTCGGGCGAGGGCTGGCGGCTCATGGCGGACCGTGGGTCGACCACGGCCAACCACTACGACCACGTCCACGTCAGCGTCTACTGAGGTCGACCCTCGGCTGCGTCATACGGTGGCTGACGGCGCCGTCCTTGAGCGTCACGAGTGCGCCGACGCTGTCCACTTGGTGAGCTGAGCCGCTGCGCTGAGGCCGATCGCGACCGCACAGACCGCCAGCGGGACGCCGTAGGTGGTCAGGTAGGCGCTGATCGCGGTCAGGGGAATGCTCACGTATGGCGGGCCGGGGACCATTCGGGCAGGCAGGCTGGGGGCCAGGCCGAGGCCGATGTAGTGGCTGATGGCGCCGCTGACGGCCAGGACAACCCCGATGACGATGAACTGGCTGGGGTCTTTGGGCATCGCCTCCTGAGCGTACGCGAGGGCGAGCGCGAAGACACTGATGACCAGGGGCAGGCAGTACCCTGCCGCGAAGGCGATCTGGGTCCATTGGTCGTCAGTGGCCCCGCGGGACGTGATCATGTCGGTCGCGACCTCGGGAAGCGCAAGGCCGTACCCGAGGACCGAGGTGAGCACCGCCGTGGCCGCCCACGCGAGTGTGGTGTGGTTCGACAGCCAACCGACGAGCGTGGGGTCCTGGGGCTGCGTCGAGGGGAGGGCTGGTTGCGACATGACGGTTCTCCTTCGCGGCGGTTCGGGCTCGGCCGAGGTTTCGTCCGGCTGACTCCGAGAGTGGAGGTCACCGCTTGGGATCTGCTTAAGTCCCCTTTCTGTCGCGAGGCATGGGGCGGGTCGACAGTTGTCGGTTCCCGGGCATGGGGAAGGGGCCAGCAGCCCCCCCTGGCGGACTGCGGCCCCGTCCTTGGGCAGTATCGACCGATGCCGTACCGGCTGGTAGCCCACGCGGACCAGACCCCTCCGCAGCTGCGTGCGGGGCTTTCGGAAATCTGAGCGACACGGCGGGTAGCATTTCCTCGTGGCGACCAGGGGAGAGCCGCCGGTGGCGGCCAGTGGCGGGGCGGCCGGGCCGTCGGCACGTGCAGCGATCCAGTCGGCCGTGCTCGCGGCATTGGCGAAGGCAACGCTGGAGGATGTCTCGCGCTTCGTCACCTATGACGAGATCAGCCGCCGCGCCCATGTGAGCAAGGGCACGGTCACCTATCACTTCGCCAGCCGCGGCGAGCTGCTCGACGAGCTGCTCTCGGGGGTCTCGGCTGCGGTCCTCACCACCGCGCCCTCGGACTTCGCGCTGCCGATGCCGGGGCTCGCGGACCCGTCCGCTGCCCCGACCGACCCAGCGGACCAGCCAGGGCAGGTGCCAGACCCGTCGGCGTCGATCGACCGGCTGGCCCATGTCCTCGTCGCCCTCGACGCGACCATCCGGCATACCCTCGAGGCACCCATGGCCGAGGGTCAACGGATGGAGGACCTACGGGCTGGTTGTGGCGATGCTCTCGCTGACTGCCCCCAACGACGCGGCGAGCCGACAGACGATCGCGACCCTGCGCGGGCGGGCCCGGGAGTGGCACGTCCGCGCGGCCCGGACGCTGGCCGAGCTCACCGACCGGTCCTGGCGCTCGCCGGATGCACCCGAGGAGTTCGGGATGATGGTCGGCGCGCTCTTCGACGGCTTCCTCGTCGGCCGCCGCGCCGACCCGGAGACCGCCGGGTGGGGGGTCGCGGTCCGCGGGTGGATGCGGCTGTTCATGTCGTTCACCGACTCTCTCCACGATGACGACCAGGGCGGGGTCGAACGGCTCCTCGCGACCACCTCCGGCATCACCCCCGACCCGTCCGACCGGGCCGAGATCGCGGCGGCCGCGGCCCGGGTCTACGCGCGGGACGGCTGGCGGGGTCTTACCCTCGCCGCGGTGGCGCTCGAGAGCGCGCGTGACCCGCAGGCCGTCGGTGCGGCCTTCCGCGGGCGGCGCGGGCTGGCGAGCGCGGTGTGGCTCAGACACGTCCCGACGTTGGAGCGGGCCGCCGCGACGGTGCTCGCGCTGCCCGATGTCGAGCGGGCGCTGCGGGCCTACCTCGAGGCCTTCGTGGGGATCGCCCGCTCCGACCCCGACCTCACCAGTGCCTTCCTCAACGACGTGCTGCGGTACTCGGTCCAGCACGGCGCCCCGGTCGGGCACCCGGACGACCCCCGCAGCCACGCGCCGCTGCCCGAACAGATCGCCAAGGTTCTCGAGGCGTACTCGGGGGAGCTGCGGGTCTTCGTGGGACGGCCCGATGTTGGGCCGGCGATCCGCGAGCGCGAGCTGGACGGAGCGTATGCCGTGACCCCCGAACAGGCGTCGGCGCGCCATCGGTCGGCGATCTACCAGCGTGCCGTGCTGATCAGTAATGCGACGCTGCTGATCTGCATCACCCGGCCGACGGCGAGCGTGGCGGACGTGGTCGACGCCGTGATGGACTCGGCGGTCCACGGCATCCTGCGCTCCTAAAGCCCGGGGGTGTCGGGGGTCTGCGCCAGCCGCCTGCGCCACGGTTGTTCGGGTGTACCGCAGGTATATGTGCGACAGATCAGAACAACCGTGGCGAGGCGGAGGTCACCACGCGAGCCTGCCGTCAGGGTCGGACCTGGATATTGCCTCCAGTGATGGGCACCTGGGCCGTCGGGCTGCCCAACCGATAGACGGTGCCCGCGCTGCTCCAGACCCGGACGGCGTAGGTGTCCGGGGTCAGGGTGTTGCTCGAGCCCGGCTCGCCCTTGTCCGTTACGTCGACCTGGAACTGGTAGTTGCCACCGATCGGGTATGCCGTCCCGGTGACCCGGTTGGCGGCGGTGAGCGTGGCCTTCCCGGTGTAGGTCGCCGAGCAGATCTTCGGGGTGGTCGTTGTGCATTTGACAGACAGAGCCTTCATGTCATTGCTCTTGACGATCCAGTTGTAGTCACCCGCCGGCAGGAACCCACCGGTCGGGTTGACGACGCTGTCCGCCGCCACGCTGAACCGGTAGATGTACAGGCTGTTGCCCTGGATCTGCCCGTTCTTCAGGTACTTGACGGTGAACCCGAAGTTGCTGCGGGTCGTCAACGTCGGCTCGGTCAGCCAGCCGCCTCCGGTGGTCCGGCCGGTCCCGGGCGCCACGACCGCGACCGACGAGACGTCCATCGGGGCCGTGTAGTAGCCATTCGTCACGAGCCGGACGATGACGAGGTAGGCGCCCTCGGTGAGGGTCACCTGGCACGAGGCCACCCCCGCGCCGGGCGCGGTGACCGAGACAGCGCCCGTGCAGGTCGCCAGCGGGGTGGTGTAGCCGGCATCGCTTGCGGCATACACGGTGAAGCTGAGCGAGGTGGTGCCCAGCTTGTCGCCGAGGCTGCCGTCGACTGCCTCGGTGATCGTTCCGGCCAGCTGGACCGCACTGGACCGGTATGTCGACACCGTGTCGAGCGTGTCACCGGTGTAGGTCACCACGGCGTCTTCGCGGGTGACGCTGAAGGTGCCGTCGACATAGGTCACTGCGTAGCTATCGCTGCTCTGACCGGTGCAGGTGATCGGGTAGTCCCCGGCCGGGTCGGTGATATGCCCACCGGCATCCACCCCGGCCGTGGTGGAGCAGGTCGTGGTGCCGGTGAGGTCGCCTGGGCCCTCCCCGTTCACAAACCCGTCGTACTCGAAGGTCAACGCCGGGGCCAGGTCGCTGTACTGCCCGGTCGCGTCGTGCGCCGTGATCGTCAGCGCCGCCTTCTCGATCGTGTAGTCCGCGCTGCCGGAGCTCGGCGTGTGGTTGGCGTCGCCGGGGTATGCCGCGGACGCGGTGTAGTCACCGGCCGCTGTTGGTGCCGTCTCGCTCGGTCCGTAGGTTGTCCCGTTCCGGCCGACGTAGGTGACGGTGAGGGTTTCGTCGAGTGACCCGGCCCCGGTGACCTGTGCGGTCCCCCCGTGCGGGTTCCCGTCATATGTCGCGTTGGGTGCGGTGACGGTGACCTCGGAGGGTGCGAGGGCGATCGTGTAGTCCGCGCTGCCGGAGCTCGCCGTGTGGTTGGCGTCGCCAGGGTATGCCGCGGATGCGGTGTAGTCGCCGGCCGCTGTTGGTGCGGTCTCGCTCGGTCCGTAGGTGGTGCCATCGCGGCCGACGTAGGTGACGGTGAGGGTTTCGTCGAGTGACCCGGCCCCGGCGACCTGTGCGGTCCCCCCGTGGGGGTTCCCGTCATATGTCGCATTGGGCGCGGTGACGGTGACCACCGACGTCCCCTTGGCGATGGAGTAGTTGGCGTTGCCGGAGCTCGCCGTGTGGTTGGTATCCCCGGGGTAGCTGGCCGCGGCCAGGTAGTCACCCGTTGACGTCGGGGCGGTGGTGCTCGGCCCGTAGGTCGTGCCATTGCGGCCGGAGTAGGTGACGGTGAGGCTCTGGTTGAGTGACCCCGCGCCCGTGACGGTCGCGGTCCCGCCGTGCGGGGAGCCGTCATACGTGGCAGTTGAGGCTGTGACGGTGACCATCGACGCGGCCTGGGCGATGGTGAACTGCTTGCTGTCCGAGCTCGCCTCGTAGGTGTCGTCGCCGGGATAGCTCGCGCTGGCCGTGTACGTGCCGGCGTTGACCGGTGCGCCGGGACCGGGGGAGTAGGTGACGCTCGGGTTGGCGACGACCTCGCCGCTGGGGTTGGTCGTCACCGCGGTGGCCGTCTTGGCGGTGCCGTCATACACGGCTCCGACGGGGACGGTGACGGTGGTCGTCGTCGCGGTCTTGCCCCAGATGGGCGTGATGAGGAGGACCCCATTGCCGGCCCCGAGCATGGTGTAGCTCGTGCCCGAGCCGAGGGTCACCCGCGCGGTTCGCAGGCTCTGCCCGCCGCCGCCACCGCCGCCACCGCCGCCGAGGTAGTGGCCAGCAGTGCCGCCGCCGCCACCTTGGACGCCGCCCCCGCCACCGCCACCCCCACCGGCGGACGAACCGAAGGCGCTGGAGCTGCCCGACCCGCCGATCGCACCGACCTCCGAACCGCCGACGGAGCCTGCCCCGCCGCCGCCACCGCCGCAGCAGGGGTCGCCACCATCGCCGGCAGCGCCCGCGGCACCGCCGCGGCCACCAGCGGTGTAGAGCCCGGCACCGCCCCCACCGCCCCCACCGGCGGCTGCGAGCAGGAGGCTGCCCGCGGTGAGCGGGTATGCCGTGGAGATGCCGGTGGCGCCGCCGCCTCCTCCTCCGCCGCTGCTGGAGTTAGGGGCCCCGTCAGCGGTGCTGAAGCCAGCCTTGCCGCCCCGGACGACGCCGAAGCCGCCATCGCCTCCTCCGCCGTTGCCGAAGGACTCGGACACCCCGCCTCGGCCACCCTGGCAGCCGACGGCGATCGTGTAGACATCGCCCGGCGACACACTCAGCCGGCCGACGATGACGGCTCCGCGCCCGCCGGGCCCGGCGGCGACGTAGGTGCTCCGGCCGCTCGTACCACCGGCCGCACCGGCGGTGACCAGGGCCAGCGAGGTCACTCCGGCGGGGACGGTGTAGCTGGTCGGCGTGCCGGTGCACGCGAAGGCCTGCGGTAGACCGTCGGGACCGGTGTACTTGAGGGTGACTGAGCCGTCGTCGAGGGTCGCGGCGCTCTGGTGCGAGGCGAAGAGCACCGACCCGTCGTTGGAGGAGTCGCCCGCTCCACCGCCGCCACCGGCAGTGCCGCCCGCGGTGCCACCGCCACCGCCCGTGCCACCGTTCGGGTAGCCGCCGCCCCCGCCGCCGCCACCTCCGCCGGAGGAGGAGTTGTCCGCGTCGCCGCCGGTGGTTCCGTCCGGCGCGGGCGAGGCCCCGCCCGTCCCGCCGGGGCGTCCGCCGGCGGTCCCGTCCCCGTCGGGGGCCGTCCCGCCACTGGTCGCGGAGTAGAAGAAGCCGGCCGCGCCCGTTCCGCCGCCGCCGCCGGCGACGATATGCGGCGTGCCGGTGCCGTCGTCCGCGATGCCGCTCGCGCCGCCGCCGCTGCCACCGGTCTGGGCCAGGATGTTGTCGGTGCCGCCGGCGCCACCTCGGGCGAAGCCATAGCCGTTGCGGCACCCGACGGTGATCCGCAGCATGTCGCCGGGGCTGACGAAGAGCACTCCCGTGGACTTGCCGCCGTGTCCGCCGTGGTCACCGCCGCCGCCCGCCCCGGTCACGATGACGTCCATGGCCGTCACGCCCGGTGGGACGCTGAACTGCTGCGGGAAACCCTTGCAGGTGAAGGTGATCGTCTGCGGGTTCCCGGTGGCCGCGGTGGTTGCCGAGGCGCCGCTGACCACCGAGAGGGCTGACAGCACCAGGCCGAGTGCGGCGCCCCCGGCGATCCGCCGAGCCGACCTGCTGAGCCTTGCCGTCGTGTGGTTCGGGGCGGGTCTGCGCGTGCGGGCCGGCGAGGTGGCGGCCGGGGACTGGGCGACGAGTCGTGGTGCGCGCATGGGGGGCCTCCGTTGACAAGGGTGGGCACGCGCGAGAGAGCCACCCGACAAGACTGCGCCAAACTAGGACAAAGCGAACCCCGATCGGCGAACACTATGGGCAGCCTTACCTCACCCGCAAGAGGGTGGCGTGCGTCCGCTCGAAACGTGAGGTGGCGCTGGAGGGTGGTCGCCAGGACGCCGGCGGCCGGTGAGCCGGTATGCGCGGTGGTGCGTGAGTCGTCCATGGCGTGGCAAGGCGCAGGCGCATCGAAGCCCACCAGGAGGGCGCGCCTGCACCCCGTACGCCCCGGGTCAAGGCGTCGCGGTGGAGTCCAGGACTGCCCCGGGATCCGAGGGAGACGTGGCGGTGCCGCGGACGGCCACGTGGACGCTGGCGAGCGGTGGGGTGCATGGTTTGGACGTGCAGGCTGCGTCCAGGCGGATCGTGAACACGCCCTCGCCGTCGGCGACCTCGTTGCTGAACACGACCGCCGTTGACCTGTCGCCCTCGTCCAGGAACGGACCGCTCGGCAGCTTCCGGCCCTCGGCATCGACATCTCCCGCCCCGTTGTGGACCACAGGTCCGGGGCCGTCAAGGATCAGTCGGTCGTGGCACGGTCCCGAGGCCTCAAGCCACAGGTAGTCCTGTCTGCCCATCGAGATGGTGTTGTCGCCGGGCAGCAGTGCAACTGGGTCCAGCGGGCTGCGGATCCCCTGGTCTGAGGGGCCGGGGTTGGGCCTCCCGATCACGATACGCAGCCCGGCACACTCACCCGTGGTTGCCAGGGCAGCGGGCTGAGGACGTGCCGTTCCGTCCCGGAGCGCGCCGACGCCCCAGACACCTGCGGCAAGTGCCCCGGCGGCGGCGAGAGAGCCAGCCGCCGCCAGAGAGCCAGCCGCCGTACGGAGGCGACGGTCGCGGCGCAGGCGACGGGTGACACGACCCGGCAGATCCACCGTCGTGACCTGGCGCACGTGGAGCTCCATGCTCTCTTTGAGGAGTTCGTCCAAGGTGTCCATGTCAGCATTTCTCCTTCGGTGCGGAGGCTGCCCAGTCGAGCAGCTCGCTGTGGGTACGGAGCGTCGTATAGGCGCGGGAGGCCAGGCTTCGGACCGTTCCGGCCGCGCAATGGAGGTGGTCAGCGATCTCCTCGTCGGTCATCCCTTCGTAGATCCGCAGGACGAGCACTGCCCGTTGTCGCGCAGTGAGGACCCCGAGCGCCCGCCAAACGATCAAGCGGTCATCAGTCGGCACCGACGGACCGGCAGTGTCGACCAGGTCGTCCTCAAGGAGTGGGACCTCGGTCGAGCGACGATGACGACGCGAGGAGATGTACATGTTGACCATCACTCGCCGTAGGTACGCTTCACTGTGCTCGGGTGGTCCCTCGTGACGCCAGCGCCGGTAGACCTTCACGAAGGCATCCTGGAGCAGATCCTCCGCGCGATGGTGATCGCGGGTGAGTAGGAAGGCGACGCGCAGGAGTCGGTGCTGCCGGGCGGCAACGAACTCCTCGAAGTCAGGCAGGTCACCCCGCATCGCGCACCTCCTCGTCTGCTTGCTACTGCAGTAGACGCATGCAGAGCGGTGTTCTGCTGCGTCTGAGTGCCGGTGCATCGCACGGTCGGCGCCCGTGGCCGCTTCGAGCTGGTCAACCGATATGCGCGGTGGTGCGTGAGTCGTCCATGGCGTGGGCAATGCGCAGGCGCATCGAGGGGTGCATCGCGAGGGCGTCGAGCTCGTCGGGGTCGATCCAGGAGACCGCGCGGCTCTCGGGGCTGGTCCGTCCCTGGCCCCCGACCAGCCGGCACCGGAAGGCGATCGAGAACTGCTGGCGGACCTCGCCGTCGTCATACGCCATGACGTGGCGGGGGTTGGTGTAGATGCCGGTCAGGGCGAGGACCTCGACGTCATACCCGGTCTCTTCCTTGACCTCGCGGACGACGGTGCCGGCGATCGACTCACCGATCTCGTGGCCGCCGCCGGGGAGGGCCCACAGGTCGTTGTCGGTGCGGTGGATGAGCAGGATGCGGCCACGGTCGTCCTGGACGATCGCGACGACGGACGGGACAACGCTGGTGGCCGCCGGTGCGCCCGGGTCGTCGAAGTAGTCGGTGCGCGTCATCTCGCCCATCCTCCTCGACCAGAGAGTATGCCGCCCCCCGGCGCTCACTCCTCGTGTGCACGAAAGCGCAGAGATGCTGCGCGTGTCCACAGCACGATGCTTGAGGCTTCGCCACAAGCGTCCTGCTGTCAGAGGCCGGTGACGCTTACCGGGGTCAGCGAGTCGGTCGTGGTTCCGTTCCCGAGCTGTCCGTCCGCATTGGCCCCCCAGCATTTCGCGACGCCAGCGACCGTGAGCGCGCACGCGTGGAAGAGCCCGGCGGAGATGGCAGCAACTCCGGTGGTCAGCCCACTGACCTGGACCGGGGTCGCCGAGTCGGCGGTGGTCCCGTTCCCGAGCTGTCCACCGGCGTTGTACCCCCAACACTTGGCGGCGCCGCTCGCCACCGCACAGGTGTTCCAGGTGTCGGCGTTAATGGCGGTGACTCCGGTGGCCAGCCCGGTGACCTGGAGCGGGGTAGGTGAGGTGGTGGTGGTCCCATTCCCGAGCTGCCCGCCGGAGTTGAACCCCCAGCATTTCGCGGCACCCCCCGCGGCGATAGCGCAGGTGTGCATCACGCCTGCGGTGATGGCGGTGACTCCGGTGGTCAGTCCGGTGACCTGAACCGGCGTCTTCGAGCCGGACGTGGTCCCAGTGCCGAGCTGTCCAGTCCCGTTGAAGCCCCAACATTTGGCAGCCCCGCCGCTGGTGAGTGCGCACGTGTGGAAGAGCCCGGAGGTGATCGCGACGACTCCGGAGGTCAGCCCGCTGACCTGGACCGGGGTCGACGAACCGGTGGTGGTCCCATTCCCGAGCTGTCCATCCCAGTTGCCGCCCCAGCATTTGACTGCGCCCCCCGTGGTCAGCGCACAGCTATGCCAGGCGCTAGCCGTGATGGCGATGACTCCGGTGGTGAGTCCGCTGACCTGGACTGGAACTGACGAGTCGGTGGTGGTGCCGTTGCCGAGCTGCCCATCCGAGTTGACCCCCCAGCATTTGACTGCGCCCCCCGTGGTCAGCGCGCAGGTGTGGCCGGGAGTGTCGGACTCGCTGCCGGCGGAGATGGCCTTGACTCCGGAGGTCAGCCCGCTGACCTGAACCGGGGTGGACGAGTTGACGGTGGTTCCGTTCCCGAGCTCTCCGAACTCATTGTCGCCCCAGCATTTCACCGCACCTAAGGTGGCCAGCGCGCACGTGTGGAACCGGCCGGCACTTATGGCCCCGACGTACTTGTAGCGGTTCTGTGAAGTTCCAAGGCTGGTCCCGCCGGGGGTGGTGACCCGTACGCTCACCGTCCCAGGTGCACCACCGGGGGCGACGGCGGTGATCTTGGTCGCCGACACGACCGTCAGTCGTGTTGCGGGGCGGGACCCGAAAAGCACCTTCGACGCACCCGTGAATGAGGTACCCGTGAGGGTCACGGTGTTGGCTCCCGCCAGGGGTCCCTCCGTGGGGGAGACCGCAGTCACCGTCGGGACGGCCTGGTACGTGTACCGGTTCTGCGGCGCTCCCGCACTCGTCCCGCTGGGGGTGGTGACCCGCACATTAACCGTGCCCGCGGTGGCGGCCGGTACGACCGCGGTGATCTTTGTGGCGGACGCGACCGTGAAACGGGTCGCGGGCAGGGTCCCGAAGAGGACCTTCGAGGCGCCGGTGAATGTGGTGCCGGTCAGAGTGACGGTATTCCCGCCCACGAGTGGCCCCGCAGAGGGCGAGACCGCGGTAACCGTCGGGGCCGACGCCGCGGAGGCGGGGAGGCTCGGAGCAAAGGCCGAACCAACCCCCAAGGCCACCGTCACGGCCCAAGAGAGGAATCCAGCGGTGGACCAGCGTGCCGTCGGGCGCATCATGGGGCTCTTTCGTGGGAACAGACCATTCGCCAGCGAACCTAGCGCAGCCAGCGGGAGCGCCGGTTGGAAATGCGCGACTCGCGTCAGACCTTGAGCGGCAACGACCACGACATGAGATGCCGGACGCACTGGCGGGCAATCCGACGGGCTCGGTTCCTCCCTGACGAAGCTCACTCGCGACATCGCGCCCGCCCGCCGGTCATCGTCGTTTGGCGGCCGAGGGTGGGGAGGCTCTCCACGCCCCAGGAAATGAGGTCATCGCGAATGGGCAACATCTTTCCCATTCCTGAATGGGAAAGATGTTGCGCAACTGAAGATGTGCACGTACAAGAACCCGGGGTTGAGCTGGGCAAGATCCTGGCTGCCCTGGATGTTCTGGGGCTCGTCATCCGCCTATCCACGACTGAGGACAACGCTGGCACAACGGAGGGTGAGCTTCTCGACCTGCTGGATCAGGAGGGGCTGTGACCAGCCGCACCTCTGTCCCTGGGCTGACCGTGTTGCAGTGGAGCGGGTCAACGCCGCGTTCGGGAACCTCACGGGCACCAGCAGGCCCGCAAGGGTCACCTCGAGTGTCCCTGGCGGCGGTTCCGTGAGCCGCTGACCTGCGCAGATGTGTTGTGCCCCCGGCGCGAATCGAACGCGCGACACCCGCTTTAGGAGAGCGGTGCTCTATCCCCTGAGCTACGAGGGCGCACCCGGCATACCGCCGCCGGAGGCAGCCGCAAGCCTACCGGGCGTACCCTGCCGACATGACCGGCTCCGACTTCCGCGGGATCCCCACTGACGCCGTCGAGTTCTACCGCGAGCTGCGCGCCGACAACACGAAGGTGTGGTGGGCCGCAAACAAGCAGCGGTATGACGGCCACGTCCGCGAGCCGCTCACCCATCTGGTCGACCTGCTGGCCGACGAGTTCGGGGAGGCCTCGCTCTTCCGGCCCTATCGGGACGTCCGGTTCAGCCCGGACAAGACCCCATACAAGGACCACCAGGGTGCCCTGGCGCTGACCGACCGGGGCGTCGGCTACTACGTCCAGCTCAGCGCGGACGGGCTGATGACCGGCGGTGGGTTCAACGCCGCGGGCCCGGACCAGACCCAGCGGATGCGCGCCGCCATCGACGACGACCTCGTCGGCGGGCAGCTGCAGCGGATCTGTGCCGCACTGGTGGAGGCGGGTTTCGTCATCGACGGGGAGCAGCTCAAGACCAAACCGCGTGGGGTCTCGGACGACCACCCGAGGCTCGCGCTGATGCGGCACAAGTCGATGATTGTCCTACGGCGATACGGAATTCCTTCCTGGCTCGACACCCCCGCGGTCGTCGACCACGTCCGGCAGGACTGGCGGACGATCCGGCCGCTGGTCGAGTGGCTCAGCACCCACGTCGGCCCGACGACGGTGGACCGAGGGCCAAGACCCGGGCGCGGGTAGCACCGGGGGGAGTCATCCGACGACGAGGACCCGACCTCGGCCAGCCGCCCCCGCACGCCGCTCCGGATTGGTTAGCCTGCTGAGGTGAGCGAAGAGCCCCCCGTCGAGCGCGCGGCCCTGGTCGGCGCGACCCTCGACGCGTGGCAGCGCGAGCTCACCAGCCTCGGCGGGCCAAACACCCTGCTGTGGTACCGCGACGGCGACCTCACCCTCGACCTCACCCGGGCCCACCCCGGGGGAGTGGCGCGCTTCCTCGCCGGCAGCCGCACCCGGCTCAGCGACCTCTTCCGGGAGCCCAGTGCGTACCAGGAGGCCTCGAGCACGGCAGCCGAGATCCGCAGGCACGCCCAGCGGCTGCTCGACGAGCGCGGCCTGACCACCGCCTACCTCGCCGTTGGCCTGGCCACCTGGCGGCCCCCGGCCGGGCAGCGCCAGGCGGTCGCGCCGGTGCTGCTGCGCCAAGTCGCGCTCAACCCGGTCGGGCACCCCGCGGCCGACGCCGCGGCGGCCGCTGCGGCCGCCGCTACGGCTAGCGCCAGCGGCGAGCTCCCCGAGGCCGCCACCACCGTCACCGCCGCCACGGCCCTGAGCGGCGCCACCGCCCTGACCGAGGCCGGCGACGACGGCGACCTCGCCCTCGACCTCGGCGCCCACGTCGAGGTCAACCCGGTCCTCATCAGCTACCTCCGCGAGGGACGACGCATCAGCGTCGACGCCGCCGCGCTCGAAGCCCTGGCCCACGGCGAGGACGGCATCACCCCCGGCCCGGTCTTCGCGCGGCTGCGCGAGCTCTGCGCCGAAATCCCCGGCTTCGAGGTGCTCGAGCGCCAGGTCGTCAGCACCTTCCCGTTCGCGAAGATGGCCCACGTCGCCGACCTCGGCGCGACCCGGGACGCCCTCGCCCGCAGCGAGATCGTCGCCCTCCTCGCCGGAGTGGAGTCCGCCCGCCCACGCGGCACCGACCGCATCCCGCCCTGGCAGGACAACCCCGACCCCCGCTCCGAGCTGCTCGTCCTCGACGCCGACTCCACCCAGCGCGCCGCCATCGACGCCGCCCGCGCCGACGCCGACGTCGTCATCACGACCCCGCCAGGCACCGGCGCCACCCAGACCGTCGCCAACACCCTCGCCACGCTCGCCGCCCAGGGCCGGCGGGTGCTGCTCGTCGCCGAGGACGCCCGCGAGCTCGAGTCCGTCGTCGACCGGCTGAGAACCGTCGGCCTGGACGACCTCGTCCTCACCGTCCCCGACGGCGGCCGCGACCGGCTCCGCGTCGTCCGCGAGCTCGCGCTCACCCTCGAACGGCGTCGCCACGACCGCGCCGACGCCCACCGCCAGCCCGCCGCCCACCACAGCGCCCAGCTCGCCAGCCTCGCCGAGACCAGCGCCCGCCTGGCCGAGCACGCCCGCACCATGCATGCCGTGCGCGAGCCGTGGGGGGTCACGGCATACGAGGTGGAGAACCACGTGGCGGCCGCGGCACGCGCGCAGGACCCGCCGAGCTCCCGGGTCCGCCTCACCAGCGACACCGTCGCCGCGACGCGGTGGGCCGACGTCGAACGGGTCAGTGCCGAGATCGTCGCTGCCGCCGAGTCCGGTGGGTGGGCGACCGGCCGCCCAGACCCTTGGTATGGCGCCCGCGTCACCTCCCCGGAGGACGCCGACCGGGCCCGCGGCATCGTCGAACGCCTCGCCGGGACCCTCCTCGACGACATCGGCGACCGGGTGCGCCCGGTCCTCGAGGACGCCGGCCTGCCGATCGCCCCCGCCCCCGACCCAGCCGCCCAGAGCGCCTCCCTCGCCACGCAGGAGGCCGCCACCGACGAGTCTTCCGACCCCGGCGAGACCGTCGGCCACTGGGTCCGCGCGGTCGAGACGCTCGACGGAGTGCACCGCACCCTGGAGATCTTCCGCCCCGAGGTCTTCGCCACCGACCTACGCGAGCACATCCTCGCCGCCGACGACGGCTCCGACCTCGGCTGGGCCGCCCGGTCGAGGGTGCGCCGCGAGACGCGCACCCTGCTGCGCCCCGGCCCGGTCCCCGACGAGATCGCCGACAACCTCCGCGACGCCGCGACCCAGCGCGACGCGTGGAAACGGCTCGTCGGCCCCGGCTCGCGGCCGCGGACGACGCCGCACGTCCCTCAGGCCCAGCAGGCCCTCGCCGAGCTGGTCCCCGACCTCATCTGGCTCGGCGAGCGGCTCGCGACCACCCCGGCCGGCGGCGCCCTGCTCGAGACGCCCCTCCCGGAGCTGCGTGAGCGCGCCGCCCAGCTCACCGCCGCGACCGACCGGCTCGGCGCTCTGCCCGAGCTCGTCGGCACTCTCGACCACGTCGCGGCCGCCGGCTTCGGCGAGCTCACGGCCGACCTCGCCGCCCGCGGCGTCCCCACGGACCGGATCCCTGCCGAGGTCGAGCACGTCTGGTGGTCCTCGCTCGCGGCGCATCTGGTCGCCACCGACCGGGCCTACGCCGCCCACGACGGTCCTGAGCTGCACGAGAGTCTCACGGCATACCGCATCCTCGACCGGGCCCACCTTGGCGCGGGACCGATGCGCGTCCGGGCCGCGGTGGCCGAGCACGCCATGCGCGCCGACCGCGCCGTCATCGACGCCCTCACCCGCGCCGTCGCCGCCCCCCCGCCGGTACGCACCCTGGTCGAGCAGGCCGGCGCGGGTCTGCTCGCCATCGCCCCTGTCTGGGCGATGAGCCCGTATGCCGTCCCCGCGGTGCTGCCGCCGGGCGTCCGCTTCGACACCCTCGTCGTCCTCGAAGCACAGGCGACGACGGCCGCTCGGGTGGCCGGGGCGCTGGCCCGATCGGAGCGGCTCGTCGCGGTCGGTGACCCGCTCGGCCCACCCCCCACGTCCTTCGTCGTCGGCTCGGTCCCGGACTCGGCGGCGGGCGAGACCGCCACCTCGCTGCTCGCCGCGCTGGCTGCCCTGCCGCACCGCAGCCTCGGCATGGTCCACGGCCACCGCAACCCGGGCCTGCTCGACCTGCTCGCCGCCCTCGGGAATGCCGGCCGGGTCGTCGCCCACCCCAGCCCCGACCGGACGCCACCGCTGCGGTTGGAGCAGCTGCACACCACCTCGGACGTCGTCCCCGAGGGTGACGAGCCGATCGAGACCAGCCCGGCCGAGGTGGCGGCCGTCGTCGCCCTCGTCCGCGGCCATCTCACGACGCGCCCGGAGGAGTCCCTCGCCGTCATCGCGGTCACCGACGTCCACGCGCGCCGCATCGCTGCCGCGCTCGGTGCGGCCGGGCTCAGCACCGGGCTGGGCGGGCGTCGGCCGGTGGAGGTTGCCGCCGCGTCGGACTGCGGCGCCGTCGCGGCCGACCGGGTCATCCTCGCCGTCGGCTACGCCAAGACCCGCCACGGCCGGGTCCTCCACCGGTTCCCCACCCTCGCAGGGCCCAACGGCGCCACCCTGCTCGTCGCCGCGCTCGGCCGGGCGCGCCGCGAGGTCACCGTCGTCTCCTCCCTCGCCCCCGACGAGCTGGAGGACTCGCGGCTCACCTCCCCGGGTCCGCGCCTGCTCAAGGACCTCCTCCGGTATGCCGCCCAGGGCCCTGCGACGCCGGCCAGTGGCCCGACGGCCGACGCTGACCCAGTCGCCGGTGCCGAGGGTGGGACGGGCCGGCCTGGTGGGGCCGGTGTGGCTGTCGGTCCGGGTGCGGTGCTCGGTGAGCTCGCCGACCGGCTCCGCAAGCACGGACTCAGCGTCGAGGACGGACCGGATGGTGTCGACCTCGTCGTCCGGGACCCCGATGCCCCCGGTTCGCCACGGGTTGCGGTGCTTGGTGACGGGCCGGCATACGCGGCGCAGCGCTGCGTACGGGACCGCGACCGACTGCGGCCCGAGGCACTGACCCGGCTGGGCTGGCGGGTGGTGCAGGTCTGGAACACCGACATCTTTCGCGACCCGGCCCGTGACGTCGTCCGGGTGCTCACCGCCATGCGCGGCGATTCGGACCACCGGGCGACCGAGCCGGAGTCGGGACCGGACCTGGGGCCCTACCTCGGGCCGAACCCGGGGTCTGACCAGGGCGGCGCTGCCCAAACCCCCCGGCCCGGCACCCATGGCCCCGCCGCCCCGGACGCCCCAGAGGGGTACGACACCGAGGCGGGCGGGGGCTGGCTCCGGCGGCGGCGGCGTCGGGCGGATCGTCCCGCGACCGCCGACGGCGCCACGGAGCACCCTGGGTCGACCTACGACGACACCGACCTCGGCTGGGGCGACCTACTGACCAGCGGTCGGGACGCCTGGCTCAAGGAGCAGCGGCCACCGCATTGGGAGTAGGCAACACTCCGGCAGTGCAAGAACACCGCGCGCCAACCACCTGCAGAGATACATCGAGGGGGTGGGAGCCGGAGCTCCCACCCCCTCGACGAGGTGCGTGGTCAGGTGCCGTGCGCTGCCGTCACCAGACCCGGAGGTACAGCGTGGATCAGCGGCGGTTGAGGGCGTCGCGGATCTCGGTGAGCAAGGTGACCTCCTCCGAGGGGGCCGCGGGGGCCTCCTCGCCGGCGGCACGCCGAGCGGCGATCGCGTTCATCGGGACGACGACCATGAAGTACACGGCCGCGGCCACGATGACGAACGAGATGAGTACCGTCAGGAAAGCGCCGAGGTGGATCCCGCCGGGCACCCAGCCGGAGAAGTTCGGCGTGGAGAACACCTTGCCGACCAAGTCCATGAGGACCGTCACGAAGGCCTCGATGACCTTCCCGAACGCACCGCCGATGACCACGGCAATCGCCAGGTCGACGACGTTGCCGCGCATCAAGAAGTCCTTGAAACCCTTGAGCATGTCGTATTTCCTCCACCTAGGAGTGTCGGCTGCCGCAGGCGATGGCCTGGGTTGGTTGGTGGCGTCCTCGCCCCGGCGATAGCCAAGTGTCGTCACCCCCCGCTGGGTCGCAGTGGGTGTGGATCGACGCGTCTGCTCGTGCCGGCCACCTGAGCCGCCCCCGCAGACACGCGACCATCAGGGTAGCGCAGGTCACTAGCGGTCGCCTCTCATGAGCGCTCCGGCGCGGGTCGCAACAGTTCAGCCCGGCCCGGCTCGCCCTGCCCGAACCCGGCTCGCCCTGCCCGAACCCGGCTCACCCCTGCCCAACCCTGGCTCACCCCTACCCAGCCCGGACGCCGAATGATCGGTACGGGGCCGCCCGCCAAGTCAGCCGGGTCGGGCCCGCACCACGACGACGAGCGGCAGGTCCAGGTCGGCCCGCGCCCGGGCGAGGGCGACCGCTTCTGCGGGCCGCAGCGCCAGGAGCACCGACCCGGCTGCCCCGTCCGCGCCCAGGTAGTCTCCACTGGCCGCGGTGGGGTCGGCGACGACGAGCGCCGCGTCGGCCAGGGTCGCCCCGGTCGCCGGTGCGAGGAGGTCCACCCGGTCGCCGGCGCGGAGCACGCCAAGGGTGGCCCGGTCCACGCCCGCGACGGCGGTGACCACCCGGTCGGCGCCGCCAGGAGGCCCGGCCCCGCTCCTCAGCAGGCGCGTCGGCGTCAGCGCCTCCCCGGCGCTGACCGACGTCGTCAGTGTTCGCCCGAGCGCCTGGCCAGGCTCGGTGAGCCGGCCCGGCGGGGCGACCTGCGCCGGCCACCTGGCCACAGCGACATCACCCTCAACGACGAGCGCACCACCGACGAGGTCGCGGGCGGCGACGAGGACCGGCACCGTCTCATCGACCTGCGGCGGCGCGAAGGCGGTCACCACGAGGGCGCAGGCCGCCGCCGCGAGCAGCGCGCTGAGCACTCGTCGGGCCTGGCGTCGGCGCCAGAGCCGCTCGCGTCGCCCGGGCACCCGGCGGCCGCCCACCCGTCGCAGCCGGCGCCCCTGGGCAGGGCGCGATGCAGACGTGCGACCACGGGCTGGCATGACGGCAGGCTATGAACCGAGTGGGGCCAGCGGCGAGCGGCCGGCACGTGGCTGTGGATCGTGTGACGAGCACGCGCGCGCCTGTGGATGGCGTTCCTAGAGACGGGCGCAGCCGACGACGGGAGCCCGCAACAGGGCTATGCGCTGATGCCGCAGATCACGGTGCGGCAGGGGCAGCGGACCCCGCCGAGGCGGCCGCGCCACTGCTCGCGGACGACCCGCCGCTGGACGACCCGCCGCTGGACGAGCCGTTGCTGGACGAGCCCGAGGACGACCCGCCGTCCGAGGAGGTGGACGAGGCTGCAGACGCGGCCACCGACGAGCCGCTCGAGCCCTTGCCGGTGCTGCTCGACCGCGAGTCGGTGCGGTAGAAGCCGGACCCCTTGAAGGTCACCCCGACCGAGCCGTACACCTTGCGCACCGGGCCGCCGCACTCGGGGCAGACCGAGAGGGGCTCGTCGTGGAAGCCGTGGGCGGCATCGAACCGGTGGTCGCAGGCGGTGCACGCGTACGCGTACGTGGGCACGGCGGGTCCTCCTCAAACAACGTGCGGTATGGCGCCCGGCGCTCCGGGCCAACCGACCTATCGTACCCTTGCCGCCGGAACCTCCCTGGCGCTCAGGTCCAGCCCGCCAGCCGCCCGCGCTCGCTCACGGCGGCCAGCCTGGCCTCGACCGCCCGGCGCTGCGAGGCGGGGGTGACGACGAGCAGCGAGTCCCCGGCCCGGATCCGGGAGAACCGGGTCGGGACCTGCCGCTCGCCGTCCCGCACGAGCAGGGCCACGACGCTGCCCTTGGGGAGGCGCAGCTCGACGATCTCCAGTCCGGCGAGCCGGGAGCCCTTGGCAACGCTGACCTGGAGCACCTCGGCGCCGACCTCCTCCAGCGCCACGGCTTCGAGGACGACCTGCCGCGCATACATGGTGTCGGTGACCTTGAGCAGGCGGGCGGCGGCGGGCAGGGTCGGGCCCTGGACGAGGGTGAGGACGAGGACGAGGACCAGCACCAGGTCGAACATCCAGTACCAGGCTCCGCTGCCGAGGGTGACCGGGACCGTCGCCAGGACGATCGGGACCGCGCCGCGCAGCCCGGCCCAGGAGAGGAAGACCTGGTGCCGCCAGGGCAGGCGGAACGGCCCGAGCGAGACGACCACCGACAACGGCCGGGCCACGAGGAGCAGCACGGCACCGACGACCAGGGCCGGGATGACCTGCTGCCCCAACCGGGCCGGGGACGCGAGCAGGCCGATGAGGACGAAGAGCCCGATCTGCGCGAGCGAGCCGACGCTCGTCGCGAAGCCGAGAACGGCCGCACGGTTCGGCAGCCCGCTGTTGCCGAGGACCACGGCGCAGGCATAGGTCGCGAGGAAGCCGCTGGCCCCGATCGATGCGGCGGCGGCATACGCGAGGACGCAGACGGTGAGCACACCGATGGCGAAGAGCGCGCCCGAGGTGGCCGCCCACTCGACCAGCCGCGCACCGACCCAGCCGACCGCGAGCCCGACCAGGCCGCCCAGGACGAGCTCGACGACGACCAGCGCGAGCAGCTGCCACCAGGGCTCGCTCGGCTCGGGCGAGGCGATCTGGTGGGAGATCGTCACGACGAGGATGACGACCGGGGCGTCGTTGAAGCCCGACTCGGCCTCGAGGATCCCGCGCAGGGACGGCTTGAGCGGGACCGAGCGGAGCACCGAGAAGACCGCCGCGGCGTCGGTGGAGGCGAGGACCGCGCCGACGAGCAGGGCGGTCGGCCAGTCCCAGTGCAGGAGGACCCGGCCGGCCACCGCGACGACGGCCACCGAGACGACCACCCCGACCGTGGACAGCGACAGGGCGGCGCCGACGCCCGGACGCATCGAGTGCCACGAGGTGGTCAGACCGCCCTCGGCGAGGATGAGGATGAGGGCGGCATACCCGAGCACCTGGGTGAGCCCGGCGTCACTGAACCGGACCCCCAGACCCCCGTCACCGACCGCCAGCCCGAGCAGCAGGAAGAGAACGAGCGAGGGCAGCCCGGACCGGGAGGACAGCCGCATCGCGGCGACGGCAGCGAGGACGACCACCGTACTGAGCAGCAGGACCCGCGCGAGGTCGTCCACCGTGAAGCCGGAAGCCCACACGCGCGTTCACCTCCGCAGGTCGCGGTCGTGCCACCGCCCCGCTGTCACCGTCGTGGCATAGTCTCGCAGTCGTGCAGCGCAGGAAGATCCTCACGCGGGTGGCGCTCCTCGTCGGGGTGCTGCTGGTCGTCGCCCTCGTGTCCGTCGCCGTCGTCGGGACCAGCCTGGCCCGGCGCCCCTTCCCCCAGGTCAGCGGCGAGATCCGGCTCGCCGGCCTCACCGCCGCCGTGGAGGTCCGCAGCGACGCCCGAGGCATCCCGCATATCTACGCCGACAACCCGCTCGACCTCTTCCGCGCCCAGGGATATCTCAGCGCCCAGGACCGCTTCTTCGAGATGGACCTGCGCCGCCACATCACCAGTGGCCGGCTCGCCGAGCTGGTCGGCTCGGCCGGCCTGGAGACCGACAAGGTCACCCGCACCCTGGGCTGGCGCCGGGTCGCGGAGAAGGAGCTCGCCCTCATCGCGCCGGCGACGCGCTCCTATCTCGATGCGTACGCCGAGGGCGTCAACGACTACCTCCACGAACGTGGCGATGCGTCCTCGATGGGCCTGGCGTACTCGGTCCTGGGGATGAAAAACCCCGGGTACAAGCCGGAGGACTGGTCGGCGGTCGACTCCCTTGCGTGGCTCAAGGCGATGGCCTGGGACCTGCGCGGCGACTACAACAACGAGCTCTCGCGGGCCCAGCTCGCCGCGTCGGTCCACCCCAACCAGCTCGCCGTCCTCTTCCCGCCCTATCCCTACGACACGCACCTGCCGATCCTCTCCTCGAAGGACTGGGTGCCGACCGCGGGCTCGCAGAAGCCCACCTTGTCGGTCGTGCCACCCGCGCTTCAGGACAGCTCCCTTGCCCAGGTATGGCGCGCCGCCGCCACCGCCCTTGACGCCGTCCCGCCGACCATCGGGCGCGGTGACGGGATCGGGTCGAACTCGTGGGTCGTCGGCCCGACCCGCTCGAGCACCGGCCACGCCATGCTCGCCAACGACCCCCACCTCGGCATCGGGCTCCCGGGCATCTGGATGCAGTTCGGGCTGCACTGCCGCACCGTCTCGTCGACCTGCCCGTTCGACGTCGAGGGCTTCGGTTTCTCCGGCTTCCCCGGGGTGGTTATCGGCCACAACGCCGAGATCGCCTGGGCCTTCACCAACCTCGGGCCCGATGTCACCGACTTCTATCTCGAGAAGATCACCGGGGCGACATACGAGCGGGACTACCAGCAGCAGCCCGTGGTCACCCGGCAGGAGACCCTCAAGGTCGCCGGGGGAGCCGACGTCGCCCTGACCGTACGTGAGACCGTCCACGGTCCGGTGATCTCCGATGTCGTCGACTCCGTCGCGGCGATGGGGAAGCACCCCGTCGTGGCCGGTAAGGCCGAGCGCGCTGAGTACGCCGTCTCGCTCGCCTGGACCGGGCTGGTCCCCAGCACCACCGCCGACGCGATGTTCGCCCTCGACACGGCGACGACCTTCGCCGAGTTCCGCGAGGCGGCCCGGCTCTTCGCCGTCCCCGCGCAGAACCTCCTGTATGCCGACACCGCCGGCCACATCGGGTACCAGAGCCCCGGGCTCATCCCGATCCGGTCCGCTGCGACGCCGGGAGCGCCCGCGGGGTACTGGCCCGCGCCGGGCTGGGACAGCCAGTACGACTGGCGCGGCTGGGTGCCCTTCGAGGACCTGCCGACCTCGTACGACCCGCCCGAGGGCTATCTCGTCGCGGCGAACCAGGCCGTCACGGCGAGCAGCCGCCCGTTCCTCACCTCCGAGTGGGACTACGGCTACCGGGCGCAGCGGATCCGTGACCTGCTCACGGCCTCCCCGAAGGTGACCCCGCAACAGATGGCCTCGATCCAGCTCGACACCCTCAACGGTTTCGCGGCGACCATGACGGCGGCGCTGCTCGCGGTGGACCTCTCCGACGACACCTTCACCCGAGCTGCCCAGGACCTGCTCAAGGGCTGGGACTACACCCAGCCCGCCGACACCTCACGCTCGTCCGCGGCGGCGGCCTACTTCAACGCCGTGTGGGCCCGCGTCCTCACCACGACCTTCTCCGACGAGGCGAACCTCCAGCCCGACGGCGGCGCCCGCTGGATGGCCGCAGTGACCGCCCTGCTCAAGGACCCGTCGAACCCCTGGTGGGACGACAAGTCGACCCCGGGCGTGGTCGAGAACGAGCAGGGCATCTTGCGTACCGCCCTCGTCGACGCGCGCCTCGACCTGACCAAGACCCTCGGCAAGGACCCCGCGACCTGGCGCTGGGGGCGGCTGCACACCCTGACCCTGAAGAACCCGGTCCTCGGCGGTGACGCGGTGCCCGGGCCCATCCGGTCGCTGTTCACCCGCGGGCCCTACCAGATGCCCGGCGGCTCGGCGATCGTCGACGCCCTCGGGTGGGACGCCTCCACCGGCTACACGGTCAACTGGGGCCCGTCGATGCGGATGGTCGTCGACCTCGGCAACCTCGACGCCTCGACCTGGGTCAACCAGACCGGGCAGAGCAGCCACCCGTTCACCCCGCACTATGACGACCAGATCGACGCCTGGGTCAACGGGCAGACCTTCCCGTGGCCCTCGAGCCGGACCGCTGTCGAGGCGGCGACGGTCGACGTCCTCACGCTGCTGCCGTCAGGGTCCTAGCCTGCGCCGAGGCCGCGTGGGTCAGGCCCGCGGCGCCGGCCGCCGCAGCCACCGCACGCCCGACGCGGTGAGCACCCCGTGCACCCTGCGGTCGCGGTCGTCGTGGGGGACGACCTGGTCGTCATACTCCTCGTCGAAGAGGACGGTGACGACCGGCGTGCTGGCCGGCAGGGTCGCGATGGCGGTGTCGTAGTACCCACCGCCCTGGCCCAGCCGCATCCCGGTCCGGTCCACGGTCATCCCGGGGGACAGCACGAGGTCGGCGGCGGCGAAGGCCGCGCCTCCGAGCCGCTCGTCCGGCAGACCGACATGGCGCCAGTCGAGCTGGTGGTGGCCCAAGGTGACCGGGACGATGACGTCATACCCGGCGTCGGTCAAGGCGGTGAGCATCGCCTCGGTCGGCGGTTCCCACCAGAACGACTCGTATGCCGTCACCCGCCCCCCGTCCGGGACGATCTCGCGGGCCAGGGCCAGAGCGTGGTCGGCGAGCCGCCGGGCCACCTCCGGACGGTCCCGCTCGGCCAGCTCGGAGCGGCGGCGGTCGCGCAACGCAACCCGCAGGGTCCGCTTCTGGGCGGTGAGGTCGTCGGGCACCCGACCATCGTAGGGTTGGGGCCATGAGCGAGGTGGGTTTGCAGCATGCGCTCGAGGCCATGGAGTCCCGTGGGCTCGGCGAGGTCGCCCGCAAGGTGTTCGAGCACTACTACCGGCAGGTGGAGTCCGGCGCGCAGGGCCTGGTCCCGGAGTCGACCATCGACCCTCTCATCGACCTGCCTGACCTCGGTGACCAGAGGTTCGACGAGCTGACCCGGCGTGCGGCGCTGGCCCAGGTGGCGGTGGTCAAGCTCAACGGCGGTCTCGGAACGAGCATGGGGATGACCGGCCCGAAGACCGCCCTTGCTGTCCGGGGTGAGCTGACCTTTCTCGACGTCATTGCCGCGCAGGTCCTTGCTCAGCGTGCCCGCTATGACGTCGACCTGCCGCTGCTGCTGATGAACTCGTTCCGGACTCGGGAGGTCAGCCTCGGGATCCTCGACCGCTACCCCTCCCTGCCGGTGCGCGGGCTGCCGCTCGACTTCCTCCAGAACGCCGAGCCGAAGCTCCGCGCCGACGACCTCATGCCGGTGAGCTGGCCCGACGACCCCGAGCTGGAGTGGTGCCCGCCGGGGCACGGTGATGTCTACGTCTCGCTACGGGAGACCGGCCTCATCGCCGCGCTGCGGGCCCGGGGCATCCGCTGGGCGTTCATCTCCAATGCCGACAACCTCGGGGCGACCTGCGACCCGGACCTGGCGGCCTGGGTGATGACCAACGAGGTGCCCTATCTCGCCGAGGTCTGCGAGCGCACCCCCAACGACCGCAAGGGCGGGCACCTCGCGGTCCGCAAGTCGGACGGGCGTCTGGTGCTGCGCGACAGCGCGATGACCCCGCCGGAGGACGACGTCCACTTCCAGGACGTCACCCGGCATACCACCTTCCACGCCAACAGCCTCTGGGTCGACCTCGACGTCCTGGACCGCCTCCTCGACGAGCGGGACGGGGTGCTCGGCCTGCCGGTCATCGTCAACCGCAAGACGGTCGACCCGTCGCGGAAGGACTCGACCAAGGTCATCCAGATCGAGACCGCGATGGGCGCCGCGATCGAGACGATCGACGGCGCTCGGGCGGTGCGGGTGCCGCGCGAGCGCTTCCGACCGGTCAAGACGACCAACGAGCTGCTGATGATCCGCTCCGACCTGTTCACCCTCTCGGACGACTCGACGATCGTCGCGGCCCGGGCCGCCGCGGACCCGCGTGTCGACCTCGACCCGGCCTACTTCGCGCTCGTCCCCGCCTTCGAGAAGCGCTTCCCGGCCGGACCACCGTCGCTGCTCGGGGCCACCTCGTTCACCGTGCGCGGCCCGGTCACCTTCGGTGCCGAGGTCACCGTCGTCGGTGACGTGCACGTCGAGAGCGCGGACGAGCTCGTCATCGCGGCCGGGACGACCCTCACGGGCGACGCCACGGGCGACGTCGCAGGCGAGGGCTGAGGGCGTGCGCACCGTCGAGGAGCACCTCGCCGCGGTCCTCGCCGCAGTGCGCCCTACCGAGGCCATCAGCCTCCCAGTGACGGCGGCGCTGGGCCTGGTCACCGCGCAGGACGTCAGCGCGCGGGTCGACCTGCCGGGGTTCGACAACTCGGCCATGGATGGGTATGCCGTCCGTGCGGCCGATGTCGCCGGCGCCTCCGCCGGCGAGCCGATCCAGCTCGCCATCGTCGCTGAGGTCGCCGCTGGGGCGGTCGCCGCGGTGGAGGTCGCACGCGGCCAGACGGTCCGGATTATGACCGGCGCGATGATGCCCGCCGGAGCCGACGCCGTCGTCATGGTCGAGGACACCAGCGAGCCGGAGCCGGGGGTGGTCGAGGTCCGCGCGAGCGTCCCGGTCGGCCGGTCGGTGCGGGCCCGCGGCGAGGATGTCGTCGCCGACACGGTCGTTCTGCCCGCCGGGTCCGTCCTCACCGCGCAGCGGATCGGGCTGCTCGCCGCGACCGGGCACGCCGAGGTGCTCGTCCACCGGCGCCCCGTCGTCGCGGTCCTGTCGACCGGGTCCGAGCTGGTCCCACCCGGACGTCCGCTCGAGCCGGGCCACATCCACGACTCGAACAGCTATCTGCTCGCCGCGGCGCTGGCCGGCTGTGGCGTGGAGGTGCGCCGGCACGACCCGGTCGCGGACTCCGGACCGGACCTGCGCGCGGCCCTTGCCGAGCTGTCGACCAGCGTCGACGCCGTGGTCACCTCCGGTGGAGTGAGCATGGGGGTGTATGACGTCGTCAAGGACGCCTTCGGGGTCACCGGCGCGGCCGGGCATGGCTCCGGCGACGTGGGGACGATCGACTTCGTCCAGGTCGCCATGCAGCCAGGCAAGCCGCAGGGCCTGGGCCGGCTCGGCGCCCGCGGCATCCCGCTGTTCGCCCTCCCCGGCAACCCGGTCTCGGCATACGTCTCGTTCGAGGTCTTCGTCCGACCTGCGCTGGAGGCGATGACCGGGCGGACCCCCACCCGACGTGGGCTACGCGGCACCGTCTCGGCGACGCTGCGTTCGCCGCGGGGGCGGCGCCAGATCGCCCGGGCCGTCGCGCGGCATACCGCTGCCGGATGGGTGGCCGACCCGGTGTGGGGGCAGGCCTCGCACTTCGTCGCCGACCTGGCCCGCGCCAACTCCTTCGTCGTCGTCCCGGAGGAGGTCGTCGAGCTGCGCCCCGGGGACGAGGTGGAGATCTGGCTGCTCGACGGTGCCGACTGGGTCGGAGCGGGCGACGCAGCCCTGGCGGTCGACCCGGTCGAGGGCGAGGGGAGCCGGCGATGACCCAGCCGCGGCTGACCCACGTCCGAGGCGATGGCAGCGCCCACATGGTCGACATCTCCGCCAAGGCGGTCACGGCCCGGGAGGCCAGCGCGGCTGGGCGGGTCCTGCTCAGCGGGGCGGCGGTCGCTGCCCTGCGCGACGGCACCGTGCCCAAGGGTGACGCCCTCGCGGTCGCCCGGATCGCCGGGCTGCAGGCGGTCAAGCGCACCCCCGAGCTCGTCCCGCTCGCCCACCCGGTCGCCGTGCACGCCGCCGCGGTCGACCTCACCGTCGAAGACGACGGGGTCACCATCACGGCCACGGTCCGTACCGCGGACCGCACCGGCATCGAGATGGAGGCGCTCACCGCCGTTGCCGTTGCAGCGCTCGCGCTGGTCGACATGGTCAAGGCGGTCGACAAGCACGCGCGGATCACCGATGTCCGGGTCGTCGCGAAGTCCGGGGGGCGCAGCGGGGACTGGGCGGAGGAGCAGCCGTGAGCCTCGGCCGCGCGGTCGTCATCACCTGCTCGACCCGGGCCGCGTCGGGGGTCTACCCAGACCGGGCCGGCCCGCTCATCGTCGAGGCACTTCAGGCCTGGGGCTTTGCCGCCGAGCCCCCTGTCGTCGTCCCGGACGGACCCCCGGTGGGGGAGGCGCTGCGCACCGCCATCGCCTCTGGCGCTGCGGTCGTCGTCACCACCGGCGGCACCGGCCTTAGCCCCACCGACGCCACTCCGGAGCAGACCGCGCCGCTGCTCGACCGGCTCGTCCCCGGGATCGCCGAGGCGATCCGGGCCGCCGGAACCCGGGCCGGGGTGCCGACGGCGATCCTCTCTCGCGGGCTGGCCGGGCTGGCCGGACACACGCTCGTCGTCAACCTCCCCGGGTCGCCCGGAGGCGTCCGGGACGCGCTCGCCATCCTCGCCGAGGTGGTCCCGCACGCCGTCGACCAGGTCGCCGGGGGAGACCACCGCCGATGACCACCGGGACGCGGTGGCCGGTCGTGCTTCGGGTCGAAGACGGCCTCGAACCGCAGATCGTCCTGCGCCCGTTGACCCGCCGGGACCGGCGGGCCTGGGTCGAGCTGCGCAGCCAGAACGCCTTCTGGCTGCGGCCCTGGGACGCCACCCGCCCGGACGGGTCCGCGCCCCGGGTGCGCTTCCAGGAGTTCGTCCGCACCCTCAACGCGGATGCTCGCGCCGGGCGGTCCCGGCCGTTCGCCATCGAGGTCGACGGTCGGCTCGTCGGGTCGCTGACCTTGTCCTCGATCATCTACGGCGCGCTTCGTTCGGCGTCGGTCGGCTACTGGCTCGCCCATGCGGCAACGGGCCGGGGGACGATGACCCGGTCCATCGCCCGCCTCCTCGACTATGCCTTCGAGGACCTCGGGCTGCACCGCGTCGAGATCTGCGTCCGGCCGGAGAACACCGCGAGCCTGGCCGTCGTCGCCCGGCTCGGCCTGCGCGCGGAGGGGCGCCGCGAGCGCTTCCTCCATATCGACGGCCAGTGGCGCGACCACCTCGCCTTCGCGGTGACCGCGGAGGAGCGTGGCTGCACTCGTATGGCGGACCGAGTTCTCCGGGCGCCCCGCGACCACGGCGAGCAGACCTCGACATCCGCTGAGGTCTGACGCCGGCTCGCCAGACGGCCCGCGGGTGGCTCGCGGGCGGCTCGAAACACCCGTCACATCAGCCCCAGGAACGACACACCGCGAAGGTCCACAGGATCGGCCCGCGGACGGCATACCGTACGTCCCGTGCAGCCTGGGAGTCTTGTGTTCGTCGCCGTCCTCGCGATCTGGGCTGCCTACCTCCTTCAGCACTGGGTGCGCCGGCGCGAGTACCTCGCCACGGCCCGCTCGGTCGACCGGTACTCGGAGGCGATGCGCGTGCTCGAACGACGGACCCCGGTGCTCACCAATGACGCAGCGCCGCGCCAGCACCCTGCCCTCCTCAGCCGCCCTCAGGTCACCGTGGTCCCGGCCTCGGCCGAGCCCGCGGTGCGGACCCCTGGTGACCCGGTGGTGACCTCGGCCCAGACGCAGACCCCCGCGGTGGGGCTGAGCCGTGGCGTCGCTCGGGCCGTCAAGGTCGCCCGGATGCGGCCCCGCAGCGTCCCCGCGCCGGTCCGTGGTCTTGCCTTCCTCGTGGCCCTCGTCGGGCTTCCGGTGCTGCTCGTCCTCTCGGTGCTCGGTCGGACGCCGTGGTCGGCCGTGCTGCTCGACGTCGTCGCCCTCGGCCTGGTCGTCGTCTGGCTCCGCCGCGCCGCGGTGGCTCGCCGGAAGGCCCGCCGCGGCGGTGCCGCTGCGCGCTCCGCGGCCCGGCCCGCCGCCCGGCCCGCTGCGATGCCCGCGACCCGGCCCGCAGCGATGCCCGCGGCCCGGCCCGTACAGAAGCAGGCCGCCAACAGTCCTCGAGCCGGTTTCCCGGCTCGCTCGGCCCGGCCGTCAAACCCGTCCCGGTCCTCACGCACGTCCCGGCCGGCGCGTGAGGCTCCGGCGGCGTCCCAGGCTCCGGCGGCGCCCGAGGCGCGCCCGGCCCAGGGCGCCCCGCTCGGCTCGACCACGGAGCAGGTCGCCGCTGCCGGGCCCGACCCGGCCCGTCGCCAGGCCCTTATCGACGAGGCCACCCAGCCGATCCCAGTCGCTGACCTTCCCCAGGAGACGCCCGCCGCGGGCACCTGGAGCCCGGTCTACGTTCCGCCGCCCACCTACACGCTCAAGGACATGGCCCACCGGCCCCCGCCGGCCCCGATCGAGGAGCCGGTCGAGCAGATCGAGGTCGAGCCCGAGGTGCAGCGGCTCGCCGACGCGGTGCGCCGCGCCGTCAACGGCTGACGCCCTCCGCGTCGCCCGCCGGCTCGTCGTCCGCCGCCGCGCCCGACGGCTGGTCCGGCATACCTGGGTCTGACGCGAGGGCCACGACAGGTGGGCCCGATGGGTCGTCGGCGAGGAGGTACTTGCCGACGGCGTTCGCCACCGCGATGGTCGGCACCGCGAAAAGCGCCCCGACCACGCCCGCGACGACGACCCCGAGGCCGATGCCGAGCACGACCCCGAGCGGGTGGATCGCCACCGCCCGGCCGAGGAGGAACGGCTGGAGGATATGCGCCTCGAGCTGTTGGACGGCCAGGACCACGCCGAGCATGACGAGGGCCATGACCGGCCCGTGGGCGACCAGGGCGAGCAGCACCGCGACCGCACCGCTCACCAAGGCGCCGACGATCGGGACGAACGAGCCGAGGAAGACCAGGACGAAGATCGCTCCGGCGAAGGGCACCCGTAGGACCGCCGCGCCGAGACCGATGCCGACCGCGTCGACGAAAGCAACCAGGACGGTGGCCCGGACGAACGAGGTGAGCTGCTCCCACGCGATCGTCGCGGCGCCGTCGACCTTGGCCCGGGCGGAGCGGGGGAAGAGCCCGACCAGCCAGCTGGCGATACGCCGGCCGTCATACAGGAAGAAGATCAGCGAGAAGAGCGCGAGGAAGGTGCCGGCGACGAAGTGGGTCGCGGTGAGGCCGGCCTTCGCGGCCGTCGAGCCGAGGTTGCCGCCGGCCGAGATCGTGGACTTCAGCTGCTCGAAGTAGGTCGTGAACTGGCTGTCAGTGATGTGGAAGGTGCTGCGGACCCACTCGCGGACCTGGTCCAGGCCGGTGACGACCTTGGCGGTGAGCTCGCCCATGCCGCCGCTGACCTGCGACCCGACGAGGGTGAGCAGGGTCCCGACGACGATGATGAGGCCGACGACGCACAGGGCCGCGGCCGCGACCTTCGGCATTCGGGCCCGGAGCCAGGTGTTGGCCGGCGCGAGCAGCGCCGCGAGGAGGGTGGCCACGGCGACCGGGACGGCGATCTCGGAGAACTCTCGCAGCACCACCGTCAGCACGTACCCCGCGACACCGATGACGAGGAGTCGCCAGGACCACTCGGCCGCGGCGCGCAACCGCCAGGGGACGGCACTGCCCGGGTGGGCGTCGGGCTGGCTCGTGCGGTCGGGCACGGTCGTCATGGGCTCTCCTTTGTGGTCGCTCCAACGGTATGGCGTGCCAGGCCCGCTGTCGTCCCGGCGCTCGGGGGTGTGGCGCGTGTCAGGGGCGCTGGCGGGCTGCGGGGGTGCGGCGGGGGTGCGTCGCCGGTTGGGAGCCGGAGCTGCCTGGATGCTACAGTTTCGGTCGTTCTTGGGGCTGTGGCGCAGTTGGTAGCGCGTCTCGTTCGCAATGAGAAGGCCCGGGGTTCGAATCCCCGCAGCTCCACCCAAGATGCCCCGCCTGACCTGCAGAAACACCGCAGGAACCGCGGGGCCTCGTCACGTCACGGGAACCGACCACAGTAGGCGCAGCCGCTTGTTGTATCCCGGCTGGTGCCGTACGTAGGGGGACACGTGGCGCCACTGGACGCGCACATGTCGGACCCAGCGGGCCTCGTCGTCGAAGCCGAGCATCACCGACACCATCGCCAAGGTGAGCATCTCAGCGGCGCTGACCTTGGGTTTCAGCCTGACCGGAAGTCGCCACGGAGCCAACTCGGGGCGAGCCTTCAGCGATCGTCGGTGCTGACGGAGATTGCGGTGGCGAGGGTGTCCAGATCGGTGTCCACGGGGGCCTCCAGGCTCGAGTCAGTTCGCAGCATCGAGTCTGGGCACTCTCGCCCCTCACGGCACACGCGCCACACCAGTAACTTTGGAATCAATCACTCGTCCAAGGGATCGCGGGGTTTCATCCAGTCCAGGGGAGGGTAGTGAGGGGCGAAATGGCGCCATGAAAGCGACCCCAAGACAAATACGATCAGCAAATGCCCGGAGTAGAGCAAGAAGGCGAGGGCGATGAAGACATCTCCACCCGCAGTGACAATCGTCACCACAATGTATATCAACGCGACGACTGCAACGAACCAACCACCCGCCGACCAGCATTGATCTGAGCGGAACCGCCCGCGCCGGGCCATCATCTGCACCACAGAGAAGCACGCAATGACACACAGAGCGAGCAGGAGGAGGCCAGACCCGACCACAAACTCCGACCACGTGGAGGCCGCGGGCCTCTTCGGGAACACAGAGAGCACCAGCCAGCTTGAGAGCCAGGCAGGCAGGACCGTCACGAGGGCGATGACGCTGGCGTGGCGGCCCAGGGTGTTTCCCTCTGGAAGCGCAGATCCCTCAGGTGCGAATGGCATTGTGCAGTTGGTCACCTTCCCGGAGACAACCGGGGGACGAAACCCCGCCAGCAAGCACGGCCAGAATACCGACCTGGCTTGTATGACTTGTAGGGCCTCCTGGTGCCAGGTTCCGTCGTCCACGAGGTCAACCCCCGGTGGCCCCGCCGCATGGAGTTCCTTCGCTTCGGCCTGGGTCGGGCATCAGCCCTTCGTGCGGACGTGACGAGGAGCGTGACCCACCCGTGGAGGCGGTACCGCCTGTAGTACCATCCGTGTAGGCTTTCCGTTGCCAAGATCCTCGCCGCAATGCGAGCCAATCCCAGCAACGTTCGGTCATCGACAAGAAGGAGGCCAACCGATGACAGTGACAGTGCCTGAGATCACCCATTACACCTACCGGGTCACCTGGTCGGCCGAGGACGCTAAGTTCGTCGGCACCTGCCTGGAGTTCCCTTCCCTGTCCTGGCTCGCGACCACCCAGGACGAGGCCCTCCACGGCATCGGCGACATGGTGCGGGAGGTCGTCAAGGACCTTCACGAGGGTGGCGAGCCCATCCCCGGGCCACTGTCGTCTCGTGCCTACTCCGGCAAGTTCAACCTGCGGGTCGGCGAACGCTTGCACCGCAAGCTGGCCCTCGAAGCTGCTGAGGAGCACCTGAGCCTCAACCAGTACGTCGTGCGACGACTCGACGCCTCCTGATCGGCACGTGGGGAGGCTCCACCAGGGGGAATCAGGAGACACCCTGACCTGCCGGCTAGATCCAGCTGGGGAACCACATCCGCAGCTGCCAGTCGCTCTGTGGGATCACCTGGGCGGTCCAGATCGGGTAGAAGAAGCCGGCGATGAGGATCGTCGCAACGACATACCCGCCGATGACATACCACGGCCACCGCGGTCGCCAGCCGCGCGCGCCGCGCCGACCCAGCAGCAGACCCATCCCGTAGACGATCGACAGGACGGTGAAGACCTCGAAGGCGACGGCGTAGAACGAGTAGATCGTCCGGTCGGTGAGGAGGAACCACGGCAGGTAGCCACCGGCGTACCCGGCGACCAGCGCCCCGGCCCGCCAGTCCCGCGCCAGGAGCCACATGTAGACCAGGACCGGCAGCATGAGCGCACCGGCCCACCAGATCGTGGGGGTGCCGAGCGAGGTGATGGCGCGCGAGCAGACCTCGACCTCGCAGCCCCACTCGCCGCGTTTGGGCCCCTCGTAGAAGAAGGACGTCGGCCGGCCCTGGATGAGCCACACCCAGGGCGTGGTCTGGTAGTCGTGCGGGCTGTTGATGCTCCGGCTGACCTGGTACATCTCCACCTGGTAGTGCCACCACGAGCGCAGCGAGCCGGGCACCCACGTCCACGGGCCGTCGGCCGGGTTGTCGGACGCCCAGTAGCGGTCGTAGCCCTGGGTCGAGCGGAACCACCCGGTCCAGCTGACGAGGTAGGTCAGCGCCGCCGTGCCCACCATCGCGACGAAGGCGTAGATCCCGTCCTTGACGACGCCACCCCAGATGTATGCCGGGAAGCCCGCCGCGCGCCGCGCCGACATGTCCCACAGGACGCTGAGCACCCCGAAGGCGACGAGGAACATCGCGCCGGACCACTTCGTGCCCATACACAGCCCGAGCGAGATCCCGGCGACCCAGCGCCACGGCCGCAGCCCGAGCCACGGGCCGCTCGGGCCGAAGCGCGCGACCACCTCCCCGACCGGGACGGCCCCGACCTTGCGGGCGAGAACCGCGCGGGAGGCGTCCCGGTCGATGAGCACCGCGGCGAAGGAGGTCAGGCCGAAGAACATGACGAACAGGTCGAGCAGCCCGGTCCGCGAGTGGACGAGGTGGTGACCTTCGAAGGCCAGCAGTATGGCGGCCAGGGTGCCGAGCACCGAGGAGCGGAACAGCCGGCGGGCGACCCGCCCGATGATGAGGATCGACAGGGTGCCGAAGGTCGCGACGGCGAGACGCCAGCCGAGCGAGCTGGTCACCCCGAGCAGCTGCTCGCCCCAACCGATGAGCCACTTGCCGACCGGCGGGTGGACGACGAGGTCGCCCACGGTGGCGTAGACATTCTGGTTGGTGCCGGTGAAGTTCTGGTCGACCGACTTCGCGGCGTCGAGAACCGGGTCGTTGCGCAGCTCGACGCCCCACTGGACCAGCGACCAGCCCTGCTTGACGTAGTAGGTCTCGTCGAAGACGAGCTGGTGCGGGTTCGAGAGGTTCCAGAACCGCAGCACTCCGCCGACGACCATGGCGACCAGGGGGCCGAGCCAGCCGAGCAGGCGGTGCCCAGCGGGCTCCCCGAGGAGCCGGCGGCGCAGCTGCTCCTCCCGGGTCACGCCGGACATCGTACGTTGCTCGGCTTGGCCAGTCCGGGAGGCCGACCGGTCGGCCGAGCAGGCGAGGCCGGCGACGCCCGTGAGAAGTTGAGGTTGTCCTTATCGTGAGGGGCTCTGGGCGCGGTGGCAGGATGGGCCGGTGACCCCCGCAGCATCGACGCCGCCGCCGCCCTCGGACCGGGTCGACCTCACCCGCTATGCCTGGCTCGCCA
>WBZP01000704.1_pt1 | contig 44098 bp, 38 predicted proteins | sample 5204301 | NCBI WGS metagenome assembly WBZP01 (sample SAMN12412401, study PRJNA552823) | activated sludge metagenome | isolation source: activated sludge from nitrification reactor of wastewater treatment plant... | place: USA: Pennsylvania | collected 2017
GCGGGAAGTTCGTCTTCTCGGCCGCCGAGGCCTACATGATCGAGAACGGCAAGATCACCTACCCGGTCAAGGGCGCGACGCTGATCGGCAACGGCCCCGACGCGCTGACGCGGGTGTCGATGATCGGTAACGACATGGCGCTCGACCCCGGCGTCGGCACTTGCGGCAAGGATGGCCAGAGCGTACCCGTGGGCGTCGGCCAGCCGACCCTGCGCATCGACGGCCTGACCGTCGGCGGCACCGGATAGGGCGGCGCGGCGCGGCCGCACGCGGCGCCTGATTGCGCTGGACCTGCCGCCGCATTGCCGTCGCGCCAAGCGGGGGCGGGCGAGGATTCCGGTAAAATCCCAAGTTTCCCCGATTGCGCGACGCCCGGGCCGGGCGCCCCATGAAATGAACGCACCGCTCAAGCTGCAAACCGACGACGTCCGAATCCGCGAGATCAAGGAACTCGCGCCGCCAGCGCATGTGCTGCGCGAGTACCCGACCACCGAGAAGTCGGTGGAAACCACTTTCGCCGCCCGCCAGGGCATCCATCGCATTCTGCACGGCGGCGACGATCGGCTGCTGGTGGTGATCGGGCCGTGTTCGATCCACGACTACGACGCCGCGATCGACTACGCGCGCAAATTGCAGGAGCATGCCGGGCGGCTCAAGCAGGACTTGCTGGTCGCCATGCGCGTGTACTTCGAGAAGCCGCGCACCACGGTCGGCTGGAAGGGGCTGATCAACGATCCGCGTCTGGACGGCAGTTTCATGATCAACGAGGGCGTGCGCCTTGCGCGCAAGCTGCTGTGGGAAATCAACGAACTCGGCCTGCCGGCGGGCACCGAGTTCCTCGACATGATCACCCCGCAGTACATTGCCGATCTGATCTCCTGGGGCGCGATCGGCGCCCGCACCACCGAATCGCAGGTCCATCGCGAGCTGGCCTCGGGCCTGTCGTGCGCGGTCGGCTTCAAGAACGGTACCGACGGCAACATCCGCATCGCGGTAGACGCCATCAAGGCGGCGGCCAGCCCGCACCACTTCCTCTCGGTGACCAAGGGCGGCCACTCGGCGATCGTCTCGACCAACGGCAACGACGATTGCCATGTCATACTGCGCGGCGGCAAGGAGCCGAACTTCGGCGCCGCCAGCGTCGACAAGGCGTGCCAGGAACTGGCCGCCGCCGGCCTGTGGCAGCGCCTGATGATCGACTGTTCGCATGGCAACAGCCGCAAGCAGTACAAGCTGCAGATCGATGCGGCGCGCGATGTCGCCGCGCAGGTTGCGGCCGGCGAGGATCGCATCATCGGCCTGATGATCGAATCGCACCTCGAGGAAGGCCGCCAGGATCTGGCACCCGGCAAGCCGCTGCAATACGGCAAGAGCATCACCGACGCCTGCATCGGCTGGGACGACAGTGTGGCCGTGCTCGATCTGCTGGCCGAGGCAGTGCGCGCCCGCCGACTGATTGCAGCCGAAGAGGACGGTTGATTGTCGTCGCGGCTCGGCCCGCGGCCGATGGCGGCACTGATGTTCGAGGCGGGCGCACTGCGCCGGCTGTGCCTGTTCCTGATCGCGGTGAGCCTTGCGTTTCGTCTGTGGCTTGCCGCGGTCCTGCCGATCACCGGCGACGAGGCCTACTTCATCGAATGGGGTCTGAAACCCGACTGGGGTTTCTACGACCATCCGCCGATGGTCGGCTGGTGGCTCGCCGCCTTGCTCCAGGTCTCGCACGACGAATGGTGGCTGCGCCTGCCGGTGGTGCTGCAGCCGGCGCTGCTGGCGCTGGCAACCCAGGCATTCCTGCGTGCGCCAGCGGACGATCGCCAAACCGCCCCGGCCGACGACACGGCGTGGTTCGCCGCATTGCTGGTGCTGCTGGCGCCGGCCAACGTGTGGAACGTGCTGATCACCACCGACACGCCGCTGATCTATTTTTCCTTCTTCTCCGCGCTCGCCTTCATCCGCGCCGCGCGCGACGACGATCCGCGCTTCTACCTGCTGGCCGGCGTGCTGCTTGGCGGCGCGTTCCTGTCGAAGTATTTTTCGGTGCTGCTCGGGCTTGCCTACGCGCTGCATGCGCTGTGGCGCCCCAGCCGGCGCAAGCTGACCGGGCTGCTGCTGGTAATGGCCGGCGCCACGTTCGGCCCGGCGCTCAACATCTGGTGGAACATCCAGCACTGCTGGTCGAACATCATGTTCAACCTGTTCAACCGGCATGACGGCAACACCGGCTTCGGCTGGAAAACTCCGCTGCTCTATCTGGCGATGATGCTCTACCTGCTGACGCCGATCGTGCTCTGGCGCCTGGCCAGGCTGCGCATCGCGCTGTCCGCGATGTGGCACGACGCGCAATCCCGCGCCATGATGCTGATCGCCGGCGCGCCGCTGGCGCTGTTCGCCGGCCTGTCGCTGGTCAAGACCATCGGCGCGCACTGGGTGCTGTCGTTTGTGCCGTTTGTCATGATGCTGTTCGCCCGTGCCCTGCCGGAGACGCGGCGTCCTGCGGCGGTGCGCTTTTTCGGCGGATTCGCCGCGCTGCATGTGCTGCTGATCGGCCTGGTCGCGCTGCTGCCGGTCGAGACCTGGGCCCGCACCCGCCAGTACGACGGCATCGTGATGACGGTCAAGCCGCAGGAACTGCTGGCGCGGCTGCGACCGTTCGAGCGCGATTACCACTTCGCGGCCGACGGCTATTCGCCGGCGGTGACGATGTCCTACAATGCGCAACGCTACTTCAGCGTGTTCGGCCCCGGTTCGAGCCATGCGCGGCACGACGACATCCTCACCGACTTCCGCCAGCTCGATGCCCGCAACATCCTCATCCTGCGCAAGAGCGCCCCCGACCTCGCCGCGCAGTACGCGCCGTATTTCAGAGAGGTCGAGGTGCGCGAAATCGAGGTTCGCGGCGCGAACTTCTGGATCGTGCTGGGGCGGGTGTTCAACTACGCCGCCTACCGCGACGGCGTGCTCGAACCGATCCGCCAGCGCTGGTACGCGGTACCGGCCTGGCTGCCGATGACGCAGTGCTACTTTTGCGAGCGCTACTTTCCCCAGCGCGCCTGCCGCACGGGCGGCGCATGATGCCGTTGCTCAAGCTGCTGCGTCCGCACCAGTGGATCAAGAACGGCTTCGTCTTTCTCGGCCTGCTGTTCGGCCACGCCTGGAACGATCCGGCCAAGGTGATGCTGGCCCTCGCCGCCTTCGTCGCGTTCTGCCTGATATCCAGCGCGGTTTACGTGATGAACGATCTGGTCGACCGCAAGCAGGATCGCGCGCATCCGAAAAAACGCCAGCGCCCACTCGCCAGCGGCAAGGTCTCGGCCGGCGCCGCGCTGGCGCTGATGGCGATCTGCGGCGCCTCCGGGCTGGCGCTCGGCTTCTTCGGCGGCGGCGCGCTGCCCGGCGTGTTCATCGGTTACGTGCTGCTCAACATCGGCTACAGTTTCGGCCTCAAGCATGTCGTCATTCTGGACGTGTTCCTGATCGCCGCCGGCTTCATGCTGCGCATTCTCGCCGGCACGCTGGGCATCGGCATCGCGCCCTCGCAATGGCTGCTGCTCACCGGCCTGCTGCTGACCCTGTTCCTCGGCTTTGCCAAGCGCCGCGCCGAACTCGGCGCCCTGCAGGATGACGGCGCCTCGCACCGCCGTGTGCTCGAGCACTACTCGGCGCCGCTGCTCGACCAGATGATCACCGTCGCCGCGGGCGGCGTGCTGGTCGCCTACAGCCTGTACACGCTGGCGCCGGAGACCGTCCGCCTGCACGGCACCGACAAGCTGATCTACACCGTGCCGTTCGTGCTCTACGGCATGTTCCGCTACCTGTTCCTGCTGCACCGGCGCGGCGGGGGCGGCGATCCGGCGCTCGAGGTGCTGCGCGATCCGCATCTGGTGGCGGCGGGGCTGGGCTGGCTGCTGCTGACGCTGTGGCTGCTGAGCCACCGGGCGGCCTGAATCGGCGTTGCGGCATGGGCTGCGAACCGCATGGAATGGGCTTCGCCGGCCGGCCATGCCGCGCAGGCCCATGGATAGGGCGTCGTGGCGTGGCACGTCCGGAGAGGCCCTGTGGATGCGGCTTCCAGGCTTACGGTAAGCCGCGGTTCATGCCGCGCACGAGCAACGGGCAATGCCTGCCGCGGCGCCATGCGCGTGACAATGAAAGGGCGGACCTTCCGTGATCGCGACGCCTGGCTCCGGCCCTTCCGCGCAAGCCGAGAGCGACGCTGTCGGCGCCGCGCTGCTGCTGATCGTCGGCGGCATCGCGCTTGCCATGCTGGTGGCTGCGCTGCACCGGTCGGGTTCGCCGCCGGTGCGTCTGATTCTCGGCCTGGCCTGGGCGCTGCAGCTTGCCGGCGGCATCGCGCTGATCGGCGCCCTGGTCCACCGTGCGCTCAAGGTACCGTCGGCAGCCGCCCTGCTTGCGGCGGCGGCGCCGATCCTGTTTTTCGGCTACAGCGCCGCGCGCCTTGCCACCAGCGTTTTCTCCGAAGACGACGAGATCTACAGCTGGAACCTGTGGGCGATCCAGCATTTTCTCGGCCTCGCGCCCGACTTCCATTACACGAGCGCGCCCTATCCGCAGGGCTTTTCCCTGTGGATCGCGTCGGTCTACGGGGCGCTCGGCGGATTCGAGCTGCAATCGCTGGCCAGGCTGACGATCGCCCTGAGCACGCTGCTGCTTTTCGCCGCCATGCTCCATGTTTGCCGGCTGTCGCGCGGCGCCAGTGCGCTCGCCGCAACCGTCGCGATGGCGCTGCTGTGGTTTCCGATCGGGCTGCGCCGGGAATTTCCGATCGGCCTGGCCGATCCGCCGATGGCCGCGCTGCTGATGGTCTCGGTAGCGCTGACCATCCGCTACGCGGCCGATCCGCAGCGGTGGCTGCCCCTGGCCGGCGCCGCGCTGGCGGCGATCGCGGCGGCATACACCAAGCAAGCGGCGCTGATCTGGGGCTGCTTCTCTTTCCCGCTTGTCATGGCACTGGGCGTCTGGCGCCTGGCCTGGCCGCGGCGAGCCGCAATTGTCGGCGCCGTGGTGGCGGCGGTTTGTCTGCTGTGGCCGCTGGTGATCGGCGCCGGCTTCGAGAACAACCAGGGCGTCGTGACCCGCTCGCTCGGCTCGCGCAGCCTGATCGAGCAACTGCAATTCGCTGCCAGCACATACCTGCTCGGCAAACCGGCCTTTCTCCTGATGCTGCTGCTCGCGGTGCCGCTGGCGATGGCCCGGCCGGTGCTGCGCTGGGTATGCCTGCTGTTCCTTGCGCCCGGCCTGCTGAGCTGGTTTGTCTGGGGGGCGTACGATCTGCGTCTCGGCATCCATGTCGTCGGCGTAACCGGGCTGCTGTTGGTGGCCGGAATCGATGGCGTGCTGCCGTCTCGCCAGGCGTCGGCCTCGCGCCCGATGCCGGCGCGCTGGCGTGCCGCCGGTGCAGTTGCGGCAGTCGTGGCGACACTGGCGCTGGCTGGCTGGCGCGTTGCCGACATCGCCGGGCGCGATCATGTCGACCTGGCAAACGGCCCGCGCCAGGCGTTTCGCGCCCATTTCGGCGACCATAGCGACGCGCTGTTCTCGTCGATCGTCGCACAGCAGAGCCGGGTCTGGTCGACCTCCAACTATGCGTATGGCCTGGTCTACGGCCACACCGCAGTGGGGCGCCCGGACTATGCGCGACAACCCTTCGACCGCGCCGAACTGTTGCGGCAACTGGTCGGGTTTCGCGCGCAGATGGTCATCGACGGCGGCAAGGTCGCGTTCGGTCCCGCCGCGGAGGTGCTGCGCGAGTTGCAGCGCGCCTGCCCTGGGCCATTCACCGCACTCGTGCTGCCGCCCAACCGTCATGACTATGCCGTCCATGCGGTCGATATCGCCAGGCTGGCAAAGGGAGAGTGCACATCCTGATCGAACCGAGCATCGCAGGTTCCCGGGCGACCGGCCTGGCGGGCTGTTGCGTGGTGATCCCGGCATTCGACCCGTCGCCGGTTCTCGCCCGGACCGTGCACGATCTGCGCCACGCCGGTTTCGAGCATGTCGTGGTCATCGACGACGGTTCGGACGATCGCACGGCGCCGGTCTTCGAGCAGGTGCGGCAAGCCGGGGCGACGGTGCTGCGGCATCCGCACAATCGCGGCAAGGGCGCGGCGCTGAAAACCGGCTTTGCCCATGCCCTCGCGCAAGGCCATGCCACCGTCGTGACGGTCGACGCGGACGGACAGCACACGGCGGCCGACGCGCAGCGGGTGGCGATGCGCCTGCTGGCAGAATCGGTGCCGGCCTGCGTGCTCGGCGTTCGCTCGTTCGACAGCCGGGCGCCGGCGCGCAGCAGATTCGGCAACACGTTGACTCGCAAGATTTTCGGCTCGCTCGCCGCACTGCGCGTCTCTGACACCCAGACCGGCCTGCGCGCCTTCCCGGCCAGCCTGCTGCCCGATCTGTGCGCGATCCCCGGCGAGCGCTACGAGTATGAAATGGAGATGCTGGTGTGGCTGGCGCGCACGCGGATTCGCCTGGTCGAACAGCCGATCGAGACGATCTACGTCGATGGCAACGCCGGTTCGCACTTTCGCCCGCTGATCGATTCGGCGCGCATCTACTGGGTGCTGCTGCGCGACGTGGTTCTGGCGTTGTCCTCATTCCTCATCGACATCAGCCTGTTCAGCCTGTTTCTGGCGTTCTCCGACAACATTCTCCTGAGCACCTATTGCGCCCGACTGCTGTCGGGCACCTACAATTTTCTCGGCAATCGCCACTTCGTCTTCCGCACCCGCGGCAACCGGCGGCTGACCCGCGAGGCGGCCCAGTACATCGCGCTGGCATGCCTGGTCGCCACGCTGTCGGGAATCATGGTCGGCCAGGTGCAGCAACTCATGCAATGGAGCGCGGTGGTGTCGAAGACGACGGTCGACCTGTCGATGTACTGCGTCTCCTTCATCCTGAGAAGGCACGTCATTTTCCGGTCGCGGCGCAAGCAGGACGGCATGGCCGGCGAATGAGCCGCGCGGGCGAAGCCCGATCCGGCCCGCCGATCATCCGAGCGGCGCGATCGCCCGCGCGCGGCGAAGGCAACCGGTCGGCGCCACTCGCGGCAGCACCCCCGATTCGACGCGCCACAACCCGATGAGCGCCGGCTTTCGGCCGCCGTTCGGATCGGGCGTCGGCCGAGTCGGCGTACCGGCATAGTCCGCACACCGCATGGAATGGCCTTCTCCGGCCGGCAAGGCTGTACCGGCGCATGGGTCGGACATCCTGGCACGGCATGCCCGGAGAGGCCCTGTAGATGCGGCTTCCAGGCCGACGCGACAGCTAGTTCAGGAACATGGCGAGACCTGACCCCGACATCGTGAACTCGTTACATCGCCCGGGCAACAAGATCACCGGCGGCAAAGTGATGAACGGCGAGACCAAACGGGTCGCCAATCGCGCCGCCCAGGCCTTGCGATTGGCCGCCGCCCACAAACTGGCTGGGTTGATCTACACGATGCTGACCGAGGGCGATGAATATACCGATCAAGGCCGGGACTACTTCGGGGAACGCTACCGCGAACGAGTCGTGCGCGTGTTGTCCCTGCGCGCCGAAAGGCTGGGCCTAATTCTCGTCGCCATCCCGCAATCCGAGCAAGTACAGAATGGTCAATCAACTACTTGCGGTGAGAATCCTGAAAGGCATCTCCGTGCGCAGCGGATGCGCTCTTTGGCTGATTCGACGGAGTGAACTATAACTTCCTTCGCATTTTCTTGGCTCGGGGCGAGGGTATATCGCGCAACGCCAGATACAAATGACCGGTCGCAAGGCTGTCATCCTGCGCGCGGTGTGACCGCGCAACTGGGAGGCCAAGATGTTCTACGAGACTTGCTAGCCGATGACTAGAAAGTTCAGGGAGCTTTTTTCGTGCTATGGGAAGCGTATCGAGAATCCGACTAGGCAAAGGGTGGTCAAAAAACTCCAGATATCTGCCGATAAATCGCATGTCGAACGGCGCATTGTGGAAAACAAGACTGTGATTAGTTATGAATGCTACGAAGTCTCGGATGACTACTTTAGGATGAGGCGCTTCCGCGATCATTGACTGAGTGATCCCGGTTAGTCGAGTGACTGTCGCCGGGATGACTTTCTTGCTGCGAACCAGGGAGCAGTAGACATCTTCAACCTGTCCACCAACGAACCTCGCCGCTGCGATTTCAATAATTGAGTCGTCATCCGAAAGTCCCGTAGTCTCGATGTCGACAGCCACAAATCGGGAGGGTGAAGGACGGCGTTTTACTGGAAAGGATCGAGTTACTTGGAAGTCCGGATGCTGTTTGTTGTGGCAAGGATGGCACAAAGTAACAAGATTCGAGTCAGTATTGGTTCCAAAACGAGATAGTGGAAGTACGTGGTGAACATGGAGTTCGCCCTGCGCAAAACCGCGGCGGCAGCAAACGCATCGGTAGCTATCTCGAGCCCGAATTCGTCTCTTCTGCTCCTCGTACTCTGATGGTGCGGGCCGTGTATGCTCAGTTCTCTCGAAATTGATCAGACCCACCAGGTAGGCTCGTAGGAGCCTCACTTCCTTGGATTTCGTTGGTTGGACGAGCTTCGCGTCATCAAAGAGTTTTTGTATCTCTTGTTCAACAGTCCCTGGAATTCGACCAATATTCGATTCTGCGACTGCAATCTTCGCATCAATCTCTTGCTGTTGTCGTGCGTGCACTGAGATCGCCGCGCTGTGTGCAACCAGGATTTCCTCTCTACGGCGAGCAGCTACGGCTGCGACTTTTTCACGGCGCCTTGTGTCGTCGACCAATGACCTGTAGAGCGACTGGAAGATGCCTTCGTCGCGCCTAACGGCTCCCTCCGCGTACGTGCCGACAGAATCGAGCGTAGCGCTTGACAGCTGAGGCGGACGTGTCCTGAGGCTGCGAAGGCGGGCAAGCTCTCGTTCGGCGGACTCCCTATACCGGAACGTCGCTAAACTGCGTCGCTCATCAACTATCGCCGCAGGGGATGTGTCCGAGCTCGACAGCTCAGTCACGCACCACTGGCAGATCGCCAGTTGCTCGGTATGGAAGCGGAGGCGCCGCTTTGGATTGCAGCAGATTTGGCAGAGCGGCTGCATGGGCGGTGTTTGAGACGACTAAAGTCCGGCTTCAGCGGGGCACAACATCGGCATCACAGTTGTTGCGCCTCCGCTCAAAGGCCATATCGGGCGCCTTGGCAAGGTAAGCGCGCGCTTTCTCGTGCCCGTTCCTCGCAGCCTTTTGCATCCAGTGCATTGCCCAGCGCTTCGACTCGCTTGCCCCTTCCCCGGCTTCGTAACAGAGCGCTAAATTCCACTGTGCCATGGGGTCACCCGCCTTGGCGGCCACCCGGTACAGTTCGACGGCCTCTTGGTAGTTCACCCTCACACCTATGCCCTCGTGGTAGCAGTAGCCGAGGTCGCGGATTGCGGGAATGTCGCCGTTGTCGACGGCCTTGCGCAGCCAGTGGAGCGCCCGCGGCAGGTTCTTCGCTGTCCCGATGCCGGAACGGTACATTTGATAGACGTTGTACTGGGCCTCTGCGTGACCATCAAGCGCAGCGCGGCGATACGCCAGGAAAGCCTTCGCACGATTGACTCTGGTGCCGATGCCATTGTCCAAGCATACGCCCAAGTAGAACGTCGACCGAACATACCCCTTCTCAGCAAGCTCGGCCCAGAGCGTAAAGGCCTCAGCCTGGTCTGCTATGCGCGCACGTTTGGCAGTCGTGATTATGTAAGCGCGCTTGAACTTCGCGTGATCTTCTGGCGTCATCCAGGCGCGACCCATGAGGCCCAACGTTCGGGCTCAGCGGGCGCCGGCGCGCGAAGCGCGACAGGTACCCGACTGCGAAGCTGTTGCGCGCTCCCCCTCCAGCCCGTGGTTAGGCGGACCGTAGTAAGGAATTGAAGAACTCATACAACACCTTGAGGGCAAACTGCGCATCGCCTTCGAGCAGGGTCGTGGGATGAACCTGGTGTTTGCGATAGCGCTCGGAAAGACTGCGATCGCCAACGTTAGCGCCCCTATGTACAAGTGGATTGCGCAGCACGCGGAGTTGGTCAATGCCCGTCAGGAGCGGCTCTGGAAATAGCTTCGCTGCGCGCGCGGCTTCAACGGACGCGGCCAGCGAACCATTACACTTGAGCGACTTGGCCTCAAGCGCTTCGACCAGTAGATGCTCGATAACTGACGTGGCGGAAAGAACTACTGCCATGTACTGGCCATTCACGAAGCAGACGCGCGCCTCTTCCATGAGATGAAGAGGCACAACGGCTCCGGCAATGATGCCTGGATTCGCGTAGAGGGAGGAGGCCCAAGCGATTCGCTCCGCACGCGCCTGCCGAGAGTTCTCGTCGTACCAGGCCAATGCCTCAATAAGCGGGCCGAGATTTTGGGGTTGCGAGGCGTTCATACGGCCGCCTAACGTGAAGGTGACCGGCGCAGCGCGACTCTATCGTGCAGCGTCCAGCGACCGAAGGGAGAGAGGTTGACGTGCATGGCATGCCGCCTAACTTTGACGGAAGACCTCCCGACAAAGGGCTGCACAAAACAACCGTTACTCAAGAATTCCTCCTTTCATCAGTGGGTTGTCCAGTCTTCGGAGGCCCTAGAGATGGTTGCAGTGAATTCATCTTCCCGCTCGTATTTGTCGCCCCGCTTGCTTGACCTGATGCGCGGGACGACTTGACCGAAACTTCACGCTATGCCGGCCGGGCAGGCTTATGTGCAATGGGTCACCTGGCTGGTCCAGCACGATCATAACCATCGAACAGGTCGTGGTCGACAAGTTCTTGCCGGTAGATCTCGACATTGGAATGGCAGTGTCAGGCATCGCGTTTGCCGTTCCCGCCTGCGGGCAGTCGCGCGCTATATTGGGGCCGTTTGAGCGCGCGCCCACAAACCGGCCGATGCGCTGGCTTTGTCCGACGAGGTGCCCTGCGAACCGCATGGAATGGCGGTCTACGGCAGGGGTGGCGCGAGAGCGCCATTCCACGGGCCTCTCAGGGCGGCATCCTCGCAGAGGGCCGTTTCATGCGGTTTCCGGGGTTGCCGGCGGTCGGCGTCATCGGCCGGCGCGCTGGCGGGATTCCCAGGCGGTGCGCAGCGCCTCGCCGAGCTGGTAGACCGACATGGCGTAGAAGCTGCTGCGGTTGTAGCGGGTGATGACGTAGAAATTCTGGAAGCCCAGCCAGTATTCGGTCGGCTCGTCGGGGGTGACCAGATCGATCAGCGCGTAGCGGGTGGCCGGCGGTGCGGGTGTGGCGGTGCGCACGCCGAGCGAGTCGGCGTCGTCGGTGTTGAACTGGGGTTCGATGCCGGCGTCGAGCAGCGGCTTGATCTGGCCGTCGATGGCGCTCACCCGCTGGGCGATAGGCGCGCCGGCCGCCCAGCCGTGTTCGTTGAGAAAGCGGGCGACGCTGCCGATCGCATCGGTCGGGCTGGCGAACAGGTCGATGCTGCCGTCGTTGTCGAAATCCACCGCGTACTTGCGCCAGCTCGACGGCAGGAACTGCGGCAGGCCCAGCGCGCCGGCGTAGGAGCCGCGAAACTCGCGCACATCGCGCCCGCCTTCGCGCGCCAGCAGCAGCAGTTCGGCCAGTTCGCGGCGGAACAGTTCGGCGCGCGGTGGGTAGTCGAAGGCCAGCGTGGTGAGGGCGGAGAAGGTCTGGAAATTGCCGACGTTGCGGCCATACACGGTCTCGACGCCGATGATCGAAACGATGATCTCGGGCGGCACGCCGTACTGCGCGCTCGCCGCCTTGATCGCTGTCTCGTGGCGGCGCCAGAAGTCGAGACCGGCGGTGATGCGCGTGCCGTCGATGTAGCGCGGCCGGTACGCGCGCCAGGAGCGCTGGCGCGGCGTGCTCGGCGGCAGGATGTACTTGATCACCGTCGGCAGCATCTGCGCGTCGCCGAACAGGCGCTGCAAATCATCGGCGGCAAAGCCATGCCGTTCATGCATCTCGGCGATGAATTCGGCGATCTCGGGTCGCGCCGCGTAAGCTCCGCCGGCCTGCGCGGCACAGGAGACGGACAGTGCAACGAGGGCGAGCAGTCGGGCGAACAGCGTGGGAAGCGGTTTCATGGGTGCAGTCGGTCGATCCTGGCAACGAGTTGTCTTGCGGCCTTGTCGGGTGCGGCGGGCTGCCCGGCGCCGTAGCGCAGCCCGCAATAGTCGCCAGCGATCTCGCGCACCGCTGCCGCCAGTTCGGGCCGCGCCAGCGCGACTCGGTCGGCATAATCGAGCGGCCCTTCCCAGGCCCTGCGGGCGAGGCCGGCCGGTGCCAGCTTTTGCGACAGGCGTTCCCAGGCGCGCTGCAGCGGGTCGAGCCGCCCGCGCTGCGCCAGCGCCCAGCCGGTCAGGGCCAGCATGAGCAGGCCGCACAGCACGCTCATTGCAATCGTCATCGCATGCCAATCGGGCGACTGCATGCCGAGGCGTTCGAGCAACTCCTTCTGGCGCTGCGGATTGTAGCCGAGAACCCACTGGTTCCAGCTGTTGTTGACCGCGTCCAGGCGGTAGCGGACCTCGCGCACCCAGGAGAATGCCGGCCGCAGCGCGAGCGGCAGCGGTTCGCCTTCTGGCACCGCCATCGCCAAACCGCCTTGCACGCGCGAGGGGGCGACGGTGGCGGTCGGGTCGACGCGCAGCCAGCCCTGGTTCGCCACCCACACTTCCGCCCAGGCATGGGCATCCGACTGGCGTACTTCTAGGTAGCCGTCTACCGGGTTGATCTCGCCGCCCTGGTAGCCGGTGACCACCCGCGCCGGCAGGCCCGCCGCACGCATCAGGACCACGAAACTCGAGGCGAAGTGTTCGCAGAATCCGCGCCGGGTGTCGAACAGGAATTCATCCACGCTGTCGCGGCCGAGCAGCGGCGGCGAAAGCGTGTAGGTGAATTTGCTCAGCGAAAAGTGCCGGAGCGCGGCGGCGATCAGCGCTGCGCCGTCCGGGTTTTCCGCGCGCAGCGATCGCGCCAGCTCGCGGGTGCGCGGGTTGAAGTCGGGCGGCAGCTGTCGCGCCGCTTCCAGGATGGCGGCATCTTCGCTGCGGCCCGGGCGCACCCCGGTGTGGGCGGACAGCAGGTAGCGCAGGCGATTGCGTACCGGCGTCCGCGACACCAGTTGATAGTCGCTCATCAGCATCGCGTTGTCGGGCGTGCCGCCGGGCATCTCCAGCGCGAACAGCCACGGCCGGTTGTGCGCTTCGAGCGTGAGTTCGTAGGCGGTGCGCGGCCCGCTCACCTGATACGGCACTTTGGCCAGCATGCGGGCGCTGGCCACGCGCCAGGTGCGGCCGTCGAAATCGTTCATCACCGGGCCCCGCCAGTAGCGCTGCGCGGCGGCCGGCGTGAAGCCTTCGAAGCGGACGCGAAAGGCGATTGCGCCCGACAGCGTGAGGTCGCTGATCGAGCCGGGCGTCATCGAATCCGAGAGGCCGGTCGAGCCGCCGAAGGCATCCGACGGCAGGCCCCACAACGGCTTGTCCACGCGCGGGAACAGCACGAACAGCACCAGCATGAAGGGCACCGCCTGCGCCAGCATCAGGCCCGACAGGCGCAGCCGCTCGGTCGTGCCCAGGCGCTCGCTGTTGAGCGTGGTCAGCGTTGCCGTGGTGACCACGGTGCCCAGCAGCGTGAGGCCGGCGGTGGCGATGCTCTGGTTGGCGAAGAACTGCGCCAGTTGCATGAAGTAACACAGCAGCACCACCACATAGCCGTCGCGCGGCGTGCGCGCTTCGAGCAGCTTGAGCGCGAGAAAGGCTGTCAGTAGCGCGACCCCCGGGTCCTTGCCGAGCGGGCTGCGGAATGTCGCCAGCACGCCGGCGACGGCAGCGCCGACCGCGACCAGCAGCAGCCAGCGCGACGGCAGCCGCAGGCCGTGCAGCACGATCCAGCACAGCCACAGCAGCATCAGGGCGGCGAAGCCGCTCAGCCAGGTCGGCAGGGTGGTGACATGCGGGGCCAGCGTCACCGCGACGCTGGCGGTCAGCCACCAGGCGCGCGCGCGTTCGTTGCCGACCAGCCTCATGCCGGCTCCTGCGGCTGGCCGAACAGCGCGAGCGCCTTGAGGCAGGCGTTGCGGTGGGCGATGCCCTCGGCCGGGCCGAGGCTGCAGCCGGGCAGATCGAGCCGCCAGACGATGCCGCCGGCATTGGCCCGCTCGACCCAGGCGGCCAGCCGGCTGAGGCGGGACTCGCTGTCCATCTGCGGCGGCAGGTCGTCCCAGCGCAATACCACGTTACCGGCCTGCATGCCGCTGAAATGCTTGGTCAGCAGCGGGCCGCCGCCGGCCGCCGCCTTCCACGCGATATGGCGTGGCGAATCGCCCGGCTGGTAGTTGCGCAGTCCGGCAAAATCGTCGCGCCCGGCAGCGCTGGCGGCGACGCCGCCGGCGCTGCCCGATCCCCATGGCAACGGCGGCGCAGCGAACTCCGGCCGCGGCCAGACCAGAACCGACATGTCCGGTTGCAGGTAGCTCCAGGCGCGGATGAAGCCGAGCGGAAAGCGCGTCTCCAGGGTGACGCGGGGCAGCCGCAGCCAGCCGCGCCGTTGCGTCGGCAGGCGCAACTCGGCGAGGCTGCTCGCCTGCGGCTCGATCAGATCGATGGGCGCCAGCGTGCCCGCGCTGCGCAGCTGCAAGGCATAGCGCGGGGTGTCGCGGCTGTTGATCAGTCGCAGCGTGAAGCGCGCCGGGTCGCCGCAAAAAACCGGGGTCGCCGGGCCGGCCTCGATTTCCAGCCGGGCGAGATTGCGGAAGGTGTGGAGAATCGCCGAGTGGCCGAGTCCGGCCAGCAAGAAGGTGAGGGCGAATCCGAGCGGCAACTGGTAGTTGATCGCGCCGATCAGCATGGCTGCGAGGGCGCCGGCGAAGGCCAGGCCCGCCCGCGTCGGCAGCACGAAGACCCGTCGTTGGGTGAGCACGATCGGGGTCGGCTCGGGACCGTGGTCGCGGAACAGCCAGGCGCGGAAACGGTTGGCGAGACCCCGCGCGAGCGGCTCTCGCGCGCTGGGCGACCCGGGCGTGTCGATGTGCGCCGGCAGCGGCGCGGGCAGTTCTTCGAGGCGCAATCTGGCGTTCGCGGTGGGATCAGGGAGTGAACATGCCTACGGCAACGCGACCGCCTCGATCAGGCTGCGCACCAGCCGTGTTGCGCTGCCGCTCTCGCCGGCCGGCTTGAGGCGATGGCCGGCGACGCTCGGTAGCACCGCCTGCACGTCTTCCGGCAGCACCGCATCGCGCCCGGCGATCAGCGCCCAGGCACGCGCGGCGGCGAGCAGCGCCAGCGCTGCGCGCGGGCTCAGGCCGGAGGCGAACAATCCGCTGCTGCGGGTATGCTCGACCAGCGCCTGGATGTAGTCGAACAGCGCGTCGGCGGCATGAATCGCAGCGGCCGCCCGCTGCAGTTCGCGCAGATCGCCGACCGTCAGCGTCGGTTCGAGGACCGCGATCATCTCGCGGCGCGACTCGCCCTGCAGCAGCGCACGCTCGGCGGCGCGGTCCGGGTAGCCGAGTTCGATGCGCATCAGGAAGCGGTCGAGCTGCGATTCGGGCAGCGGAAAGGTGCCGATCTGGTACGAGGGGTTTTGTGTCGCGATGACGAAAAACGGCTCGGGCAGCGCATGGGTTGCGCCCTCGGCGGTGACCTGCTGTTCCTCCATCGCCTCGAGCAGCGCGCTCTGCGCCTTGGGTGTGGCGCGATTGACCTCGTCGGCGAGGATGAGCTGGGCGAACACCGGGCCAGGATGGAAGCGGAAGCTGCCGCTGTCGCGGTCGAACACCGAGACGCCGACGATGTCCGCCGGCAGCATGTCGCTGGTGAACTGGATGCGCTGGAACTGCAGCCCGAGCAGTTTGGCCAGGACGTGAGCCAGCGTGGTCTTGCCCACGCCCGGCAGATCCTCGATCAGCAGATGGCCCTGCGCCAGCAGGCAGGCCAGGCAAAGGCGAATTTGCGCCTGCTTGCCGAGAATGATCCGGCTGGCCTGTTCGATGGTGCGCGAGATGGCTGGGAGTGTCATGGCTTGAGCGGGGTCACAGGATCGGTCCATAATACAAGACCGCATCCGGCAGCCGGCAGTACAAACATCACAAGGACGCGTTCCCCTCAGAGGCAACCAGCCATCGGGAAGAAGAGAGAGACATGAGTACAGCATTCATCACCCATCGCGACTGCATGCTGCACGACATGGGTGCGCATCATCCGGAGTCGCCGGACCGGCTGTCCGCCATCAGCGACCGGCTGATTGCCTCCGGCCTCGACCTTTACCTGGCGTTTCACGATGCCCCTCAGGCGGAGATCGAGCATCTGTCGCGCGCCCATCCGGTCGAGTACGTCGAGGAGATACTCTCGATCGTACCGGTCAATGGCATTCACCATCTCGACCCCGATACCGCGATGTGCCCCGGCACCGTCAAGGCAGCGCTGCGCGCGGCGGGTGCCGGCGTGCTGGCGACCGATCTGGTCATGACGGAACAGGTCGAAAACAGTTTCTGTGCGGTGCGCCCGCCCGGCCACCATGCCGAGCGCGCCCGCGCGATGGGCTTCTGTTTTTTCAACAACGTGGCGGTTGCCGCGCGCCATGCGCTCGATGCGCACGGACTCGAACGCGTGGCGATCGTCGATTTCGATGTGCATCACGGCAACGGCACGGAAGATATTTTTTCGGGCGACCGGCGGGTGCTGATGGTCAGCACCTTTCAGCACCCGTACTACCCATACAGCGGAACCGACGATCCGGCGGAGAACATGCTCAACGTTCCGTTGCCGGCCGGCACGCGCGGCGAGGGCTTCCGCGAAGTGGTGGAGTCGACCTGGCTGCCGGCCCTCGAGGCGTTCAGGCCGCAAGCGATCTTCATTTCGGCCGGTTTCGACGCGCACTTCGAGGACGACATGGGTTCGCTTGGCCTGCTCGAAAGCGACTATGCGTGGGTGACCCAGCAGATCAAGGCGATCGCGCGGCGCCATGCGCAAGGGCGGATCGTATCCATTCTGGAGGGCGGCTACTGCCTCTCGGCGCTTGGCCGCAGCGTGGTGGCCCACATCAAGGTGCTGGCGGACCTGTAGCTGGCTGCGCGCGTTATCCTCGCCTCTGGGCGATCGGGTACAATGACCGTTTTTTGAAGCCGTCACGTTCATGATTCAGGGATCGATAGTCGCCATCGTCACGCCGATGCACGAGGATGGCAGCCTTGACCTGCCGCGCTTTCGGTCATTGATCGACTGGCACGTTGCTGAAGGTACCGAGGGCATCGTCGTGGTCGGCACCACCGGCGAGTCGCCGACGGTAGATTGGAAAGAGCACACGCAACTGATCGAGGTGGCCGTCCAGCATGCCGCCGGACGTATTCCGATCATTGCCGGAACCGGCGCCAATTCCACCCGTGAGGCGATCGAACTGACGTCGTTCGCGCAGAAGGCCGGCGCGCAGTATTGCCTGTCGGTTGTGCCCTACTACAACAAGCCGACGCAGGAAGGGCTTTACCGTCACTTCAAGGCGATTGTCGAGGCGGTGGATCTGCCGCTGATTCTCTACAACGTGCCCGGCCGGACCGTCGCCGACATGTCGAACGACACCATCCTTCGGCTGGCACAGTTGCCGGGCGTGGTCGGCGTCAAGGAAGCGACCGGCAACCTCGATCGCGCAACCGATCTGGTGCGCCGGGCGCCGAAGGGTTTTGCGCTCTACACCGGCGACGATGCCACCACGCTGGCATTCCTGCTGGTTGGCGGCAACGGCTGCATTTCGGTCACCGCCAACGTCGCGCCGCGGGCGATGCATGAAATGTGCGTCGCGGCGCTCGACGGTCGGGTACTGGCGGCGCGCGAGATCAACGATCGCCTGCTGGGTCTGCACAAACAACTGTTCTGCGAAGCCAACCCGATTCCGGTGAAATGGGCGCTGCAGCAGATGGGCTTGATCGAAGGGGGCATCCGCCTGCCCCTGACGCCGCTGGCCGACGATTGTCATCAGCGCGTGCGCGCGGCGTTGCAATCGGCCGGCGTTCTGCGCTGACATCCACTTACTACGAGGTCCGTCCCGGCATGATTTTGCGCCGTTCAATCGTGAAGCTTGTTCTGGCTTTCCTTGCCTCGGCCGTGCTGGCTGGCTGCGGAATCATGCAGTCCGACAAGATCGATTACCGCAGCACGACCAAGTTGCCGACGCTGGAGATTCCGCCCGACCTGACCCAGCCGCAGCGCGACGAGCGCTATGCGGTACCCGATATCAATCCGAAGGGTTCGGCAACCTATTCCGCGTACAGCGCCGAGCGCTCGGGCAGCGCACGCGCTTCGACCGCCTTGGAGGTGTTGCCGCAATCGGATGCGATCCGTGTCGAGCGCGCGGGCACCCAGCGCTGGCTGGTGGTCAAGGGGGCGCCCGACAGGCTGTGGCCGGCGGTCAAGGACTTCTGGCAGGAAACCGGGTTTGTGATCAGTCTGGATTTGCCCGACGCCGGCGTCATGGAAACCGACTGGGCCGAGAATCGGGCACGCATTCCGCAAGATCCGATCCGCACCACTGTCGGCAAGGTGATCGATCTGCTGTATTCGACGCCGGAGCGCGACAAGTTCCGCACCCGGCTGGAACCCGGTGCGGCGGCCGGGACGACGGAGATCTATATCAGTCATCGCGGCATGATGGAAATCTACCCGAACGAAGCGCGGGACAGGACGATCTGGCAGCCGCGTCCGGCCGATCCTGAGCTGGAGGCGGAGATGCTGCGCCGCCTGATGGTGCGGCTCGGCGCCGAGGAAGAGCGCGCCAAGGTGGCGGTTGCCTCGGGTGAAAAGGTCGATCGCGCGCGTCTCGATCGTGCTGCACCCGGTGCCGGTTCGCTGGAACTGCAGGAGCAGTTCGATCGCGCGTGGCGCCGCGTCGGGCTTGCGCTCGACCGCGTCGGCTTCGCTGTCGAAGACCGCGACCGTTCGCAGGGCCAATACTTTGTCCGGTACATCGATCCGCAGGCCGACAACAGGACCAAGGCCGACGAGCCGGGCTTGCTGTCGAAGCTGATGTTCTGGCGCAGCGACGACAAGAAGGCGCCTGCCATCAAGACCGGCGCGCAGTATCGTGTGCAGGTCAAGGGCAGCGGGGAGTCGAGCAGCGTGCAAGTGCTTTCGCGCGACGGTGCGGCAGACGCTTCCGAACCCGCCAAGCGGCTGCTCACGCTGCTCTACGAACAGTTGAGGTGATTCGCTTCGCTTGTCTCGGCAGTGGCAGCCGGGGCAACGGACTGGTCGTTGAAGTCGGCGATGGTCGGCACACCACCCGGGTTCTGGTCGATTGCGGCTTCAATTGCCGCGAAACCGTAGCGCGACTGGCGCGACTGGGTCTGCGTCCGGCAGATCTCTGCGGCCTGATCGTCACCCACGAACACAGCGATCATCTCGGCGGCGTGTTCCGCTTTGCCGGCCGTTACGGCATTCGGGTGTTCATGACGCATGGGACGCTTTCGAATGTCGACGCCGCGGTCCAGCGGCTCGCCGCAGTCGACGTCATCGACAGCCATCAGTCTTTTCGCATCGAAGGCCTTGGTGTCTGCCCGTTTCCGGTGCCGCACGATGCGCGCGAGCCGGTGCAGTTCGTGTTCTCGGACGGCGCACTGCGGCTCGGCCTGCTGACCGACACCGGCCATGCCACGGCACACGTCGAGCGGATGTTGAGCGGGGTCGATGCGCTGATGCTCGAGTGCAATCACGATCTTGGCATGCTCGAGTCCGGCGGCTACCCGGTATGGCTGCGGCGTCGCATCGCCAGCCCCTACGGCCACCTCGACAACGCTGCTGCGGCGCGATTGCTCGCCGCGCTCGATCGCAGCAAGCTGCAGCATCTGGTGGCTGCCCACCTTTCCCACCAGAACAACACTGCCGAGATGGCACGGATGGCGCTCGCACAGGCTGCAGGATGCGACCCCGGATGGATCGGTATCGCCGACCAGGACACCGGGTTCGCGTGGCGCCAAATCCGGTAAGGCGTCGACCCATGCAAGCGGCTGCGCGGAAACGCGGCCGGACCCGCCAAGAAAAAAGGCCGACCCGAAGGTCGGCCTTTTTCTCGCCTGCAAGCGATTACTTCTTCATCGCATCCTTGGCAGCGTCGGCAGCCGCGGCGCCGGCAGCAGCACCGACTTCCTTGGCCTTCTCGACCATGGCGCCAGCAGCATCCTTGGCAGCACCGGCAGCGGCGTCCTTGGTGGCGCCGGCAGCATCCTTGGCGGCTTCAGCGGCCGGCGCAGCAGCCGCAGGAGCGGCGGCCGGCGCAGCAGCAGGAGCAGCGGCCGGAGCGGCAGCAGCAGGAGCGGCAGGAGCCGGCGCAGCGGCAGCAGGTGCAGCCGGCGCAGCAGGTGCCGCAGCAGGCTTCGGTTCTTCCTTCTTGGCGCAGGCCGTGACGGCCAGAGCGACCAGAGCAGCAACGAGGAGCGAACGGTTCATTGTCGAATTCCCTTATCGATAAGTTTAGGACGAGCCAGAATCTTGATCCAGGCTGGAGTGCACTTCAGCCAGCCGCGGAGTATACAACGAACCACCCCCCGACTCTACGGGCATGTTGCACTCGCGCAACACTGCCGGGGCGAGGGGTTTCAGCGGCAGTTTCGCGTTAGAGGCCGAGGCGGGTCGCGGACACGGCAGGGGTGGAACACTCCCAGAGTTGCCGGAACCGGCTGAGCCAGGTTCCAGCCTCATCCGGATTGGCCACGAACCACTTGCCGCGCGGCCAGTCGCGATGAAAGCGGACGACACCGGTGTCGTTGCCGGTCAACAGGTAGCACTCGGTCAGGTTGCGCAAATCGTCGGGCGACTGGCGGACCTCGAAGCAATGGGAAAAGCGCGCGAGCACATTGAGCAACCGCGGGCAGCGCGTTTCGAGATTGGCCGTGTCATGCAAGACGACGCGCAGCCTGGCCTGGCGGCTGGCCAGCAGGAGGCGCTCGATTTGCGCGACGGCCGGCTTCGATTCGAGTCCCGTCCGCGACAAGTCGGGATCGAACACGCACAACTCGCCGGCGGCGCCCTCGAGCGTCTGCAGGACTGCGGCCGTGTACTCGCGGTAGGTATCGAACCTTTGCTCGAAACCGGTTCCATCCATGGTCAGCGTCCGCCCGGAACGATGAAGCCGTCGCAGTACCAGTCGTAAAACATCGCCAGCGCGGTGACGCCAGGATCTGCCAATGCCGGCAGCCTTCGCCTGTCCGCAAGCTCGCGCACCGTCGCGCGATCGGAACGGGGCACCTCGATCACTTCGCCGTTCAGATAGAACGATTTATCGGCGAACAACAACTGGCTCTTGCGATGCAGCCGGATGCCGCCTTTGGCAACGCACGCCGCGAATGCCTTGTGGCCGAGCGGCGGGTCCGGCGGGTCGAAAAAAACGTGGGACTTCGGTTCGGTCAGATAGCAGCCGAGAAAGTCGCGCACCCCTTGGCGGTTCCAGGCAATCCGGTCGATGATGTCGCCGACCTGATCCACCATGTCGCTGCCGATTTCGCCCGGATGCCGGGGCAGCGCCAAGCCCGGGTCGCAGTAGCGCCCCGCCATTTGCAGCCGGTCCTGCAGATGGACTAGAAACTGCGTGGCGACCTCCTGCGCGGCCGGGGCGCGAAAGCCCACCGAGTAGGTCATGCACTCGCCTTCGGCGATGCCATTGTGGGCGTAGGAGGGCGGCAGGTAGAGCATGTCGCCCGGCTCCAGTACCCATTCCTGTTCGATCTGGAAATGCTTGAGGATGCGCAGTGGCGCGCCCTCGATGATCTCCAGGTCGCGCTGGGCGCCGATTTGCCAACGTCGCCGGCCCATGCCCTGGATCAGGAACACGTCGTAGGAATCGAAGTGCGGCCCGACGCCGCCGCCGTCCGTGGCGTAGCTCACCATCAGGTCGTCGAGCCGCGCCCACGGCACGAAATCGAAGCGATGCAGCAGCGCATCGGCAGCGTCGTCGAGCAGATTGAGGCCCTGCACCAGCACCGTCCATGGGCCGCGCCGCCGGAAATCCTTGGCCTTGAACGGCCCATGCCTCATCTGCCAGCCACTGGCAGCCCGCCACACCAAGCGCGATTCGGCGTCGAAGTCGCAGGCAAGCGAGAAAGCCTGGTCGCGGGATATGACGCCGCGAAATTCGGGAATCGCCTGGCGCACCAGCAAGGGCTTCTTTTGCCAGTAATCGCGCAAAAAGTGGCGCGGCGAAATGCCGCCGAGCAGTGGTTCGACCATGCGGCGATTATACCCAGCGGGCAAGTGCGGACAGGTGCCGGCTGCGGCTACAATCGAGGCCCGCTTTCACGAGTGCCCCAATGGCCGCCGCGCAAATCGCCCGCATCGAATCGCTCGAACACGAAGGTCGGGGGGTGACGCATGTAGACGGCAAGACGATCTTTGTAGACGGTGCCCTGACCGGCGAGTGGGTCGAGTATGCGAGCTATCGCAAGAAGACCAGCTACGAACTGGCGCAGTCGGTGCGCATCGTCGAGCCGAGCGCGCAACGGGTCGCGCCGCGCTGTCGCTGGTTCGGCATCTGCGGCGGTTGCAGCATGCAGCACCTCGATGCGCCCGGCCAGGCGGCGGCCAAGCAGCGAGTGCTCGAGGATGCGCTGTGGCATCTGGCGCGCCTGCGCGCCGAGGCGCTGTTTCCCGCCATCCACGGCACGCCCTGGGGTTATCGCTACCGCGCCCGCATATCGGTGCGGCTGGTGCCGAAAAAGGGCGGTGTGCTGGTCGGCTTTCACGAGCGGCGCAGCAGCTTCGTGGCCGACATGACCAGTTGCGAGATCCTGCCGCCGCACTTGTCGGCGCTGCTGCCGCGCTTGCGCGGGTTGATTGCCGGCATGTCGCGCCCCGACCGCCTGCCGCAGATCGAAGTCGCGGTGGGCGATGCCACTACCGCGCTGGTGTTGCGGCACCTCGAACCGCTGGGCGAGCCCGATCTGGCGCTGTTGCGCGGGTTTGCGGAACAACATGCGATCGACTGGTGGCTGCAGCCGGCCGGCCCGGACAGCGTGACGCCGCTCGCCGCCGACGCTGCCGAACGACTTTGGTATGCGCTGCCCGAATTCGGCTTGCGCATGGACTTTCGCCCGACCGAGTTCACGCAGGTGAATTTCGGCATCAACCGGATGCTGGTCAGGCGCGCCATGCAGTTGCTCGATCCGCAACCGGGCGAGCGCATCGCCGACATGTTCTGTGGTCTGGGCAACTTCACCTTGCCGATTGCACGTCTCGGCGCGCGGGTGGTCGGCGTCGAGGGCAGCCGCGCGCTGACGCTGCGCGCCGAACACAATGCGCGCGCCAACGCTCTGGCGCATCAGAGCGAATTCCGTGTGGCGAATCTGTTCGAGATCACGTCCGATGCGCTGGCGGCGCTCGGGGGCTTCGACAAGATGCTGATCGATCCGCCGCGCGAAGGTGCGATCGAACTGGTCAAGGCGCTGGGCGAGGATGCGCCGGCACGCATCGTCTACGTCTCATGCAATCCGGCTACCCTGGCCCGCGATGCCGCCGTGCTGGTGCACGAGAAAGGCTACCGGCTGCGCGGCGCCGGCATTGCCAACATGTTCCCGCAGACTTCGCATGTGGAGTCGATCGCCCACTTCGAGCGCGGCTGATCGGTACACGAAAAAGGGCGGCCTGCGCCGCCCCTGGTCAAGCGAACCGGATCCGCTCAGTCGCGTTCGCCGCCGAAAGCCATCAGCAGGTGGAGCAGGCTGACGAAGACGTTGTACACGTCGAGGTACAGCGCCAGCGTGGCCGAAACGTAGTTGGTCTCGCCGCCGGTGACGATGCGGCTGACGTCGTACAGGATGTAGGCCGAGAACAGCAACACCGCCACCGCCGAGATGGTCAGGGCCAGCGCTGGGATCTGGAAGAAGATGTTGGCCACCATCGCCAGCAGCAGAACGATCACGCCGACGAAGAGAAACTTGCCCATGAAGCTGAAATCCTTCTTCGTCACCGTAGCGATGCCGGCGAGCGTGAAGAAGATCGCGCTGGTGCCGACGCCTGCCATGGCGATCAGCGTGCCGCCGTTCGACAGGCCGAGCGCCCCCTGCAGGATGCGCGAGAGCATCAACCCCATGAAGAAGGTGAAGCCGAGCAGCAGCGCAACGCCCAGGCCGCTGTTCTTGTTGCGCTCGATGCCCCACATGAACGCGAAGGCGACGCCGAGGAACACCAGGAACGAAATCATCGGGCTGCCGGCGAAGAAGGTGAATTTCATCTGCACGCCGAGCATGGCGCCGATCACCGTCGGCACCAGCGTAAGCGCCAGCAGCAGATAGGTGTTGCGCAGTACGCGGTTCTGCGAAACCAGAACCTGGCTGGAACTACCGACATTCTGAAATTGCGGTTGCATCAGTTTCCTCCGGATAGTGACGCGAACGAGACGCTGCTAAGACCGTGCAGCGTGCCCGTAAGTTTCGCGGCGCCGCTGCCGACCGGCGCATTGTATGACAATCCGGCCCGCCGAACCTGTCGCCCGCCGCTTCAGGCTAGAATTCCGGCCTCGGACGTGTGGCGGGGCCGTTGATTGCAACGGCCCTCCAAACTTCAGCAGGAAGCGTGGCCGAGCGGTTTAAGGCACCGGTCTTGAAAACCGGCGACGGGCAACCGTCCGTGAGTTCGAATCTCACCGCTTCCGCCAATTCCCCAGGCGCTGACACAAGATCCGCGAACCCTGCAGGTACTTCATGGGCCGCGTCGTGAATGGCAGCGCGGGACCGGCGACCGCTGAGGATCGCCCTGCAGCCATGGCATCGCCAGCAGCGCCTATCCATGCGCCTTCCAGACCTGCCTGCCGGCGCAAGTCCAATCCATGCGCTTTCCGGGCTTGCCTGCCTGCACAAGTCCAATCCATGCGCCTCGTCGGCCGGTCGGTCGCGCAGGATGTGGTGGCTGAAGCAAGATTCAGTCAGTCGATTGATTATGTGCTAGGGTAGACGCCATCATGAGCAAGCTGCCATCGATCCCGGCCGAAGGAAGCACGGACACCCGCACCCCGGCGCGGACCCGGGCCGGCGGGCTGGAGAAAGGCACGGCAACCCGCGGGCAACTGATCAAGGTTGCCACGCGGATCTTTGCGGCCAAGGGTTTTGCCGGCGCGACTACGCGTGAAATCTGCCAGGCCGCGGCGGTGAACCTTGCGGCGATCCACTACTACTTCGGCGACAAGGATGGCCTGTACCGCGCCGCCCTGATGGCGCCGATCCAGGCGATCACCGCGCAGTTCGGCGACTTCGGCGATCCGGCGCAGCCGTTCGCGCAGGCCATCCGGCAGATTCTCACGCCCCTGGTCGGCCTCGCGCTGAAAGACGACGACCACGAATTGCAGGTGGCGCGCCTGCACCTGCGCGAAATGCTCGAACCCTCGCCGATTTTCCGCGACATCGTCGCTCGCGAAATCGCGCCGCTGCACCAGAGGCTGGCCGGATTGCTCGCACGCCACTGCGGCCTGCCGACCGCAGATGCCGAGTTGCATCAACTCGCCTTCGCCATGATCGCGATGGCCAACGACTACTGCAGTTCGCGCGAATTCCTGCGCTTGCTCGCGCCCGAAGTTCTCAACCGTGCCGACGCCTGCGAACGCATCGTCGATCGGCTGGTCGACTACTGCGCGGCCCTGCTTGAGCACGAAAAGACACGGCGTCGGTCGCCGCCGACCAATCCGATTGCCCGAAATGCCAAGCCACCCGTTCGCTAAGACCGTCACCGCCGTACTCTGCGCCGCCGCGCTTGCCGGCTGCGCCCTGTCGCCGCCCGGCCCGCCGGCGGCGCCGCGCCTGCCGGCAAGCTGGTCGGCACCTTTGCCGCATGGTGGCGAAGCGTCCCAGCTCGGGCAGTGGTGGTCGCAGTTCGACGATCCGGATCTGCCCGATCTGATCGATGCCGCGCAGCGCGAACACGGCTCGCTGGCGCAGGCCGCGGCGCGCATTGCCGAAGCGCGCGCCAACCTGCGCGCCAGCGGTGGTGCGGCCTTGCCGCAACTCGATGCGGTCGCCAGCGCCAATCGCGGCAAGTCGCTGGCGGTGGTGCCGGCGAGCCTGCTCAGCACCACCACGTCGGTCGGGCTCGATGCCAGGTGGGAGATCGATCTGTTCGGCCGTACCCGCAATCAGGTCGCGGCGGCGAGCGCGCGCGCCGATGCCGCGGTGACGTCCTGGCACAGCGCCCGGGTCAGCCTCGCGGCGGAGGTCGCCGCCACCTTCGTCGGCTACCGTGCCTGCGAAGCGCTGGTGCGCGTGTATGACGAGGATAGCCGTTCGCAATCGCGCACCGCCGAACTCACGCGGCTCAAGGTCGGTGCCGGATTCGAAACGCCTGCCAACGGCGCGCTGGCCACTGCGAGCGCGGCCGACGCGGCAAGCCGTCGCGCCGCGCAGCAGGCCGAATGCGATGTGCTGGTCAAGAGCCTGGTCGCCCTCACCGCGGTAGACGAACCGGCGTTGCGCACCCGCCTGGCAAGCCGCAGCGCGCAAGTCGCGCAGCCGGCCGCATTCGTGGTCGCGCAAGTGCCGGCGCAATGGCTGGCGCAGCGGCCCGATCTGGCCGGTCTGGAATACGAAGTGGCGGCCGCATCGGCCGACATCGGCGCTGCGCAGGCGGAGCGTTATCCGCGCCTGTCGCTGTCGGGCACCATCGCGGCCGCCACGCTCGGTTTCGCCGGCGCCACCACGCGCGGGACGAACTGGTCGCTCGGCCCGGCGTTGTCGCTGCCGCTGTTCGACGGCGGGCGCCGCGCCGCGAATGTCGATGCCGCCCGGGCGCGCTACGACCAGGCGCGCGCCGCCTACACCCAGCGCGTGAAAGATGCGGTACGCGAGGTCGAAGAGGCGCTGGTGCGTCTCGATGCCGCGGCCCGGCGCGAAAGCGACGCCCGGCGCGCCGCGCAGGGCTACCGCGAATTCTTCGGCGCCGCACAGGCGCGCTGGGAAATAGGCGTCGGCAGCCTGCTCGACCTGGAAGATGCGCGCCGGCTGACGCTGGCGGCCGATGCCGGTGTGATCAACCTGCAACGCGAGCGGGTCGCTGCCTGGATCGCGCTCTACAAGGCGGTCGGCGGCGGATGGGATACCCATGCGCCGCACGCCTGGCAAGTTTCCGAAATCGAGGCGGGAAAATGAGTTCGACGTTCTTCAACCTGCGCACCTGGCGCGCGAAAGCGATGGCTGCCGGGATTGCCGTGGCGCTCGCCACCACTGCGGTGTGGGCGGTCAGGTACGCCACCGAATCCAAAGCGCCCGCCGAGACCGCGGGCGCCGGTCAGACCGCAGCCGGCAAACCCGCGCTGACCGTCAGTCTGACCTCGCCGCAGCGCGCCGACTGGCCGCGCACGCTGGCGGCCAACGGCAGCATCGTTGCGTGGCAGGAGGCGGTGATCGGCGCCGAGGTCAGCAATTTCCGTCTCACCGAGGTTCTCGTCAATGTCGGCGACTGGGTGAAGAAAGGTCAGGTGCTCGCGCGGATTTCGGGCGAAACCGTAGCCGCGGAACTGGCCCAGGGCAAGGCCGCACTGGCCGAGGCGCAGGCGACGCTGGCAGAAGCGCGCGCCAACGCCGAGCGCGCGCGGCAGTTGCAGAACTCGGGTGCGATCAGCGCCCAGCAGATCAATCAGTACCTGACCGCCGAACAGACGGCGATCGCGCGCGTCAACGCCGCGCGGGCCAAGCTGCAGGCCGACGATGTGCGCATGGCGCAGACGCGGGTCGTCGCGCCCGATGCCGGCATCATCTCGGCGCGCAACGCGGCGGCCGGGTCGCTGACCCAGCCCGGGCAGGAACTGTTCAAGCTGATCCGCGGCGGACGCCTCGAGTGGCGGGCCGAGGTCACCGAAGCCGAGCTCTCGCGCCTTGCACCGGGCACCGTGGCGACGCTCACTACGCCCAACGGCACGCGCGTTACCGGCAAGCTGCGCACGGTCGGTCCGACTGTCGATCCGCAGACGCGCAACGGCCTGGTCTATGTCGACCTGCCGACCGAGGCGACCGGCCGCGACGTTCGCGCCGGCATGTTCGCGCGCGGCGAATTCGATCTCGGGCAGGCGCCCGCGCTGACGTTGCCACAATCGGCGGTGCTGCTGCGGGAGGGCTTCGCCTACGTATTCCGACTGGAAGGCGGCAACCGGGTGGCGCAAACCAAGATCACTGTCGGACGGCGGTCCGGCGAGCGCGCCGAGATCAGCGGCGGGCTCGATGCCAATGCGCAGGTGGTGGCCGGCGGCGTCGGCTTTCTCGCCGATGGCGACGTCGTGCGCATCGCACCCGAGGCCGGCAGGCCGGAAGCGGCCGCCCGATGAACGTCTCCGCCTGGTCCATCCGCAATCCGATTCCGGCGATCCTGCTGTTTGTGATGCTCACCCTGCTGGGGACGATGTCCTTTCGGGCGATGAAGATCCAGCAGTTCCCCGACATCGATCTGCCCACCGTGACGGTCAGCGCGGCATTGCCCGGCGCGGCGCCGGCACAGATGGAAACCGATGTCGCCCGCAAGCTCGAGAATTCGATCGCCACGCTGCAGGGCGTCAAGCACATCTACACCAAGGTGCAGGACGGGCTGGTCACCGTGACCGTCGAGTTCCGCCTGGAAAAGCCGACCCAGGAGGCGGTTGACGATGTGCGCGATGCGGTCTCGCGCGTGCGTTCGGATCTGCCGGGCGATCTGCGCGATCCGGTGATCTCGCGCATGAACCTGTCTGGCGCGCCGATCCTCACCTACACCGTTGCTTCGTCGCGCATGGACGACGAGGCGCTGTCCTGGTTCGTCGACAACGGGATTTCTCGGCGCATGCTCAGCGTCAAGGGCGTCGGCGCGGTGGCGCGCGTCGGCGGCGTGAGTCGGGAGATACGGGTTGAACTCGACCCGGCGCGGATGCTGGCGCTCAATGCCACCGCGGCCGACGTTTCGCGCCAGTTGCGGCAGATTCAGCAGGACGCCTCGGGCGGCCGCTCCGATGTCGGCGGCATCGAGCAGTCGGTGCGCACGATCGCCACGGTGCGTTCTGCCGACGAACTCGCGCGGATGGAAATCGCGCTGACCGACGGGCGGCGCGTGCGGCTCGACCAGGTGGCCAACGTCAGCGACACGGTGGAGGAGCAACGCTCGGCCGCGCTGCTGGACGGCAAGCCGGTGGTGGGCTTCGAGATCACCCGCAGCCGCGGCGCGGGCGAGGTCGACGTGGCCGACGGCGTGCGCGCCGAACTGGACAAGCTGCGTGCCGAGCACCCGGATATCGAGATCACCGAGGCCTTCAACTTCGTCGATCCGGTGGTGGAGAACTACGAAGGATCGATGTGGCTGCTGATCGAAGGCGCGCTGCTGGCGGTGCTGGTGGTGTGGCTGTTCCTGCGCGACGGGCGCGCCACACTGGTCTCGGCCGCAGCGCTGCCGCTGTCGATCATTCCGGCGTTCGGCGTCATGTACGTGATGGGCTTTTCCATCAACGTGGTGACGCTGCTGTCGATGTCGCTGGTGGTCGGCATACTGGTCGATGACGCGATCGTCGAGATCGAGAACATCATGCGTCATCTGCGCATGGGCAAGACGCCCTACCAGGCGGCAATGGAGGCCGCCGACGAAATCGGCCTGGCGGTTATCGCCACTACATTCACGTTGATCGCGGTGTTTCTGCCGACCGCGTTCATGAGCGGCGTGCCGGGAAAGTTCTTCGTGCAGTTCGGCTGGACCGCGGCGATCGCGGTGTTCTTCTCGCTGGTGGTCGCGCGCATGCTCACGCCGATGATGGCGGCCTACCTGCTCAAGCCGCCACGCGATCGCAACGGCGAGCCGGGCTGGATCAAGCGCTACCTGGGCTGGGCGGCGTGGTGTCTCAAGCATCGCTTGCTGACCACTTTGGCGGCGGCGGGATTCTTCTTCGGTTCTTTCGCGCTGGTGCCGCTGCTGCCGACCGGCTTCATTCCCCCGGACGATCTGTCGCAGACCCAGGTGTACCTGTCGCTTGCGCCCGGCAGCACCTTCGGGCAGACGCAGTCGATGGCCGAACAGGCGCGCACGATCGTGCAGAAGAATCCGCAAGTTAAGATGGTCTATACGACCGTTGGCGGCGGCGCGTCGGGCTCGGATCCGTTCATGCCGCGCGGCGCTTCCGAAGTGCGCAAAGCGACGCTGACCATCAACCTCACGCCGCGCAGCGAGCGCCGCGGCGTTTCCAAGCAGGCCGTCGAGCGCGAATTGCGCGAGGCGCTGGCGGTGCTGCCGGGCGTGCGCGTGAATGTTGGTTTTGGCGGTTCCAGCGAAAAGTATGTGCTTGTGCTGGCCAGCGAGGACGGCGCGACGCTGGCCCAACATGCGCGCAAGGTAGAGCGCGAATTGCGCACCATCCCGGGCATCGGCAACGTCAACAATTCCGCGAGTCTGGTGCGGCCGGAACTCGTGGTTCGGCCGGATTTTGCCAAGGCAGCCGATCTCGGCGTGACCTCGGCGGCGATCGCCGAAACGCTGCGCATCGCCACCGCGGGCGACTACGATCAGGCGCTGGCCAAGCTCAACCTGTCGCAGCGGCAGGTGCCGATCATCGTCAAGTTGCCGGCCGCGGCACGACAGGATTTGTCGCTGCTCGAGCGCATGACGGTGCCGGGCAGGCACGGCCCGGTGATGATCGGCAACATCGCCACGCTGGCGATCGACAGCGGCCCGGCCGAGATCGACCGTTACGACCGCCTGCGCAACATCAATTTCGAGATCGAGCTGAATCAGCAGCCGCTGGGCGAAGTGGAAAGGCGCGCGCTGGCGCTGCCCAGTCTGGCCAACCTGCCGCCGGGCGTGATCCAGACGACGGTCGGCGATGCCGAAGCGATGGGGGAACTGTTCGCCAGTTTCAGTCTGGCAATGGCCACCGGCGTGCTGTGCATCTATATCGTGCTGGTGCTGCTGTTCAAGGATTTCATTCAGCCGACGACGATTCTTGCCGCGCTGGTGCTGTCGGTGCCGGGCGCGTTCCTCGCGCTGTTCATCACCCACACGGCATTGTCGATGCCGTCGATGATCGGGCTGATCATGCTGATGGGCATTGCCACCAAGAACTCGATCCTGCTGATCGACTATGTGATCCTGGCGCGCCGCGACCACGGCCTCGACCGCTGGGAGGCGCTGCTCGACGCCTGCCGCAAGCGCGCCCGCCCGATCGTCATGACCACGGTGGCGATGGGCGCGGGCATGCTGCCGATCGCCATCGGGCTGGGCACCGATCCGAGTTTTCGCGCGCCGATGGCGATCGTGGTGATCGGCGGCCTGATCACCTCGACATTCCTCAGTTTGCTGGTGATTCCGGTGGTATTTTCCTTTGTCGATGACGTGATCACGTTTGTGCGCAATCGATGGCAACCGCGCAAGGTCGCGGCGGTGCCTGCCGTGGCCGGGCCCGACGGGCGCGTCGGCAAGTAGCGGAGGAAGCCGGCCCAGTCGGCCCGTCCTTGCGCACCGCCAGGAGCCGCAGCGGGCGGCGCTTGGCGGGGTGCCGGCCGTGGAAGCGCCTATCCATGCGGGTTTCCGGTCATATTGGTCGGAAATGCCCGTGCCTGCTGGCTGTTGGGGCTGGTGCTTTCGACCACTGCCGCGCGCGGGGGAGCGGCGCGTCTCAGGAAGCCAGCCCGCGCAGTACGAGGTCGATGGTTTGCATGCCGTGCATGAACAGGCGCTGGAAGTTGGGCGACAGGTATTCGAGCGAGAGCGCCAGCATGGCGAAACCGACCGTCAGCGTGATCGGAAAGCCGACCGCGAAGATATTGAGTGCCGGTGCCGCGCGGGTGAGCACGCCGAGTGCGATGCTGGTGACCAGCAGGGTGGCGATCAGCGGCAGCGCGAGCAGCACGCCGGCGGCGAAGACATAGCCGCCGGCACGCGCCAGTTCGCCCCAGCCGGCGGCGGCCAGCGGTGTGGCCGTTACCGGCAGGAAGCTGAAGCTTTGTGCCAGCGCGGCGATCAGCATCAGGTGCCCGTCGAGCGCCAGGAAGGTCAATGTCGCCAGCAAGCCGAGGAACTCCTGCAGCACCGCCGACTGGCCGCCGTTCTGCGGATCGAATGCGGTGGCGAACGAGAGGCTCATCTGGAAGCCGATGACTTCGCCGGCGGTGTCGATTGCGGCGAATACCAGGCGCATGGCAAAACCCATCGCCACGCCGATCAGCATCTGTTGCGCCAATACCAGCAGGCCGACCAGGCTGCCGGGATCGATGCCGGGTGCCGGCGGCAATGCCGGCACCAGCGCGACGGTGATCGCCACACCGAGGCCGATGCGCGCGCGTGCCGGGATCGACTTGTTGTTGAACACCGGCGCCGCGGCGATCAGCCCCAGCACCCGGGTCAGCGGGAACAGGTAGGCGACCAGCCAGGCATTGAGTTCGGCAGTGGTGAAGGAGAGCACGGGGTGGGCGAGGGGGCGGGGGTGAGGAGTGAGGCGTAAGGGGTGAGGGGTGGCGCCGGGCGCCTCAACACTTTCCCTTGCCCGGCGCAAGGCGCTAGCCGATCAGCGACGGAATCGCCTCGTAGAGCCGGGTGATGTAGTCGGTCAGCTTGGTCAGCATCCACGGGCCGGCCAGCACCAGCGTGGTGAAGGTGACGACGAGTTTCGGCACGAACGACAGCGTCATCTCGTTGATCTGGGTCGCGGCCTGGAAGATGCTGACGATCAGGCCGGTCACCAGGGCGGCGGCAAACAGCGGTGCCGACACCATCAACGTGAGTTCGAGTGCGCCGCGGCCGATTTCGATGACGGTGGTGGGGGTCATTGAGTTGTCCTATCCGAAACTGCGTATCAGCGTGCCGATCACCAGCGTCCAGCCATCGACCAGCACGAACAGCATGATCTTGAACGGTAGCGCCACCATCACCGGCGACATCATCATCATGCCCATCGACATCAGCACCGAGGCGACCACCATGTCGATGATCAGGAACGGGATGAACACGATGAAGCCGATCTGGAAGGCGGTCTTCAGCTCCGAGGTGACGAAGGCCGGGATCACCAGGCGCATCGGCAGTTGCTCGGGCTTGTCCACCTTGGGCGTGTTGCTGATCTTGGCGAACAGCGCGAGGTCGTTCTCGCGCGCCTGCTTGAGCATGAAGGTTTTCAGCGGCACGGTGCCGCGGTCGAGCGCCTCGTTGAAGGTGATCCGGTTCTCGGACAGCGGCAGGTAAGCTTCCGCATAGATCTTCTCGCCGACGGGTGCCATGACGAAGAATGTCAGGAACAGCGCCAGGCCGACCATCACCTGGTTGGGCGGGCTGGTCTGCGTGCCGAGCGCATGGCGCAGCAGCGAGAGCACGATGATGATGCGGGTGAAGCTGGTCATCATCAGCAAGGTTGCCGGGATGAACGTCAGCGACGTCATCAGCAGCAGGGTCTGGATCGACAGCGAATAGCTCGTGCCGCCGCCCGGCGCGGGCGTGCTGGTGACGGCCGGCAGCGCCTGCGCCAAGGCGTCGAGCGGGATCAGCGCGAGGACAGCAACGAACCCGAGCAGCGGAGCACATCGTGGCAGCAGGCGCTCAAGCCGGCGGTGCATTGCGCTTCTCCATCATCTGGCGCAGGCGGCTGGCGAACGGGTGCGTGGTGACCGCCCCGGTTGGCGGCGTCTGCGGCAGCGCCGATTTGGGCATGCTGTGCAGCGTCGTGACTTGCCCGGGTGCGACGCCGAGGACCAGCGCGGTGTCGCCGACTTCGACGATCACCACCCGCTCGCGGGCCCCGACCGCCTGTCCGGCGACGATCCGCAACGCCTGGGCGGCGCTGCCGCGCGGTGCGGCCAGACGCCTGAGCAGCCACAGGCTGGCGAAAATCAGCGCGATGATCATGGCCAGGCCGAGCAACATCTGCAGCAGGCTGCTGCCTACTTCCGGCGCGGCCTGCGCCCAGGCGGCATGCGGCGCGACCAGCAGTACGGGAAGGATTGCGGGTGCGGATTTCATGTCTCGCACTTTAAGGCGGCCGCCGGATAGTCGAGGCGGCAATAAGACCGGCAAAATTTGCCTAATTCAGTGGCGGGATGCTCGGCGGGTGAGTTTGGTGCGCTGCGGCGAGATACAGGCAAAAAAAGGCCGGCGGGGGGAGGGACCCGCCGGCAAATTCACTCTCGCTCTGAAGAAGGGGGGCTGCGCTTGGCGCCGCAGCCGGCAATATCGGGGTTAGAGGGTGCTTGTCCGAGGATGTTGCGGTTGCCGCGAGTGCCTCAGCTATCGAGTTCCTCGTCGTCGCCCTCGTCGATGCACTCATCGACGATGTCGTCGGTATCGGATTCGTCGTTGGCGGCCTTGCTCGTCATCGCATTGCGGCAGGCGACGACCTGATCGAACAACGAGGGAAATGCCGGCAGGCTTTCGCCGGGCGCCAGGGTGCGCGTCGAGTGGTGGAAGCAGGATGAAGCGCGAACCGTCTCGTTCAGTTGCATTGCCAGTCTCCCTCGGTTGTGTACGGCGCCAATGTAGAAGAGCCCGGGGGCTGCCGCCGTGAAGTATTTGGTACCCCGCGCAAGGTTTTCCGTGCCGCCGTGAAGTAATTCGTGCCCGCGAGGCGATTCTCGCCGACCCCCGACCCGGGTGCCGTCATACCTGCATGTTCATGATGTCCTGATAGGCGGTGACCAGCTTGTTGCGCACCTGAACCATTTGCTGGAACGACAGGTTGGCTTTCTGCAGGTTGATCATCACGTCCTGCAGATTGACGTTGGGATCGCCGGCAGAGAAGGACTGCGCCATCTCCTGCGCGCCGTTCTGGGCGTTGCTGACCCCCTGCAATGCGCCGTCGAGCACCTGCGCGAAGTCAACGCCGGCTGCGGCCGCCGCGGCATCGGCTGCGCCCGGTTTGCCGGCGGCGACGTCGGCAGCAGAGCGCAACTGCGAGAGCATCTGCTCGATTCCCTTGGTTTCCATTTGGTTTCCTGTCAGTCCATCGGATTGCAACGCAAGTGCCGTGCCTATATCACGCCTTCGGCGCGGTACTGCTGCAGCTTGTAGCGCAGCGTGCGCTCCGAAATGCCGAGTCTTTCCACCGCCTTTTTGCGCGAGCCGCCGACCGAGGCGAGCGTATCGAGTATGTGCTGGCGCTCGAGATCCTTCATGCTCGATGCGCGCGTTTCCACTGGTGCGACGATGGCCGGCTCGCTGGCGGGAACGCCGGTCGCCCAGGCAGCCAGCCCGCTGCTCTTCAACTGCAGGTGGGCAGCCTCGATGGTCTCGCCCGGCGCCAGGATCAATGCGCGCTGAATCACGTTTTCCATTTCGCGCACGTTGCCCGGCCAGGGATAGGCGGTCAGGGTCGCGGCGGCTTCATCGGCAAGTCTTGCCGCCGGCCTGCCGCAACGCGCGGCATGGCGGGCCAGCAGATGCCGCGCCAGCGGGAGAACATCGGCCGGCCGTTCGCGCAGCGCAGGAATGGCGATCGGAAACACGTTCAGCCGGTAGTAGAGATCTTCGCGGAAGCGGCCGGCCACCACCTCGGACATCATGTTGCGGTTCGAGGTTGCCAGCACCCGGATGTCGAGCGGAATCGGTCGCTTGCCACCCACCCGTTCGACTTCGCGCTCCTGCAGCACGCGCAGCATCTTCGCCTGCAGCGGAAGCGGCATTTCGGAAATCTCGTCGAGCAGGATGGTGCCGCCCTGTGCCTGTTCGAACTTGCCTGCCTGCGCGTTCTGTGCCCCGGTGAAGGCGCCTTTCTCGTAGCCGAACAGGGTCGCCTCGAGCAGGTTCTCCGGTATCGCCGCGCAGTTGATGGCCACGAAGGGCGCCGCCGCGCGTGGCGAATGGGTATGGATGAAGCGGGCAAAGACCTCCTTGCCGGTACCGGATTCGCCGGTCAGCAGCACCGTGGCTTCGCTGGCCGCCACCCGCTCGGCCAGGGCGATGGTTTCGCGCGTGCGCGGGTCTTGCGCCACCAGTTCGTCGTAGACCGGCGTCGCCCACGCGTAGCGCGCCACGCGTTCGAGCAGTTCCTCAGGCTTGAACGGCTTTTGCATGAAGTCGCTGGCCCCTGCCTGCATCGCCGCAACCGCGCGTTCGACATCGCCGTAGGCAGTCATCAGCAGCACCGGCAGACTGGGCCAGCGGTCGCGCACCGCGCGCAGCAGTTCGATGCCGTCCATCGGGTCCATGCGCAGGTCTGAGAGCACCAGGTTGAAGCTCTCGCCGGCCAGTCGCGCCAGTGCCGCCGGGCCGCCGTCGACGGCGGTCACCTTGTGGCCGGCGCAGGCCAGGGTCATGGCGACCGCCTCGCGCAGCGATTCGTCGTCCTCGACCACCAGTACCGCGATCTTCTCGTTCATGCACATCCCCCGCTTTCCATCGAGTTGCCGATCCTGGCTTGCGCCGCGCGCGGCAGACTCAGTCTGAATTCAGTTGCCCATTGCTGTCCCCGCGCGGTGCGGCCGGGCCGCAGTTCGAGGTCGCCGCCATGTGCGCGCGCCACGCCGCGTGCGATTGCGAGGCCGAGCCCGGTGCCCTGCGCCCGTGTCGTGAAGAACGGCTCGAACAGCCTTTTCTGTAGCGCCGGTGCGATGCCCGGGCCGTTGTCGCAGACGCAGAACGTGACGTTCGACGCGTCTACTTCGGCGTCCAGCGCCACCATGCCGCCGGCCGGCACGACGCCGATGGCATTTTCGATCAGGTTGGTCAGCGCGCCCACCAGATCGGCGCGGCTGACCCATACCGCGGCATCGCCGGCTTCGGCCAACGCGAAAAACTCGACGCCCTTGCCGCGGGCCAGCGGATCGCAATTGGCGGAAACCTCGCCGATCAGCGCCTGGATGCTGAGCAGTTCGCGGCTGCCGATCTCGCCGCGGGCGAATACCAGCATGTCGCGAATCAGCGCCTCCAGGTGCTGCAGGCGCTCGACCACGCGCGAGGCAACCCGTTCGCGGTCGGGCGCGGCAAGCGCAGGCGAGCCGAAATTCGCCGCGTATAGGAGCGCCGCCGAGAGCGGCGTCCGCAACTGGTGGGCCAGTCCGGCGACCATCTCGCCCATCGCAGCCAGCCGCTCGTTGCGCGCCGCCAGCATGCGCATGCGCTGTGCTTCGGTCACGTCGTGCACCAGGACGATTCGCCCGCCGGAGGAGTCGAGCGCTGTCTCGCGCAATTCCAGCCGCGCGCCGGCCGCGTTGGTCCATTCGTTTGCGGCGTCGCTGGCAACCAGACGGACGGCCAGCAGTTCGTTCCATAGCCAGCCGACGATGTCGCTGCCGAGCATCGCAAGCGCGGCAGGATTTGCCTGATCGACCGTACCGAGACCGTCGAGCACGACGACACCCGCGGGTAGCGCCGCCAGCAGAGTACTCAGACGCTCGTTCAGCGCGGCCTTCTCCTGATATTGCCGGCGCAGTTCGCCGTTGGCCTCGGCCAGTTCAACCGTCAATTGCGCGACCTGAGCCTGCAGGCCGTCGTAGGCACGCGACAGTTCGCCCGAGGCTTCGTTGAACAGGCGAAACGCCTCGGCCAGCGCCTCAGGGTCGATTTGTGGGTGCTGCCGCGTCGGGCTGGCGATCAGGATAGCGTGTTCGGTCATGGGGCGAGGCCGGTTCAGGATGACCTCAGAGTAGCAACCGAGCAGCGCCGGCGTGCCATCGAACAGGCGGCAATTGCTGCCGCTTTTTCGGCAAAGCGTCGGCGCAAGAACGCCAAACAATGCGTAGCGTCGCAGCGGGCAGGGCGCGGGAAGCCAGCGTGACGAACCTCACGAATGGCAAAGCGGCAATGAACGGGTCTGCTCCGGCCGTCGAAATAGGCTGGCAAAGCGCCCGCTTATCGGTGCACCGGCAAAGTTTGCCGTCGCAGAGAATGATTCGGAACAACGGAAGGAACCGCGAGGCTCCAAATGGCAATCGAACAGGCAACGCTACCGACCCCCGCGCAGGCCGCATTGCCTGCACCGCTGGCATTCATCAGCCAGATGACGATGCGCCAGAGGCTCGCCGGCATGGCGGCCGCGGCGCTGGCCATTGCGGTGCTGACCGGGCTGTGGCTGTGGAGCCGCACGCCCGACTACCAGGTTTTGTTCTCGAATCTCAACGAAAAGGACGGCGGCGCGATCATCGCCGCACTCCAGCAGCAGAACGTGCCCTACCGGTACTCCGAAGGCGGCGCGGCGATTCTGGTGCCGTCCGGGCAGGTGCACGATGTGCGCCTCAAGCTGGCTTCGCAGGGGCTGCCGCGCGGCGGGCTGGTGGGCTTCGAACTGATGGAGGCGCAGAAGCTCGGCCTGTCGCAGTTCGCCGAGCACATCAACTACCAGCGCGCGCTGGAGGGGGAACTGGCGCGCTCGATCCAGTCGCTGTCGGCGGTCGACGGCGCACGCGTGCATCTGGCGATTCCCAAGCAGACCGGATTCCTGCGCGATGAACAAAAGCCCACGGCAAGCGTGCTGGTGAACCTGCGCGGCGGCCGGTTGCTGGAGGCATCGCAGGTGGCCGGCATCGTGCACCTGGTGGCATCCAGTGTGCCGGAACTGGTGCCGTCCGCGGTGTCGGTACTCGACCAGAACGGCAAGCTGCTGTCCCAAAGCAAGGACGCCCGCCGCGACGCCGGGCTCGACCCGACCCAGCTCAAGTATGTCGAAGAGATGGAGCAGGGCTACATCAAGCGCATCGAACAGATCCTGACGCCGATCACCGGACCGGGCAACCACCGTGCCCAGGTCACCGCGGCGGTCGACTTCGACCAGGCCGAACAGACCGCCGAGACCTATGCGCCGAATCCGCCGGACAAGGCGGCGATCCGCAGCCAGCAGTCGCAGGAGCAGACAACACGCGAGGCGGGCGCAGTCGGTGTGCCCGGCGCCCTGTCGAACCAGCCGCCGGCCCCGGCCACGGCGCCGCTGACCACGCCGGCCGTGCCCGGCACGCCGACGACCGCGAACCAGCCGGCGCCGCTCAACGCGTCCAAGAATGCGACCGTCAACTACGAGGTCGACAAGACGGTGCGCCATGTCAAGACGGCGGTCGGCACGGTCAAGCGCCTCTCGGTCGCGGTGGTGGTCAATCACAAGACCGAGAAACTGCCTGATGGCAAGGTCAAGACCACGCCGCTCAGCGAAGCCGAGATCAAGCAGATCACCGACCTGGTGCGCGAGGCGATGGGTTTCAACAAGGAGCGCGGCGACACGCTGAATGTCACCAGTTCGCCGTTCCGCGCTGCCGACCCGGAATCCCTGCCAGAGGCACCGTTCTGGAAGTCGCCCGAGTTCATCTCGCTTGCCAAGGACATCTTCAAGTACGCGCTGTTCGCCGGTGTGGCGCTGTATCTGCTGTTCGGCGTGATCAAGCCGCTGGTGCGTCAGATGGCCGCACGCAAGGAGGAACAGGGCGGGCTGCGCGAGGTAACGGCGGATGGCGGGGATGCGGTGGTGTCGCTGTCCGGTCCCGGTGCCGCCCTTGCACTGCCGAGCTTCGAGCAAAAGCTCGCGCAGGCAAAGGAACTGGCCAAGAACGATCCGAAACTCGTCGCCAACGTGATCAAGGAGTGGACCCATGGCGGACAAGGATGACGGATTCGAGAAGGGTGCCTTGCTGCTCGTCTCGCTCGGCGCCGACGAGGCGGCAGAGGTGCTCAAGCACCTCGGTCCGAAGGAAGTGCAGCGACTCGGCAGTGCGATGGCGAACCTGCAGGCTGCGCCGCGCGAACGCGTCGAAACCCTGCTCGACGAACTGAGCACTCACGCCAGCAAGGGCTCGCCGGTGATCGCCGACGAGCAGATGATCCGCACCATGCTGACAAAGGCGTTGGGCGATGACCGCGCCGCCAACCTGATCTCGCGAATCCTCTCGGGCGGCGATACCGCCGGCATCGAGGGACTCAAGTGGATGGACGCCAACACGGTGGCCGACCTGATCAAGAACGAGCATCCGCAGATCATCGCGACGATTCTCGTGCATCTGGAATACGACCATGCGGGAGACATTCTCAAGAACTTCTCCGACCGCCTGCGCAACGACGTGATCCTGCGTATCGCCACGCTCGACGGGGTGCAGCCGGCCGCGTTACGCGAACTCAACGACGCGCTGTCGCGCGTGATGGCCGGTGCCGCATCGATGAAGAAGACAGCGCTTGGCGGTGTGAAGACCGCCGCCGAGATCCTCAACTTCGTCGGCTCGGCGGCGGAGACGGCGATCATCGACAACGTGCGCGAATACGATGCCGATCTGGCGCAGAAAATTCTCGACGAGATGTTCGTGTTCGAGAACCTGATCGATCTCGACGATCGCGGTTTCCAGGTGTTGCTGCGCGAGATCCAGTCGGATTCGCTGATCATCGCGCTCAAGGGCGCGCCGCCGGAACTGCGCGAGAAGGTATTCAAGAACATGTCGCAGCGCGCTGCCGAGATGCTGCGCGAAGATCTCGAATCGCGCGGGCCGGTGCGCCTGTCCGAAGTCGAGGCCGAGCAGAAAGAGATTCTCAAGACTGCCCGCCGGCTGGCCGAGGAAGGCCAGATACAGTTGGCATCCAAAGGCACCGAGGACGCCTTCGTCTAGCGATGAGCACTGCCAACGTCACGCCGCTGCGCCCCGAACACGAACCGCGCTACCTGCGCTGGGAGCCGGAAGAATTCGCCGCGGCAAATCGCCCGGCACGGGAACCGGCAGCGCAGCAAGCGTCTGCGGCAGAGCCCGAGGTACGCATGCCGACGGTTGACGAAATCGAGCGCATGCACATCGAAGCGGCCGAGGTCGGTCGCAAGGCCGGCTTCGAACACGGTTACGAGGAGGGAACGGCCCGCGTCCGCATGGAAGCCCTGCAGATCAACACACTGCTGGAGCACCTCGAAACCGCAATCAGTGGATTCGATCAGCAGGTCGGCGAATCGCTGGTTCGCCTGGCACTCGAAATCGCACGCCAGGTGGTACGGCGCGAGTTGAAAACCCAACCGCAATGCCTGCTCGACGTGGTGCGCGAGGCACTCGCACAGTTGCCACACCAGCATGTCAGCATCCATGTTCATCCCGACGATGCGCAATTGGTTCGCGTCCACCTGGCGGACCAGGTGCAGCACGGCGCGCACCGGATACGCGAGGATGCCTCGCTTGCGCGCGGCGGTTGTCGTCTCGACGCGGCCGGCACGCAGGTCGATGCGACTGTCGAGATGCGCTGGAAACGGGTCGTCGAGTCGCTCGGAGTGCGCGACGATTGGGCGCCTTCTGCCGACTCGCGGGCGGTGGCGCCGTAATGGCACTCCTCAACGAGGCTTGGCGCGGGCATCTCGACGGCTGCCGCAAACTCGTCGAGGCGGCGACACCCTATGCCACCTGCGGCACGTTGACCCGCATAAACGGCCTGGTGATGGAGGCCAACGGCATCAAGCTGCCGCTGGGCAGCGGTGTGCGCGTTTCCGTCGGTGGTGGGATCGGCGTCGAGGCGGAGGTGGTGGGCTTTCACGGCGAGAAGCTCTACATGATGCCGACCGACGATGTCTTCGGTCTGGCACCGGGCGCCCAGGTTGCGCCGCTTGAAGCAAGTCACCCGCGGCCCCGGGTGGGCGAGAAGATTTTCGCGCGGCGTCGCGCGCAGGACCGCGCCAAACACCTGCCCGTCGGGGACAAGCTGCTTGGTCGCGTGGTCGATGGTGCCGGCCGGCCGCTCGACCGGCTCGGACCGCTCAACACCAGCGAGATGCGCTCGCTGGCAAGTCGCCCGGTCAATCCGTTGCAGCGCGCCGCGATCGACCGCTCGCTCGATGTCGGTGTGCGCACGATCAACGCGCTGCTCACTGTCGGCCGTGGCCAGCGGGTGGGCTTGTTTGCTGGCTCTGGCGTCGGTAAGTCGGTGCTGCTGGGCATGATGGCGCGCTATACCGCGGCCGAGGTTGTGGTGGTCGGCCTGATCGGCGAGCGCGGTCGAGAAGTGAAGGAATTCATCGAACAGATTCTCGGCAGCGAAGGTCTGCGCCGCTCGGTGGTGGTGGCGGCGCCAGCCGACACCAGCCCGCTGATGCGTCTGCAGGGTGCGGCTTACGCAACCACGGTGGCCGAGCATTTCCGCGACCAGGGGCGGCAGGTGCTGCTGATCATGGACTCGTTGACCCGCTACGCGATGGCCCAGCGCGAGATCGCCCTGGCGATCGGCGAGCCGCCGGTGACGCGGGGCTACCCGCCGAGCGTGTTCGCGCGCCTGCCGCAGTTGGTGGAGCGCGCGGGCAACGGGCCGGACGGCGGCGGTTCGATCACCGCCTTCTACACCGTGCTGGCCGAGGGAGACGATCAACAGGATCCGATCGCCGATTCGGCACGCGCGATCCTCGACGGCCACTTCGTGCTTACCCGGGCACTTGCCGAGGCCGGCCATTATCCGGCCATCGATATCGAGCAGTCGATCTCGCGCGCGATGCACGGGCTCGTCAAGCCGACGCACTTCGAACTCGTCCGCCGCTTCAAGCAACTGTACTCGCGCTACCAGCGCTCACGCGACCTGATTGCGGTTGGCGCCTACGCGCCGGGCGGCGATCCGCTGCTGGACAAGGCAGTGGCGATGTATCCGCAGTTCGAGGCCTTCCTGCAGCAGAAGATGAACGAGTGCGACAACTACGAGGACAGCGTGGTCAAGCTGCATCGCCTGTTCGACCAGGCTCTGTGAGCGGTCCGCCATGAGCAATGGCCGCTTTCCGCTGGAAACCCTGCTGGAACTCGCGCAGTCTCGCGCCGATGATGCCGCCAAACGGCTCGGGCAGTTGATCGCCGCGCAAACGGAAGACTCGCGCAAGCTCGAACTGCTGCAACAGTACCGCGCCGACTACCAGGCGCGCTTCGTTGCCCATGCGCTCAGCGGCATGCGTCCCGAAGAATGGGCCAACTATCAGAGCTTTCTTGCCAAACTCGACGAAGCGATCGAGCAGCAGGGCAAGATCTGCCGGACGGCGCAGAACCGAACCGTGGCCGGCCAGAGGAATTTCGTCGAACAGCGCAACCGGCACAAGGCGTTCGATACGTTGGCGCAGCGGCACGAATCGGAAGAAGCGCGCCGCGCGGCGCGGCTGGACCAAAAGGCTGCGGACGAACACTCGGCCAAGCACTTCAAAGGCAACCTCGAAGACAGCATCGACACCGGTGGCACGTCGCTTGCTGATCGCTACGACAACTGACGCCATTCCCTTGGAGAATCCGATGCCCAGTGTTGCAATTCCCGCGGCTGTCGTTGCCGCCGTACCCACCGCAGCGATCACGCAGAGCGGCCAATCTGCCGGCAATCCAGTGCCCGACGCAAGCGGCGCCGTGACAGGGGCCGATGCGGCAGGCGCAAGCAATTTCGCTACGTTGCTCGAACAGCAGTTGGTCTATTGGCAGCCTGCCGTCGACGGCGGCGCTGAGCTGCCGATTGCGGGCGCGACGGAACGCGAATACGTGCCGGTCGATCCGGCCACCCAATCGGTCGATCTGGCGGCACTGCTGCAGGGACTGCTGCTGCCGATGGCCGCAACGCGTCAGGACACCCCGGCAACTGATACGTCATCGACTGCCGCCGCTGCTGCTGCGCCGGGTGCCAGTGCGATTCAGTTGTCCCTTGCCGCGCCATTGGCGGCAGTTGTTGCCGATGGTTCCGTTGCCGACGCTGGAAGCGGATCGCCGGCGAGCGCAGGCGCCGTGCTGCAATTCGCGGATTTGGTTGACCAGGATTACGACGAGGCGTCAAAGGCGGCAGTCGATGCCGTCGTTGCCGGCAATGCGGCAGAACCTGCCGCACGCGAATTGCCGGTGCAGCGCGAAGCATTCGACATGCAGTCCGCTACGCACCTGGTGGCGCAGGGACGCACTGAATCGCCGAGGGCTGACGCTGAGCCGCTGGTCGTATCGACGCCGGCCACCTCGCCGAGATGGCATGAAGATCTCGGGAACAAGGTATCGATCCTGGTCGGCAAGGCTGCCAGTTCCGCCGAACTCGTTCTTTCGCCGCCGCACCTCGGCCGCGTCGAAGTGCAATTGAGCGTCAGCGGTGACCAGACCACGGCAACGTTCGTCGCGGCCACGCCTGCTGTGCGCGAGGCGCTCGAGCAGGCCTTGCCCAAGCTGCGCGAGTTCCTCGCCGATAGCGGCATCAACCTGGCCAGCGCCTCGGTTGGCGGCGACGCGATGGCCGGTCAGGGACATGCTGGCGGCAACCATGGCGGCCGGTCGGCGCGCGGTGGGGGCGGCGACGCGG
>WBZP01000705.1_pt1 | contig 44008 bp, 49 predicted proteins | sample 5204301 | NCBI WGS metagenome assembly WBZP01 (sample SAMN12412401, study PRJNA552823) | activated sludge metagenome | isolation source: activated sludge from nitrification reactor of wastewater treatment plant... | place: USA: Pennsylvania | collected 2017
AGAGCATCGCCGGCACCACGAACGTCGCGGTGATCTTGTGCTCCTCGATGTAGCGCAACGCCTCGGCCGGGTCGAACTTGGCCATCACGTGCAGTTCGCCGCCCTTGATGACCGTCGGCAGGAAGTAAGCGGCGCCCGCGTGCGACAGCGGGGTGAGCATCAGGAACCGGGGGTTCTCGGGCCACTCCCACTCGGCCAGCTGGATGGTGGTCATGGTGGTGGTCGCCTGCGTCGTCATCATGACGCCCTTGGGCTTGCCGGTGGTGCCTCCGGTGTACGACAGGCCGTTGACGTAGTCAGGGGCGAGATTGGCGGCGGTCAGCGGCTTGGGTTCGTACTTGGCGGCCTCGGCGGTCAGGTCATAGCACTTTGCACCGGTTGCGGTCAGCTCGGGTGGAACGGGCCCGATGGTCAGGACTTGCTGGAGCGCGGGCACCTTGCCCAGCAGGCCGATCGCGCGTTCGACGAACATCGGGTTGGGGTCGATGATCAGCGAGGTCGCGCCCGAATCGGTCAACACGTACGCGTGGTCGTCCAGGGAGCCCAGCGGATGCAGGGCCAGCCGGCGGTAACCCTGTGTCTGGCCGGCACTGGTGATCATCAGCACCTCGGGCCGGTTCAGCGAAAGGAAACCCGCGACCTCACCGGATCCCGCGCCGAGCGCCTCGAACGCCTGGATGTACTGGCTGACCCGGTCGGCCAACTGACCGCCGGTCAGCGTGGTGTCGCCCAGGTGCAGCACGGGCTTGTCCCGGTGTCGTTTGAGCGCGCCGATGAGCAGGTGGCCGGAATGGACGGGGTGACGCAGCAGATCGTCGCGCGCTGGGCTCATGAGGGCCAGACTAGAACGTGTTGCAGTTCTAGTACACCGCCGGGCGTGGCAGGCTCACGGCATGGCCGTGGACCTGGGGAAGGCACCGCCGCTCGACGAACTCCTCGCGCGCGCACAGGTGGTGACGCTGCCGATGCGGGTGCGTTTCCGCGGTCTGCTGCAGCGCGAGGTGGTGCTGATCGACGGGCCGGCGGGCTGGGGGGAGTTCAGCCCGTTCCTCGAATACGAATCCGCCGAGGCGGCGCACTGGCTGGCGTCGGCTGTCGAATCCGCTTACGGCACCAGGCCGTCGACCCATCGTGACCGGATTCCGATCAACGCGACGGTGCCCGCCGTGCCGCCGGGTCAGGTTGCCGGCGTGCTGGCCCGGTTCCCCGGTGCGCGTACCGCCAAGGTGAAGGTCGCCGAACCCGGACAGACGCTGGCCGACGACGTTGCGCGGGTCAACGCGGTGCGCGCGGCCGTCGCTACGGTGCGGGTCGACGCCAACGGCGGCTGGACCCTCGACGAGGCGGTGGCCGCGGCCGATGTCCTGACCGCCGACGGACCGCTCGAGTACCTCGAGCAACCCTGCGCGACGGTCGAGGAACTGGCCGAGTTGCGCCGCCGCATCGACATCCCCGTGGCCGCCGACGAATCCATCCGCAAGGCCGACGACCCGCTGCGGGTGGCACGCGCCGGGGCGGCCGATGTCGCGGTGCTCAAAGTTGCTCCGCTGGGCGGTGTTTCGGCCCTGCTGGCCATCGCGCGGCAGATCGACCTCCCGGTGGTGATCTCCAGTGCGCTGGACACCGCGGTCGGCATCGGCGCCGGACTGGTGGCCGCCGGCGCGCTGCCCGAGTTGCGGCATGCCTGCGGGCTGGGCACCGGCGGGCTGTTCGTCGAGGACGTCGCCGAGCCGGTGCTGCCGGTGGACGGGTACCTGCCGGTAGCCCCGGTGGTGCCGGAACCGGCCCGGTTGGCCGTCCTGCGCGCCCCCGGGCCGCGCCGGGACTGGTGGTTGCGGCGGATCGCCGACTGCTATCCGCTGCTGCGGTAGGTGTGGCCAAAATCTGTCGGGCCTTCGCACTAGTGTTCGGGTATGACGTCGATCGAAGCCCGCGACGCCGCGGAGGTGCGCCCTGACAAGCGCATTGATGTGTTGTTCGAGGAGTTGGCGGAGCTGACGGGCCAGCGCAATGCGATTGATGGGCGGGTGGTGGAGATCATCGCCGAGATCGATCGCGACGGGTTGTGGGGCAATACGGGTTGCCGGTCGATCTCGGCGTTGGTGGCGTGGCGGACCGGGGTTTCTCCGAACAATGCGGGCACGGTTGCGGCGGTGGCGCATCGGCTGGCGGAGTTCCCGCGTTGCGCCGAAGGGATGCGGGAGGGCCGGCTGTCGCTGGATCAGGTCGGTGTCATCGCGGAGCGCGCCGCTGACGGTTCTGATGAGCATTACGCGGCATTGGCCTCGGTGGCCACGGTCGCCCAGTTGCGTACCGCGGTGAAGTTGGAGCCGCGACCCGATCCGGATCCTCGGCGCGAGCCGCAGCGGTCGATCACCAAGCACACCGACGAGACGTGCACCTATTGGCGGATCAAACTCCCGCATGATGAGGCGGCGAAGTTCGACGCGGCGCTGGCGTCGCATCGGGATGCGTTGATCGCCGAGTGGAAGCACGACCGAGACAACCCCGGGAGCGTCACTGATCAGGTGCCGCCGTTTCCGGGGACTGTTGATGGGTTTATGCGGCTGGTCGAGGCCGGCTGGGACGCCGAGGTCACCCGTCGCCCGCACGGGCAGCAGACCACGGTGGTGGTCCATGTCGATGTCGAGAAGCCCGCGGCGGCACTGCATCTGGGTCCGCTGCTGACTGATGACGAACGCCAGTACTTGACCTGTGATGCCACCTGCGAGGTCTGGTTCGAACGCCACGGCGAGGTGATCGGCGCCGGGCGGAGCACCCGGACGGTCAACCGGCGGCTGCGCCGAGTCCTCGAGCACCGCGACCGTGCCTGTGTGGTTCCCGGGTGTGGGGCCACCCGTGGTCTGCACGCGCATCACATCTGGCATTGGGAGGACGGCGGGCCTACCGAGCTGTCCAACCTGGTGCTCGTCTGCCCCTACCATCACCGGCTGCATCATCGTGGCCTGATCACCATCACCGGACCCGCCGATCGACTGATCGTGACCGACAGCGACGGCGATGAACTGACCTCGGCATCGCTGGCCCGCCCACCAACCACACCCCCACCCGCGGTCCCACCGTGCACCGGACCCACCGGCGAACGCGCCGACTGGTGGTGGTACGAACCATTTCAGCCGCGACCACCGACGAACAACTAGGGACTGGAGCGCACTTCTCGCACTGTGCGCAAGACGCGCATCACCGAATGTCCTGATTTGTGGGATCCATGTCGTAGACGCCACGGCGACCGCGGGTCACGATTGACCACATGAGACGGTCGGTTGTGGTGCTCGCCTATCCGGGCGTGCAGTCCCTCGATATCGTCGGCCCGTTCGACGTCTTCGCCGGCGCCTCGCAGCTGCTGGCCGCCGCTGGGCCCGACACGGGCTACGACCTCAGCCTCGTCTCGGTCGACGGCGCACCCGTGCGGGCCGGGACGGGCCTGGAATTCGTCACCCGGCCGCTGCCCGACCCGCGGCACCCGATCGACACCGTCGTGTTGCCGGGCGGGTTCGGCGTCGAGACCGCCGCCGCCGACGACCGCGTCACCGACTGGGTCGCCGCCGCGGCGGAACACTCACGACGCGTGGTCAGTGTGTGCACGGGTGCCTTGCTGGCCGCGCGGACCGGCCTGCTCGACGGCTGCCGGGCCACCACCCACTGGGCGTACGCCGACATGCTGGCCGCCCGGTTCCCGGCCGTCGACGTCGACCCGGAGCCCATCTTCGTGCGCAGTTCCGAACGGGTGTGGACCGCCGCCGGAGTCACCGCGGGCATCGACCTGGCGCTGGCACTGGTCGAGGAGGATTACGGCATCGAACTGGCGCAGACGGTGGCGCGCTGGCTCGTGTTGTACCTGCGCCGCCCGGGCGGGCAGACCCAGTTCGCCGCACCGGTGTGGATGCCGCGGGCGCGGCGCCGACCGATCCGGGACGTGCAGGAAGCCATCGAGGCCGAACCCGGTGCCGGTCACACCGTGGCGGAACTGGCTGACCGCGCCGCGATGAGCCCCCGGCATTTCACCCGGGTGTTCACCGAGCAGATCGGCGAGCCGCCCGCCGCCTACGTCGAGCGGATCCGCATCGACGCGGCCCGCCGTCAGCTCGAGGAATCAGCCGACACCGTCAGCGCCATCGCGGCGCGCTGCGGCTTCGGCAGCGCGGAAACCATGCGGCGCAACTTCGTTCGGCGCATCGGGGTATCGCCCGATCAATACCGACGCACCTTCGCTTATCCCGTCTAGAAAGGACCCGTCATGCAGATCGCCATCGTGCTCTACCCCGGATTCACCGCATTGGACTTCATCGGCCCCTACGAGGTGCTGCGCTACCTGCCCGACGCCGAGGTCCGCCTGGTGTGGCACGAAACCGGGCCCGTCACAGCGGATTCCGGCATTCTGCTGGTCGGCGCCACCCACACCTTCACCGAAACCCCTTCGCCGGACCTGATTCTCGTCCCCGGCGGGTTCTCCAGCATGGAGCACGCCCGCGACGAGGTTCTGCTCGACTGGCTGCGACGCGCCGCCGACTCGGCCGCCTGGACGACGTCGGTGTGCTCGGGTTCGGTGATCCTGGCGGCCGCCGGGCTGCTGGCCGGCAAGCGGGCCACGTCGCACTGGATGGCGCTGCCCGCGCTCAAGGCGCTCGGGGTCACGGCGGTGGGCGACCAGCGGATCGTCGCCGAGGGCCGGATCGTCACCGCTGCGGGCGTGTCCGCCGGGATCGACCTCGGGCTGTGGCTGGCCGGCCAGATCGCCGGCCCCGAGCGCGCCAAGGTGATCCAGCTGTCCATGGAGTACGACCCCCAGCCGCCGTTCGACTCGGGGCACACGTCGAAGGCCTCGGCGCGCACCCGGGCCGCGGCGACGGCCGAGATGACGCGGGAGTTGGCCAACCCGACGCAGCTCAAGGCGGCGTCGTCGCTGCTCTGGACGCATGCCATCGACGCCGCGCGACGGCGGTTCGCCCGCGCGTGAAACCCCGTCCGGTACCGTCGCGCGGGTGATCAACCTGGAATTCGACGATCGGGGCGCCGGCGATCCCGTGCTGTTCATCGCGGGGCGCGGGGGCGCCGGACGGACCTGGCATCTCTTTCAGGTCCCGGCCTTCCAGCGGGCCGGCTACCGGTGCATCACCTTCGACAACCGCGGGATCGGCAAGACCGAGAACGCCCAGGGCTTCACGCTGGCGACCATGGTCGGCGACACCGCGACGATGATCGAGCAACTCGTCGGCGGCCCGGTCCGCCTGGTCGGGGTGTCGATGGGGTCCTACATCGCCCAGGAACTGATGCTGACCCGCCCCGAACTGGTGAGCCAGGCCGTCCTGATGGCCACCCGCGGCCGGCACGACAAGACGCGGACCTTCTTCATGGACGCCGAGAACAAGATGATGACCTCGGGTGTGCAGCCGCCCGCCGAGTTCGACGCGAAAATACGCCTGCTGGAAGGCTTTTCGCCGCGGTCCCTGAATGACGACAAATTCGTCGCCGACTGGATCGACATGTTCACCATGTGGCCGATCAAGACCACCCCGGGGCTGCACGCCCAGGTCAACGTCGCCCCCACGCAGAACCGGCTGGCGGCCTACCGCGGCATCACCGCCCCGACGCTGGTGATCGGTTTCGCCGACGATGTGGTGGTGCCGGCCTACCTGGGCGCCGAGGTGGCCGCCGCCATCCCGAACGCCGACTACCTCGAAATCCCCGACACCGGCCACCTCGGCTTCATCGAAAAGCCCGACGCCGTCAACACCGCGATCCTGGAATTCTTCGCCGCCACCCGGGTGTGACAGGCTGGACGGGTGAATCCATCGACGGCGCAGGCGCGCATCGTCGTCGACGAACTGATCCGCGGCGGCGTCCGCGACGTGGTGCTGTGTCCCGGTTCGCGTAACGCACCGCTGGCGTTCGCGCTGGCCGACGCCGACCGGGCGGGCCGGATCCGGCTGCACGTGCGCATCGACGAGCGCACCGCGGGTTATCTCGCGATCGGGCTCGCCGTGGGGGGCGACGGGCCCCCCGCCCCGGTCTGCATCGCCATGACGTCGGGCACCGCGGTGGCCAACCTCGGTCCGGCGGTGGTGGAGGCCAACTACGCCCGGGTGCCGCTGATCCTGCTGAGCGCCAATCGGCCCTACGAACTGCTGGGCACCGGCGCCAACCAGACGATGGAGCAGCTCGGCTACTTCGGCACCCAGGTGCGTGCCACCATCAGCCTGGGCCTTGCCGAGGATGCTCCCGAACGGATGGCGGCCCTCAACGCGCAGTGGCGTTCGGCGACCTGCCGGGTCCTGGTGGCCGCCACCGGTTCCCGGACCGCGAACGCCGGGCCGGTGCAGTTCGACATCCCGCTGCGCGAACCGCTGGTACCCGATCTCGAGAACGGTCCGGTGCCCGACGGCCGGCCGGACGGCGGCCCGTGGACCTACACCCCGCCGGTGACCTTCGACCAGCCGCTGGACGTCGACCTCACCCCGGACACCGTGGTGATCGCCGGGCACGGCGCCGGTGTCCAGCCCAACCTGGCGGACCTGCCGACGGTGGCCGAGCCGACGGCGCCGGTGCCGGCCAATCCGCTGCATCCCCTCGCGCTGCCCCTGCTGCACCCGCAGCAGGTGATCATGCTGGGCCGCCCGACGCTGCACCGGCCGGTGTCGGCGCTGCTGGCCGATCCGTCGGTGCCGGTCCTGGCGCTGACCACCGGACCGCGCTGGCCCGACGTGTCGGGCAACTCGCTGGCCACTGGGACCCGCGCGGTGACCCGGGGTACCCCGGATCCGGCGTGGCTGCGGCGCTGCGCCGAGGTCAACCGGCACGCGCTGGCCGCCGTGCGCGGCCAGCTTGCGGCCCATCCGCTGACCACCGGGCTGCACGTGGCCGCCGCGGTCGCCGACGCCTTGCGTGCCGGTGACCAACTGGTGCTCGGCGCATCCAACCCCGTGCGCGACGTGGCCCTGGCCGGGCTGGCGACCCCCGGCGTGGCGGTGCGGTCCAACCGCGGGGTGGCCGGCATCGACGGCACGGTGTCGACGGCGATCGGCGCGGCGCTGGCGCACGAGGGCACCGGTGGGCGCACCATCGCGCTGATCGGTGACCTGACGTTCGTGCACGACGCGTCGGGATTGATGATCGGTCCGACCGAGCCGACGCCGCAGCAGCTGACGATCGTGGTGTCCAACGACAACGGCGGCGGCATCTTCGAACTGCTCGAGCAGGGCGACCCGCGGTTCGCCGAGGTGTCCTCGCGGATCTTCGGCACCCCGCACGACATCGACGTCGGCGGGCTGTGCCGGGCATACCACGTCGACTACCGCCAGGCGGAGGCCGACCACCTCGCGGCGGTGCTCGACGAGCCGTCCGCCGGGATGCGGGTGGTCGAGGTCAAGGCCGACCGGTCCACGTTGCGCCGGCTGCACGCGTCCATCAAGGCGGCGCTGTAGTGCCGGTCGGCCGGGTATCGCCCGAACGTCTGGAAACCCTCAACAGGTGGTGGCAGGGCCTGATCCACGGGCCCGCCGGGGTGGCCCCGAAGACGTTGCCGGGCAAGGTGATCCGCGGCACCCGCATCGTCCTGCTGATACTCGTCGCGGTGATGACGGCCGCGACGGTGCTCCTGGTCGCCGGTGCGTGGCGCAACGACCTGGCCATCGAATCCGACATGGGAGTGGCCGCGGCCGAGGTGCTCAGCGCCGGCCCGCGACGGTCCACCATCGAGTTCGTCACCCCCGACCGGGTGACCTACCGGCCCGAGTTGGGCGTGCTCTACCCCTCGGAACTGGACACCGGCATGCGCATCTACGTCGAGTACGACCGCGCCAATCCCGACCTGGTGCGGGTGCAGGGCCGAACCGCCCGGCTGGCGATCATCCCCGCGTTGTCGGTGGCGGTGGTCAGCTGGTTGGTGGCCGCCGCGGCGCTGTTCGGGCTCAATCTGGCGGAGAAGCGGCTCATGAGGCGCGCATCGGGGCGTTGAGGCACCGGCTCTTCGTGTGACGTCTGCCTGGACGCAACCTCGCCGACACGGCCCGCTGTCACCCTTGCCGTGTGCGCGTTGCGATCGTCGCCGAGAGTTTCCTGCCGAACGTCAACGGGGTCAGCAATTCGGTGCTGCGGGTGCTGGAACATCTGCGCCGCACCGGCCACGAGGCCCTCGTCGTCGCCCCCGACAATCCGCCCGGCGAACCACGTGCCGAGCGTGTGCACGACGGTGTCCGCGTCCACCGGGTGCCGTCCCGGATGTTCCCCAGGGTCACCTCGCTGCCGCTGGGCATTCCGTGGCCGCGGATGACGCGCGTGCTGCGCGGCTTCGACCCCGACGTCGTACACCTGGCCTCCCCGGCGCTGTTGGGGTACGGCGGGCTGCGCGCCGCCCGGCTCATCGGCGTGCCGACGGTGGCGGTGTTCCAGACCGACATCGCCGGGTTCGCCGCCAGCTACGGCGTCAGCGGGGCCGCGCGTGCCTGTTGGGCGTGGCTTCGCCACCTGCATTCGCGTGCCGACCGCACTCTGGCGCCGTCCAGTGCGACCATCGAAGATCTTGTCGCACACGGGATTCCGCGGGTACGCCACTGGGCCAGGGGAGTGGACGTCACCGGATTCGCCCCGTCGGCCCGCAGTTCGGCGCTGCGGCGGCACTGGTCACCGGACGGTCGGCCCATCGTCGGTTTCGTCGGGCGGCTGGCCCCCGAGAAGCACGTCGAACGGCTGGCGGTGCTGGCCGCCCGGCCGGATCTCCGGGTCGTCATCGTCGGCGACGGCGTCGACCGGGACAAGCTCCGAAAGGCCATGCCGGCAGCGGTTTTCACCGGCGCCCTCTACGGCGCCGAGTTGGCCACCGCGTACGCCAGCATGGATGTCTTCGTGCATCCCGGTGAGCACGAGACCTTCTGTCAGACCGTTCAGGAGGCGATGGCTTCCGGACTGCCGGTGGTGGCTCCGGCCGCCGGCGGACCGATCGATCTGGTGACGCCGATGCAGACCGGAATCCTGTTGGAGGTCAACGAGTTCGGCGATCGGCTGCCGACGGCGGTCGACCACCTGATCGCCGAGCGGGCGCGGTACTCGGCGGCCGCCCGGCGCAGTGTGCTGGGCCGCACCTGGCCGACGGTCTGCGATGAACTGCTCGGTCACTACGAAGCGGTGACCGGCCGGCGCAACCTGATCCGCAGGGCGCTGTAACGGCCCGTTCGGGTACCGTCGATCCGGTGAGCCGCGCGACGCTGGACAAGGACCCTCGTGAGGTGGCGTCGATGTTCGACGCCGTGGCCCGCCGCTACGACATCACCAACACGGTGCTCTCGGCGGGTCAGGACCGGTACTGGCGGCGCGCCACCCGCTCGGCGCTGAACATCGGGCCCGGCGACAGGGTGCTGGATCTGGCGGCCGGGACGGCGGTGTCGACCGTCGAGCTCGCCCGCTCGGGCGCCTGGTGTGTGGCATGTGATTTCTCGGTCGGCATGCTGAAGGCCGGTTCGCGCCGGGCGGTGCCGAAGGTGGCCGGCGACGCCACCAGGCTGCCGTTCGGCGACGGCACATTCGACGCCGTGACGATCAGCTTCGGTCTGCGCAACGTCGTCGACACCGTCGGCGGGCTGCGGGAGATGGCGCGGGTGACCCGGCCCGGGGGGCGGCTGGTGGTGTGCGAGTTCTCGACGCCGACGGTGCCGGTGTTCTCGACCGTGTACAAGGAGTACCTGATGCGGGCCCTGCCGGCGCTGGCCCGTATGGTCTCCAGCGATCCGGAGTCCTACGAGTATCTGGCCGAGTCCATCCGGGCGTGGCCGGATCAGGCCGCACTGGCCGGTTTGATCGGCCAGGCCGGCTGGTCGCAGGTGCGGTGGCGCAACCTGACCGGCGGCATCGTCGCGCTGCACGCCGCGGTCAAGGACTGAACACCCGGCAGGTGTGGGTGAACAGCCGTAGCGACCGGGTGTCGCGGCGGCTCACCTCGATGCCGGCCAGCTCCCGCGCCCAGGGGTGCTGCATGGCGCGGATCGCGCGGCGCGGCACCACCCGCGGCCACCAGTTCGACGGGTCGAGGATCTCGCCGCGGAACTGCTCGAAGTGCGGGCCGGGCCGCAGCTGGGCGCGGCAGTAGTCGTCGAAATACACGGTGAACTCCGGCCAGCTGCCCGGCAGCGGCCGGGTGGAGATCCCGTACCGCCGGTACCAGTCGCAGCAGCCCCGGTACAGCGTCTCGCGCCGGGTGTCGTCCAGCGGGCCGATGAACGTTTCGACCATGCAGAACAGCGTCTCGACGTAGGTCGCGTGCTGGAAGTGGAACACATCCGGTTGCAGTGCATGGTATTTCGCCCCGGCCGCGGTGCGGCCGGTGACGTGATCGTGGGCGAAGCGGATCGCCGGCGCCATGTCCCGTTCCGCCGAGGCGATCTCGATGGCCCGGGTCACCGTGCGCTGCTCGTGCAACCAGATCCGCTCGCGGTGCAGGGCGTGTTCGCTGATGGCGCGGGCGATCGTGGGATGCAGCATTTGCAACCCCACCGCCCGGGGCAGCATGAACAGAAAACGCCTGTCCTGCAGGTACTTCCGCAGCAGCACCATGGCTTCGGAGTCGGACATCGGTCAGATCAGCGGTTTCTGGTGTTTGAGCCGCCACCGCAGGTCGGCCATCAGCACGGCGTAGTTGTGGGTGCGGACGAACTTCGGCAGGAACCGGTTGACGAACGACACGAACAGGAACAGGTGCTCGAAGCGGCGCTGGTCGGCGGCGCTCCACTCGACGCCCAGGTGGTCTCGGAACACCGGGGCGAGGAACCCGATGGTCAGGAACCGCAGCAGCGGCGCCAGGATGATCCGCGGCACGATGTTGATCATCTTCAAATCGACGATCTGGAGCAGGAATTCGCGGATGTGGTCGTCCATCTCGATGCGCGCACAGGCCGTGTTCCAGTAGACCTCGAAGTCCGCCCTGGTGGCCGGCCACTGCTCCTCGAGGACCTGCAGCGTGGTCCCCAGTGGCATGGCGCTGCGGTAGAAGGTCTCGGCCTGGTCCTCGGTCATCCTGCCGTGCAGCAGTTGGTAGGTGTCCTCGTAGAAGATGAACAGGCAGGCGGCCACCCACAGCTGCAGCTCGCGGTTGAACGCGTTGTATTTGACCGGGCTCTCGGCCGTGGAGCGCACCTGCCGGTGCGCGACGTTGACGGCGTCGCGGTACGCCGCCCGTTCCTCGTCGGTGCCCAGGATCGCCACCGCCATGTACTGCGCGGTGGTGCGCAGCCGCTTCCACGGGTGGTGCATCAGCGAACCGGAGTGCACTCGGCTCTCGGCGACCCCGTAGCCGACCTCCGGCCAGCTCAGTTGCATGACGACGTTGGCGGCCGAGCCGGCCGCCGACCAGAAGTCCAGCGCGTCGGTGACGTCGATCGGTTTGGTGCTCCAACTCGGGGTGCGCTGGTTGATGGTGATCCGGGTCTGCTCCGAGGTCAGCCGTGGCTGCGCGCCCACCTCTTCGGCATCCAAGTACTGTGCGGTCATGGTTGATTCCTTTCGGTGACAGGTTCAGACCGTCGGCTCAGACGGTTTCCACGTTGTCCACCGCCCAGTCGTCGCCGGTGCGCACCAACGTGACCACCATTCGGTAGCGTTGTTGATTCCCTTTGGGGACAGTGACATTGGTGACCTGCTGGTCGACGTAGCCGATCACGGTGGCCGAATGCTCGTCGAGTTGCTGCACGGCGACATGGTCGGCCGTCGCGGTTGCCACGCCCTTGCCGGTGACGACGATGTCGCGCAGTGCGCCCACCATCTCGTCGTACTTCTTGGCGAAGTCCGGGGTGGAGGCCGCGGTGATCTTCACCTTGTTCGCCTCGAGGTTGCGGTAGTCGAACGACGCCATGGCGACCAGATAGTCGCGGGTGGTGGTGACCGCCTGGGTCTGCAGGCGGTGCAGTTCGCTCTGCTGGTACAGCGTGTATCCCAGCGCCGCGCCGACGGCCAGCAACGCCGCCGCCAGCGCGCCGAGGACGATGCGTCGGGTCCGGCCGGTGCGGGGCGCGGGTTCGTCCGCCGCCTCGCAGACGTCGCCGGGCGACTCGTCGAGCACTTCGCCGTCTTCGATAAGAGTCAGCAGTTCATCGAGGGACATTGTTGCCTTTCAGGATCATTCGCCACTTGTAGATGACTTCGGCGAGGGTGGGGATCTTGACCGGGTCGGCGACAACCGGGGGCCCGACGACGCCGCCGGCGACCTTCGAGTTCTGCATCCCCAGGTCGTCGGGCCGGGGAGCGTTCACCGCGCCGCGCATCTGCATGTCGGGCGCGGGCGGGCAGTACCGCACCAGGTCGGGTTCGACCGGGCTGACATCGCCGATGGCGCGCCGGTCCACGTCGTGCGTGCACACCGGCCCCTGGGTGGCCACCAGCGCGAAGTCCGCGCGGTCGTTCTTGACGATCGACGCCAGTGCGTTGAGCCCGTAGGGAATCGCGGTGAGCCCGGTGTTCAGCGAGTCGGTGCGGTCGCCGATGATGGGGGCCACCGTCGCGAGGTTGGCCAGGGTGGCCCCGAACGTGTTCCGGTAGGTGTCCAGCACCTGCCGGACCGACGCCAGGGTGGCCGGCGAATGGTCGGTCAAGTACAGGAAAACCGGTGCGGCGCTGTCGATTTGCCCGGTGAACCGGGCCGACGCGGCCATGCCCCGCTCGAAGCCGTCGCGTTGGGCGGCCATCGTCGTCACCAACTGTGTGGTGCCGTCGATCAGCGGCCGCAGCGCGGCGATCCGCTCGTGCATCCGCCGGGAGATCGCGGCGCCGTCGTCGATCAGCGTGGCCAGGCTCGGGCCCAGGCCGGTGAACGCGGCCGAGAGTTCGTCGGAGACCTCGCCGACCGAGCCGGCGTCGATGCCCCGCACCAGGTTTGCGGCATCGAGCATGACGCGGTCCATCTGCACGGGTTGGCGATCGGCCGGGGCGGCGATGCCGTCGCCGGACGCCAGCAGGGGCCCGCCGTCGGACTGCGGCAGGATGTCGACGCTCTGGATTCCGGCGGCGGTGCCCATCCCGACGGTCATGATCGAGTCGCGCGGAATGCGGGTGCCCGGGCGGATGGCCAGGGTGATCACGGCGGCGCCGTCGGGTGCCAGCCGCACGGTGTCGACGGACCCGACCTCGACGCCGCGCACGGTCACGCTCGTTCCCCGGGTCAGCCCGAACGCATCGGTCATGTTGGCGTGCAGCATCATCGGCGTGGCCAGGCCGGCCGGCCCGGCGACGAACCGCACGCCGAAGGGGATCACCACCGCGGCGATGGCCAGGAACATCAGGATCTGGACGACGACGAGCCGCTTCAATGCAGTCCTCCGGAGAGGAAGCCGTCGAGGGCGTCCCGGCCGCTGATCGGGGTTCCGTTGACCAGCAGGCCGCCGGTGACCAGCTTGTCGAGGGTGCCCGGAATGTCCAGCGCCCCGTCGAAGACCATGTAGTCGCCGTGGATCGACGTGTCGATGCGGTCCAGGAACGTCGCCATCGTGGCCAACGTGGACTTCAGCCGGTCGTTGTAGCTGCCGAGCGTCTTGATCACCGCGCCGGCGTCCGCAACCAGCCGGGCCGGGTCGGTCGCCGAACCGGGCTGGGAGAAAACGGAATTCGCGGTCGCCGCCAGTGCGGTGCTGGACGCCAGCAGCGTCTGCAGCTTGGCGCGCTGGATGTCGAGCATCGCGACCAGCCGTGGCAGTGCGTCGAGGTACCCGTCCACGGTGTGCTGGGCGCGGGCCAGCTGCGCGCTGATGTCGGCCGCCAGTGCGAGAGCCTCGTCGAACTCGCTCTGGTGGTCCCGGGTCTTTCCGGCGAGCAGCGACATCGCGTCGACCAGCCCGCGGATCTTGCCGCTGCGCCCGGCGAACGCCTGGTCCAGTTCGATGACGATGGTGCGCAGCTGGTCGACGCCGCTGCGGGACATCAGCGCACCGAATGTCGCCAGCGCCGATTCGATCTGCGGACCGAGTTCGGTGCGCTCCGGTGGGATGACGTCGCCGTCGCGCAGTGCGCGCGGGTTGTCCGCCGGGTTGGTCTGGCTGGGGGCGGACAGTCTGACGAACGGATTGCCCAGTGCGGACGGCAGTTCCACGCTGGCGACGGTGTCGGCCGGCAGCATGCTGTCCTTGCGCACCGACAGGGTGATCGATGCGCCATAGGAGACCAGGCTCAACCCGCTGACGCGCCCGACCACCTGCTGGCCGGTGCGGACGTCGGCCCCGATGGTGATGCCCTCGGCGGTGGGCAGGATGACGGTGACCGCCATGCTCCGGCCCTGCGCCGACCGCCCTACGGGCAGGTCCTGCAGGCCGAGGTCGGATCCGGCCCACACGCCGGCCGCCGTCAGGGCGGCGACGCCCAGCACGGCCGCGGCGGTTCTCGAGGGTCGGATCACCTGGGGTGCCTCGGATTCGGCGGGGGCACGACCCCGGTGACGGCGCTGACGATGCCGAGCGGGTCGGAGCGGCTCAGCGGGTACGAGACGGGGTTGACGATCCCGATGCCCGAGCAGATGGGCCACCCGGTGCGTTCGCAGAAGTTCTCCGCGGCGGCGAACTGCGTCAACGCAGACGACACGTTGAGCCTGATCCGGCCCCGGCGGTCCGGGCCGACGGTGGCGCCCAGGTTCTGCATCATCAACGGGACGAGATCCATGAACTCGGCGAGGTCCGGTTGGTGCCGGGTCAGCACGTCGCCGACGGCGTTCAGGTTGGCCGCCACGCCGCCCAGTTCGTCGCCGTGTTCGGTGACCACGGTGTTCACCTGTTCCAGAACGGTTTTCAGGTCGTTCACCGCGCCGGTGACGTCGAGGTTCTGGTCGGCCCACGCGTCGCCGAGCGAACCCAGATCGGTCACGAGTCGGCTCAGCGACACCTGCCGCTGGTCGAATGCCGCCATCATCCTGGTCAGGTTGTCGACGATCGCATCGATGTCATCGCCGCGGGCGCCCAGCACGCCGGTGGCCGTGCTCAGGCTGCGGACGGCGGCGTTGAATTGCGTGCCCTGACCGCGCCATTGGTCGGCGCCGCGCCGCAGCAGTGCCGACAGATCGCCCTGTTCGGATCCGAGCGAGGCCGTCAGCGCGGTCAGACTGCCGAGCATGGTGTCGAAGGTGATGGGGGCATGGGTGCGCTCGGCCGGGATGACCTGCCCGGCGGCCAGCGTCGGCCCGGCGCCGGCATACGCCGGGCCCAGGTCGACGCTGCGGTCGCTGATCAGCGCCGGGCTCATGACGTAGGCCTGGACGTCGGCGGGCAGTCGCACGTCGGCCGGCACCGACATGCTGACGCGGACCGTGGTGCCCCGCGGTTCCACGGCGGTGACCCGCCCGACCGGCACACCGAGCACGGTCACCTTGCTGCCGCGGTAGATGCCGTTGACGTAGCCGAAGTCGGCGGCGAAGGTGGTGGCGCGGTCGGTGCGGTCGAACACGTACCACGCTGCGGTGCCGAGGAGCAGCACCATGATCGCCGGGATCACGACGGCGCGGGGGGCCCGGATGCGTGCGCTCATCGGCATTCCCGCTGAATGTTCAGGACGCACAACAGGTTGTCGGGCATGACCAGGCCGGGCGAGTTCACGTCTGCCCAGTTGCCGTTTCCGGTGGCATTGGTGATCGCGCGAATCGCCGGGGGCAGCTTGGTGAGGGTCTGGTCGATGCGATCGACGTTTGCCTTCAGCGTTGCGGTGACCCCGCTCAGTTGCGTGATGACGTCACCGAAGTCCTGTTCCTTGGCGCGGTAGACCGATGCCAGTTCGTGCAGCAACGCGGTTAGATTCGTCACGATCTGGGCGAGGTCGGCCCGGCGGGCCGCCAGGGTGGACACGATGCGCGCGGCGTCGGCCGCGGCGCCGGCCAGGGTGTCGTTCTGATTCACCAGCATGTCGGTCAGTGACCGGGAGATCCGCAGCAACTCGTCGATCTTGGCGCCGTTCTGTGCGAATACGCCACTGGCGCTGCTGATCCCGGCCAGCGCCGCGCGAAGCTCGGTGATTTCGTCGGGAATGGACTCGTTGACGGTGTGCATGGCTTCGGCCAACGCCTGCTGGTCGACGCCGGCGGCGGCGCGCTCGGCTTTGCGGCCGACCTCGTCGAGGCTGTAGGGAACGGTGGTGCGTTCCAGGGGGATCACCGAGTTTGCGGCATCGACGGTGCCCGCGGGCATGATGTCGAGGAACCGCTTGCCCAACAGCGTGCGCAGCCGGACGGTGGCGGTGGTCCGATTGCCGAGCGACTGGGCGTTGTCCAGCCGGAACCCGATGCGGACGTGGTCGCCGGCCAGGTCGATGGTCCCGATCTGACCCGCGGGCACACCCGCCACGTACACCGGATCCCCGGCGCTCAATCCGCTGGCGTTGGCCATCTCCGCCACATAGGCGTCGGTGCGGACCTGATAGGCGACCCGCGGTGCGCCGACGGCGAGCAGCAGGATCGCGACCAGCGCGACGGATCCGAGTGTGCCCAAAGCCATTGGTACGGAGGGATTGTGGCGGCGCTGGGTGGAGAGCAGGAACATCACCGCGCCGACGGTGAGGTCGATCGCTTTCACCAGCCACATCAGGATCATCGCGGCACCGCCTGCCAGGCCAGTAGCAGTATCGCCGCGCAGACCCCAATCAGCGCGGCGGTCAGCACGAGCATGACGACGGCGACGCGCGCGGTGCGGCCGGTGTCGGGGGCGCTCAGCGCGATCACCGTCCCGACGAGGCGGTCGATGAACCGGACCAACAGCATCAGCATCACAGACATACCTCGGAGTGGCGGTGGCCGAAGATGTTGGCCTCGTGCTTGGCGATCTTGAGGGTGAAGTTGCACAGGTACAGACTCACGAAGCCGCCGTAGCTCGTGGACCTGTCGATCGCGTCGGCGAAGGCCGGGAGTTTGTCGACCAGCGCTTGGAATTCGGCGCTGTCGCCCTGCCAGGTGCCGAGCATCGACTTCAGGTCGGTGATCGCGTCGCCGTAGGTGGCGCCGGAGCGGCTGACGGTGGCCGCAAGCGTCGCCAGGGCGGCGTTGCCCTGGTCGAGGAGCAGGTCGAGTTGGCCGTCCGGGCCCGTGACGACGGTGCTCAGCCGCTGCAACCCGGCCAGCATCTCGGCGAGTTGGGGCTGGCGGGAGTCCACCGAACGCATCATCGCCGAGAGGTTGTTCACCAGGGTGTCGAAGACGCCCCGGTTGTGGTCCATCGAGGTCGTCATGGCCGCGATCTGGGCGAGAAGTGTTGTCACCGTTTGGGTCTGGCCGCCGAATGTCTCGACGAACCCGCGGGTCAGCGTGTTCACCTGGGCCGGTTCGAGTGCGTCGAACAGCGGCTTGAACCCGTTGAACAGCGCGGTCAGGTCGACCGCCGGTGCGGTCCGGGCCAGCGGGATGACATCGCCGGGCCCGAGGCGCTTCGGCGGCTCGTCGGTGGACACGGTGATGATCCCGCCGCCCGGGTCGGACAGTGCGACGTAGCGGGCACCGAGCATGTCGCCGTAGCGCACCGCCGCGGTGACGTTCCCGGACAGGGTGAAGCGCGACGAGAGTTCGAGTCCGACATCGGCGCGCGCGGTGCCGTTTCCGTTGTCGGCGAACCGGATCGACGACACCCGGCCGATCCGGACGCCGTCCATCATGACCGGATTGCCGACGTTGAGGCCCTCGACGCTGCTGAACTGCGCGACGTAACCGGTGGTGGCGCCGCGGACGGGTACCGAGAGTGTGTTGACCACGAACAGGCCGCACATCAGGCCGACGGCGCAGAAGATCCCGGCCTTGGCCCAGGCGTGCCAGGTGAGCTTCATGCGACCCGCACCTCCGTGCCCCGCACCAGCGGGCCGAGCATCAGAACCGTCGCGATGTCGGGGCGTTGCGCGTCCCGCGGTCCGGCGGAACCGCTTCTGTCCCGCAGGATCTCGTTCTGCAGCAACGCCAGTGCGTGGCCTTCCGGGCCGCCGCCGACGATGGCCGACGCGCCGTGGGCTTCGGCCGGGAACTGCGGTTCGGCGGGCACCGGGGCGGCCGGCGCCGGACCCGCACCCCGAGGTTGACCGGGCGGGAACGGCGCGAAGATCGGCGGGGCCAGCGGGTCGACCCCCGCGGGTACCGGAACATCCAGGGGGGCGGCCGGCAGTGGATTGACCGGATCCGCGTCGGCGCAGTGCGCGCCGTAGGTGGTCCCGTACACGGGGCAGTCGGCCGCACTGTAGGGCATCGGCCCGGCGAATGTCGCCACCGCCGTGATGTTGAACTTGCCCGTGGCGAAGCTGCGAGATCCCGCTTCGCCGAACGCCTTTGCGCCGGCGAGGGTGTCGACCAGACCCTGCGGGTGCGCTGCGGTGGTGGCCAGGATCTTACCGCCGGCATCCAGCACGGTGATCAGCTGCTCGCGGTGGTCGGCGAAGAACCCGGTGAGCACCGCGCCCAGGCCGGCCAGCTCGTCGAGGACCGCGGTCAACCCGGCGCGGTCGTCGAGCATCCGGGTGGACACCGTGGTCGCCGCCGACAGCGTGCTGATGATATCGGGTGTCGCGGTGTGCAGGGCGGTCATGACGTCGCGGAACTGCGGGGTGGAATCCAGGAAGGCCACCGCCGACGGGGTCAGCGTGTCCGCGACGTCGCTGAGGTTGTCGATGGTCGCGCCGATGTCCCCGCCGCGGTGCGCCAGTGCCTGGCTGAGCGCGGTCAGCGCGGTCTGCATCTTCTCCGGCTTGATCTGCGAGAAGATGTCGACCACCTTGGTGAACACGCCGTACAGCGCCGTCGCATCGGCACTGTCGTCCATCGAGATCGTCGTCCCCGGGGTCAGCGGCCGGGCCTGAGCTCCGGCGTCGCCGTCGTTCAGCTGTACGTAGACGTCGCCGAAGAAGGTGCGCGGGACCACCCGTGCCACAACGGATTCCGGGATCAGCGCCAGGTCCTGCTTGTCGATGGCCAGCCGCACGACGGATGTCTTCGCGCCCGATTCGATGTCGGCGATCCGGCCGACGTTGACGCCGTGGTACCGCACCGGGGCGGAGGTGGTGATCAACCCGGCCGACGTGGGGATCCCGACAAACACGTCGGCGACGGGATCGAGGCGGCCCGACGCCCGGCCCACCAGGGCGGCGGCGAGCGCGCCGGCCACCCCGACGGCGATCAGCCCCCGCAGCGCCAGCACCGGCCGGCCCGGCGGCCGCGCCCTGCGCCGCGCCATCACACACCCATCCCGGGTATCTCGGGGACCAGACCCCACAGCGCGAACGTCAGCAGCACGTCGAGTACGCCGACGGCGAGGATGGCGGTGCGCAGCGCGCGGCCCGCCGCCTGTCCCACTCCGGCCGGGCCGCCGGACGCGAAATACCCGTAGGTGCAGTGCACCAGCGCGACGACGACGGCGAACACCACCGCCTTGAGCATCGAGTAGACGAGGTCACGCGGGCCCAGCGCGAGGTGGAAGAAGAAGTCGTAGGTGCCCGCGGAGGCGCCGTTGAAGAACACCACCACGGTTCGGGTGGACAGGTAGCTGGCCAGCAGCCCGATCATGTAGATCGGGATGACGCAGACCAGTGCCGCGAGCACCCGGGTGCCGACCAGGAACGGCACCGACTTGATTCCCATCGCGTCCAGCGCGTCGATCTCGTCGGAGATGCGCATCGCGCCGATCTGTGCGGTGAAGCCGGTTCCGACCTTGGCGGCCAACGCGATTGCCACCACCACCGGCGCCAGCTCGCGGGTGTTGGCGATGGCCGCCAGCATCCCGGACATGGTGTTCATGCCGACCAGATCCAGCCCGCGTTGCGTCTCGACGCCCAGCATCATCGCCGCGGCCAGTGACATCGCGAACACGATGCCGATGGTGCCGCCGCCGGACAGCAGCGAACTGGTGCCGAAGGTGACCTCGCCGATCTGGCCGAGGGTGTGCCTGCGGTAGCGCACCAGCGCCTGCGGTAGCGAGGCGAACACCCGGACGTAGAAGCCGACGTGCCGGCCGAGCGTCGCCAGTCCGTCGTATGCGGTGGCGGCCGGCCGGACCAGTCGGTGCACCTGTGCCGAGGTGGCCAGCGCCGTCATCGGTAGTTCCCCACCGCGGGCACGATCACCGTGTAGAGCGCCGACAGGATCGTGTTGAGCACGAACACCAGCGCGAAGGCCAGGACGACGGCCTCGTTGACGGAATCGGCCACCCCCCGCGGTCCGCCCTTGGTGTGCAGGCCCTTGAAGGTCGCGACCAGCGTGGCGGTCAGGCCGAACAACGCGGCCTTGATCAGGGCCATGACGAAGTCCGAGACCCGGCCGTACTGACCGAAGGTGGCCAGGAACGTTCCGGCCGGCAGGTGCTGCACGGAGATGTGGTACAGGTAGCAGGCCAGGACCCCGCCGAAGGTGACCATCGCGCACAGTGCGATCGACACGATGACGGCGGCGACCAACCGCGGCGCCACCAGGCGCTCCACCAGATCGAGTCCCATCACCTCCATGGCGTCGATCTCTTCGCGAATCTTGCGTGACCCCAGGTCCGTACAGATCGCCGAGCCGGCGACGCCGGCCATCATCAGGGCGCACACCAGGGCGGCGGCCTGGCCGACGATGATGAAGGCGACGACCGCGCCCGAGTAGCCGCCGGCGCCGATCCGGCCCGCCAGTTCGCCCACCGACACCGCGATGAAGACGCCGATGGGCATCATCAACAGCAGTGACGGGCCGGTGCACACGCGCCCGATGAACAGCGTCTGGGTGACGACCTCGTAGCGCGACAGCCGCCCGGTCACGATCGCGACGACGGTGCCGGCCAACGCCTGGACCGAGAACCCGAGGATGTAGCCGGCCTGGACCATCAGGTCCCGCAACGGCCCTCGGGATGCCGGGAGTTCGTAGGTCATGTCTTCGTTCCTGTCGACTGCGCCGGGGGAGCGCCACGCTGCAGTCGCCCCCGGCTCGGTGTGGAGCATGTCACAACCGGCGATGCTTCCGCAAGGATTAAGTTAATAACCATTCTCATTCTGACTGAGCACATATCGCCCGCGATCCGTGTCGGCAGATATCAGAAAAGTCTTGCGGTTCAGTGATATACAACTTTGCTGTGGGCTACGTCGATGACTTCTCGGTGATGGAGCATTCCGTATCTTGCACCGAGTCGGGTGGTCGCACCCCGGGGGATCGCCGTTGCCCGGTGCCAACCCAGGGGTTGCGTTACGGTGTCCGATATGCCCCGGAACGACAATTCACCTGCGCGTGCGGTGAAGCGTCGTCCGAAGGACCGCAAAGCGCAGATCGCGCGGGCCTCGGCGACCGCATTCAGCGCGATGGGCTATCACGCGGTGAGCATGGAGGACATCGCCGGCGCGGTGGGCATCTCGGCGGCCGCGCTGTACCGGCACTCCGCGAGCAAGTACGAATTGTTCCGCGACGCGGTGGTCTCACTCGGCCAGCAGCTGGTCGACTGCACGGCCTTCGCCGACGAGGTCTACGGGGCGACCGGCGGCGCCCCTGATCCGGCGGTGTTGCTCGACGAGCTCGTGGCCGCACTGATCGACACCGCGATCGCCAACCGCGCCTCCGGCGGGCTGTACCGCTGGGAGGGCCGGTATCTGCACGGTGATGATCAGGCCACGTTGATGGCACAGGTCAAGCTGGTCAACCGCCGACTGCAGCAGCCGTTGTCGCGGTTGCGGCCCGGCCTGACGTCCAGGGACCGGTGGACGCTGTCGTCGGCCACCCTGTCGGTCATCGGCAGCATCGCCGACCACCGGGCGCGGCTACCGACCGCCGAAATCCGTTCGTTGCTCAGGGATTTGGCCTTCGCCACGCTGTACGTCGAGTTGCCCGGCGCCGCGCCGGCGCCGGCCGAACCGGGTGATCCCCAAAGTCCGCCCGACGCAGGGCGATACGAGGCGCTGCTGCGCGCGTCCATGACGTTGTTCAACGAACGCGGATACCGCGAAACCAGCATGGAGGACATCGCCGCGCTGGTCGGCATGCCGGCCTCGGGCATCTACCGGTACTTCGGCGGCAAGGCGGACATGCTGGCGGCCGCGTTCCGCCGTGCCGCCGACCGGGTGTCCGGTGACGTCGCCGAAATCGTTGCCGCAGAACCGGATCCGGAACGCGCGATCATCCGGTTGATCGCGGCATACGTCGCGCGGTCGTTCGACGATCCGGCGCTGGCCTACGTCTACTACACGGAACGGGCCAATCTCCCACCGGCCGATCAGGTCATGCTGCGCAACATCCAGCGCTCGACGGTCGCGTCCTGGGTGCGGCTGCTGGTCGCGGCCCGCCCCGAATTGTCCGTCGCGCAGGCGAGGTTCGCGGTGCACGCCGCCCTGGCCCTGGTGGTCGACCTCGGCCGGCTGGTGGCCTACGACAACTCCGAGGAATCGCGCGCCGTCGTGCGGCGGATGATGGAGGTCACCGTGCTCGGCCAGCATGCGGCGGCCCCGCTCAGCTGAACGGCTTGCGGCGATCCAGCGCCCGGGATCCGGCACCGGCGGTGCGCCACACCCGCGCCACCCAGTCGGCGTCGTCGTCGGTCACCAGGTTCGCCATCACCCGCACGGCGACGTTCATCAGCCGGGGCGAGCGCATCGCGATCGGGCCCGCCGCGGGCAGGAATCGCGGAATGGTCAGCAGCAGCCCGAGCCGCCGGGCCACCGAGAAGCAGCGCCCGTAGTGCTGCTGCAGCACGGAGGGCCAGACCCGGGTCAGATCGGGCTCGGCGAGCAACTCGACCGCCAGCCGGCCGGACTCCAGGCCGTAGTCGATGCCCTCGCCGTTGAGCGGATTGACGCATCCGGCGGCGTCGCCGATCAGCATCCAGTTCGGGCCGGCCACCCCGGACACCGCGCCGCCCATCGGCAGCAGCGCCGACGCCACCGCGCGCGGCGCGCCGTCGAAGCCCCACGCCTCGCGTTTGAGGTCGGTGTAGTGCCGGATCAGTGGTTTGAGCGCGATGTCGGCGGGCCGCCGGGCGGTGGCCAGCGCACCGACGCCGATGTTCACCTCGCCGTTGCCCAGCGGGAAGATCCACCCGTAGCCCGGTAGCACCCCGCCGTCGACGGAGCGCAGTTCGAGGTCCGACGATATCCACGGCTCGTCGGCCCGCGGCGAGGTCAGATACCCGCGCGCGGCCACGCCGTACACCGTTTCCCGATGCCACTGCCGGCCGAGTACGCGTCCCAGCGTCGACCGGGCGCCGTCGGCGACGATCAACGACCGGCAGTGCACCGCCGATCCGTCGGCCAGCACCACCGCCGTCACGCGCCCGGCCGAATCATGTTCGGTATCAACGGCTTTGATACCCAGCCGCATCTGCGCACCGGACGCTTCGGCGACCCGGCGGATGCGGTCGTCGAGTTCGGTGCGCGGCACCGCCGAACCGGCGGCCGGGAAGGAGGGGCCGGGCCACGGCACCTCGATGCCGGACCCGAAGCCGGCGAGCCGCAGCCCGGTGTGCCGGATGTGCCCGTCGAGCCACGGCCCCAGGCCCAGCAGGTCCAGCTCGGTCACCGCACGCGGCGTCAGGCCGTCGCCGCAGGTCTTGTCCCGCGGGAACGTCGCGCCGTCGATCAGCAGCACGTCCCGGCCGGCGCGGGCGGCCCAGGCGGCCGCCGCCGATCCGGCCGGGCCGGCGCCGACGACCGCGAGGTCAACTGTGCTGGTCTGCTGCGGGCACATGTCGCACAGTATGTTGGACCAATGCCAACACCGGTGAGCGTGGTTGCGGGAGTGGACTTCGGCGACGCCGAATTCGCGCAGCGCGTCCGGGACGGTGTCATCCGCATCGAAGAGCTGATGAAAGAAGAGCTGGGCCGTGCCGACGAGCTGATGTCCGAGGCGGTCCACCACCTGTTCCTGGCGGGCGGCAAGCGGTTCCGGCCCCTGTTCACGGTGCTGAGCGCATCGCTGGGCCCCGATCCGGACTCCTGGCAGGTGACCGTGGCCGGCGCCGTCATCGAGATGGTCCACCTGGCGACGCTGTACCACGACGACGTGATGGACGAGGCCCAGGTGCGCCGCGGCGCGCCCAGCGCCAACGCCCGGTGGAGCAACAACATCGCGATCCTGGCCGGTGACTACCTGTTCGCCACGGCGTCGCGGCTGGTGTCCCGGCTGGGTCCCGAGGCCGTGCTGATCATCTCCGACACCTTCGCCGAACTGGTCACGGGGCAGATGCGGGAGACCCGCGGCGTCACCGAGGGGGTCGACGAGGTCGACCACTACCTCAAGGTCGTCTACGAGAAGACGGCCTGCCTGATCGCGGCGTCCGGCCGGTTCGGCGGCACGTTCTCCGGGGCCGACGCCGACCAGGTCGAGCGGCTGTCCCGGCTCGGCGGCCTCGTCGGCACCGCGTTCCAGATATCCGACGACATCATCGACATCGAGAGCGACCCCGACGAGTCCGGCAAACTGCCCGGCACCGATCTGCGCGAAGGGGTCCACACGCTGCCGGTGCTATACGCGCTGCGGGAGGTCGGCCCCGCGGCCGACCGGCTGCGCGACGTGCTCGACGAACCCGTCACCGACGATTCGGTGGCCCGGGCGCTCACCCTGTTGCGGTCGTCCAACGGCATCGCGATGGCCAAACAGATGGTGTCCAGCTACGCCGACCGGGCGCGCGCCGAACTGGCCGCCCTGCCCGACGGCCCCGGTCGACGGGCGATGGGTTCGCTGGTCGACTACACGGTCAACCGGCATGGCTGACGGCGTTCGGGAACCTAACCGACCCGATTGACGTTTAATCAGCTGGTCGCTGCAATTCGCCCTTGAGAACGCCCCCGGAGGACACCGATGACCTGGCACCCGACGCGTAACACGTTCAAGACATTCGCGTTGCTGGTTGGTATGTCCACCCTGATCGTGGTCATCGGCGCCCTGTTCACGAACGCCACCAACAACAACATCTACCTGTGGATCTCGGTGCTCATGGCCGTCGGCACCAACGTCTACACCTACTTCAACAGCGACAAGCTGGCGCTGCGCGCGATGCAGGCGCAGCCCATCAGCGAGGTGCAGGCGCCCGAGATCCACCGGATCGTCAAGGAACTCGCCACCACCGCGCACCAGCCGATGCCGCGCCTTTACATCTCCAACACCGCGAACCCCAACGCGTTCGCCACGGGCCGCAACCCCCGCAACGCGGCGGTGTGCGTGACCACCGGGATCCTGGAGATCCTCGACGAGCGTGAGCTGCGCGCGGTGCTGGGCCACGAACTGTCCCACGTGTACAACCGCGACATCCTGATCTCCTGCGTCGCCGGCGCGATGGCCTCGGTGATCACCGGTCTGGCCAACATGGCGATGTTCGCCAGCATGTCCAGCCGCGGCCGCGGCGGCGGCGCCAACCCGCTGGCGCTGCTGCTGGTGTCGCTGCTGGGCCCGATCGCCGCGACGGTGGTGCGGATGGCGGTGTCCCGGTCGCGCGAGTACCAGGCCGACGAGTCGGGCGCCGAGCTGTCCGGCGACCCGCTGGCGCTGGCCTCGGCCCTGCGCAAGATTTCCGGTGGCATCGAGCAGGCCCCGCTGCCGCCCGTGCCGCAGCTGGCCGACCAGGCGCATCTGATGATCGCCAGCCCGTTCCGCGCCGGCGAGCGCCTGGGCAAGATGTTCTCCACGCATCCGCCGATCCCGGACCGCATCAAGCGACTCGAGGACATGGCCGGTCGCGGGCTGGGCAGGTAACGAACCGTAACGTCCCAAGGGGACTCCGCGACTGCTCTAGTGTGAGCAACGTGCTGCGCAAAGTCCTGATTGCGGGTGTCGCGGCGGCGGCCGTCGCCGGATCGTCGGCGCCGGCCTGGGCCGATCCCGCACCGGAGCCGCCGCCCCCGCCGCCCCCGCCCAACGTCAACGCGCTGACCCCGGACTCACCGGTGGCCTTCGCCGTGGCCGAGGGCGTGTACGCGTTCACCGGGCCGGGTGGCGCGGTGACCTGCCTGTTGAACCGGGCGGCCCGAAGCTACGGGTGCAACGGTCCGCTGCCCGGCGCGCCCGGTGGCGCCAATGTCGTGACCGGCGGGCCGGCCGGCGAGCCCGGTTTCGGCAGGGCCGATCGACCGCTGTATCCGTTCGACAAGCCGGTCCGGGAACTCGCCGAGGGCACCCGGCTGTCGACGGGCACCATCAGCTGCGGCGTCACCGGGGGGTCGATCGTCTGCAGCAACAGCTTCGATCAGACCGGGTTCGTCATCGCACCTGCCGGCAGCTACACCTTCGGAGCGGTCAACCCGATGCTGGATCGGCCGGAGGGCACCAACCCGTACATCAACTGACGAGCGTCAGAACCCGGCGCCGTGCACCTCGTGGCCGGGCTTGTCGGTGATCAGTCCCCGGTAGGCCTGTTCGACGGTGGAGCCGTGGTTGATCACGGCGTCGACCTCCCGGGCGATCGGCATGTTCAGGCCGTATTTGTCGGCGAACTCCATCACCACGCTGGCGGCCTTGACGCCCTCGGCCACCTGGTTCATCGATGCGATGATCTCCTCGATCGGCTTGCCGGCCCCGAGCTGTTCGCCGACGTGCCGGTTGCGGCTGCGCTGGCTGGTGCAGGTCACCACCAGGTCACCCATGCCGGCCAGGCCGGCGAAGGTGTCGCGGTGCCCGCCCACCGCCTCGCCGAGCTTCGACATCTCGCGAACCGCCCGCGTCATGACCATCGCGCGGGTGTTCTCACCGATGCCCAGCGAGTAGCCCATGCCGACGGAGATCGCGTAGACGTTCTTCAGCGCCCCGGCCATCTCGACGCCCACCACGTCGTCGGTGGTGTAGGTGCGGAAGCGCTTGGTGCGGAACAACTTCGCCAGATCCGCGGCCAGGCTCTGGTCGGGCATGGCCAGCACCGCGGCCGCGGCGTAACCCTCGGCGACCTCCTTGGCGATGTTCGGCCCGGCCAGGATGCCCGCCGGATGGCCGGGCAGCACCTCCCCGACGATCTCGCTCATCCGCATGTTGGTGCCCTGCTCGAGCCCCTTGACCAACGACACCACCGGCACCCAGGGCCGCAATTCCTTGCCCAGTTCCACCAGCACACTGCGGAATCCGTGCGACGGCACGCCCATGACGATGACGTCTGCGGAGTTGGCCGCTTCGGAAAAATCGTTGGTGGCGCGCAGGGACTCGGGCAGGGCGACGTCCTTGCCGAGGTACTCGGTGTTGCGGTGGTTGTCGTTGATGTCCGCGGCGGTGTCGGGCGAGCGGACCCACTGCAGGGTCGGGCCGCGGCGGGCGCAGATGGCGGCGACGGTGGTACCCCACGAGCCGCCGCCGAGCACGACGACCTTGGGTTGCCGGAGCGCTGGTGTCATGCCCCGAGCGTATTGCCGTCCACGCCCGGATTGGCCGAAGTTGACGAACTCAGCGCGACCGGGGTCCGATCGGCGGCCCGGCCGAAGATCATCTCCTCGTCGATCCGGTCGAACCGGTGGTCGATGGCGTCGGCGAAGTAGTTCTGCCGCACGTTCCACGGCCGCCGGATGCCGGACTTGGGCAGCGCATGGGGTGCGCGCAGCACGTAGCCCGCGGCGATGTCCCACGCCGGCTTCTCCCGCATCGGCCCGTCGGCGGGATGCGGGTAGGCGTGGGTGTAGCCGCGGGAACGCATGTGGGACAACAGCTTTGCCACCTGCTGGGCGGTCATGTCGGCGCGCAGGGTCCAGGAGGCGTTGGTGTAGCCGACACACCACGCCAGGTTCGGCACGTCCTCGAGCATGTGCGCCTTGTAGACGAACCGGTCCTGCGGCACGATCTGGGCGCCATCCAGGCTGATCGCGACGCCGCCGAGGGCATGCAGCCGCAGGCCGGTGGCGGTGGCGATGATGTCGGCGTCCAGATGCGCGCCGGAGGTCAGGGTGATCCCGGTGGCGTCGATGTGGTCGATCGTGTCGGTGACCACCTCGACGCGCCCGGAGCTGATCGCGGCGAACAAATCACCGTCGGCGTCCAGGCACAGCCGTTGGTCCCACGGGTCGTAGCGCGGCTTGAAGTGCACGTCCACCGGATAATCGGCGGGCAGGTTCTTGATCGCGCCCCGGCGCAGGATCGACCGCATCAGGTCGGGGCGCTTACGGGCCAGGAACCAGACCAGGCCTTCCTGTACCGCGTTGCGCCACTTGGCAACATTATGGGAGGCCTTGCGCGGGAGCACCTTTCGCACCAGCTCGGTGCTGGGCGAGACGCGGCCACCGGAGGCGACGTAGGTGGGGGAGCGTTGCAGCATGGTCACCTTGGCCGCCCGGCGGGCCAGCGCGGGCACCAGGGTGATCGCCGTGGCGCCGCTGCCGATCACCACCACCTTCTTGCCGGTGTAGTCCAGGTCCTCCGGCCAGAACTGCGGGTGCACGACGGTGCCGGCGAAGTTGTCGAGGCCGGGGAAGTCGGGTGTGTAGCCCTGCTCGTAGTCGTAGTAGCCGCTGCCGAAGAAGACGAACCTGCCGCGGTAACGCACGGCGGCGCCGTCCCGCTCGGCGTCCACCGTCCAGGTGTCCGTCGCCGAATCCCAGTCCGCGGTGCGCACGGTCGTGCCGAACCGGATGTGGCGGTCGATGCCGTGCTTGCCGGCGGTGTCGGCCAGGTACGCCTGGATGTCCGCACCGTCGGCGACCCCCTCTGTGCGTGTCCACGGCTCCCACGGGAAGCACAGCGTGAAGACGCTGCTGTCGCTGCGGACACCGGGGTAGCGGAACAGGTCCCAGGTGCCGCCGATCCGGTCGCGGCGCTCCAGGATGACGTACCGCAGGCCCGGGTTGGCCTCGGTGATCCGGTATGCGGCGCCCAGACCCGAGATGCCCGCGCCGATGATGACGACGTCGACGTCTTCGGTGGGGGTCGGAGTGCTCACAGGCGGCCTCACTTCGTCGCGGGTGTGGTGCTCGTCACCCCCACGATAAGCGGTCGGCGGCTCAGCGGTAGTTCACGAACTGCAGCGCCACGTCGAGGTCGGAGCCCTTCAGCAGCGCGATGACGGCCTGCAGGTCGTCGCGCTTCTTGGAACTGACCCGGATCTCGTCGCCCTGGACCTGGGTCTTGACGCCCTTGGGGCCCTCGTCGCGGATGAGCTTGTTGATCTTCTTGGCGTTCTCGGTGTCGATGCCCTGCTTGAGGCTGCCGGTGACCTTGTAGGTCTTCCCACTGGCCTGCGGATCGCCGGCGTCGAAGGCCTTCATGGAGATGTCGCGGCGGACCAGCTTCTCCTTGAAGACGTCGACGGCGGCCTTCAGCCGCTCCTCGGTGGAGCTGACCAGTTCGATGGCCTCCTCGCCCTTCCAGGCGATGGTGGTGTCGGTGCCGCGGAAGTCGAACCGGGTCGCCAGTTCCTTGGCCGCCTGGTTGAGCGCGTTGTCGACCTCCTGGCGGTCGACCTTGCTCACGATGTCGAACGATGAATCCGCCATTGGATTCCATCCCCTCTGTTGGTGGCGCCCCTGCGGTCGGTGCCGCGCTCGGCCGTTTTCGTCTTGGGTACATCCTCGTTGTACCCTGCTAGTCGCACCAAACCCGGGTTGCCCGAATCGGCGGGGCGAGGCGCACCAGGCAGGTTGCCCGAGCGGCCAATGGGAGCGGACTGTAAATCCGTCGGCTAACGCCTACACAGGTTCGAATCCTGTACCTGCCACGCTGGTCAGGCCCGGTTTTCGCCGGGCCTGACGTGTTCGATAGGGGCGATGCCTTGCTCGCGTGTCCGAGCCACGCTGAGATCAGCGCCGTCGGCACCCCCCGCTTTTTTAGAAAAGCTCTTCCTGATTGGGATCAGACTTAGCCTTGATATCAAATGGGTCCGACTCATCGCGAGGATTCCGCCGGCCGATGACCCTTTGACGTATAGCAGCTACTTCGGGGCCAGCGGTATAGAACCGCCCGCGACGCTCGCCATGAGCCACAAGTAACCCGAGGGTAGTCAGAGTCTGAAGATCCCGGGTTGCAGTCTGTTCACTTACCGGGTCATCGCTCTGCCCCTCCAGAATTGCGCGATAGACCGCTCGGCGGACCCTCAGGCCCAGCGCAGCGTCAAACAACGCCTCCATCGTCCGCTCGGGCAACCTGTTCTTCGAGACGAGACGATCCAATTCGATGTAGGTCTCTTCGATCTCTCTCGTCCGCCGCAGCACTGTCTTCGCTTGCCTGAGGTGAGCAGTTAGGACGTACCGAATCCATGGCCGTGTGTCGTTCTTCGGGTGCCACGAACCTGCTCCGACGACGCCGAGGACGTCGTAATAGGCGCGGGTGTTCCTGCCCAGATATTCTTCAATGCTCGAAAACACCGGAGAGACGATCCCCTCCCGTGCCAGAACCAACGTTTGAAGGCATCGGGCCATCCTGCCGTTTCCATCCCGGAACGGGTGGATCAATACCAGGTTCAGATGCGCCATAGCCGCCTTCACCACGATCGGCGTGTCCTCGTCTGTTTCCAGTACGCATACAAGCTCGTGCATCAGGCCATCGACTTCCTCTACATCAACGCCTTCGTAGACGATTTCGCCGGTCTCGTCCTTCTGCACGTAAATGGGGCCAGCTCGCCAACGCCCTGGGCGATTCTTGAGGTCGTAGTTGGTCATCATGAAGTGGAGGCTCTTGATGAGTTGTTCACCAAAGTGAAATCGGGGTTCTTCGGTCAACTGGAGGACGTATGTCATCGCGTCCCGGTAGCCCTTGATCGCTAGGGCCGTCTCCTCGCTGGCGTCGAGCGCTTCTTCACCCAACTCGATGGCCACGGCGTCGTCTAGTTTCGCTTCGTAGCCTTCGATGCTGTTCGAGCCCTGGACGGCGCGAGCGAACTGTACGCGCCGGAGGGACCCTGTCCATCGTCGCGGTTCGTGCAGGCGAGAGCGCAGCCGCTTACGCAGGTCGTCGATCTCTTCGACGACCTCGGTCTCTCGCCCATCGAGGTGTGGGGGCTCGAACAGCATGGTGCATTCATCCTTACAAAACATCAACTTGATATTTATTAACAATCGTAACAGTGGTTTGTAAATGCTTATGCGTCATCGCCGCATGGCCGTGAATTCCCACCGAGTACTTCCAGCGTCCGTTCTCCCCAAGCACGCTCAGGGTGTTTGCGCACCGACGACACCGTGGACGACGAGGGCCGTCATCTCTTCGACGACGGTGTCCCGGCTCGGGCGCCGGCCGATGCCCGCAAGGACCGGTCCGTCGAACACCGCAGTCGCAAGCAACATCGCGAACGGAAGGCGGACGGCCAGTCGCAGGTCGCGTTCGTCATATCCACGCTCGTGGATTTCGGCGGACAGGATCTGCTCGGTGAACTCATGGATCGCCGCCATCGGTGATTGCTTGCCGGCGAGGTCGCCCGCGATGTCGCCTTCATAGGCATCGGCGGTCAACAGGGCCAGCACCAGCTGACGGTGCTGACGCAGTAGGTCATACATGCCACCGATCCACAGTCGAGCGACGTGCTCGAGGTCATGTGGGGTAGCCGCGTAGCTGGACCAGTCCTCGCGGAAATCGGCCATGAACGTCGTAAACGGCGCGACCACCGCGTGCTCGAAAAGTGTGGCCTTGTTGTTGAAGTGCAGAAAAATGAGCCGCTCGGAGACGCCGGCGGCGGCAGCGATCTCCCGCGACGTCGTCTTGTGATAGCCGTTGCGGGCGAACAATGTTCGTGCCGAATCGAGGATGAGGGATCGGATCTCCGCCCCTTTGCGCCTGGTGGTTCGCATCACCGCGCCCTGCCCGTCCCGCGTGCCCACGGTGCCGAGACTATCAGCCGTTAGTGAAGCGGACACTTGACTGCGCGAAGGGCGGCCGAGTACGTTCCCGCTAAAGCAGCAGTTGCATCACTAGATGCGGATCGGTGCACGAGGAGGCGGGCGAACGCGATGAAAGCCATCGACGTCAGGATCCAGAAGGTCTGCATTTGGACCGGACCCGCAATGCTGGTCTTGTTCGCTTTCGGGTTCATGTTCCTGGCCCGGTACCTGCCACCGCCGTCCCCGGAACTTTCGCCCGATGCTCTGGTCGAGCGACTACGTGCAAACGTCAACGGCTTCCGACTGGGCATGGTCATCACAATGGTGGCGTTCGCCATGATGGTGACCTGGGCCATGGGCGTCGCCGCCCGCCTGCACGCGACAGAGCAGAAGCTCCCGTTGTTGACCTACCTGCAACTCGGCAGTGTGGCGATCGGCTCCCTGATCGGCCAGGGCGCAACCTGGATCTTCCAGGCAACGGCCTATCGGCTCGATGACACTGATCCGCAGATAATCCGTGCCCTGCACGACCTGGGCTGGTTCACCTTCCTGGCCCCGTGGCCGTCATTCACCGTGTGGTGCTTCGCTCTTGCCGTCGCCATCTTGCGGAACGACCGAGTCGGTGCGGGGTTGCCGCGATGGGCCGGTTATCTGAGTCTTTGGACGGGGATCCTGTTCATGCCCGCGTGTCTGATCTTCTGGTTCAAGCACGGGCCCATGGCCTGGAACGGCGTGATCGCGTTCTACATCCCGGTGTTCATCTTCTTCATCTGGGTCGTCGGAGTCACGGTGCCGGCGCTGCAGTCTCTGCGCTGTGACGCACGCGCGGCGCACGCCGTGCGCAGACCCGGCGCAGGCGTCGTCGAAGGATCACCGGTGAACTGAGTCACTCAGCCCAGTACGGGGAATCGCCGCTGGCGCGCCAACTCGTCCAGTGCGCTCTGCATGACACCGCGCACGTGGGCGTCGACCTCGCCGTGGTCGGGGTCGTCGCCGAACATGCCGAGGACGTCGATCGGCTCCAGCAACTCGGTGACGATTTTGGAGGGCAACGGGAAGTTGGCCGGAATCGTCGAGGTCAGACCGAAGGGGAAGCCGAACCCCAGCGGCAGGATGTCGGTCCGGATCCGATGCAGCTGCAGCAGTTTGGCCAGCCCCGCACCCCGAGTCAGAAAGAACTGGGTCTCCTGGCCTCCGATCGACACGGTGGGCACAATCGGCACACCGGCCTCGATCGCGGCCCGCACGTAGCCCTTCCGGCCGTTGAAGTCGATCTTGTTCTGGGCGAACGTGGGCCGGTAGGCGTCGTAGTCGCCGCCCGGGAAGACCAGCACCACCCCACCGGAATTCAATGCCATCGCGGCGTTGTCCCGGCTGGCCCCGATGACGCCGATCCGGCGCAAGGTGTCTGCCAACGGGGTCTTGAACAGGCCATAGTGGGCCAGGGTGTAGAGCGGGCGGTCGTAGCCCAGCGCTTCGTAGAAGGCCGGGGCCAGCACCAGCACGTCCGGCGTCACCGCACCGCCGGAGTGGTTGCCCACCAGCAGTGCGCCGCCGGCCCGCGGCACGCGCTCCAGGCCCCGCACTTCGGCACGGAACCAGAACTTGGCGAAGGGGGTGAGGAATTTGCGGGCCTGCTCGACGAATCCCGGATCCCACCTGGCCAGGTCTGAATCGTCAAAATCGTTGGTGCTCATGCATTTCCACCTCGTTGTGGTTCAGCGCCGGAACCGCTGAACCTCCGAGCCCGCCGCCGTATTGCGCTATCTGCCATGTATAGACCGAAAAGGGTCGGTGTGACAGCGGTCACATGATGTTCTCACGGGGAAAGGGTCTCAACTTCGAAGGACCTAAGTCCCTTCGAGTCGGACGCCGACCGTCGCGGTCCCGCGGCGCGGCGCGCTCGGCTCCGGCCGGCGTCGGCCGAATCGCAACCGGTCCGCAACCAACCGCACACCCGCCGAACGCACCGCCACCCGCGGCCCCCACTACGATGGAGGCATCCGATCGAAGTCCGATCGCAATACCCCGGCTGACCACGCCGAACGCATTGGAGAGCCCTGTTGACCCTGGATCGTCGTGCCCGTGGCGCCTGGTTGGGTGCCGTGATGGCGGCCCTGGCCGTCCTAGGTGGCGTGGTGGTCACCACCGGATCGGATCGTGACTGCGTCAACTGCGCCGTCGCCTCGGCCCGGGTCCAACCGTCCGCCGCGACCCCCAGCGGCCCGGCCGAACTCACGGTGAAGCCGTTGCCGGGCGCCGAGGAGGTCGACCCGCTGGCCCGCGTCCTGGTAACCGCGCAGACGGGCGGCCTGAGCAGCGTCACCATGGTCAACGAAAACGGCAAGGACATCCCGGGCATCATGACGCCCGACAACCAGGCCTGGAAGCCGGCCGAGCAGCTCGGCTACGGACACACCTACACCATGACCATCGCGGCGCGCGGCCCCGGCGGCATGCCCACCCGCCAGACCTCCAGCTTCACCACCTTGATGCCGACCAGCCAGACGCAGGTGTACTTCAACACCACCGGCGGCAACCTGCTGGCCGAAGGCGCCACCTATGGCGTCGGCATGGTGATCGTCGCCCATTTCGATGAGCCGATCACCAACAAGGCGAGCGCGGAGCGCAACCTGAAGGTCGTCACCGAACCGATCGTGCAGGGCTCCTGGTACTGGGTCGATGACTACAACGCCCACTGGCGGCCCGAAAAGTACTGGGCGCCAGGCACTTCGGTGACCGTCAAGGCCAACATCTTCGGGGTGCCGATGGGCAACGACCTCTACGGCCAGTCCGACGAGACGGTGTCGTTCAAGATCGGCGACGCGCACGTGTCGGTCGCCGACGACAAGACCAAGCAGGTCAGCGTCTTCGAGAACGGCAAGCTGGTGCGCACCATGCCGACGTCGATGGGCAAGGGCGGCACCGAGATCGTCAACGGGACGACGTTCTCGTTCTGGACACCGCCCGGCGTCTACACGGTGATGGACAAGGCGAACCCGGTCATCATGGATTCCTCGACCTACGGGCTGCCGATCAACTCGCGGCTGGGCTACAAGACGACGATCCCGTACGCCACCCGGATCAGCACCGACGGCATCTACCTGCATCAGCTCAACGCCACCACCTGGGCGCAGGGCAATACCAACGTCAGCCACGGCTGCCTGAACCTCAACAGCGACAACGCCCAGTGGTTCTTCGACTTCTCCCAGCCCGGCGACGTCGTGGAGGTCCGCGGCACCGGGGGAGCGCCCCTGCAGCTGTGGCAGAACGGCGACTGGACCGTGCCGTGGAGTGAATGGCGCAAGGGCAGCGCGCTGCCCTGACCGGGAATCTGTCCTAGTCGTCGCAGTGCCGCCGGTGCGCCCAGCGTTCCAGCCGGGACTGGAGCACGAACACCCCGATTCCGACTGCGGGCATGATGGCGGCGGCCCAGATGATCCCGAATGCCAGCGTGCTCATGCGCGTCTCCATCGCGGTGTTCGACGTCGGGTGCGTGCGTATCACGGTACGGCGGCCCGCGCGGGCCACGGAGCAGACGCGCCGCGGCGCCCGTCCCGGAATTGCGTGCCGTCGCAGGTGTGACGCAGTTCACAATCGGCGTACCGTGGAGGCATCTCTGCAACGGAGGGAGATGCGATGAAAGGCGCGCATCACGATCCAGTCGACCATGTCCGCACGACGCAACCCCACGCCGGTGAATCCTTCATCGACACGCTGTGGCTGCCCGGCCTGCTGTTGATCGGGGTCGGCACCGCCCTGATCGCCGGCACGGTGGCGGCCTCGGCGTACGGCAATCAGCAAGCCTCGGTGGTGCTCGGCCTGATTGCCGGCGCGCTGGTGACGGCGGGCGCTCTGCTGATCACGCTCGAACACCACCGGGTCAAGCGGGTGGAGCAGCGCTGGCTGGACGAGCATCCGCCGGGCTTTCGCCGGGGGGCCTGACCCAAATCGCTTAGCCCGCTTAGCAATTAGCCGAACTACTCGATGTTGCCTGGATCACACAATGCCGTAGCATGTGGCGTGAAACACATCGAAAGGATGTTCCATGGCCGCTGGCGGAGTGTTCCCGCAGATCAAGCCGGCCCCGCCCCGCGCGGCCGGAGGATCCATCAGCGGCACCCATCTGCTGCTGGGTGTGTTGCTCCTGACGATCGCCGTCGCGGCGGTCGTCGCGGTGTTCGTCACCGCGTCCAGCGGTCAGACGAACCTGGCGATCATCATCGGCATCTTCTCCGCGGCGTTCTTCTCCCGCGTTCTGTGCTGACCGCGCTCAGCGGTTGCGTCGCGGCCTGAGCCGCGTCGCGGGCAGCGGCGGCGCCGGCAACCGGTCGATGTCGCCCCGGTAGCCGTCCACCCTCCCGAAACGCGCCGACTGCGCCTGCCACTCGCTGCGGAATTCGACGATCTCGTCATGGCTGCGGCCGACGAAGTTCCACCACATCAACAGCTCCTCGTCGAACGGCGTCCCGCCCAACAACACCGCCCGCACCGGCTCGGTGCCCGTGTTGGCCACGGCGAGCACCCGTGGCCCGGCGCCCTGATAGGCCAGTTCGCCGGCGCGCACCGGCACACCCGACATCTCGACGGCGCCCCGGTCGAGCAACAGGCCGTGCTCGAAATCCCCATCGACGTCCAATTCCACCGATGCGCCGACGGGCAGGTCGATCTGCGCCCCGAGCAGCGGGGTGTGCGTGACCACCGGGGAGGCCTGGCCGGCGAGTTCGCCGAGGAACACCCGCAGCGTCGCGCCCGCGTGCCGGACCGCGGGCGGCGCATGGTGATCGAATGCCCGGTCGGTGTTGCGCGCCGAATCGGGCAGGGCCACCCACAGTTGCACCCCGTGCAGGACGCGTGTCGACGAGCCGGAGGCCCTCGACACCTCCGAATGACAGATGCCGGCGCCGGCGGTCATCAGGTTCAGCTCGCCGGGGCGGACCATCGCATGCACGCCGTTGCTGTCGCGGTGCTCGACCTCGCCGGCGAACAGCCAACTGACGGTCTGCAATCCGGTGTGCGGATGGGGCGGCACGTCCATGCCCGGCCGGGTCTGCACATCCTCCGGTCCGTAATGGTCGGCGAAGCACCAGGCGCCGATCAGGGACCGCCGGCGCTGCGGAATCGTCCGCCGGACGCGCATCGCGCGCGGGCCGCCGAGCGGCACGTCGCGGGGTTCCAGGATCTCGACACCTACGGAAACCCCGGGGAGACAGTCGAATTCGACCGGATCGATCTCTAGGTTGCTCATCCGTCCGACCCCAGGGCTCAGGGTCGCGGTTCGCAGATCAGCAGCGGGATCTCGCGATCGGTGTTGCGCTGATAACCCGCGTACCCCTGGTAGGTCTTGACCACCCGGGGCCACAGTTCGGCCCGCTCGCCGGCCGTGGCGGTGCGTGCATGCATCGGCATCGATTCGCCGTCGACGACGAGGGTGACGTCCGGGTGCGCGACGGCGTTCTTGTACCAGTCGGGGTGGTCGGTGTGGCCGCCCTTGGACGCCACCAGGACGATCCGCTTGTCGTCGTGCACCGGGCTGGTCAGCAGGTTGGCATACGGCCGGCCCGACTTGCGGCCGACGGTGTGCAACTCGACGGTCAGCATGCCCATGACGGTTCGCGGATACCGGCCGCCGGTGAGTGCCAGCAGCACGCGGTGGCCGTTCTCGAGCAGCCAGCCACCCGCTTCGGCGACGCGATCCGATCTGCGCATCGGGTTCTCCTCTGCTATCTCAGCGGCCCCGCAGGACGGTGGCCTCGACTACATTCTGGACCCCGCGCTGGATGCGCCGGGACAGTGCACCGGCACCGCGCCGCAGCGCGCCCGGCGGTTCGGTGACATGCACCTCGACGCGGTCGCCGGTGCGCACCGTGCCCGGTTGTGCGACGTCGGCGTACACGCCCAGGAACCGGTCGGTGCGCTCGGACAGCAGTCGGGTGATCGAGCGGTCGGCTTCGATGCCGGGCTGCGGTCGGGTGGGCATCGCGCACCGGATGGTCCGACCGGACACCCGAAGCGTCGCCGCGCCGATGTCCAGCCGGGCCCCGGCCCACTCGGACTCCGGGAACTGCGTTGTGGCGCCGTCGATTTCGAGCAGAACGTTGGGCCGGAAGCGACGGGGGTCGAACCCCGTGCCGTCGGTGGACAGCGAGGCCAGGCTCGTCGTGCTCAACAGGTGGACCGGGCTCAGGTCGACGAACGTGCCCGGCGGCGTGGAGAACCGGGCCAGGGTGGCCACCTCTCTCAGCGAGAAGATCGAGGTGTCGATCAGCTTGTCGGAGTCGGCCAGCCCGAAATCCTTGCGCACCGCGCTGGGCGCATATGCGGCCAGGAGTTGCCGCCACCGCAGCCGGTGCACCGACGTGTCGGACTCCTCGGGCAGCGGTGTCAGCCGCATCCGCCGGCCGGCCAGTTCGGAGAGGTGCTCGTCGATGTCGGGGTCGGTGCTGCACCGTCGGACGCCGTCCGGGAACGTGATCAACACCTCGGGCACGTTGCCCGGCCCGGCAGCCGGCCCGGGCTCGGTGCGGTACTCGGCGGTGCAGCGCAGCAGCGCGGGAACCCGCCGGGCGGTCGCGGTGATGTCGTTGTCGAGATCCCGCACCGCCCACAGCCGGTCGGCGTGCACCCCGCGGCGATCGATGCGCACCGCGGCGACCCGGGTGCCACCCATGGATTTGACCGGGTAGCGCCACAGCTCGCCGACCGCGATGGCAGTCACGGCACTCAGCTCGTGATGCCGAACTCCGCCGGCATGTTCCGTATCCCGGCCCGGATCCCCTCCAGGGCCTCGGCGCGGGCCCGCAGCTTGCTGGCCGCGTGGGCGCCACGGTGCAGTTCGGCGAACTCGCGCGCGGCTTCCTCGGCGCGCTCGAGCACGTGCTCGGCGGGTACCACCTCGTCGACCCAGCCGGCCGCCTGGGCGGACTCGCCGAAGAACACCTTGGCCAGTCCGACAGCCTGCTGGTAGGCCGAACGGGTCAGCCGCAACTTGACCACTTCGAGTGCGGCGTAGGGCATGACCATGCCGATGGCGACCTCGTTGGCCTGAATGTTGTAGCCGGGGGCGGTTATTCGGTGATCGCCGCTGCACAGCAGGAACGAGCCCATCGCAATGGCATGGCCGGTGCAGGCCATCACCACCGGCTTCGGGTAGGACAGCAACCGGTGGGACAGCTCGAATCCGCCCCGCAGCATCCCGATCGACGCATCGACGTCGCCGCTGCGGAACACCTTCAGGTCGAAGCCGCCGCTGAACACCTTGTCGTTGCCGGCCAGCACAATTGCGCCGACGTCGTCGCGGTCGGCCCGGTCGATCGCGTCGTTGACGGCCTGCTGCATGTCGGGACCCAGCACGTTGGCCTTGCCGTCGTCCATCGTGATGACGGCGATCGAATCGTCGCGGCGGTAGGTGACTTTGTCGCTGGGGGCGGTCATGGTGCTGACGCTACGTCAACCGCCCATCAGCATGTGCCACTGCTCCAGATTCGAGGCGCGGTAGACGTAGTTGTTCCGCTTCACGTTCTCCAGTGGCGCGCTGGGTTGTTCGGAGTACCAGTGGCCGGGGAAGACCGTCGGGTCGCCGGGCAGCGTCGCCAACTGCTGCAGGCTGCGGTACATGTCGTCGACGTCGCCGCCCGGGAAGTCGGTGCGCCCGCAGCCGTCGAGGAACAGGGTGTCGCCGGCCACCAGGCGGCCGTCGACCAGGAAGCACTGACTGCCGGGGGTGTGCCCGGGAGTGTGCAGCAGTTCGATCTCCAGGTCGCCGACGGCCACCTTGTCGCCGTGGCGGTGGGGGGTCAGATCCGACAGCGGGATGTCGGTGGTCCGCGAAACCCATTTGGCCTCATGGATATTCACGTGTACCGGAACGGTCTCGCGCTCGAGCAGTTCGGCCAGGCCCGCCAGCGTGAACCCCATCATGGTCCCGCCGACGTGGTCCGGGTGGTGATGGGTGACCAGCACGCCGGACAGTCGCATCCCGTCGGCTTCCAGCGTGTCGATCAGTTCGCCCGCCGCATACGCGGGATCGACCACCACCGCATCCCCGGTTTGCCGGTCGCCGATCAGGTAGGCGAAGTTGCGCATCTGGGCGGCGATCATGTCGCCGGCGGCGAAGTCGTGCCCGGACAGCAGCTGCTTGAAGTACAGACGGTCGTCGGCCATGCGGCCACTCTAGGCCGGGCTTCGTCAGGAGGCGGTCAGCACTTGGTTGCGGGGCGCCGCAGGCTCAGCGACACGATCCGCTTCTTGTTGGGGTTCACCTTGACGACGGTGCCGGCCCGGGGGCTCTGGGAGCAGACGATCCAGTTCGTCGGGTTCAGGATCTGCTGCAGGGGCCCGTTGCGATTGAACGCGTTGATCTTGATGACGCCGGCGTCGACGAGCGGTTGCAGCGAGGCTTCGGCCTGCGCCAGGTTCGCACCCTTGAATGGACCCGGCATCTGCCAGGTGCCTTCCGCGGAGACCGGGCCCTCGTCCGCCCAGGCCGGGGCGGACACGCCGACCGTCAAGCCGGCGATCAGGAACGCCGCGCCCATTGCCGCTGTGAAGCGTTGCCGCATCGATGCACTCCTCCGCGCCTGAGAAAGCCTGTCCGGGAACTCTGCCGTTCGCCCCTGCAAAGGTACCGTGTCCTGCCGCTGCCAAAAGCACTGTCGGATGTAAATGGTGCGGGTGGCGCAGCGCCGGCACCCGTCATGGCGTATTCAACACCAGCGGCCGGTGGCCCGCATCCCGGCCGGCGGCTCGCTGCTCACCAGCGGTTTGGTGTTGAAAAGCGCCAGGCTGTACCCTCTTTAAGGCCCGCGGTCTGTGTGTGCGGGTGCACGTGGACAGGCCCCCTTAGCTCAGTCGGTAGAGCGTTTCCATGGTAAGGAAAAGGTCAACGGTTCGATTCCGTTAGGGGGCTCGGTGGACGCCGGCCAGAGCGTCGATCGGGGCGGTGTAGCTCAGCTGGTTAGAGCGCACGACTCATAATCGTGAGGTCGGGGGATCGAGCCCCCCCACCGCTACAAGACAGTTTGTTCAGGACAGCTGAGCTTCAGGACAGCCTGATGCTTCAGGACAGCGTGAAAGAAGAGGGCAGCAACCGTGGCCTCCAGTACCGATGTACGGCCGAAGATCACCTTGGCGTGCGAGGTGTGCAAGCACCGTAACTACATCACCAAGAAGAACCGCCGCAACGACCCGGATCGGCTCGAGCTGAAGAAGTTCTGCCCGAACTGCGGCAAGCACCAGGCGCACCGCGAATCGCGCTGACGCCGGCAGGTAGGTTCGAGTTCCGTGTCGCTGTCGCAGAAGGTCATCGGGAAGCACTACCGCTTCCCCGACCACTATGAGGTTGAGCGCGAGAAGGTCCGCGAGTACGCCGTCGCCGTCAAGAACGACTCCCTGTTCTACGTCGAGGACGATGCCGCCACCGATCTGGGCTACCGCAGCCTGGTGGCGCCGCTGACCTTCATGTCGGTCTTCGGATACAAGGCCCAGGTGGCGTTCTTCGAGAGCGTGGGTGTCGGCATCCAGGACGCCCAGATCGTCCAGGTGGACCAGGCCGTGACGTTCCTCGAGCCCATCCAGGCCGGCGACAAGCTCTATTACGACGTCTACGGCGAGTCCGTCCGGCAGGCGCACGGCACCGACATCATCGTTCTCAAGAGCGTCGTCTCGAACGAGGCGGGCGACATTGTGCAGGAGAGCTACACCACCCTTGCGGGGCGTAGCGAGGGAAACGGAGAGAGTGGCTTCAACGATGGCGCTGCGTGAGTTCAGTTCGGTCAAGGTAGGCGACGAGTTGCCGGAGCGGGTCATCCCGCTGACCCGGCAGGATCTGGTCAACTACGCCGGGGTGTCCGGCGACCTCAACCCGATCCACTGGGACGACGAGATCGCCAAGCTGGTCGGTCTCGACACGGCCATCGCGCACGGCATGCTGACCATGGGCCTCGGCGGCGGGTACGTCACCGCGTGGGTGGGCGATCCGGGTGCGGTCAAGGAGTACAACGTGCGGTTCACCGCCGTCGTGCCGGTCCCCAACGACGGCAAGGGTGCCGAACTGGTGTTCAACGGCCGGGTCAAGTCCGTCGACCCCGAGGACAAGACGGTCATCATCGCGATCAACGCGACCACCGACGGCAAGAAGATCTTCGGTCGGGCGATCGCCAAAGCGAAGCTGGCGTAGCGCGACATGGCCATCAAGACCGATATCCGGGGCATGGTCCACAAGTACGACGATTGCTACGTCGTGGGCCGGGAAAAGGTTCGTGAGTTCGCCAAGGCCGTCAAGGCCGAGGATCCGGCGAGTTACGACGACGCGGCCGCGGCCGAACTCGGCTACGACGGACTGCTGGCGCCGTTGACGTTCGTGGCGACCATCGGACTGCTGGTGCAGCAGGATTTCTTCCGTAAGGTCGACACCGGCTTCGAAACCATGCAGATGGTCCAGGTGGACCAGCAGTTCATCTACCACAAGCCGATCAAGGTCGGCGACAAGGTGTGGCCGACCATGGAGGTCCACTCCGTCGTCGAGCGGTTCGGTGCCGACATCGTGACCACCCGCAACGTCCTCACCAACGAGCATGGCGAGGTCGTTCTGGAATCCTTCACCACGATGATGGGCCAGCAGGGTGACGAGTCGACGAAGATCAAATTCGACGTTGCCAGCGGCCAGGTCGTCCGGGTAGCGGATTAGCAGTTCGCACTTTCCCCGATGTACACTCGGACCTCGGGGTTCTCCCAGAACAAGCGCGCTGTCCGGCCGGTTCCGATTGACCGATCGGGGAGCGCGCGAGTTATGTGGGGGAGTCCCGCAGGCAGCAGAGGGGCGTAGCTCAACTGGCAGAGCAGCGGTCTCCAAAACCGCAGGTTGCAGGTTCAAGTCCTGTCGCCCCTGCTCAACTGAATACTGCAGAGGTGGAACACTGGAGGGTGTCCATCTTCCCGGGAGACATGACCGAAGGAGCGTGCGGTGAGCGACGAGCTCGACAGTGCTGACGCCGTGGCCGGCGAGGCGCCGGACCCGTCGACGCCGCAGCGTCCCACCGGCAAGCGTTCGCGGCGCCGCGCGCTGGAGACCGTTGGCGACGAGGGCGCCGAGGCGGTCCTCGAGGTTGCCGAGGGCGGTTCCGGCGCCGTCGCGGTCAAGGTCAAACCGGCCAAGAAGGCGACCCGCAAGACGGGCCCGTCCCGCAACCCCTTCGCCTTCGTGTTCACCTACCTCCAGCAGGTGGTGGCCGAGCTGCGCAAGGTCATCTGGCCCAACCGCAAACAGATGGTCAGCTACACGACGGTGGTGCTCGCGTTCCTGGCGTTCATGGTGACGCTGATCGGCCTGGCCGACCTCGGTCTGGCCAAGCTCGTGTTGCTGGTCTTCGGCTAGCACCCCGGGCATTCGAGAGACGCAAGAGAGGAACGACAACCGTGACCAGCTTCGAGGGCGAGACGCCCACGGGTGAGTCCGTCGACGTGATCGCAGACGCGGCCGAGGCCCTAGAGGCCGTCGAGCCCACCGTGGATGCGGCGCTCGGCGAGTCGGCCTCCGACGAGGCGGCCGACGCCGACGTGGATCCTGCGGTCGCGCTCAAGCAGGAGCTGCGCAGCAAGCCGGGCGACTGGTACGTGATCCACTCCTATGCCGGGTACGAGAACAAGGTGAAGGCCAACCTCGAGACCCGCGTGCAGAACCTCGACGTCGGCGACTACATCTTCCAGGTGGAGGTCCCCACCGAAGAGGTCACCGAGATCAAGAACGGCCAGCGCAAACAGGTCAACCGCAAGGTGCTGCCTGGCTACATCCTGGTGCGGATGGACCTCACCGACGACTCGTGGTCGGCGGTGCGCAACACCCCCGGCGTGACGGGCTTCGTCGGCGCCACCTCCCGTCCCACCGCGCTGTCGCTCGACGACGTCGTGAAATTCCTGCTCCCGCAGGGCGCGGCGAAGAAGGCGGCCAAGACCACCGCTGCGGCGGCGGCCGGCAGCTCCGAGGCCACCCTCGAGCGGCCCGAGATCCTGGTCGACTACGAGGTCGGCGAGTCGGTCACCGTCATGGACGGCCCGTTCGCCACCCTGCCGGCGTCGATCAGCGAGGTCAACGCCGAGCAGCAGAAGCTCAAGGTGCTGGTGTCCATCTTCGGCCGCGAGACACCCGTCGAACTGACCTTCAGCCAGGTCGCCAAGATTTAGCAAGTCGGGCGCACGCCCACGTCACCAAGAAGAAGGAACACCACACCCATGGCCCCGAAGAAGAAGGTCGTCGGGCTGATCAAGCTGCAGATCCAGGCCGGGCAGGCCAACCCCGCCCCGCCGGTCGGCCCTGCGCTCGGCCAGCACGGCGTCAACATCATGGAGTTCTGCAAGG
>WBZP01000706.1_pt1 | contig 44003 bp, 31 predicted proteins | sample 5204301 | NCBI WGS metagenome assembly WBZP01 (sample SAMN12412401, study PRJNA552823) | activated sludge metagenome | isolation source: activated sludge from nitrification reactor of wastewater treatment plant... | place: USA: Pennsylvania | collected 2017
GTGACATCGGCGGTGTCCACAGGTTGGTGACGGGTTGGCGCCTACACTCTACCTGAGGACCTCGTCGATGTCATTCCTTTTGCCCCTTTTACGCGAAACTAAAGTACACGGAAACAACGGAAACGACGGGGACGGTCAATGGAGCATGCACGACTGGGCAAGGCGCCGGTCTGGCCGACATGTGCTTTTCCCGCAGTTTCCGTTGTTTCCGTGTACTTTTTCAGCTGTGTCGTTGTTGGCGCTGCGGGGCGCGGATTGTATCGCGCCTTCTCCTGTGCTATACTCGCAACGGAACATCTGTTCGAACATTTGTTCCCGGATGGCAGCGTCCATCGCCTCTCGATCGCCTCTCCATCGTGCCCAGGCTGCCCCGCAAGCGGTGGATTCCATCTATGGCTACACGCAAGACAACCAAGAAGCGCGCACCCGCCAAGAAGCGCAGCCCGTCGCTCGCCGAAATCCTGCTGCGGCCCGGCTTGCTCGGGTCGATCCTTGTGCTGCTCGCCGTCTTTACGCTGCTCAGCCTCGTTGCCGGCAGTCGCGGCACCATCACCTCCAGCTGGGTTGCCTGGCTGCGCAGCGCGTTCGGCGCCGGCATCTGGGCCGTGCCGGTGGTCACGGGCGTGGCGGGGCTGGCCATGGTCTTTGCGGCGATGGACACGCGCGAGCGCACCCAGTGGCGCCGCCCAACCGGTGTGCTGCTGCTCTTCATCGCGCTCTTGATCGGGCTGAGCCTGACGATCGAGCCGACCCTGCGCAGCCAGGCCACGCTGGCGGGCGAGGCCGGCGGCTGGCTGGGCACCGAACTGGCCAACGCCCTGCAGCTCACACTCACCAGCATTGGCGCGTGGGCAATCGTCGCCTTCCTCGTCATCTGCGGCCTCATCTTCCTCACCGACCGCCTGCTCATCGACGGCTTCGCGGGGCTGGCGCTCTGGATGCGCGACCAGACCTCACGCCGTCCCGAGCCGCCGGTGCTGACCGGCCACGCCGGCGCCCAGCCGCAACTCGACTTTGGCGAGCCGCTGCGCCCGCGCCGCAGCCCCATCGCCGGCCTGCGCGACATCTTTGGCGCGCAGCGAACACACACCGCCGCGCCCCAGCCACCGCCGACTGCCGCCCTGGCAAACCAACCCGCCCTGCCCCCCCGTTCGCTGGTGCCGCCCGTGGCGCCCCCTGCCGACGCGCCGGCGCCGCCCACGCGCGGGCTGGTGGCGCCGGCATCGCCCGCCCCGCAGCCCGGCGCACCTGCAGCCTCGCTCACCACGCCCCGCCCACCCGAAATCCTGCAGCCGCGCATCATCGGCGGCGCACAGGAGTGGAAGCTGCCGGCGATGACCGACATGCTCAGCGATTGGGAGCGGCGCACCGACAGCGATGACCTGATCCGCGACCAGGGGCGGCTGATTCAGGAGACGCTGGCGCTCTTTGGCGTGCCCGCCGACTTTGAGGGCGCGTACAAGGGACCGTCGGTCACCCAGTATTTGATCAAACCCGGCTACGTCGAGCGCACGCTCAAGGGCGAGACGCAGCGCACCAAGGTCAAAGTGGCGAAGATTGCCGGACTGAGCAACGACCTGGCGCTGGCGCTGGCAGCCCCCAGCGTGCGCATCGAGGCGCCCATCCCCGGCACCAGCTACGTCGGCGTCGAGGTGCCAAACCGCGAGAGTAATGTCGTCGGCCTCAAGGAGTTGATGGAGAGCGAGACCTTCCAATCCACCAAAGGCCGCCTGCGCATTGCCTTGGGCGAAGATGTCAAGGGCCAGGCCATCGCCGCCGACCTTGCGCGCATGCCCCACCTGCTCATCGCCGGCGCCACGGGCTCCGGCAAGTCGGTCTGCATCAACTCGATCATCACCTGCCTGCTGCTCACCCACACGCCCGACACGCTGCGCATGCTGATGGTGGACCCGAAGATGGTCGAGCTCAGCGTCTACAACGGCGTGCCCCACCTGCTGAGCCCGGTAGTGACCGAAGTGGACAAGGCCGCCGGCGTGCTCTACTGGGCGGTGAAGGAGATGGAGCGCCGCTACGCCCTCTTCAACAAGGCGGGGGCGCGCGACGTGATCCGCTATAACGAGTCGCTCGTACGCAAGGGCGAGAAGCCGCTGCCCTACATTGTGGTGGTGGTGGACGAGATGGCCGACCTGATGATGGCGGCGCCCGAAGAGGTGGAGAAGCACATCTGCCGGCTGGCGCAGATGGCGCGCGCCACGGGGATGCACCTGATCATCGCCACGCAGCGCCCCAGCGTCGACGTCATCACTGGGCTGATCAAGGCCAACTTCCCGGCGCGCATTGCGTTTGCCGTCACCAGCCAGATAGACAGTCGCGTCATCCTCGACGTGCCCGGCGCCGAGAGGCTGTTGGGGCGCGGCGATATGCTCTACATGGCGCCCGAAGCCAGCCGCCTTGAACGCCTGCAGGGCACCTACCTCAGCGACGAAGAGATCAACAAGACGGTGCGCTACTGGAAGGGCGTGCGCGTGCTCGAGAGCCAGCCTGTAGCCTGGGAGCAGGGGCAGCTGGGGCTGGGCGCGCCGTCCGAAGCGTCGTTGACGGGTGCGCCCGGCGCTGCGAACTCGCCGGCAGGCGCGCCTGCCGGCGCACGACCGACCGCACCGGCCCTGCCGCCACGTACGCAGCCGGCGCGCAGCAGCGAACCCGCGCTCTTCGAGCAGATCGAAGCGCTGAAGGCCGCCGACGACCGCGATGTGCTCTTCGACGACGCCGTGCGTACGGTGCAGGAGGCGGGCAAGGGGTCCGTGAGCCTGCTGCAGAAGAAGCTGCGCATCGGCTACAGTCGCGCTGCGCGCCTCGTCGAACAACTCGAGGCGGCGAGCGTACTGGGGCCAGACCAGGGGGGCACGGCCGGTCGCCCGCTGACGGGTCGCGCGCCGGCAGCGCCGGTCGCGACGGCGCCCCCGGCGGGCAGCCCCGCTGCGCCACCAACCAGCGGCGCGCCGAAGCCGCTGCCCGCCCCGCGCATCATCGGCGGCGAAGAGGAAGACCCGCCCACTGAGCCATCCGGCAGCCCATCTGACGCGCCCGCAAGTGACGCTGCGCAGGGGCGCAGCGCCGCGCAGCCAAATAAGCCGCCGCTCAAGGCGTCGCCAACGACTGGACCCAGCGTGTGGATGTAGAGCAGAAGAAGCTGCTCGGCGCCGGTGTGGAGACCCCGCTCACCGGTGACGGGGGTTCTGGCGCGCCGCCTGCACGCGCCCCCTACGCCGTGAGCACGCTCGAGGGCGATGCCGCGGGCGAAGCGGCCGCCGCCCTGGGGGCCGGCGCCGTGCCGCCCTTGCTGATCGTGGCGGAGGGTGCGGCGGCGCCGCGCGCGGCCTCTGCTGCCGCCGGCGACGAGCCGGGCTTTGTGCGGTTGATCGGCACGGCCACCGGCATCAAGATGGTTGTGGATACGGCCGTCCAGGTCTTCAACCCCTTCCTCTCGCTGATCGCGGTGGGGCTGGGCAGCAACGTCATTGTGCTCGGCCGGCTCATCAGCCTGCGCTCGCTGATGGGCATCTTTGCGCCGCTCTTCGGCTCGCTCACCGGGCGCTGGGGTTACCGGCGCACCATTCGCCTTGCGCTGCTGCTCGTTGCCACCGGCATTGTAGTGGTGGGGTTGAGCCCGAATGTTTGGGTCGCGGCGCCGGGCATGATGATCATGGGGCTGGGCACAGGCAGCTTTGTCGCGCTGCTGCACGCCTACCTGAGCGGGCGACTGCCCTACAGCCGGCGCGCGCAGGGGCTGGGCATTGTCGAATACTCGTGGGCGCTCACAGGCATTGTGGGCCTCTCGCTGATGGGCCTGCTGATCGAGGCCACGAACTGGCGCGTGCCGATGCTGCTGATCGGCGCGCTGCTCTACGGCGCGGCGATCGTGATCATGCGCCTGCCGCCCAGCACGCCGCAGGGCGCCGAGCCTCACCTGCCGGCGCCGCTGCAGCCACAACCCAGCGCGCCGTCGCTCCCCCTTGCCACGCGCATCGTCGACTATCTGCGCCTGCCCGGCAATGTGGTCTCCACCTGGGCCACCATCGGCGCCGGCGCGCTCAACTACTTTGCCGCCCTGCAGGTGATGATCATCTACGGCACCTGGCTCAGCGATGTCTATGGGCTGGGGCCGGCGGCGCTGGGGCGGGTGGCCTTTGCCTTTGGCTGGTTCGACCTGACGGCCTCGGTCGGCGTCAGCCTCTTCGCCGACAGGCTGGGCAAGAAGCCGGCGATGCTGTTGGGCGCACTGGTGGCGGTGAGCGGCTATCTGGCCGCCGCCTTTCTGCAGTTGCCCATGGTCGGCGCCATCGCGCTGATCGGCGTCGCGCGCCTGGGCTTTGAGTTCGCGATCGTCAGCTACTTCCCGCTCGTCAGCGAGCAGCAGCCCGCACAGCGCAGCAAGATCATGACGCTGGGTTCGGCGATTTCGCTGACCTTTGCCACCGCCGCCGGTTTCTCGGGACCCTGGCTCTACACGCACTACGGCATGGGCGGCGTGGTGCTGGTTTCGGGCGTGGCGACAGCGCTGGCGGTGCTTGTGCTGGTGCTGCTGGTAAAGGAAGCCGGCATGCCGCGGCTCTCGACGGACGGCGGCGCGCACTGATCGCAGGCGCGCTGCTGTGGTGAACTTGTTATTGTAGGTGCTCAGCGACGATCCATAGCCGGCTGCGACCGCAAGACTATCGGACGCCCGGCACCTCCCCCGCATTCCCCCGAATCTGTGAAACGAGGTGACGATGGTCATGCGACCCATGCGCCGGCCGGGCGGGCTGGCCATGCGTCTTTGCGCCGGCGTGCTGCTCGCGCTGGCGCTGACGCTCGCGCTCTATGTAGCCACACTGCAGCCCACGCAGGCCGAGTTGCGCACAATGGCGCTCCTGCTTTCAGGCGTGGCGCTGGCTGCACTGGCGGGCGGGCTGCTGCTCACCAGCTGGGGCTGGCCGGCGCGGGTGCTCACGCTGCGCTGGTTGCTCGTCGCCGGCACGCTGCTCAGCTGCGCGCTTGCGTTTGGCGGCGTCTGGGCAGCGGCGCAGCGTCTCTTCAGCAACCCGGGCGACATGGCGCTGACGGGGCTGCTCCTGACCTTCGCGGCGGGCATCTGCGCCACACTCGGACTGACCCTGGCTGCGCTGGTGGGCGGCAGCGTCGGCGCCCTCGACCGCGCCGCGCAGGCCGTTGACGATGGCAACCTGGCGGCGCGCGTCGAGCTGCCGATCGGCGGCGAACTGGGCGCACTGGCGGCAACCTTCAACCGCATGGCGGGGCAGCTCGAAACAGTGCAGCAGCGCCAGCAGGAGACCGAGCGGCTGCGGCGCGACCTGGTGGGCATGGTGGGCAGCGACCTGCGCGCGCCGCTCGCTTCTGTGCACGCCATGCTGCAGGCGCTCAACGATGGCGCAGTCGAAGAGCCGGCCACCGCCACCCGTTCCCTGCGCACGATGGAGCGCGAGGTCGCGGCCCTCGCGCAGCTCGCAGCCAACCTGCACGATGTGGCGCAGATCGACGCCGGCGGGCTGCACCTCGAGCGCCGCATCGTCAACCTGAGCGACCTGATCTCCCAGGCGCTCGAGCGCTTCAGCGTGCAGGCCTTCGAGAAGAATGTGGCGCTGCACGGCGAGGTAGGGCCGGGCGTCGACCCGGTGGCGTGCGACCCGGCGCTGGTTGTTCGCGTGCTGCACAACCTGATGGAGAACGCGCTGCGCTACACGCCGCCGCTGGGGCAGGTGCGCGTCTCGGCGCTGGCCACGCCGCCCGGCTTTGTGCAGGTCACCGTGGCGGACACCGGCCCCGGCATCCCGCCCGGCGAGTTGTCGGCCATCTTCAACCGCTTCTATCGTGTGGAGAGATCGAGCAAGCGCACGCCGGGGAATGCCGGTTTGGGGCTGGCGATTGCGCAGGGGATTGTGCAGGCGCATGGCGGCAGCATCCGCGCCGAGAGCGGGCGCGGGCCTGGCGCGCGCATCATCTTCACGCTACCCAAGGGGGTGGCGCCGCAGCGAGCAGCGACCGGCGCTAGCCCTTCAGCAGGAAATCCTCTAGTGGCGCGGCGAAGTCGTTGAGCGCGAAGATACGTCGCGCCGCCTCGCGCCGTCCGCTGCCGAGCAGCAGCCCCAGCGCAGGGTTATCGGTGTGGCGCGGGTGCGAACAGTCCTCGACGTTGCCGTGGTCGGCCGCAACCACGATCAGGGCGTCGTCGAGCGCGCCGGCCTGCTCGAGGCCAGTGAGCAAGCCCGAAAGCACGGCGTCGATGCGGGCGAAGTTGTCGATCGCACGCGCCAGCGCCTGCTCGTGGCCCAGCACGTCGGTGAGCCAGTGTTCGAAGAAGGTGAGCCGGTAGTTGAGTCCGATCTGCGCCAGTTGGCGGCCGGCTTCGAAGGGCGTGTAGACGGGCGCGTTCTGGTAGCCCAGTTCCGTGCGCCAGCCCTCGCCCGTAAAGTCGGCCGAGAGCGCACGCCCTGCCAGCAGGTCCTGCACGGTAGGCAGCGGCTGCCCCGCCTGCGCCACGGCGTAGGGAATGGCGCTGAGCAGCCGCTTGCCCCGGTTCACCGATTCGAAGAAGCGTTCGGGGTAAGCGTTGACGAACCAGGAAGCCAGCCCGGCATGGCTCAGGCGCGAGAAGATCGTGCCCTCGTTGAGCACCGCGCGCACGCGGGCGTCGGGGCGCGGGCCGTAATGCTCGCCCAGGCGCGCCGAAGCGTTGACGCCCGAGATCAGCGCCGCCTGGCCGGTGGCGCTCTGCGGCCGCCCGGAGACACCCATCACGGCATCGACGGGGATCAGCTCGGCGGTGGCGGTGGAGAGGCGGCCGGTGGCGCGCGTCGCGGGCCGGCGCTCCAGCAGCGCGTCGAGCATGGGCATCTGGCCGCCGCGCTGTGCGGCAAACAGGGGGTTGGCGGCGGGGTCATCCGGCCCCAGCCCCACCCCGTCGAGGAAGAGGAAGTAGACGCGGCGCACGGTCAGGCGTCGGCGGGCGACGTCGGCGCGCCTGCGTCGGCGTCGGCGGACGCACCGCTGCGAGCGGCGAATGCCTGCACCTGGGCCACCACGCGCGCCTCCAGCACCTCCAGCCCCGTCTCGTGCTCCAGATAGGTGAGCTTCATGCGCTCGGCCGCGCGCCGGGCATAGTCCGCCTGGTCGTTCTCCGCCTGCTGGCGCAGGTAGAGGACGTGCGTGTAGTTGCCGAAGTAGGTGTCGAGCAGCTGCGGGTAGCGGTCCAGCCCCAGCCCCTTCCAAACCAGCCCGTCGAAGTGGCGGGCCAGAAAGTCGGTGAGGTAGAAGGTGCCGATGTGCTCGTCGTTGTGGCGCGTAAAGGCCTCACCGCCGAAGAACTCGTAGCAGTGAGGCCCATCGAGGCGCAGGACGTTCGGGTAGCGGTCCAGTAGCGCATCGAGCGCGCCGCCGGTGCCGCAATCGGCATAGCCGACGAGGATCAGGTCGAAGCGGCCGGCCCAGGCGTCGAGCTCGACCTGCACGGCGGGCGCGATCTGCTCGGGTTTCATGTGCAGCTGGGCGGGCACGGCGGTCAGCTCAAAATCCCACGCCTGACGGCGGGCAATCGCCAACAGCTCGCGCACAATTGCGCCGCAGGCAACGATGCCGATCTTCACGCGCCCAACCCCCGTGCGCGCTGCTCCAGGCTCCGGCGATGGCTCGGAGCCTTCAGCCTACGATACGGAGCCACTGGGCTAAGCATCCTAGCTGCGCCCATGGCGCTCGGCGCGGCGGGCGGCAGCACGCGCGTTGCGGCTCTCGCTGCTCTCAATCGGGGCGGTGACCTCCTCGGCTGCCGGCGGGCCGGGAATCGGGTCGTCGGCATGGGTCTGCAGGGCAACGTGCATGGCGGCAATGTGGCTCGGCGTGCTGCCGCAGCAGGCGCCAATCACGTTGACGCCCAGCGCACGCAGGCGCACGGCGTAGTCGGCCAGCACATCTGGCGTGCCGTCATAGGAGATCGCGCCGCCGGCCCACTTGGGCATGCCGGCGTTGCTCTGCGCCATCAGGTAGACGCCGGCGGGCCGGTGCTGCGCCATCTGCGTCATCACCGTCTCGATCTCGGCGGGGCCGTTGCCGCAGTTGGCCCCGATCACCTGCACGCCCCAGCCGGCAATCGTCTCTACCGCCTGGCGCGGGCTCACGCCCATCATGGTGTGAAAGTTGGTGTCGAAGCTGAGTGTGACAGCGATGGGCAACTGCGGCGCCACCTCCTGGGCTGCGCGCACGGCGGCCTCGGCCTCGTTGAGGTGGCTCATCGTCTCGACGAGCAGCAGGTCGACGCTGCCCTCCAGCAGCCCGCGCACCTGCTCGGCGAAGAGCGCCTTGGCCTCGTCGAAGCGCAGCGGGCCAACCGGTTCGATCAGCTCGCCGCTGGGGCCGATATCGCCCGCCACCAGCGCGCCGCTCTCGTCGGCCACTTCGCGCGCCAGGCGCGCGCCGGCGCAATTGAGCTCGACCACGCGCGCCTGCAGGTTGTGCAGCTTGAGGCGCGCTGCGGTGCCGCCGAAGGTGTTCGTGGTGATGACGTTCGAGCCGGCCTGCGCATAGCCCCGGTAGATGCTCTTGACCTTCTCGGGCTCGGTCACGTTCCAGAGCTCCGGCGCGCCGCCATCGGTAAGCCCGGTGGACTGGAGCATGGTGCCCATTGCGCCGTCAAAGACCACCACGCGCCCATCGGCCAGCCAGCGGAAGAGCGGGTGGCTGCTGTAGTCTTGCACGCCGGCGCCATTGCTGCCACTCTCGGCGGCCGTGGCGCTGCCGTTGCCCTCGCTGCGTGACGGGCCGTAGCCGTCGAGCAAGTCGCGCACGCGCGCCGGCGAGAAGGCGGCTTCCAGCTCGGCGGCCACGGCGCGCGCTACCTCGTCGATATGGCCCTCGCGCGACTGCCACTCGTCGCGACGCCACGCCTCCATGTATTGGTCGCCGCCCACCAGGTTCAGGCGCATGGCGGCTTCATCCACCGCGACCATAAAGCGGGGCGGCAGCTCGACCTTGGTGCGCGTCCGCCCTTCGCGGGCGCTCACCATCGTGGGCAGGTCCTTCCAGTAGGTGATCTGATACTCGGCCATCGGGCGCTCCGGTCTTGGTTGCGCGACGTGCATCACGTTCTGTCTTGGTAGAAGCGGAAATCAGCTCTCGCTGCGGCGCTGCGTGCGCTGTTCGCGGCGGGCAATGCGGTCTTCGCGGCTCAGGCGCTGCATGCGGCCCGAGGTGACGGCGGCGATCGCCTCCACACGGTCGGGCGGCCACTGCGCGCGTGCGCCCTCGAGCAGCTCGGCCAGGTGCGGGAAGGGGTCGCGCGCGTGTGGGATATCGATCGCGGCGACGAACTCCTCCTGGAAACTGGGCTCGACGGCGGTCTCGATGTAGGTGGCCCAGCGCGCCGCCCAGTCGGCCTCGGTGCGCTTGTTGCGATCGAGCAGCATCATGCGCGCGCCGTCGCCGGCGGCGTTGCCCACGGCCATCACCCGCGCCAGCTCGCAATCGGGGATCAAGCCGAGGATCATGGCGTGCAGCGGGTCGATATAGCTGCCGAAACCACCGGCAAGCACCACCTTGTCCACCGTCGACAGGTTCAGGCGGTTCATCAGCAGCTTGGCGCCGGCATAGAGTGCGGCCTTGCCCAACTGGATCGCGCGCACGTCATCCGAATGGACGACAATGTCGCGCCCGCCGGCGGCTTCGTGCGCCCAAACGAGCACAAACTCGCTCTTGCCGCCGCCCTCACCCAGCCCCGTGCGCAGCCGCTCGTGCGCAAAGTGGGCAAAGCGGCCGCTGGGCGCAAGCACCCCCGCCTTGAAGAGCTCGGCAATCGCTTCGATGATGCCCGAGCCGCAGATGCCCGACGCCTTGAGCGTGGGGTTGAGCAGCTCGTCGCGCCGTCGCTTGCGCGCCGCGCGCGCCTCTTCGCTCGAGAGCACGCTGCTCGCCTCGTCACCATTCTCGCTGCCGTTTGCGGGAGCATGCGCGGAGGGCGGCCCACTCTCCAGCCACTCTTCCTTGCCGATGATGCGGTACGAGACGGCGAGCGTGGCCGGATCGATGCGCACACGTTCGATCGCGCCGGGTGCGGCGCGCATGCCGTGCACAATCTGCGCGCCCTCAAAGGCGGGGCCGGTGGGGCTGCTGGCACTGAGCAACCGTTCGCGATTGCCCAGCAGCAGTTCGCCGTTGGTGCCGATGTCGAGGATCAACATCTGCTCGTCCTGCAGATAGGGGGTCTCGGCCACCAGCACGCCTACGTTGTCGGCGCCTACATGGCCTGCCTCGCAGGGGGGGATGTAGACGTTGGCGCCGGGATTGGTGTGCAGCCCCAGTTCGCGCGCCTTGAGGTTGACCTCGGCATGCGTCACCAGGCTGAAGGGCGCGCCGCCCAGCTCGCGCGGGTCGATGCCAAGCAGCAGGTGGTGCATCGTGGTGTTGCCCACCAGCACCACCTCCACCAGCTCGCTCGGAGTGAGGCCGGCTTCGGTGCAGCAGTCGGCGATGATGCCGTTGAGCCCGTCGATGATGGCAGCGTGCATGCGCTCGGTGCCGTCGGCGTTCATCATCGCGTAGCTGACGCGGCTCATCAGGTCTTCGCCAAAGGGCACCTGCGGGTTCATGCGGCTGGCCGAAGCGAGCAGTTCGCCCGTGCGCAGGTTACACAGGTGGCCGGCGACGGTCGTTGTGCCCACGTCGACGGCCAGCCCGTAGAGCGCGTCGTGGAAGCCGGGCTGGATGCGGATTACCTCGCGCTCGGCGCAGATGGTTACCGTGACGGCGCGCCCGGCTGCGGCCAGCGCCGGCTGCAGTGTGCGCAGCGCGCGCAGGTCGATCTGCAACCCCGTCAGCCCGTGCGTCCCTTCGAGCCCGGCCTGCAGCCGCTCCCAGTCGCCGCGGTGGTCCTTCATGTGCGGGATTTCGAGCTCGACGTAGTAGAGGCGCATGGCGGCATCGACGCTCATCGCACGTTCGACGCCGGCGGCCTTGCGCACCACCTGTTTGCGCGTCTGGCTCTCTTCGGGCACGCGGATCACCACGTCGTCGAGCAGCTCACAGGCGCAGCTCAGGCGGGCGTCGGCCTCGAAGCCAAAGCGGGCGGCGTACTGGATTTCGCGCGCGCCCGGCGGCGTCAGCGCGGCGCTGCTCGAGCGCACGCCGAACTTGGCAAAGTCTCCCGCTTCGACCATTACCTTGCACTTGCCGCAGGTTTGGTGGCCGCCGCAGATCGATTCGATCTCCACGCCGAGCCGCCGCGCCGCCTCGAGCAGGTTTGTGCCGCAGGCCATTTCGCCCTGACGGCCGTTGGGCTGAAAGATGACGCGCACCGGTTCGCGCTCCTCACTGCCGGGGGGCGCGCTGGGCGGGGTTTGGGGCGCGAGGGGCGACGAAGCGGGACTGCTCATGCGCAGGCACTCGTTTCCATCTGCAATCTTGCTCAGTTCAAGAGGTTTTGGCCGGTAACTTACGCCCGGCTTAGCTGCCGCTGCCATTATAGCCGCCGCCCGCGCCGTTCCCAAGCGGGCAGGCGGTGAAAGAAAACACAACTGAGAAAGTACACGGAAACAACGGTAACAACGGGGTTGGGTTGGGGGCAAACACGATCAAAAAGGGGACTCGCGCACAGCCAGCTGTTGCTTTTCCCGTCGTTTCCGTTTTTTCCGTGTACTTTTTCAGTTGTGTTCTCCGCTGCCACCCGCTCCTGCGCCCGGGCCGGTGCTATACTCTGCCTGCGCGGTGCAGGATACTCTGCCTGCGCGGCCACCCTCCGGCGCGTGCCCCTGCGCGCCGCACACGCCGGGAGAAACCGCCATGGACCTCTTCAACCCTCTGGCGCAGGGCATTCTCTTTACCGATTTCTACCAGATCACCATGGCTCAGGTCTACTTTCGCCTGGGCCTGCACGAACGCACCGTTCAGTTCGACCACTTCTTCCGCCGCAACCCCGACTACGACAACCACCAGGCCGGCTTCTGCATCAACGCCGGTCTCGAGACGCTACTCGAGTGGATGGAGGGCGCCCGCTTCGGCGACGGCGAGATCGACTACCTGCGCAGCCTGAACGACAGTGCCGGCCGCCCCATGTTCGGCGCCGACTTCCTGGCCTGGCTGCGCGCCAATGGCGACTTCGGCGCGCTCTCGCTGCAGGCCATCCCCGAAGGGCGCGTCGTGCACCCGCATGTGCCGCTCACCGTCGTGCGCGGGCCGCTGGCCATGGCGCAGATTCTTGAGACGCCGCTGCTCAACATGCTCAACCACCAAACCCTGATCGCCAGCAAGGCGGCGCGCATCCACGATGTGGGGCTGGGCGGCACGCTGCTCGAGTTCGGCCTGCGGCGGGCGCAGGGCGTGGGCGCCAATGCCGGCGCACGCGCAGCGCTGATCGGCGGCGCGCGCTTTACCTCGAACACGGGCGCCAGCGCGGTACTTGGCTCGGCCCCGCGCGGCACGCACGCCCACAGCCTCGTCCAGCTCTGCATGGCGCTGGGGCTGGGCGAAGAGGGCGCCTTTGCCGCCTATGCCGACGTCTACCCCGACGACACAACGCTGTTGGTGGACACGATTGACACGCTGGGCAGCGGCCTGCCCAACGCCATCCGCGTCTTTGAGAATCTGCGCGCGCACGGCCACAAACCCGCCGGCATCCGCCTCGATTCGGGTGACCAGGCCTACCTCGCCATTCAAGCGGCGCGCGAGCTTGACGCCGCCGGCTTCCCCGACGTCTCGATCGTGCTCTCGAGCGACCTCGACGAACTGGTGATCTGGCAGATTCTGACCCAGATTCGCCAGGAGGCGCCCCGCTATGGCCTCGACGCCGACTCGATCATCCGCCGCTTGACCTACGGCGTGGGCACTCGCCTGATCACCTCGTGGGGCGAGCCAGCGCTGGGCGGCGTCTACAAGCTGGTTGCCGTGCAGGACGCCGGCAGTTGGGAGAGCGCAATCAAGATCTCCGAGACGGCCGCCAAGACGCCCAATCCCGGCATCAAGCAGGCGTGGCGCCTCTACGACCGCCGCGGCGTGGCCACCGCCGACCTGATGACGGTGGAGGGCGAAGTCCCCGCCGCCGGCGAGCGGCTGACGCTCCGCCACCCGAGCGACCACACCCGCCTGCGCACGCTGGCCGCCGGCGTGGTGGGGAGCGTGGAGCCGCTGCACGTGCAGATGCTGCGCGACGGCGGCCGCGTCTACGATCTGCCCCCGCTCGAGGCAATCCGTGCGCAGCGCGAGGCCGATGTGGAGCGGCTGGACCCCGGCGTCCGCCGTCTGGTCAACCCGCACATCTACCACGTCTCGCTCAGCGAGCGGCTGTGGGCGCTGAAGCAGCAGTTGATCGATGAGGCGCGAGCGAGCATGGCGACCTAGCGCGCAACTCCCCAGCGCGTTCGCCGGAACCTTGCGCACCTTACACATTCTCTTGGCAATTGTGTGGCACACTCGGGCCAGCAACGGGCACGGCAGCGGCCGGCTCTGCATCGAGCAGCATTCTCTGCCACGGGAGGCGAACAAGTGGGATCGCGCACACCAAAGAACCCTGTACCCGTTGATGAGGAGGACGACGACCAGCCCGTCGGCCGCGTCTGGAGCCGGCGCGAGTTGCTTGGCTTGCTGGCGGCGGCGGGCGGCACGCTGACGCTGGCTGCCTGCACGCCAGTTGCGCTGCCCGGCGCTACCGCCACTGCACTGCCCGGCGGCACCGTCGAGACCGACGCCACCGCTACGCCCGCACCCGGCGCCGATGCCACCGCCGCGGCAGTGAGCGCACAGGATCTGCCCGTCAACTGCGTCGTCTCGCCCGAGATGACGGAAGGGCCCTACTTTGTCGACGTGGGGCTGAACCGCAGCGATATCCGCGCCGACACCGTCAGCGGCGCCGTAAGCGAGGGCGCACAGCTTACGTTGGCACTGGCGATTGCGCAGGTGGCCAACTCCACCTGCACGCCGCTGGCCAACGCCCTGGTCGACATCTGGCACTGCGACAGCGACGGCGTCTACTCGGCCGTCACCGACCGCAGCTTCGACACCACGAGCCAGAACTTCCTGCGCGGCCAGCAGGTGACCGACGCCAACGGCCAAGTGCAGTTCGTTACCATCTACCCAGGCTGGTATTCAGGGCGCGCCGTGCACATCCATTTCAAGGTGCGCAGCGCAGCCGAAAGCGGCGGCACCTACGAGTTCACATCCCAGTTCTTCTTCGACGACGCCTTCACCGACCAGGTCTACACGGCGGCGCCCTACAACGACCGCCCGGGCCGCAACACGCTCAACAGCAACGACGGTATCTACCAAGGCGGCGGCAGCCAGCTTGTTCTGCCGGTGACGGCGGATGGGGATGGGTACCGGGCGGCCTTCACCATCGGCATGGCGATGTAAAGCGATCGAGGATCGAGGATCGAGGGACGGGCAGGGAAGGGGAGTGCGGAGCAAAGCAGGCGGCGGACACCGGGGTGTCCGCCGCCTTGTTGTGTGTGGGTTGCGCCGGCTGCTGGGCGGGTTAGCCGCGCACGAGGAGCACGGAGCAGGCGGCGTAGCGCAGCAGGCTGTTGGCCGTGCTGCCGGCAAAGTGGCCGGCGCTTGAGCGGCTCCCCACCACCACCAGGTCGTAGTTGCCGCCGTGCGTCAGCTCGAGCGCGGTTTCGGGCATGTTGCCGCGGCGCAGGTGCAGCGCCGAAGCGTCGAAGCCTTCGCCGGCGAAGCGGTCGATCCAGCCCTGGAGCACGGTAGAGAGGCGGGTGCCCTGCCCCAGCGCCTCCTCGATCGGCAGGTCGGAACTCTGGCCCGGGGCGAGGTAGGTTGCAGCCTTGGGCGAGATGACGTGGACCAGGTCGACCGAGGCGTTGTGCAGGGCGGCAAACTGCGCGCCCACCGTCACCGCGGCATCGTCGTCCACATCGGCGCAGATCAGCACGCGGCGGAACTCCTTGCGGTGGCCCTTGACGAGCAGCACCGAGCCATGCGTCTGCTGCACCACGCGCTGCGCCGAAGAGCCGATGGCCGACTGCGAGCCGGCCCCGCGATCGCCAAAGGCGCCAAGCACCATCAGGTCCTGCGGGTTCTTCTCAAGGTAGTCGGTGAGCACCTCGTCGGTGTAGCCGACCAGCGGCACAAAGTTCGGCTTGTGCACCTGCTTGCCCACCGTCTCGTAGGCCGTCGTCATGATCGCGTTGGCCTGGGCGACGTTCTGCTGTTCGCCGGCCAGCACAATCGCCGTCAGCGGCACCGAGAGCGTGTTGGCCAGCCGCGCGGCCATGGCCAGCGCGTGCTGTCCACCCGGGCGGCCATCGGTGGCCACAGCCAGGCGCAGGGGGTTGCCCTTGCCCAACGTGCGCACAAACTGGTGGCCGGCAGAGCGCCCTTCCGGCGGCGCCGAGTTCGGGCGCATCAGCAGCACGGGAACGCCCACGCTGCGCAGCACACGTTCGGCCACGCTGCCCAGCACCAGCCGTCCAAGCCCGCCGCGCCCGTGCGTGGCCATCACCACCAGGTCGGCGTGCGTGTCGTTGACAAAGTCGATGATACTCTGTGCCGGCTCGCCGTATTCCACATGGGCACGCACGGTGTAGCCCACCTCGCGCAGCCGCTCCACATCGGGCCGAATCTCGTCGGCCAGTTGCAGGCGAAACTGGTCGCGCTCCTTCTCAAGCGCGGCATAGGTGGCGTCGATCGTGCGGTTGTAGACGTCGAACGAACCGCTCATGGGCATCGCGCCCACCAGAACATCCGCCGCAGACGCTTCGGAGGGCAGGACGGGCGGATAGGCGGCGCGGAAGAGCACAAGTTCGACGTCGGCCGGGCCGAAGAAGGCCTTGACCGTGCGCAGCACCTGGCGGCTGAACTCCGAGCCGTCCATCGGGACGACAACTTTGCGTTTCGTCATGGTGCACCTTCTCTTTCACATCCAGCTTCATGCGGCGTTGCGGCAGCGCACCCGTGGTCAGCGGCGCCCGCCCGGCCGCAAGGTTGTCTAGCGCATGCGCATGCCCGCGGGGTCGGGCTTCCACGACTGGAGCACCTTCATGTAGTTGGCACGCACATAGGCGGCAGGCTGCGCCACGTTCTTCTGGCTCATGCTGCCGCGCATCTGCGTCACCGACTCGTACTCGTGGTCGATCATCCAGGTGCGCATGCCATCCACGATTTCGTTGATGCGCCCCGTGCCATTCTTGAGCAGCTCGGAGGTCATCATCGTAACGGTCGCGCCCGCCATCAACCCCTTGAGCACGTCCTCGTAGGTGTGCACGCCGCTGGTCAGCGCCATGTCTACGCCAAGGTGGCCGTAGAGGATCGCCGCCCAGCGCAGGGGCAGGCGCATGGCCTCGCGCGTGCTCAGCACCAGGTTGGGCACCACCTCCAGCTCCTCCAGGTCCAGGTCGGGCTGGTAGAAGCGGTTGAAGATCACCAGCGCGTTGGCGCCGGCCGCCTCCAGCTTGTGCGCCATGTTGGCGAAGGAGCTGAAGTAGGGGCCAACCTTGACGGCGATGGGAATCTTCACCGTCGCCTTGACCTCGCGCACGATGTTCAGATACATCTGCTCGACGTCGGCGCTGTCCACCGTTGGGTCGGTGGGGATGTAGTAGATGTTGAGCTCGAGCGCGTCGGCGCCGGCCTCTTCGATGCGGCGAGCATAGCTCGTCCAGCCGCCCGTGCTCACGCCGTTGAGGCTGCCGATGATCGGCACCTTCACCGCCGCCTTGGCCGACTTGATCAGGTTCAGGTATTGCTGCGGCCCAACGTTGTAGTTGTCCAGGTCGGGGAAGTAGTCCAGCGCCTCGGCAAAGGTCTCGCTGCCGTAACTCAGGTAATGGTCCAGCAGGTGGCTCTCGCCTTCAATCTGCTCTTCAAAGAGCGAGTAGAGCACGATTGCAGCGGCGCCGCCGTCTTCAAGCCGGCGAATGCCGTCCAGCGAGTTGCTGATGGGCGAAGCGGAGGCCACAATCGGGTGCGGCAGCTTGAGGCCCATGTAGGTGGTCGACAGGTCCATCGGATTCCTCCTTGGGCGCCCGGCCCACGCGTGTGGGCCGGGCGGCAGCATCTGCAAGGCTACTGGGCCGGGGTAACAGGAGTGGCGGGGGCGGCGGGCTTGGCTGGCTGTGCGGCGCCGTGGCCATTGTGGCCGCCGTTGTGGCCGCCGGCTTCGTGCTGTACGGGCACCTGCGCCGCCAGCGCTTGGTACTGCTCAAAGCGGTCGCGCACGTTCTGCTGCGCGCGCTTGAGCAGCTCGTCGGCGGCAACGGGGTCGCTCTGCGCCAGCATGCGGTAGCGCGTCTCGTTGTAGGCGTAATCCTTGAGCGCGATCTTCGGCTCCTTCGAATCGAGCTGGAAGGGGTTCTTGCCTTCGTCGGAAAGGCGCGGGTCGTAGCGGTAGAGCGGCCAGTAGCCAGCCTGCGTGGCCAGCGCCTGCTGCTCGATGCCCTTGGCCATGTTGATGCCGTGGGCAATGCAGTGCGAGTAGGCGATGATCAGCGACGGGCCGTCGTACGATTCCGCTTCGAGCAGCGCCTTGACGGTGTGCGCGTCGCTGGCGCCCATGGCAATCTTCGCCACATAGACGGTGCCGTAGGACATGGCCATCAGACCCAGGTCCTTCTTGGGGGTGGGCTTGCCGCCGGCGGCGAACTTGGCCACGGCGCCCAGCGGCGTCGCCTTGGAGGACTGACCGCCAGTGTTGCTGTAGACCTCGGTGTCGAGCACAAGCACGTTGACGTTGCGGCCGCTGGCGAGCACATGGTCCAGCCCGCCAAAGCCGATGTCGTAAGCCCAGCCGTCGCCACCCACAATCCAGACGTTCTTGCGCACCAACTTGTCGGCCAGGCTCAGCAGGTCGCGGGCGACGGGTTCCTTGCTGCCCTGCAGCGCCTGCTTCAGCTGCTCGACGTAGGCGCGCTGCTGCTCGATCTCTTCGTTCGTATTCTGCGGATTGGTGAGGATTGCAGAGGCGAGATCCTGATCCACCAGCGCATTCAGGCGGCCGAGCAGCTCGGCGGCGTACTCGATCTGCTTGTCGAGCGTAACGCGCATGCCCAGGCCAAACTCGGCGTTGTCCTCAAAGAGCGAGTTCGCCCAGGCGGGGCCGCGGCCATCCTTGTTGACGGTGTAGGGCGTGGTGGGCAGGTTGCCGCCATAGATACTCGAGCAGCCGGTGGCGTTCGCAATCAGCGCGCGGTCGCCAAAGAGCTGGCTCATGAGCTTGAGGTAGGGCGTCTCGCCGCAGCCGGCGCAGGCGAGCGAGAACTCGAAGGTGGGCTGCAGCACCTGAATGTTCTTCACGTTTGTGAAGGCGATGTCGGGCGACTCCTCGGCGCGCTCGGGCAGCTCCAGGAAGTAATCCCAGAACTTGATGCCCGCCTGGCGCAGCGGCAGCTGCTCTTCCATGTTGATCGCCTTGCGGCCCACGGCGCTCTTGTTCTTGGCCGGGCAGACTTCAACGCAGAGCGAGCAGCCGGTGCAGTCTTCCACCGCCACCTGCAGCGTGTACTTCTTGTCGGGCAGCTCGCGCCAGCGTGCATCGGTGTAGAGGAAGCCTTCGGGGGCGTCGCGCAGGTCGCCCGGCTCCACCACCTTGGCGCGGATCACCGAGTGGGGGCAAACCAGCACGCACTTGCCGCACTGGATGCAGACGTTCGGGTCCCACACCGGCACTTCCTGGGCGATGTTGCGCTTCTCCCACTGGGTGGTGCCCACGGGATAGGTGCCGTCGACGGGCATCTTGCTCACGGGGAGCAGGTCGCCCTTGCCGGCCATCATCATCGCCGTCACCTCTTGCACAAAGGCCGGCGCCTTGGGCGAAACCACCGGCGGCAGCTCCTTGACGCTGGTGACGGCGCTGGGCACCTGCACTTCGTAGAGGTGGTCGAGCGTGTCGTCGACGGCGGCGTAGTTCTTGCGCACCACCGCCTCGCCGCGCTTGCCGTAGGTCTTCTTGATGCTCTCCTTGATGCGTTCGATCGCCTCTTCGCGCGGCAGTACGTTGCTGATGGCGAAGAAGCAGGTCTGCATCACGGTGTTGATGCGGTTGCCCATCTCGTTGTTGCGCGAGACTTCGTAGGCATCGATCACAAAGAGCTTGAGCTGCTTGCGAACGATGTGCTCCTGCACGATGCGCGGCAACTGCTCCCAGACGGCGTCGGGGGCGAAGGGCGAGTTGAGCAGCACGATGCCGCCCACCGCCGCCTTTTCGAGCACGTCAAAGGCCTCGAGGAAGCCAAACTGGTGTACGCCCACAAAGTTGGCGTGGTTGATCAGGTAGGTGCTCTTGATCGGGCGCGGGCCAAAGCGCAGGTGCGAAACCGTCTGCCCACCCGACTTCTTCGAGTCGTAGACGAAGTAGCCCTGGGCGTTGTTGTCGGTCTCTTCGCCGATGATCTTGATCGTGTTCTTGTTGGCGCCCACCGTGCCGTCGGAGCCGAGGCCGTAGAAGATGGCGCGCACGGTGTCGGCCGGCTCCAGGTCGAACTCGCCGTCGTAATCGATGCTCGTCATGCTGACGTCGTCGATGATGCCGACGGTGAAGTGGTTGCGCGGCTGGGGCTGATTCAGCAGGTCGAACACGCCCTTGACCATGCCGGGCGTAAACTCCTTGCTCGAAAGGCCGTAGCGGCCGCCCACCACACGGGGCAGCGCCGCAAAGGGCAGCTTGCCGCCGGCGTAGCCTTCGGCAATCGCCGTGATCACATCCTGGTAGAGCGCTTCGCCAGCGCCGCCGGGCTCCTTGCTGCGGTCGAGCACGGCGATCTTCTGCGTGGTCGCTGGCAGCGCGGCCAGCAGGTGCTCGATCGAGAAGGGTCGGAAGAGGTGCACCTTGACGAGGCCGACCTTTTCGCCGCGCGCCGTCAGGTAGTTCACCGTCTCCTCGGCGGCTTCGCAGCCCGAGCCCATCATGATCAGCACACGCTCGGCGTCGGGGGCGCCCACGTAATCGAAGAGGCGGTAGTGCCGGCCGGTGAGCTGCGCCAGCTTGTCCATATTCTGTTGCACAATTTCAGGGATGGCGAGGTAGTAGGGGTTCACCGTCTCGCGCGCCTGGAAGTAGACGTCAGGGTTCTGCGCCGTGCCGCGCATCTGGGGCGCGTCGGGCGTAAGGCCGCGTGCGCGGTGCTCGCGCACCAGATCATCGCTGATCAGGGCGCGGATCTCGTCTTCACCCAGCTTCGAGACCTTGTTGATCTCGTGCGAGGTGCGGAAGCCGTCGAAAATGTTGAGGAAGGGGATGCGCGCTTCGAGCGTGCTGGCGTGGGCCAGCAGCGCCATGTCGCCCACCTCTTGCACCGAGTTGCCAAAGAGCATGGCCCAGCCGGTGCTGCGCGCCGCCATCACATCGCTGTGGTCGCCAAAGATCGAGAGCCCCTGCGCCGCCAGCGAACGGGCGGCGATGTGGAAGACGGCAGGCGTCAGTTCGCCGGCAATCTTGTACATGTTGGGGATCATCAGCAGCAAGCCCTGGCTGGCCGTGAAGGTCGTCGTCAGTGCGCCGGTGGTCAGCGCGCCGTGGCAAGCGCCCGCCGCTCCACCTTCGGACTGCATCTCGATCACCGTGGGCACGCTGCCCCACAGGTTCTTGTCGCGCCGTGTGGCCCAATAATCGGCCAGCTCACCCATGCCCGACGAGGGCGTAATCGGGTAGATGGCGATCACTTCGCTGCATTTGTAGGCTACGTATGCCGCGCATTCGTTGCCTTCAATTGTGACGATTTCACCTGGCATTGTTGCCTCTCTCCTGATCCGAGACGATTCACGCTCTCCGTACCTGCGCCCAGCCTCCGGGGGCAGGCCCGCCGGCGTGCGGCCGGCAGGAGATTGCGCAAAGTTCCAAAGCCGGCGCAGGCGTTCTTCACCCATACCGGCGCTTCACAGCCCGGCTGCCCGATGGGAGACCCGTCACCGGGCCAGGCAGCGCCGAGCTGAGTTCAACTTGATTCAGCTACACCACGCGCGCGTCAACCACCTGGTCGCCGATGGCGGCCAGCCCCTGCTCCAGCTGCTCGCGCTCGACGCCGCTCACCTTCACCAGCAGCACGCGCGTGGCGTCGGTGCGGTCGGCAAAGGTGCCCACGCTGATGATGTTGCCACCCAGCTTGTAGATGGCGTCGGTCAGCTTGGCCAGCACGCCCTTGCCTTCGGGGACGCGCACCAGCAGGCGCAGGCCATGTTCGCCCGCACCCAGCAGTTCGGTAAAGGCGTGGAAGACGTCGGTCTCGGTGATCAGCCCCAGTACCAGGCCGTGCTCGTCGACCACGGGCAGGCCGCCGATGCGGCGCGACGTCATGATCTGGGCGGCATCTTCGATCGGGGTTTCGGGCGAAACGGTGATCACCGACTCGGTCATCACATCCTGGATGCGCAGCTTCCAGAGCAGGTAGTTCACCTCCCACACGCTGAGCGAGGTGGCGGGTGAGGGCGCCGCGTGGAGCAGGTCGCGCTCCGAAACGATGCCGATCAGGTGGCCGCGCTCGTCGACGACGGGCAGGCGCCGAAACTTGCGCTCGCGCATGAGCGACAGGGCATCCTGAAAGGGGGTGTCTGCCGTCACGGTAACGGCCGGGCTGCTCATGCGATCGCGAACCAGCATCTCTTCCTCCTGGAGTTGGCGTTGATGGGAGTTCGGCGGGCCAACCGTCTGTTCGGGGCGCGCCATTGCGCCGTCCGTCGCCGACTTCCACCCCTGATCGTACCCGCGCGCCCCTGCAGGTGCGACCCTCTGTGGACGAGTGGAGTTTCACCCGAGGGGCGAGTCTGCGCACTAGCCGGTTGACCAGGGCAGGCCGCCCCTCTGCGCGCTGAGCGCGCACAGCGTCGCAACGTTTCGGCGCGCCGGCCCTGCACGGGGTAGAATTGAGGCTTGACGTGATGCCGAAAAGGGTCGCCCGCACGGGCATTGCCCATCAACGGCCGAACAAGCGAGAAAACCCGTGAGCAGCAACTTAACTCCAGCCACCCCCGCTGCACCCGACGCCGCAGCCCGTTCCGGCGAAGCCGCCCGTTCCGGCGAAGCCGCACGCTCCGGCGAAGCCGCACGCGACGACTTTATGCGCGAGATCGTGGCCGCCGACCAGAAGCGCGGCACCTACGGCGGGCGCGTCGCCACGCGCTTCCCGCCCGAGCCGAACGGCTACCTGCACATCGGCCACGCCAAGTCGATCTGCCTCAACTTCGGCATCGCCCAGCAGTTCGGCGGCGTCTGCCACCTGCGCTTCGACGACACCAACCCCGAAACCGAGGACATGGAGTTCGTCGAGTCGATCCAGAATGACGTGCGCTGGCTGGGCTTCGACTGGGGCGAGCATCTCTACTTTGCTTCCGACTACTACCTGCAGCTCTACCAGTGGGCTGAGCAGCTGATCCTTGACGGCAAGGCTTACGTGGATGACCTGAACGAGCAGGAGATTCGCGACTACCGCGGCACGGTGACCGAACCCGGCCGCCCCAGCCCCGGCCGCGCACGCACGCCGGCCGAAAATCTCGATCTCTTCCGCCGCATGCGCGCCGGTGAGTTCGAGGATGGCGCCTGCGTGCTGCGCGCCAAGGGCGACATGGCCTCGGCCAATATGAAGATGCGCGACCCGCTGCTCTACCGCATCCGCCACGCCACGCACTACCGCACGGGCGACGCATGGTGCCTCTACCCCATGTATGACTACGCGCACCCACTCTCGGACCAGATCGAGCGCATCACCCACTCGCTCTGCACGCTTGAGTTCGAGAACAATCGCGAAATCTACGACTGGTTGCTCGACAACCTGGCCGAGGAGCCGCGCCCCCACCAGCACGAGTTCGCACGCCTCAACCTCGACTACACGGTGATGAGCAAGCGCCGCCTGCTGCAACTGGTGGAAGAGGGCTACGTGGACGGCTGGGACGACCCGCGCCTGCCCACCATCGCCGGCCTGCGCCGCCGCGGCGTCACCCCCGCCGCCATCCGCGCCTTTGCCGACCGCATCGGCGTCGCCAAGGCCAACAGCCGCGTCGAGATGGGGCTCTTCGAGAGCTGCCTGCGCGACGATATGAACCCGATGGCGCCGCGCGTGCTTGCCGTGCTGCGCCCGCTCAAGCTCGTGATCACAAACTGGCCCGAGGGCGAGGTCGAGTGGCTCAACGCCCCCTCCTTTCCGCACGACGTGCCGCGCGAGGGCGAACGCCCCCTCCCCTTCAGCCGCACGCTCTACATCGAGCGCGGCGACTTTATGGAGGAGCCGCCCAAGGGCTATCACCGCCTGGCCCCCGGGCGCGAGGTGCGCCTGCGCCACGCCTACATCGTCACCTGCACGAACGTGGTGAAGGACGCGAGCGGCGAGGTGGTGGAGGTGCACGCCACCTTTGACCCCGCCACGCACAGCGGCGCCACTGCTGCGGCCGACGGCGAGCGCAAGCGCAGCCAGACGGCGATCCAGTGGGTTTCGGCCGCACACGCGCTGCCAATTACGGCGCGCCTCTACGACCGCCTGCTGCGCGTGGCCGACCCCGACGCCGAGGGGCTGAGCTTCCTCGAGGCGCTGAACCCCGATTCGGTGAGCGTGGCCGAGGGCTGGATCGAACCCAGCGTGGCCGAGGCCGCACCCGACACGCGCTTCCAGTTCGAGCGCCACGGCTACTTCTGGCGCGACCCGGTGGCGCCACAGGTGGATGGCCGGCTCGTCTTCAACCGCATCATCGGCCTGCGCGACTCGTGGGCCAAGGCCGCTGCGCCCCAGCCCACCGAAGCTGTCCGTCCCGCCAAGGCTACCCCGACCAAAACCGCCGCACCCAGCACAGCCGAGGGCGACGGCGCCGAAGCCAGGGCGCGCACTCCCGCGCGCTCACCCGAGCTGGAGGCGCGCCGCAGCCGCTACCTGGCCGAGTGGGCGCTGCGCGAGGACGACGCCGAGCTGCTGACGCGCGACGCCGAACTGGCCGACTTCTTCGAGAGCACGCTGGCGCACACCTCGAACGCGCGCGCTGCCGCCAACTGGATCACCCACGACCTGGCGCCCGCGCTCGAGGGGCGCTCGCCCTTTGCCACGCCGCTCGCCCCCGCCGCGCTGGCTGGGCTGGTGCAGCTGGTCGATGGCGGCACGATCTCCACCGCCGCCGCGCGCACCGTCTTCGCCGAGCTGCTGGCGCATGGCGGCGACCCTGCAGCGATTGTGCAAGCGCACGGGCTGGCCCAGGTGGCCGACAGCGGCGCGCTGCTGCCTGTGGTGCAGGCCGTCATCGCCGCCAATGCCGACAAGGCCTCCCAATACCGGGCCGGCAAAACCGGCCTGCTCGGCTTCTTCACCGGCCAGGTGATGAAGCAGACGCGCGCCGCCAACCCGCAGCTGGTGCAGGAGCTTCTGCAGCAGGAGCTGGGCTGACCCGACCGCAGCCGCAAGGTGCACGTCGCCCCCTGCCGGCCGCACATGATTGATTGACCGTTGAACCAGGACGAACTTGCTCATGACCACAGCTCGCGTGCGCTTTGCGCCCAGTCCCACCGGTTTCCTGCACCTGGGCGGCCTGCGCTCCGCTCTCTTCAACTGGCTCTATGCGCGCCACACCGGCGGCCAGTTTCTGCTGCGCATCGAGGACACTGACCAGAAGCGCTTCAACCCCGACAGCATGGCCAACCTGGTGCGCAGCCTGCGCTGGGTGGGGCTGGAGTGGGATGAAGGCCCCGATATCGGCGGCCCGCACGCGCCCTACGTCCAGAGCGAGCGCCGCGCCATCTATCGCGAGTACGCCGACAAGCTGCTGGCCGACGGCAAGGCCTACTGCTGCTACACCACCGAAGCCGAGCTCGACGCGCTGCGCAAGCAGGGCAAGGAGTACGACCGCCGCCACCGCAACCTGAGCGACGTCGAGCGCGCCGCCTTCGAGGCCGAGGGGCGCTCGCACGTGGTGCGCCTGGCCGCCCCGCTCGAGGGCACAACCACCTTCCACGACGTCGTGCGCGGCGATATCACCGTCGACAACCAGCGCATCCCGGTCGACCCTGTGCTGCTCAAGAGCGACGGGCTGCCCACCTATCACCTGGCGGTGGTGGTGGACGACAAGCTGATGGAGATCACCCACGTGCTGCGCGGCGAGGAGTGGCTGCCCTCGGCGCCGATTCACCAGCTCATCTACGAGGCATTCGGCTGGCCCGTGCCCCAGTTTGTGCACCTGCCCGTGATCCTGGACCCCAGCGGCAAGGGCAAGATGAGCAAGCGCAAGCCGATTGTCGACGGCAAGGAATACCCGGTCTTCGTTGAGGACTTTATGGACGAAGGCTACCTGCCCGAGGCGATGTTCAACTTCCTGGCCAACATTGGCTGGAACTTCGACGCCGAGCGCGAGCTCTTCACGCGCGCCGAGGCCATCGAGCGCTTCGACGTTACCGCCATCAACCCCACGGCGGCGGCGGTGCCCTACGCCAAGCTCGACTGGATGAACGGCCTCTACGTGCGCGCCCTGCCCCCCACCAAGCTGCAGGAGCTGCTGATTCCCTTCCTGGCGCGCCAACTGCCCATGGACGAGGCGACGCTGCGCGCGCACCCGCGCCTGCCGGCGCTGATCCCGCTGATTCAGGAGCGCATCAAGACGCTGGCCGAGGCCGCGCCGCTGGTGGACTGGGCCTTTGCCGAGGCGGCCGACATTCGCTACGCCGACCCGGAGCTCTTCCTGGCCAAGAAGATGAGCCAGGAGCAGGCGATCGAGATTCTGCGCACGGGCGCCGAGTCGCTGCGCGCCGTGCGCCCCTTCGAGGCGCCGCAGCTTGAGGAGCGCTTCCGGGCGCTGGCCGAGGCGGCGAGCGTCAAGGTGGGCGCCTACTTCCAGCCCTTCCGCGTCGCGCTGACGGGCAAGACGGTCTCGCCGCCGCTCTTCGAGAGCATGGCGGTGCTTGGCCGCGACGAGACGCTGCTGCGCGTGGAGCGCGCCATGGCCGCGCTTGAACTTGCCCAGCAGGGCGCCCAGCTGCCCACCGCCGCGTCCGCGCCTGCCACCGACCGGGCCGCCGAGTCCGACGCGGCCGGCGTTGCCACCTCTGCGGCCGTCGAAGGGGCGAGCGCTGACTGAGCAGAGGGAAAATCAGGCCAACTGGGCTGCGCGGCACAGGAGAGCTTCGTGCAGAACAGCAGCCCCGCAGGTTTGCCCTCCAGCGCCACCTGTGCTAACCTTTGCTCTTGCCGATGGGGGATAGTTTAATCGGCAGAACATCTGACTCTGGATCAGACAGTTGGGGTTCGAATCCCTGTCCCCCAGCCACACACACAAAGCGCCGGCCCTCGCGGACCGGCGCTTTTTGTTGCGCATAACGTTTCCAGCTGTGATCAGCCGCTAGCGGAAGAACTGCACCTGGCAGAGTCCACGCTCGGCCAGCGGGCCAAACTCCTTGTGGTCGCAGGTAAGGACGGTGCCCTCCACCAGGCGAGCAAGCGCCGCAGCAAAGGTGTCCGCAAGCGAGAGCCGCGCGCTGACCTTCAAGTCCCCTGCCACCGTCAACAGCTGCCAGCCGACGTCCTCCACTACTTCGACGCCGGCGTCCATCAGCTGCGTGGCAACCCCCAGCGCAACTTCTCGCGTGGTCAGGCGCAGGTAGTCGTAGTAGACCTCATACAGATTCACTGCGTGCATCACCGTGGCGTGAGACGCGATCAGCGTCGCCACCGTCTCCGCCCCGGGCTCAGCGCGGAGCATTGCGATCGCCGCGCAGGCGTCGAGTACGATCCGCATGCTGTTCTTCTTCCCGGCTGATCTCTTCCTGCTTTCGGCTCAGGAAGGATGCTGTGTCATTGGGCAGCGCGCTGTACTTGCCAACCAGGGAGTGCACATACGCGTGGCGCTCCTCTGCGTCGACAAAGACGCGCGTCGACCTGCGCATGCGGAGGCCCGTCACGGGGTCAACGTAGGCGACGGTGCCTGGCAGCCATTCGACGCGCACCGACACGATTGGTGCAGCCGCAAATGGTTCGGCCACGTAGACCGCGCGAGCTTCCCGCACGGCAGGGGATTGCTCTCTCTGCTCAGGCAGCTCATTGAAGAGCTGGGGAGCGCCGTTCTCCAGATAGAGGGCGGCTTGTTCAATGGCCAGCATACCGGCGATTTCGGCCCCGCGCTCAGCGCTGATGGCCGTGCGGCCTGACAGCAGGCGCGAGACGTACTGGCGCGACCAGCCGCAGTGCGCGGCAAATGCGCTCTGCGTGCCAAAACGTTCGGTGATGCGCCGCCTCAGCAGCGCCGTGTTCAGCTGCCGCTTGCCCATAGCTCCTCCCCACCCAGCCTATATGAACAAGCAGGCCTTGTCAACCATATGGTTGACAAGTTGACAAGGCCCTCTCCCAGCTACGCAGATCCCTTCCATGCAGCGCCGCTTCTCACTTCTCGCTCTACACCGCTCTCATCCGGTTGCCCTTCGCGTTGTGCTCAAGTTCGGCCAGGCCAAGGCGCTCCAGCAGGGGCGGGATGTACATGCCAAAGCGGCCGCGGTAGCCCTTGCGCAGCCCATACCAGCCGCCCAGCGGGTTGCTGGGGTCGCGCGCCCACGCCTCCACCGTGCCCGGCCTGGCCTCCTTCTGCTCATCGGCGCTGCCCAGCTCCATCCAGTCGCCGTGTGCCTTGAGCAGCGCGTGCAGGTCGTCGAGCGCGCGCAGGTCGTACTTCAGCACCGTGCTGCCCACCGTGCAGACCAGGCAAGGAGGCGATGCGCTCTCGTCGCGGTGGAGCGTGTATTCCGCGGTGCCCGGCGGCGTCTTCAACCGCCAAGGGTTGGACTGCGTGCCGTCGCCCAGCGCGCCGGCGGCGGCGCCTGCGTTCGGTATTGGCTCCGACGCCGCGCCCGGACCCTGCCCCTGCGTCGATCTGCCTGCCATGTGCGCCTTCTTTCTGTGCCGCAGCACGCGAACCGTCGGCGGCCTGCGCAGACGAACCCGGTGCGTGCAGGCAGGCCGAAGTTGTGGAGGGGTGGGGTGCGTAGATCATAGCGCAGTGCGAACAAAGCGCAAGGGAGGAAAACGAAAGCTCCCCGGCGGCGAGCGCCAGGGAGCGGGAGGTGCGGTTGAGTTGGGTGGCTGGGTCAGTCGCGCCCGCCGTTGGGCAGGTGGTTGTAGATGTGGTGGCGCACGGCGTAGGCGGCGGCTTCGGCGCGCGAGGCAAGGTCGAGCTTGGCCAGGATCGAGCTGACGTAGTTGCGCACTGTCTTTTCGCTCAGAAAGACCTTGCCCGCAATCTCCTTGTTCGTCAGCCCCTCGGTGATCAGGGCGAGAATGTGCAGCTCCTGGTCTGTCAGCGCGCCAAAGGCGGCGTCTTCGGCCTTGCGCGCGCTCTGTCGCACGCGCTGGAAGACCTTCTGCGTCACTGCGGGGTCGAGCAGCGATTCACCCCGCCCCACCCGCTCGAGCGAGCGCACCAGGTCATCGCTGCCGATCTGCTTGAGCACATAGCCCGACGCGCCGGCGGCAATTGCATCAAAGAGCACATCCTCGTCGGCGTGTGAGGTGAGGATGATGACCTTGACTTCGGGGAAGTGCTGCGTGATCTCTTGTGTGGCCTCGACGCCGTTCTTGCCCGGCAGGCGAATGTCCATCACCACCACGTCGGGCTGGTGGCGCTGCACCTGCTCCAGCGCTTCCTGGGCGTCGCCGGCTTCGGCCACGACCTCGAACTGGGCATAGCGCGAGAGCAGCGTCTTCAGCCCCAAGCGCACAATTTCGTGGTCGTCTACCAGTAGAATCCGCAGGCGCATGGGCACGTGAGCAAGGGTAGGAGTAGAGGCGGCGGTGTGCGCGCACACCGCCGCCATCCATGTAGAGACAGATAGAAGAGTCGCGGGCAAAGCGGCAAGACAGGAACTGAAGCGAGCCTGAATCTCGGCGGGCGGTTCGGCGCCTGTTGCCGCGTGGTGTATGATGCGCAAGTATACCACACACACTTGGTGCGCACCTTGGTATGCGTTGTTGGGCGCTCGCCACCTTCCGCAGCTGGATCGATGCGCCGCGCGCCGCGCTGGTTGTGACGACCATTGGTCTGCCTGGCCTTGCGGGTGAACTTCCGGATGGTGCAGCGCGACACGACGGTTGAGAAGGTGATCTTCGTGGTCGGCATCGCGATCATTGCCAGCGCTGCCGACTTGCTCTGGGTCCGCTAGCGACCTAGCGCGTCGAGCATAGCGTTGCTGAAGCCATGCGCGTTCGTCCGCCGGCCGCGCGGGCCGACGCGCAACCGCTCTCCAACGGTGGCCAACAACCAGAGAGGGAATCGGGCAAGAGCGTGACAACCTACACAGACCCGTTTGCCGAGTTCCAAGGCATTGTTCGCAGCCTCGATGAGCTACGGGCGGAGATCGGTGCCCCACCGCCCCCGGTCATCGCCAAGGTCATGGACCACATCGACGAGGTGTCGCGGAAGATCATCGAGCTGTCGCCGTTCGTCGTCATCGCCTCTGCCACAGGTGGCGGGTACCCGGACATCTCCCCCAAGGGCGATCCGGCCGGCTTCGTTAAGGTGCTGGACGAAAGGCGCCTGGCCATTCCCGATCGGCCCGGCAACCGGCGTGTGGACACCTTCACGAATCTGCTTCAGAATCCCTACCTTGCGCTCCTCTTTCTGATCCCGGGCAAGGGGGAGACGCTGCGCGTGACGGGCGAATGCCGGATCGTGCGCGATTTAGCGCTGCGCGAGAGCCTGGCTGTGAATGGGCGCGTGCCCGCCTTTGCGATTGTGCTGCATGTCGAGCGCGTGTTGATTCACTGCCCCAAGTGCGTCGTGCGCTCGAAATTGTGGAAGCCCGATCAATGGCTGGACGCCTCAGAGACAGCCGGCATTGCCGAGGCCATGATCGCCCACGCCCGCCTGGAGACGACGCCCGAGGAGTTGAGGGCGCGCATGGACCGAGATGGAATTACCCGGCTCTATTGACGCGAGGGTGTGGCGGCCGCTAACACCCGCGCGCCGCACTCTGTACTCTGCCGCACGTGCGCGGCGGCCCAGCTCATTCGCGTGCCGGCGCCCCGCCCGGCTCTGTTCCGAGGTTGCATGACCACCAAGACCATCCGCATCCTGGGCCTGCTCCTCCCTGGCCTGCTCTGGCTCTTCATCACCGCCCTGCGCATCTACCTCGCTCCCTGGCTCTCCCCCGTTGCCGATGCCACGCTCGAAGTTGCCGTCGTCACCGCCGCCGGTTCGCTCTTTGCCGGCTGGATTGCCCTGCGCTTTGAGCAGCACGACCGCGAGACAAACCAGCGCGCCGCCCAGCTCGAATCGCTGCGCCAGGCGGCCATCGCCCTCACCACCGAAGTCGACCTGCCCGACGTGCTGCAGAAGGTGGTGGAGCAGAGCAAGGAGCTGAGCAACGCCCGCTACGCCGCGCTGGGCGTGCTCGACGCGCGCAGCGGGCAGATTGCACATCTCTACACCGCCGGCCTCACGCCCGAGCAGCGGGCGCGCATGGGGCCAATCCCCCAGGGGCACGGCATGCTCGGCGTGATCCTCGCCGAGCGCCGCCCCATCCGCATCGACACCATCGACGCCGACCCGCGCCACGCCGGCTCGCCCCCGCAGCACCCACATATGACCTCGCTGCTCGGCGTCCCCATCATGTCCAAGGGCGCCATCTTCGGCAACCTCTACCTGACGGACAAGGTGAACCCTGGTGGCGGCACGCCGGTCCCCTTTACCGAGACCGACCAGCGCACGCTGGAGATGTACGCCGCCCACGCTGCCGTCGCGATCGAGAACGCCCGCCTGCACAGCCAGGCGCAGGAGCTCGCCATCATGCAGGAACGCGAGCGCTTCGGCATGAACCTGCACGACGGCGTGATCCAGTCGATCTACGCCGTGGGGTTGATGCTCGACGACGCCGCTCACCGCGTGCACAGCGATCCCGAGCTGGCGCAGGGGCGGATCGACAGCGCCGTCAAGGGGCTGGACGAGGTGATCCGCGACATCCGCAACTACATCAGCGACCTGCGCCCCGAACGCTTTGAGGGGCGCGGCCTCTACGTCGCCCTGCACGAGCTGGTGGCGCAGACGGTGCAGCAGGCCGAACTTGCCGTTGACCTGCACGTGGACGCCAAAACCGCTGCCGCTGCCAGCGCGCAGCAGGCATCCGAGCTGCTACACGTGGTGCAAGAGGCACTGACCAATATCCAGAAGCACGCCGGCGCCACGCTTGTGACGCTGGGGCTGCGCCGCGAGGGCGAGTTTATGCTGGTGGAGATCGTCGACAACGGCAAGGGGTTCGACGTCTTCCACACCGCCAGCCACGCCAGCGGGCAGGGGCTGCGCAACATGCAGGAGCGCGCCCGCGCCCTCAACGGCGAGCTGGAGATCAATTCGGAGAAGGGACAAGGCACGCGGCTGCTCTTCAGCGTGCCGCTGCCCTTGCGCACCCTCGCCGCCGTCTGACGATCATCACTCGAATCCCACAAGCAAGCCGCGCCGGGTGCTCCCCGGCGCGGCTTGCTTGTTCTTCGGTTACCCGCCGCGCAGCCTGAGCTGCGCGGCGGGCCCTGTTATCGGTTGCGCACCAGCGGCAGCCACACCTGCTCGCCGTCCACATGCAGGAAGACCTGAATCTTCTGCTGCGGCACAGCGCCCGCTGCCCCGGCGCCGCTCACCGTTAGCACCGCCTTGTGCAGGCCCACGGGCACGCCCGCCGGGTTCACCGTCAGCAGCACCTCGCTCGGCGACTGGCCGTTAGCCACATTCAGCGTCAGCCACGGCGCGCTCGAGGTTGCCGACCAGGTGACCTCGCCGCCGGTGTTGTTGCGCACGCTCATCACCTGCGTCTGCACACCGCTGCTGCCGAAGGCTGCGAAGAAGGTTGTCGACGCCGGCGAGACGCTCAGCGCCGCCGCCGCCACCATGGCGTCGGCCGAGATCACCACCGTGCGCTCGGCTGCGCCCTGGCCACCCTGGCTGTCACTCACCAGCACGCGGATCGTGTGCGTACCCGGCGAAAGCAGCTCGGCCTGCAGGTCGGGGCCGGTGCCCAGCGGCCCGTCGATCGACGACGACCAGGCGTAGGCGCCGTCGGGCAGTTCGAGCGTTTCGGGGTCCACGGCGCTGGCCAGCAGGTCAACCGTCACGCCGTAGGGGTAGCTTGTGCCGTTGGCCGGCGCCAGAATCACCACTGCCGGCCACAGGTTCGGCACGTTGAAGGATGGGTCCGAGTCATCCTGGCCGGTGTTGACGCCGTCGCTTACCGTCACCCGCACAATGCCTTGGGTGGTCTGCGCCAGCTCGCCCAGCGGGATGACGACGGTGTTGACCGCCGGCGCGGCCGCGGTGGCCAGGTGCAGCCGCAGCGGCGTGAAGGTCGCGCCACCGTCGCGGCTGAAGAGCACCGTCGAGGTGAGCGCGCCGCCGTCGGGGTCGCTCGCCGTCCAGCTGACGGTGAGGCCGGACGAGTTGATGGTGATGCCCGCCGCCGGCGCCGTCACGGTGGCGCTGGGGGCGTTGGGGCTAACGGCGCGCTGCGTGAGCAGGCCGTCGGTCTCGTGCACAATCTGGATCAACTGCGTGCCGGCCACCCAGGGCACCTGTTCGGCAAAGCGTGGCAGCGTCACAATGCCGTCGGGGTCGTCGGTGTCGGTGCGCGGCGTAAAGGGATAGCTGGCCAGCACGGCGCCGCCTGCCCCCACCAGCCGAATCGACCAGGGGCCGGGCACCGAGGGCACCACGTCCGGCGCCGTCAGGCGGTAGGCAAGGTCGATCACGGCGCCGGGCGAATCGGTCTTCACGCGCCCCTGAATCACCAGCGAGTCGATCGGCGGCGGGCCGCCCGCCGGCTCCATGGCCTGCGCCGCCAGCATCGCCGCGTTCTCCGAGACCAGCCGGTCGCGGATGCGGATGTAGGTGTAGGCCGAGATCCACTGGTTCGAGCAGTAGCTCATGATATCGGTCCACGTGGGCGGGTAGACAACCGGTCCCTTCAGCGCCGTGTCGAAGCCCCAGTGCGTATCGGCATTGTTCTTGCGGCCAATCGTGCCGCTGTCCTGTTCAAAGCCGCCGTCGGTGCCCACTTCGTCGCCGCGGCAGAGCACGTGCTTGCGCCCCCAGGTGTGGCCCAGCTCGTGGCCGCCGTACCAGTCGCCGTAGCTCACGCCATCGTTGTTCGTGTCCCAGCCGGAAAAGCCATGCGTCGACGGGTCGCCCGTCGGCCCCGAGGCGATGAAGCTCGGGATGTCGTCGGCGCAGCCGCGCATGAAGTTCGTGCCGCCCGGTCCGTCCGAAACCATGCCGTAGTAGCGGGTGTCCACTTCATCGATCCCTGCCCACTTGAGGAAGAGGTTGTCCCAGAAGAGGCGACCGTTGACCTCGTCGCAGGTGGGCAGGCGGCCCAGGTTGGTCATGTCCTCGACGTCGCGGATGATGCGCAGGCGGTGGATGGGATAGGCGCGGCGGAGCCAGCTTTCGAACTCGCGCAGCTGGGTTTCGGTGGGCGCCTGCACCACATTGTTGATGCGCGTGCGCACGGCGAAGAGGCGCACCACCATCGAAGGTGTGCTCTGGAAGTTCACCGTGGCGCGTGCAAGGTTGTCGCTGTGGTCGGCCTCGGGCATTACGGTCGAGAGGAAGGTGGGGTTCACCTCGGCCTCGACGGTGAGGCTGCCGGCCGCCGTCCACGCGCTGGGCAGGCGGAAGTAGAAGGAATCGTTGAGCGCGTTGCGGTCCGGCGTGCGCCGCACGGTGATGTACGGGTCGTAGGTCCAGGAGGTGCTGATACCGCCGCCCAGGCGCAGATAGGGCACGTAGCGGATGACGCCCAAGCGCGACGAGGGCATGATCGGGTCGCCCACCCGCTGGCCGTTGACGATGCGCCACAACCGGGCGCCCACCACCGGGTCGGCGCTGAACGAGGTGTTGCGCACATGGAAGCGCACAAAGGTAGCCTTGTTGGCGACCATCACCACACCCGTGCCGGCGGCTGCCTGGATCGCCTGTGTGACTTCGAGCCGCTGCGCTTCGACATTGGGGTCCGAGAGGATGGGCCAGAGGACGGGGCGCACCAGAATGCGGCCCAGGAAGAAGGGCTGCACGTTGGGCTGGTTGAGCGGGATCACGGGCGCGGTGGGCGCAGCCTCGACGGCGCCTACGTCGCAGAGCGGGTTCTGCGGGCGGACGAAGAGCCGCTGGTCGGTGGCCGGGCACGAGGCCGCCGGAATCTTGTCGACGAGCGGGCTGCCGCCGGCGGGCAGGTGGGTGCGCGTGGGCCCACTGTTGTTGGCAAGCTCGCCCAGCAGCGGGTCCACATTCTGCTGCACGTCGTTCGGGCCCGAAAGGCCGCAGCTGTCGTCGTTGGCCCAGTTGTAGCCGCCCGACGCAATATCGTCGGTGCCGTTGAGCGAGCAGACGAACTGGTTGCCCACCGAGACGTAGAGCGCCGAGTTGCTCAGGTTCACGGCCTGCGTCGGCTGGTCGCGGTAGGTGTTGATCGTGCCGCCGCTCGATGCCGAGTTCAGGTAGAAGGTGGCGTTCTTGACCGTGACGCTGCCTTCGCCTGGCGGGATGCGCGCGTCGAGCGCGCCGCCCGACCCGCTGGCGCTGTTGATGCTGAAGGTGCTGTTCTCCACCTCGAGCGTGCCGGCCACCAGCGAGATCGCGCCGCCGTTGCTGCCGGCATAGTTGCGCAGGAAGAGGCTGCGCAGCACGCGCATGCTGCCCCCTTCGCTGAAGATCGCACCACCGTTCGATCCGCTCGCGCTCTGCTCCAGCGTGCTCTCCTCAATCAGCAGCGCGCCGCCGCGGTTGTAGATCGCGCCACCCTGGCCCGAGGGGAAGACGCCTTCGCTGAGGTTGGCGACCAGGTTCACCCGCTTCAGTTCAACCGTGCCGGCGTTGTCGATCGCGCCGCCGTTGGCGAAGTTGCCGCGCGTCAGCGTGATGTAGCGCAGCTTGAGCGAGCCGCCCGCCTGCACCAGGAAGATCTGGCGCAAGTTTTCGCCGTCGAGCGTGATCAGGTTGCCGCCGTCGATCTCGACCGCGTTGGCCACGACGTTGGTGTTGACGATGATCGTGTGGGGCGCGCCGCCGCAGTTGAAGGTCACAGTGCCGCCGGCGGTGACCGCCGCCTCGAAGGCGTTGCCGTCGCAACTGGCGGGCGTGCCGTTGCCGACCACGCTGTTGACGGCATCATCGGCGGCGATGCTGAAGGGTTCGGCGCCGGTAGTGTCGGCAGCGTAGGCGGGCTCAGAGTCGGCCGCAAGCGTTGCGGCCGGGTCGGTTGTGGGTTCGGGCTGCTGGGCGGGCGCGACGGCCAGCGCCGCCGCCGGCTGCAGCAGCAGCCCCAGCAGCAGCAGGAGCACCCACACAAGGTTCAGGTTGCGTCTCATCGTGTTCCCTCCTCAAGAAAGGCCTCTATTGCGCAGTGGGTGCGCGTTGCAAGCCGCACCACAAGCGCAAGTGTAGGGCGTGCCGGCCGCTGCGGGCTGCCATGAATGGGCCATTTTCTGCCAACATGGCGCGCGAGGAATGCCGGCCGGCGAGTGGTATTGGTGGAGGGGAGGTGTGGGGTCAGGCGATCATGGGGCAAAATGGGATGGGCGTCAAGCGGTTGTCGCGCAGCGCAGCGTGGGCGCAGTGCAAACGCAGGGCGCCACCGCCCCCGTTCCGGTGCAGAAAGAGCGAAGGCCGCCCCAAATCGGAGCGGCCATTGCGGCTTTGCCATGTAGTCTTCAGGCTACGACATGTAGTCGTCGCGCTGGGTATAATGCGGCCTAAACCTCCATCACCAGTGGCAGGATCATGGGGCGGCGGCCCATCTCGCGGTGCGCAAAGGTGGCCAGCGCGTCGCGCACCTTCTCTTCCAGCACCTGGCGCGGCATCTTCTTGCGCAGCACGCGGCTCACGGCCTCCTGCGCGCGCTCGAAGAGCTCCTCGTTGTCGCGCATGTAGACGAAGCCGCGGCTGATGATCTCGGGCCCGTAGACCACCTCGCCGTCCATCTCGTCCACCGCCACCACGCAGACGATGAAGCCGTCCTGGCTCAAGTGGCGGCGGTCGCGCAGCACCACCGAACCCACGTCGCCCACGCCCAAACCGTCAACAAAGACATGGCCGGCCGTAACGCGCCCGCCTGGGCGCGCCGTCACCTCGCTGCCGCCATCAAAGCGGCCAAACTCCACTACGTCGCCATCCTCGATCACCAGGCAGTTCTCGCGCGGCAGCCCGCTCTGTTCGGCCAGGCGCGCGTGCAGAATCAGATGGCGGTACTCGCCGTGCACAGGGATGAAGAAGCGCGGGCGCACCAGCCCCAGCATGCGCTTGTAGTCCTCGCGCCCGCCGTGGCCGCTCACGTGCACATCGCCCAGTTGGTGGTAGAGCACGTCGGCGCCCTGGCGGAAGAGGTTATCCACCGTCCGGTTGAAGAGCTCTTCGTTGCCGGGGATGGGCGTGGCGCTGAGCACCACCGTGTCGCCCTCGCGCAGGCTGATCTGGCGGTGGTCATTCACGCTCATGCGCACCATGGCGCTGGTCGGTTCGCCCTGGCTGCCCGTGGCAATGATCACCACCTCGCGCGCCGGCAGCGATTCCATCTCGCCCGGCGAGAGCAGGTCGTCATGGTCGATATCCAGATAGCCGAGCTGGATCGCAATCTTGACGTTGTTGACCATCGACCGCCCAATCACGCCCACGCGCCGCCCCTGGCGCTGCGCGGCGTGAATCACCTGCTGCACGCGGCCCAGGTTGCTGGCAAAGGTGGCGAGCAGCACGCGGCCCGGCGCCTCGGCGAAGGTGCGGTCCAGCATGGCGTCGAGCGAACGCTCGCTGGGCGTGGTGTCGCTGCGTTCGGCGTTTGTGCTGTCGGCCAGCAGCAGCAGCACACCTTCGTCGCCCCACTTCTTCAGCTTCACCTCGTCGGTCAGCTTGCCGTCGACGGGCGTGGCGTCGAAGCGGTAGTCGCTGGTGTGGATGACGCGGCCGGCCGGCGTTTGCACCGAGACGCCGACGCTGTCGGGGAAGGAGTGGCAGGTGTGGAAGAACTCCACGGTAAAGGCGCCGAGCGTGAGCACGTCGTCTTCCGTCACCGTGTTGAGCGCCACGTCGCCCAGCTGCTTCTGCTCGCGCAGCTTCACCTCGAGCAGGCCACGCGTGAGCGCAGTGGCGTAGATGGGCGCGTTCAGCCCCTCTTCCACCAGGTAGGAGACGGCGCCGATGTGGTCCTCGTGGCCGTGCGTCAGGATCACGCCCTTGACGTCTTGCGGCCGCTCGAGCACATATTCGGCGTCGGGGATGACGATATCGATGCCGTGCATTTCGATCGTGGGGAACATCAGGCCGGCGTCGATCACCAGCAGGTCGCTCCCCGCTTCGAGCACGAGCATGTTCTTGCCAATTTCGCCCACACCGCCCAGCGGGATCACCCGCAGTTGGGCGGCGCCGGCTGCTTCAGTTCTCTCTTGCATAAAGTCCATTCCAATAGGTTGAACGCCTGCACGTTGCGCCGCGCAGACGTAGAAGTGTGTGTTCAGTTCGGCTAACCAGATGCTTCAAACTACCTTCCGAGCCAACACAGTGAACAAAGGGGAGCAGACGCCAAGCCTGCGCCCGGGACAATCAACTCCGTCGATTCCACACGGAAAGCGCGTGCTCTCCGTCGTAGCCAAAATGTGATGATGCTTAGCAAACGAGCGCGCGACAGCCCTGCGGCCTAGAAGAGGCTCATCTGGCCGCCGCGGTTGGGCTTGGCAGACGCCTCGCTTGCTGCATCTGTGGGTGCGCTCGCCGCGGCAGAGGGCGGCGCGGCCGGTTTGCCCTCGCTGTAGTCGACGTCGCCGGGATGGGGCACGCCGGCCGGCAGCGCCTCGCCGCGCAAGACCGCCTCGTTGGCCTTGTGTGCGCGCTCGATCAGGCGGGGCAGCTGCTCGATGTCCTGCTCGAACATCTCTTTCCACGCCGGGTTGCGCAGCGCCGCCGCCGGGTGGAACATGGCGAGCGCCACACGCCCGCCGCCGATGTTCTTGTACTGGCCGTGCACCTTCGTAATCGAGGCGCCCGGAAAGAAGCGCGACATGCTCACGCGCCCCAGCGTGACGATGATGCGCGGGTTGATCAGCGCAATCTGCCGCGTCAAATAGTCGGCACAGGCGGCGATTTCGTCGGGCTCGGGGTCGCGGTTCTCGGGCGGGCGGCACTTGACGACGTTGGTGATAAAGACATCGGCGCGGCGCAGGCCAATGCGCTGCAGGTTCTCGGCCAGAAACTGGCCGCTGCGGCCCACAAAGGGGCGCCCCTGTCGGTCTTCCTCGGCGCCCGGGCCTTCGCCCACAAAGAGCACCACGCTGCGGAAGTTGCCTTCCCCCGGCACGGCGTGGGTGCGCGTCTGCGCCAGGCGGCAGCGCGGGCAGCCCAGCACCTCGGCCTCTACCTGCTTCAGGCCGGCCGTACGCCGCTCAAAGTCGGCGGCGATCTCCTCGGCAGTCCACACCCGTTTGCCGTCGGCGCCGCCTTTGCCCGCTTCCGCCATCGACCCACCCCACTTCTGCGCTGCCCTCACCAGCAGACGTTCGGCCCGCTTCGCGCCTGCCAGAGCATACGATCCCGAGGCCGGTCACGGTTCCCGCACACGCGAAACTCAGGAGCAAACGGCCCGGCCCGCGGCAGCCCGCCAGTCCGAAGCACTATACCACAAAACCCCTTCGACGTCGAAGCGCACTCGACGGCCCACTGCGCCACTCCACCACTGCGCCGCCCTGCCCGGGCGCGTGCTACAATGCCATCCATCTGCCGACGGTTCACCGTCTCGCCTACACACATGTCGCGGAGCCTGCCATGCGCACCTCAACCCACAACTCAATCACTCCAGAGACGCTCGACGCCGCCGCCTGCGCACCGGTGCTCGCCACCATCGAAGCCTACTGGCCGCGCCTCACGCGCCGCACCCCCACCGACGTGCAGACGCTGATCGGGCTGCCCAATCCCTACGTCGTGCCCGGCGTCGGCGCCATGTTCCAGGAGATGTACTACTGGGACTCCTTCTTCACCGCGCTGGGGCTGGTGGGCACGGCGCGCGATGGTCTTGTGGTTGACATTGCCGAGAACATGGCCTACCTCATCGAGCGCTTTGGCATCATACCCAACGGCAGCCGCTACTACTTCCTCTCGCGCTCGCAGCCACCCTTCTTCACGCAGACGGTGAAGCTCGCGTTGGGCGTGAAGCAGGCGCACGGCGAGTCGCCCCAGGCGCTGCAGGAATGGCTGCTGCGCATGCTGAGCATGGGCGAAGCCGAGCAGAGCACCGTTTGGCAGGGGACGGCGCAGCCCCACCACCGCCTGGTGCACGAGGGCATGTCGCGCTACTTCGACATCAACTACCTCGACATGCTGGCCTCGTGCGAGAGCGGCTGGGACCACTCGACGCGCTGCGATGACCGCTGGCTCAGCCATCTGCCCGTCGACCTGAACGCGCTGCTCTACCAGTGCGAGAACGACCTGCAGGAGCTGGCCACGCTCGCCGGCGAGGGGGCGCGCGCCTACCACTGGGCGCAGCGCGCCGCCCTGCGCGCAGCCAAATTCTCCGACCTCTTCTGGGACGAGGCGCAGGGCTTCTTCTTCGACCGCGACTACGTGGCCGGCGTGCTGCACCCTACGCCCACTCTGGCCGGCTTCTACCCGCTTTGGGCGGGGCTGGCCACGCCCGAACAGGCGCAGCGCGTGGCAAAGCGCTGGTTGCCCCGCTTCCTGCAGCCGGGCGGGGTCGTCACCGCGCTGGACCAACAGCCGGGGCGGCAGTGGGCCTGGCCCAATGGCTGGGCGCCCTTGCAGTGGATCGTGACCGAGGGGCTGGACCGCTACGGCTTTGCCGAAGAAGCACAGCAGGTACGGCGCGCCTGGTGCGCGACCTGCGCCGCCTACCACGCCCAAACCGGCGTGCTCTGGGAGAAGTACAATGTCGTCGACGCCGCGGCCGAGGGCGAGGCGGGGCTCTATGGCCACGTGACGGGCTTTGGCTGGACCAACGGCGTCTTTGTGGACTTTGTGCGCAAGTTGGGGCTGGAGCAGCCATGAGCGTTGCAGCTGCACCGGCCGCTCCCCTTGCGACCGCTCCCTTTGCGGCCACTCCCCTTGCGGCCACGCCGCTTGCGGACAAGGCGAGCGCCCCCGACGAAGAGGTGGCGTGCCGCGTGGGCTGCGGCGCCTGCTGCATTGCGCTCAGCATCTCGTCGCCCATTCCCGGCATGGCGCAGGGCAAACCGGCGGGCGTGCGCTGCGTCCAACTCACCGACGACAACCTCTGCCGCCTCTTTGGGCAGCCCGAACGCCCCGAAGTCTGCACGCGCCTGCGCCCGTGGCGCGCCATGTGCGGCGAAACGCGCGAGCACGCGCTGGCCTACCTGAGCTGGCTTGAGGCCGCCACGGCGCCGGCGCTTGCGGGGAAGTAGCCGCATCCGCATTCTGCTCGACAGACGCACACGCCCGGCCGCGCTATCGCGGTCGGGCGCCTTGTTTGCTTCGGTTTACTGCTGCGTCTCGCAAATCTCCTGCGCCTCATAGCGGCGGCTTTAGCCGTCGTTGTCCCGGTTCTCCTCGAGAACGACGGCTAAAGCCGCCGCTATGAGAGGGAAATGGTTTACTTGCGAGATGCAGCACTTACGCACCATGCAACCAGTCTCAGAACATCCCCACCACCCAGCGCCAGAGCCAGAAGCTGCCCATGCCGATCACAATCGTCAGCAGCAGGTTGCGCGTGCGCCAGGCGATGATCGAGGCCACAATGCCGCCCACCAGCGCGCTGTTGTCCAGCCGCAACGCAAGGTTCTCGCCGTTGGGCAGCAGGATCTCCGGGGCGATGATGGCGGCCAGCACCGCGGGCGGGATGTAGCGCAGCGCCCGCTCGACGCTGGGCGCGAGCTGCAGGCGGCTCACCAGCGCCAGCACCGGGTAGCGCACGCCAAAGGTCACCGCCGTCATGCCCAGAATCAGGGCGATTTCGTACGTACTCATGCGGCCTCCTTCTGCAGCTCACCCACAATCGCCTCATCCGCCGGCGCAGGCGTATGCGCCACATCGGGCGCGTCGTACGGCGCAGCGAGGATGCCCACAACCACCCCCACCAGCGCGGCCGCAATCAGCCCCAGCCGGTTGGGCAGCCCGGCGAAGACCACCGCCGCCGCCCCCGCCGCCAGCGCGCTCAGCAGCAGGCTGCGCCGGCGCAGCGAGGGGATGAGCATGCCAATGAAGCTCACCGGCAGTGCAAACTCCAGCCCCCACGCCTGCGGGTTGGGGATCGACTTGCCGGCTAGAATGCCTACCCAGGTCCACACCTGCCAGTTGACGTACATCGTCAGCGCCGAGCCAAAGTAGTACCAGTGCTTGAGCGGCGAGCGATCGGGCTGGGTGTAGCGGGCAATGACGATGACAAAGCTCTCGTCGGTGAGCCAGAAGGCGAGCGGCGCCAGCCAGCGCTGCGGCAGGTGGCGCATGTGCGGCGCCAGCGTGGCCGAGTAGAGCGCATGGCGCAGGTTGACGACGAAGGTGGTGAGCACGATCATCGCCACGCCCACGCCGCTGGCCACCATGCCCACCGAGATCAACTGCGCCGAGCCGGCGAAGACGAAGGCCGACATGGCCGCCGTGGCCCAGCCCGAAAGTCCGTTGTTGACGGCCACCGCGCCGTACAGAATGGCAAAGGGGATCGCCCCCAGCTCCAGCGGCACGGTGGCCAGCGCCCCGGCGCGGAACTCCTGGCCGCGCGTGGGCCATGGGGGGTTGGGTGTTTGGCTCGTCGATAGCTGCTCCATCACAGTTCCATCTTTCTCAAGCTGCGGGCGGCTTGGCGGCGGTAAAGAGCGCACCCGGGATCACAAAGCTCTGCAGCGGCTGCTCGCGCGAGGGCGGCGCGACCTGCAGCGCCGCGCGCACCTCGCCCGGGGCGGCGGCCAGGTGCGCGCGCAGCAGCGCCACCCGCTCCGGCGCGGTCTGGATGCGCGCCACCCACTCGTCAAAGTGCAGCGGGCAATCGAAGCTCTCGAAGCCGGCTTCAACAAACCCCGCCGCCTCGAGCATTGCCAGCCACTGCGCCGCGCTGTGGTCGCGCACGTGCGACGGGTCGCGCAGCAACTCGATCGCCTGCAGGTGCGTATCAAGCAACGGCGCATCGAAGCTCACAATGTCGCCCAGCACCAGGCGGCCGCCGGGACGCAGCACGCGCCGGAGCTCGGCCAGCGCCTGCGCAGGGGCGGGCCAGTGGTGCGCGCTGTAGCGGCTCACCACCAGGTCGAAGCTGCCGTCGGCGGCCGGAATCTGCTCGACATCGCCCTGGCGGAAGCTGACATTGGCCAGGCCGCGTTCCGTTGCCAGCGCCTGCGCCGCACCCAGCATCTCTGCGCTTAAATCCAGCGCGGTGATGCGGGCGACGAGGGGCGCCAGCGCGACGGCGGTGTGGCCGGCGCCGCAGCCGGCGTCGAGCGCGACCTCATGGCGCTGCGGCGCGGCCAGTTCCACCAGCCGCGCCAGATCCGCCCCGCGCGCGTGGACGGCGCTGGTGCGATAGGCCTCGGCGGTGCGCCCAAACTGGTCCGCCACGGCATGCTTGAGCGTGCTCATGCGCGCGCAGCCTCCAGCGCGGGCGCGGCGGCGGCCGCGGCGCTTTCCTCGTAGACGGGCGTTACCCACTCGGCATAGCGGGATTCGTCGCCGCGCACGGTGCGGAAGTAGAGGTCGCGCACCTGCGCCGTGAGCGGCCCCATGCGCCCCGCGCCCACCGGCCGGTGGTCTACCGAAGCGATGGCCGCCACCTGCACACCCGTGCCGCAGAAGAAGGCCTCGTCGGCATAGTAGAGCTCGCTGCGGTCGATCTCGCGCTCCACCACCGGCAGGCCCAGCGCCTCGCGCGCCAGCGTCAGCACCGTGCGGCGCGTAATGCCCTCCAGCACGTTGCCCTGCACCGGCGGCGTCACCAGCACGCCGTCGCGCACAATGAAGAGGTTCTCGGCGCTGCCTTCGGCCACATGGCCGCTCTGGTCGAGCACGATTGCCTCGTCAAAGCCGTTGAGGTTGGCCTCGCTCTTGATCAGCGCGCTGTTGATATAGCTGCCGATCAGCTTGCCGCGCGGCGGGATCGCCGTATCGTCCACCCGCCGCCAACTGCTCGTGCAGACCTTCACCCCCTCCTCCGCCTCGATGTAGCGGCCAAAGGGCAGGCTCCAGATCGTGATCGCGTCGTGCAGGTCGTGCAGCCGCACACCGATGCCGGCATCCGATTTGTAGAGGATCGGGCGGATATAGCAGTCCTGCCGGTAGCCCTCGCGCCGCAGCAGCTCGAGCGTGATCGCCGCCAGCTCTTCGGCGCTCTCCTTCACCTTCGCAAGCAGAATGCGCCCGCTGTTGAGAAAGCGACGGTAGTGGTCGAGGATGCGGAAGACGTAGAGCTGCTCGTGCCCGGCGTTCCAGTAGCCCCGCAGGCCGCCGAACGCGCCCGTGCCATAGTTGAAGGTGTGCGTCATCACGCTGACGCGCGCTTCGTCGATCGGGCGGATCGCGCCTTCGAAGTATGCCCAGTTTGTCATGCTGCCTCCTCGGCTTCGTTACCGGCGCCTGCGGCCGGCTGCTCCAGGGTTTCGGCGGGTGCGAAGAAGACCAGCACCACCAGCCGCTCGACAATTGTGTGGAAGTGGTGCGCCGCCTGCGCCGCGACATAGACGATGCTGCCGGCCTGCACCAGATGGTCGATTGCGCCCACACGCAGCGCGCCGCGCCCCTGCACCACCACATAGACTTCATCCTCGCGGTGGGGCTGCTGCGGGTCGCTGTCGCCCGGCTCGAGTACGTAGAGCCCTGCGCTCAGCGCATCCACGCGCAGAAACTCGTGCCACATGCGCCCGGCGGCCGCCTGCGCCGCCACCACCTCCCCCACTGCCGTCACATACGATTCCATGCCCTCCTCCTTGCTGGTACACGGAAACGACGGAAACAACAGGAAACAGCCGGCCCGCGCAGCGGCTTGATCCTCCATCCTGGCCATGCAGTTCCGTCTTTTCCGTCTTTTCCGTCGTTTCCGTGTACTTTACTTTCGCGTAAAATCCTTCGGATAGTGAAACGGCGCCTTCCAGCAACATGTCGCATTTCTCTCTGGAGCTCACCAGCAACGACGCTCAATACGC